>ERZ1370068.6859-contig-5815_pt1 | contig 31158 bp, 37 predicted proteins | sample MGYA00561227_ERZ1370068 | MGnify/ENA primary metagenome ERZ1370068 (study PRJEB38410, sample SAMEA6850437) | metagenome | study: Metagenomic assessment of the ecological functions of the soil: analysis of the soil microbiota associated with the...
AGGTTACGTATTGCTTGTTTTGCATGGCCGCGCGTCCGTCGTGGGAAGGGCATCTGCGCCTGTCCCTGGTCACCTGTCCTGGTCGCTCTGTATCGCGGCGACGACCGAAGCGCGAGACCGTCCGCTTCAACCTGATCAATCCCAAGACCAACAACCGCATCAAGATGCAAGACCGTCGACGCCGGCACCGGCGAGGAGGTCTCGCGCGGCGACCTGGTGAAGGGCTTCGAGATCGCCAAGGGCGAGTATGTGCTGTTCGACAAGGAAGAGCTCGACGCGGTGAAGCTCAGATCGACCCGCATCATCGACATCGAGAAGTTCGTGCCGCGCGCCTCGATCGACCGCCTGTACTGGGACATGCCCTATCATCTCGTGCCGGCGGGCAAGACCGGCATCGAAGCCTATGCCGTCATCCGCGCCGCCATGGCCAAGCAGAACATGGTGGCGATCGGCCGCCTGGTGATGAGCACGCGCGAGCGCATTTGCGCCATCGAGATCGAGGAAGGCGGCCTGGTGCTCACCACCCTGCGCACGGCCGAGGAGGTCCGCGGCCATCGACGAGATCGCGCAGCCCCGACCTGCCCAAGCCCGATCCGCAGATGCTGCAGATCGCCGAGAAGATCGTCGAGCAGCAGTCGGGCGACTTCGATCCCAGCGAGTTCCGCGACCGCTACGAGGACGCCTTGCGCGCGCTGATCGAGGACAAGCGCAAGGGCAAGCCCGTCAAGCCGCGGCCAAGCCGGCGAACGACGACACCAAGGTCGTCGACCTCATGGCCGCCCTCAAGAAGAGCCTGGGCGCCGGCGCCGAGCGGCGGCCGGCGGCAGGCAACAAGGAAGAGCAGCCGAACGGCCGGAGGCGGCGGCGGCATGATGGGCACGCAGCTTCCGCTGCCCGCACGCTGGGCCCTTCGCCGGGCTAATCGCGCCGCGACCCGCGCGATCGCCTCGACCGCGCTGCGGCGTGACGCGACTGGCGACCAAGGCCGCGATCCGCGAGGCGCTCGATGCTCTGGCCAGCCGCCACGACATCGCGCCCGAAGGATATCGAGTACGCCATGGCCAGCGCCGACGACATGCTGGCCGACGCCATCTCACACCGTGGAGCGCGACCTCGAGCGTGAGATCGAAGGCGAGGAGCCCGTCTAGCCTCGCCGATCAGTCGGCAGGCGACTAAGAGCCGGCGACGCCGACACCGGGTAGTCGCGATTCCGAAATACTCGCAAGCAGTCGGACCAGCTAGCGTCCAGGATCTGGAGTTCGGGTGATTTGCACTTGGCGTTTGATCGCATCGAGTCATCTCGAGCGCAGCGAGACCTGGCCGCCCCGTCAGCATCCTCGCTGCGCTCGGATGACACTTGGTTTTGACCGAGGTGTCCCTTCAATGATCCGACGAACTTCTCGAATTCCGCACACTACCGTCCAAGGCAGTTGCTTGGCGTGCGTCGATGGAGCGCGCATCGTTGATCCGTCCGGCATGTCCACCGAAATAGAACGCAAATTTCTCGTCAGTGGCGAGGCCTGGCGCAGGGCCTGGCGCAGCGTGCGCTTGCGCGATGGCCTGGATTGCCGTGACCGACGGTCGCAAGGTCCGCGTTCGTATCTATGAAGAGGATGAGCTCACCCTCATCACCGTGCCGCGCGCAGGCGGCTTCAGGAATGCGGAGTTCGAAAGTACGAAATCTGATGGCTGACGCGTGCGGGAGGAACTTCTTGCATCACACTGCGGGTGAACGTCCTCAGCAAGCACCGCTACTTTGTGCCTCACCGCGGGTTTGTTTGGCATGTCGATCATGGCGAGGGCATCCTCGACGGGATGACCTTGGCCGAAGTCGAGGTTGCCCGAGAAGATGTTCATTGATTCTTCCAAATTGATTGACAAGATGTTACGGGAAGGCCCGAATACAAGAAGCTCAACATGTTGGAGGGCCGCTTGATGCAGGGTTGACCTTGGACTGACAAAGAAAGGCGGCATTTTTGAGGGGCACATGGTCAAGGTTGCTGGCCCATACCGGAGGTCTCTTTTGGAATCTCAGCGCAGACGTCGGTCCAGGCCAGCCGAACCTGCCCGACGACGTGGAACTCGTGCGCTTCGGCTACTTCCTGATGAAGGATAATCCTAAAGCAACGGGCGGTCCGTTCGCTGTCCTGAAGCCCGTCCTGCAGCAGGTCACTCCCACGGGTGCTTTCGATAACGCCCTCGCCGCAGCGATCCGGACCCATCAAAGCCTCAGGGGCGGCACCCAGGATGGCAGGGTCAGCGTCGCCAAGGACAATCAATTCAATCGAGGCCAATACGACGGCAAACACGTCTGGATGGTCTTTCCGCTGAACAACACGATGATCGACATGGCGCCTAATATTTACCCCAGGATCGACTTGCACCCGCAATCCGGGCCGGCAGTGACCGCGGTTGTCCGCAAGATTTCGTATCAAGGCTTTTGATCGTGTTGCGCTGACCAGAATTCGAGGCATGAAGATCCAATGAATCCATCGGAACGTATCGACCAGCTGATCGCAGGACTCACGGACTGGCGTGGCAAGACGTTCGCCAGCATCCGCAAGAGCATCCTCGAGGCCGACCGGGAGATCATCGAGGAATGGAAGTGGATGGGAAGCCCGGTGTGGTCGCGCGACGGAATGATCGCGGTCGCCAACGCCCACAAAGGGAAGGTGAAGCTTACCTTTGCCCACGGGGCGAGCCTCCCGGATCCCGACAAGCTCTTCAACGCGGGCCTCGAAGGCAACGCGAGACGAGCGATCGATTTTCTCGAGGGTGACAAGATCAACGAGCGTGCTCTGAAAAATCTCGTCCGTGCCGCTATTGATTACAATCAGACCAAATTGAAGAAGAAAGCGCCTGCGGGTACTCGAGCGAAAGTACGCGCAAGTAAGCGATGAATGCACATGACCCGACGCGGCTTCCTGCGCCTCGGGCTTCGCCGTGGGCGGCTGGTGCACAGCGCCAACGCAGTGCAAATACGGGCGGTCCCCGCCGCCGCCTGCTTGCGCCATACGGCAGCGGACAACGCCATGATCAGGCGGGCTTCCTCGAACGCGCCAGCCGCGCCAGCCGCCGCATTCGGCCGCTTCCTGCAAACAGTCTTCCAGGGATTTTCTCTACTCTTCATCGCTGCCTGTCCGGGGACGCGCGAAAGTCGCTCGCGAGAGAAATCAGGCCGCGCAGCGGGTGGCGACTGTTCGCTATTGAACAGGGTCCGCGATCTTCCTGGCGGAGCGGCTGTGCCGATGCAGGCACTGCTGCAGGCGACCCGCGCCCCGAGGCCATGGTGGGAAGCGAATTGCTTGCGCCACCGTGCAGCGAATCCGCTTGACGTTCCCGAGCAATGTTGTGGTCTAGCGCCCGCCGACCCTCGCGCAGGAAGCTCGGCAGCATGTCCCATCATCGCGTCAGGAAAGGCGCGCGGCCAGCAGTCGTCTCGGCCGACGGCAGGCCGCCATCGCCTGCGCCGCAGCCGCCGGCGGTGGCGGAATGTCATCGCCCGACTGCCCTGTCTTCCGGATTTCGAGCCCCATTACGGTACGCAGAATTCCCCGGTCGTCGAGAGGCTCAGGGCGCAATATCGTGTCGCGTCGTTTCCGAAGCCGGGCCGATTCGCCAAGAGGGCCTCGGCAAATCGGTGCGGAAATTGCGGAAATTGCGGAAATCATCCATCCAGATCCGGCAACCCCTCGCAGGCAACGACAGAGGTGCCGCCGCCGGCCACTCCTTGACCCCCGCACCCCCGTCCCTAGATTGCCCGCCCTATGTCTATCGGGGCCCTCTCAGGAGCGAATTATCCGCCCGGTCCGCTGACCGCGGCCGGGTCGTCGCTGCCTGTTCGTGCCCGCCGATCCTGGCGGCCGCCCATCGCTCCTTTTGCACCGAGTTGCCCGTGACAACCGACTATAAATCCAGCGTCTTCCTGCCCAAGACCGACTTCCCGATGCGCGCCGGCCTCGCCAAGAAGGAGCCGGAGCTGCTGAAGCGCTGGGCCGACATGAAGCTGTTCGAGCGCCTGCGCGCCGAGAGCAAGGGCCGGCCCAAGTTCGTGCTGCATGACGGCCCGCCCTACGCCAACGGCAACCTCCATATCGGCCATGCGCTCAACAAGATCCTGAAGGACCTGGTGAGCCGCACCCAGCAGATGCTGGGCAAGGACAGCCACTACGTGCCGGGCTGGGACTGCCACGGCCTGCCGATCGAATGGAAGATCGAGGAGGAGTACCGCGCCAAGAACCAGGACAAGGACGCCGGTGCCGGTCGGCGAGTTCCGCCGCCAGTGCCGCGCCTTCGCCGATCACTGGATCGGCGTGCAGCGCGAGGAGTTCAAGCGCCTGGGCGTCGACGGCGACTGGGACAACTACTACTCGACCATGGCCTACGAGTCCGAGGCCGTGATCGCGAGCGAGCTCGGCAAGTTCCTGATGAATGGCGGGCTCTACAAGGGCTCCAAGGCCGTGCTGTGGAGCGGTCGTCGAGAAGACCGCGCTGGCCGAGGCCGAGATCGAGTATCACGACCACACCTCCGACACGGTCCATGTCCGCTTCCCGGTCGCTGAAGTCGAAGGGCGGCAAGCTCGACGGCGCCTCGGTCGTGATCTGGACCACGACGCCCTGGACCATCCCGGGCAACCGCGCGCTCGCCTACGGACCCGACATCGCCTACGCGCTGGTCGAGGTCGTCGAGGTGGGCGAGGGCAGCCGCGCCAAGGTCGGCGAGAAGATGGTGCTGGCCAAGGATCTGGTCGGCGCCGTCGCCGAGGCGGCGCAAGTTCACGCCCAAGGTGCTGGGCGATCGTCGCGCCGAGGATCTCGAGGGCCTGGTCGCCGCCCATCCGCTGCGCGGCCAGGGCTACGAGTTCGACGTGCGCCTGCTGCCCGGCGCGTTCGTGACGGCCGATGCCGGCACCGGCTTCGTGCATATCGCGCCGGGCCACGGCGCCGACGACTACGAGCTGGGCGTCGCCAACGGCGTCGAAGTGCCCGACACGGTGGCCGAGGACGGCAGCTACTATCCGCACGTGCCGCTGTTCGCCGGCAAGCAGCGTCTACACGCCGGAGGGCAAGAAGGGCGACGCCAACCGCGCGGTGATCGAGGCGCTCGACGAGGCGGGCAAGCTTCTGGCGCATCGGCCGCATCACGCCACTCCTATCCGCATTCCTGGCGCTCCAAGGCGCCGGTGATCTTCCGCAACGCGCCGCAATGGTTCATCGCCATGGACAAGCCGATCGCCGAGATCGGCGGCACCTTGCGCGAGAAGGCGCTGGCGGCGATCGACGCGACGCGCTTCGTGCCGCGCGCCGGCTACAACCGCCTGCGCAGCATGATCGAGCAGCGGCCCGACTGGTGCGTGTCGCGCCAGCGCGCCTGGGGCGTGCCGATCGCGGTGTTCGTCGACAAGGAGACCGGCGAGCCGTTGCGCGATCCCGAGGTGATGGGCCGCGTCGTCGAGGCCTTCCGGCCGAAGGCGCCGACGTGTGGTTCGAGAGCCCGCCTGAGCGCTTCCTCGGCAACAAGTACAAGGCCGAGGATTACGAGCAGGTGACGGACATCCTCGATGTCTGGTTCGACTCGGGCTGCACGCACGTCTTCACGCTCGAGGGCAATCCCGACCTGAAATGGCCGGCCGACCTCTATCTCGAAGGCTCCGACCAGCATCGCGGCTGGTTCCATTCCTCGCTGCTCGAGAGCTGCGGCACGCGCGGCCGCGCGCCCTACGACGGCGTGCTGACGCACGGCTTCACGCTCGACGAGCAGGGCCGCAAGATGTCGAAGTCGCTGGGCAACATCACCGCGCCGCAGGACGTGTGCGACCAGTACGGCGCCGACATCCTGCGCCTGTGGGTGGTCGGCACCGACTACACCGAGGACCAGCGCATCGGCCCGGAGATCCTGAAGCACCAGGCCGAGGCCTATCGCCGGCTGCGCAACACGCTGCGCTACCTGCTGGGCAGCCTCGACGGCTACTCGGCGGCGGAGCAGGTGGCCTATGCCGACATGCCCGGAGCTGGAGCGCTGGGTGCTGCATCGCCTGGCCGAGCTCGACGCCGATGTTCCGGCCGGCGGTCGACGATTTCGACTTCCACAAGATCGCCACCGAGCTGCACAATTTCTGCGCCGTCGATCTCTCGGCCTTCTATTTCGACATCCGCAAGGACGCGATCTACTGCGACGCGCCCGACGGCGCTGCGCCGGCGCGCCGCGCGCACGGTGATGGCCGAGCTGTTCTCCTTCCTCACGGCGTGGCTCGCGCCCATCACCTGCTTCACCGCCGAGGAGGCCTGGCTGGCGCGGCCCGAGGACATGCCGGACGGCGGCCAGAGAGCGTGCATCTGCGCGCTCTATCCCGAGATCCCGGCGGCCTGGCTCGATGCCGGCGCTGGGCGAGAAGTGGAAGATCGGTGCGCGCGCTGCGCCGCGTCGTCACCGGCGCGCTCGAGCTCGAGCGCGCCGAGAAGCGCATCGGCTCGAGCCTGCAGGCCGCCCCGCACGTCCATGCCGCGCCGGAATACCTCGCGGCGCATGAAGGGCCTCGACCTCTGCCGAGATCTGCATCACCTCGGGCGGCGAGCTGGTCGAAGGCGAGGCCGCCAGCGGCGCTTTCAGCCTGCCCGACGTGGCCGGCGTCGGCGTCGTGCCGCGTGCTGGCCGACGGCAACAAATGTGCACGCTGCTGGCAGGTGCTGGAGGAGGTCGGCAAGTCGGCCAGGCACCCGCTGCTCTGCCGGCGCTGCGAAGCGGCGGTGGACGAGCATGACGCTGATGCGCGATCGATCGCCAGGCGATGGTCCTGCGTCGTCGCCACCCTGGTGGCCGACCAGGTCTCCAAGCAGTTGCTGCTGGGTTACCTGCTGAAGGCCGGCGCCGTCGTGCCGGTGATCGACGGCTTCTTCCGGCTGGTGATCGTGTGGAACCGCGGCGTCAGCTTCGGCCTGCTGGGCGGCGACGGCGCGCTTGCCGCCCTGGGTCCTGTCGGCGGTCGGCGATCGCCGTCTGCGTCGGCCTGTTCGTGTGGCTGCGACGAACCGACCGACCGCTTCACCGGCTGGGGCATCGGCCTTGTCATGGGAGGCGCCATCGGCAATGTTATCGACCGCGCCCGGTGGGGAGCGGTGTTCGATTTCGCCGATTTCCACATTGGCCACTGGCATTGGCCGGCGTTCAACGTCGCCGATCCGGCGATCGTTGTCGGCGTCGGGCTGATGCTCATCGATTCCCTCATCGGCGAAAGACAGCGCGCGCCCTGATGCAGGCCATGATCAGCGGACAGAAGCGGAGCACCGAAGGACGAACGATGCGACGGACGATCCTGAACCCGGCAACCTTCTGCGCGCTGCCGCTCGGCGCCTTTGCGCTGGGCGGCTGCAGCGCCTTCGAGAATCTGGGCGGCGGCAAGAAGGTGTCGCCCGACGAGTTCAAGATCGTCTCGCATTCGCCGCTCACCATGCCGCCCAACGCCGAGCTGCGCCCGCCGCGGCCGGGCGAGCCGCAGGCCGCAGGAAGTGACGCCGGCCGACCAGGCCAGGGAGGCGCTGTCGCCGGCGCTGGCCGGCCGCGCCCGCAGCGCAGTCACCGGCGACCGGCGCCGCCGGCCGGCGCGCCGGCCGCACCGGCTCGGAGCAGGCGCTGGTCCAGCCAAGGCGCCGGCGGCAGCGGCATCGACCCCAACATCCGCAGCCGGGTCAACCAGCGACACCAAGACCATCAACGACAGCGACAAGTCCTTCATCGACAGCCTGATCTTCTGGCAGGACACGCCGCCGCCCGGCGTCGTCATCGATCCGACCAAGGAGCAGCAGCGGCATCGCGCGACGCCCAGGCGGCCGGCCAGCCCGCCGAGCGGCAGCACGCCGACCATCACGCGGCGCAAGCGCGGCCTCCTCGAAGGCATCTTCTGAGACCGGCTGCGATGCCCGCCGCCGCGCCCTGCTCGGCGGCCTCGCTGCGCGGCGCGGCGCTGCGCGCCTCGCCGCGTCGGCGCTCGCCAAGCTGTTCTCGGTCGAGCGGCGGCGGTCCGAGACCTTCACCCTGGCCAACGGCCTGCAGGTGGTCGTGCTGCCGTCGAGCCGCGCGCCGATCGTCAGCCAGCTCGTGGTCTACAAGGTCGGCAGCGCCGACGAGGTCTTGGGCAAGACCGGCGTCGCGCATTTCCTCGAGCACATGATGTTCAAGGGCACGGCCACGGTGGCGCCCGACCGAGTTCTCGCGCACCGTGTCGAAGCAACGGCGGCCGCGACAACGCCTACACGAGCTTCGACATCGACCGGCTACTACCAGACCGTGGCGCCCGACCGGCTCGAGCTGGTCATGCGCATGGAAGCCGACCGCATGGCCAACCTGCGCATCACCGAGAAGGAGCTGATCCCCGAGCGCCAGGTCGTGCTCGAGGAGCGCCGCATGCGCATCGACAACTCGCCCGGCGCGCTGCTCGACGAGGCGGTGCAGGAGCAGCTGTTCGGCCGCCACAAGCCCTACGGCATGCCGATCAGCGGCTATGTCGACGACGTCAAGAAGCTCAGCGTCAACGACCTCGACGGCGTTCTATCGCAGGTTCTACGCGCCCAACAACGCGGTCCTGATCGTGGCCGGCGACACCACGGCCGAGCAGGTGCGCAAGCTCGCCGAGAAGCACTACGGGCCGATCGCCGCGCGCAAGGTCGAGCCGCGCCGCCGGCCGGCCGGAGGGCGCGCCCGACCTGCCGCAGCGCGTGATCGCGCGCCGATGCGCGCGTCGCCGAGCCGCGCTGGTCGCGCGCACTACCTGGCGCCGTCCTACCGCAAGGGCGAGACCCAGCACGCCTATGCCCTGCAGGTGCTGGCGCGCCTGCTGGGCGGCGGCGAGACCAGCCGCCTGTGGCGCGCCCTGGTGGTCGATCGCAAGCTCGCCCTGTCGGCCTGGGCGGGCTACAGCCCGACGAGCCTCGGCCTCACCTCGTTCGATCTCGGCGTCCATCCCGCGCCGGCGCACGCCGATCGCCGAGATCGAGAGCGCGGTCGGCGGCCAGCTCGGCAAGCTGATCGACGACGGCGTGACGGCCGAGGAGGTCGAGCGGGCGCAGAACCAGCTGCTGGCCGGCGCGATCTATTCGCAGGATCTCGCTGGCGAGCGGCCCGCGCATCTACGGCGCAGCGCTCGGCATCGGCGGCACCGTGGCCGACATCGACGCCTGGCCGCAGCGCATCGCCGCCGTCACGCCGGCCGACGTGATCGCCGCCGCGCGCCACGTCTGGCGCGCCGACGGGCCTGGTGACGTCGATGCTGACGCCGCAGGAAGGCATGCCGGTGAGGCGGTTGCTGCGCGTCGCTTGCCGCGCTGGTCGTCGCGGCGCTCGTGGCTGCCGGCCGCCGCCGGCGCGGTCGACATCAAGGCAGTGACCACGCCGCTCGGCATCAAGGCCTGGCTGGTCGCAGGACAAGAGCGCGCCGGCGGTGGCGCTCGTCCTTCTCCTTCGCCGGCGGCACGGCGTCGGATCCCGCCGGCCAGTCGGGCGTCACCAACCTCATGGCCACGCTGCTGACCGACGGCGCGGGACCGCTCGCCGCCAGGCCTTCCGGCAGCGCCAGGAGGATGCCGCCGGCGTCGCTCGGCTTCAGCGCCTCGCTCGACCGGCTGGGCGGCAGCCTTGCGCGTGCTGTCGGCCAACCGCGAGGAGGGCTTCGAGCTGCTGCGGCTGGCGCTCACCCAGCCGCGCTTCGATGCCGACATGATCGAGCAGCGCCGCGCCCAGATCATCGCCGTCGATCAACCAGGCCAACCAGCGGCCCGGCTCGGTCGCCGCGCGCACGCTGATGGCGACCGAGTTCGCCGGCCATCCCTACGCCAACGATCCCGACGGCACGCCGCGACGACCTGAAGAAGCTCACGCCGCAGAACCTCAAGCAGCGCGCGGCCGCGCTGCTGATCGCGCAGCGGCCTGATCGTGGCCGCGGTCGGCGACATCGACGAGGCCGAGCTCGCGCCGCCTGCTCGACCGCGCCTTCGGCAGCCTGCCGGTCGGCACGCCGCCAGCCGCTGCCGCCCGACTGGCAGCCGCCCACCAAGGCGCGCACCGTCGTCGTCGAGCGGCCGGTGCCGCAGAGCACGGCGCTGATGGCGCTGCCCGGCGTCGCCCGCGACGATCCCGACTGGTACGCCGCCCTGGTCATGAACCACATCCTGGCGGCGGCGGCCAGCAGTCGCGGCTGTTCAGCGAGGTGCGCGAGAAGCGCGGCCTGGCCTACGGCGCCTCGAGCAGCCTGCGCGTCTACCGCAAGGCCGGCGCTGCTGGTGATCTCGACGGCGCAGCGCCAACGAGCGGGTCGCCGAGGCGCTGCGCGTCGTGCGCGGCCGAGCTGGCGCGCCTGCGCACCGACGGGCCGACCGAGCAGGAACTCGCCGACGCCAAGACCTATCTCACCGGCGCGCTGGCGCTGTCGCTCGATCTCGTCGAGCGCGATCGCGGGCCTGCTGCATTCCATGCAGGTCGACAACCTGCCGCCCGACCATCTCGACCAAGCGCGCCGCCTTGATCGCGCGCGGTCAAGATCGACGACGTCCGCCGGCTCGCCCGCCGCCTGCTGCGCGACGAGGCGCTGACCACGGTCGTCGTCGGCAAGCCGGTCGGCGTCACCGCGCGATCCCTGGTGAGCAGTCTGCCAGATTCCGCCAGTATCTTTCCGCACGGCGGCGGACGTAAACTGAGCGCGCCATGAGCGCGCCTCACCGTCCGACGCCTGCCGTCGACCCTGGTCAACCGCATCGCCGCGGGCGAGGTGGTCGAGCGTCCGGCGAGCGCGGTGAAGGAGCTGGTCGAGAACGCCATCGACGCCGGCGCGCACCGCATCGCCGTCACCCTGAAGGAGGGCGGCCGCACGCTTCATCTCGGTGGTCGACGACGGCGTCGGCATGACGCGCCGAGGAGCTGGCGCTCGCGGTCGAGCGCCACTGCACCTCCAAGCTGCCGGACGACGATCTGAGCGACATCCGCACGCTCGGCTTCCGCGGCGAGGCGCTGCCCTCGATCGCCTCGGTCAGCCGCTTCGCCATCACCTCGCGGCCGGCCGGCGCCGACACCGCCTGGAGCCTCGAGATCGACGGCGGCGCCAAGGGCGAGCCGCAGGCCGGCGGCGCATCCGCGCCGGCACGCGGGTCGAGGTGCGCGACCTCTTCTTTGCCACGCCGGCGCGGCTCAAGTTCCTGAAGGAGCCGCGCACCGAGTCGGGCCATGTCGCCGATGCGCATGCGCCGGCTCGCCATGGCCCATCCCGCGATCGCCTTCCGCCTGGAGAGCGAGGAGCGCACGCTGATCGACCTGCCGGCGGCCAATCCGTCGCTGCTGGCAGGCGCCGATGCGGCGCGGCTGGAGCGGCTGGCCGCCATCATGGGCCGCGAGTTCGCCGACAATGCGCTCGCCGATCGACGCCAACCGCGAGGGCTTCCGGCTGACCGGCTTCGCCGGCCTGCCGACGCTCAACCGCGCCGACCGGCGCAGCACCAGTATCTCTTCGTCAACGGCCGGCCGGTGCGCGACAAGCTGCTGGCCGGCGCGGTGCGCGGCGCCTACCAGGATTTCCTGGCGCGCGACCGCCATCCCATGGTGGCGCTGTTCCTCGAGGCGCCGACCGGCGATGGTCGACGTCAACGTCCATCCGGCCAAGACCGAGGTGCGCTTCCGCGACGCCGGCATCGTGCGCGGCCTGATCGTCGGCGCGCTGCGCACCGCGCTCGCCGCCGCCGGCCACCGCGCCAGCACGACGGTGGCCGATGCCGCGCTCGGCGGCTTCCGGCCGCACACCGGCTATGCATCGCCGCTGCCGCTCGGAGCAGTGGCGGCGGCGGCCGCGGTCGTCCGCTGCCGCGCGGCCTCGCCGAGGCGGCCGCGCAGTTCATGGCGCCGCTCGACGGCGCCGTCGGCGCGGCGTCGACGCGCCGGCCGAGGCGCCAACGGCAACGGCCGCGCACTATCCGCTGGGCGTGGCGCGCGCGCAGCTGCACGAGACCTATATCGTGGCCCAGACCGACCGAGGGCGTGGTGATCGTCGACCAGCACGCCGCCCACGAGCGGCTGCTGCATGAGCGGCTGAAGGACCAGCTCGAGGCCGACGGCGTCGAAGCGCCAGGCGCTGCTGCTGCCCGAGGTCGTCGAGCTGGGCGAGGACGGCGCGCGCCGGCTGGCGCCGCGCGCCGCCGAGCTGGCCGAGCATGGGCCTGGTGCTCGAGCCGTTCGGCCTGGGCGCCGTGGTGGTGCGCGAGACGCCGGCGCTGCTGGGCGAGGTCGACGTCGCAGGGCCTGGTGCGCGACCTCGCCGACGAGCTGGCCGAGATGGGCGATCACCTGTCGCTCAAGGAGAAGGTCGAGGAGGTCTGCGGCACGCTCGCCTGCCACACCTCGGTGCGCGCCGGCCGCCGGCTCACCGTCGAGGAGATGAACGCGCTGCTGCGGCAGATGGAGGCGACGCCGCATTCCGGCCAGTGCAACCACGGCCGCCCGACCTATGTCGAACTGAAGCTGGCCGACATCGAGCGGCTGTTCGGAAGACGATGAAGCGCTTGCTGCTGTCCTGGTCTTGCTGCGTCGCCGGTATCGCCCAGACCCGCGCCCGGCGCGCCGTCGCGCCACCGCGGCCGCCGACCGGCGCCGACCTCCGGCCTCGACGGCGAATGGCGCGGCAAGAGCGACGGCGGCTCGTGCAACGCGCCGCTCGACTACGTGCTCACCATCGAGAACGGCTTCGTCGACGGCTCGGCCTTCGACACCACCGCGCACGGCCCGGTGCCCAACCTGCAGCAAGGCGCCGCCGCCCGCGCCGACGCCCGGCCTGTGGCAGATCCACGGCGTGGCCAAGACCAGCGGCGCCTTTCTCGCTGATCAGCGTCGCCTCGGTGAAGGGCACCGACCGCCGCGAGGGCAAGCTCGACGGCGAGAAGCGACGGCGGCGGCCTGGTCGTCACCGAGACCGGCGGCTGCCGGCGCACGGCGCGCTCGCGCGCTGCTCGAGCGCTAGCCGCAGAGCGATCTGTTCCTCGACGCCGGCGAGCAGGCGGAAGAAGGCGTCCTGCGGCTTCTCCAGCACGAACATCGCCTTGGCATCGAGGCCGAGATTGAGGCCGCGCAGCACCGCGCCGCTCACGCCATGGCTCGACCACGACGGTGCGCGTCGTTGACGGCGATGATGTCGGCCAGCACGGCGGCCGAGCGCCGGCGCAGCTCGAAATGCGTCTCGCCGCCCGGCGGGCAGTAGCCGTGCGGATCGGCGCGCCAGTCGGCGAGCGCCGTGGGATGCGTGACCTCGATCTCCTTCCAGCTGAAACCTTCCCACTGGCCGTAGCTGCAGCTCGGCCAGCCGCGGATCGTCGCGCCACTGCGGCGGGATCGAGGCCGAGCTCGCGGCCGATGATCTCCGAGGTCTCGCGCACGCGGCCGAGCGGGCTGCGCAGGAAGATCGTCGGGCCGGGCGCGCGCGCGAGCTCGGCCTTGAGCGTGCGGCCCATGGCCAGCGCCTGCGGCGCGGCCGCGCTCGGTGAGGGCTGAGTTCTTGGTGCCCTGCATGCGCCGCTCGGTGTTCCACGCCGTCTCGCCGTGGCGCAGCATGTAGAGCGGGGCGGTGAGCGTCATGGCGCGCTGCGCAGGATCACGATCTTGGCCGCGCCATAGCGGCGTTCGTCGATCGCCTCGAAGCCGCGGCGGCGGGACGATGTCCTCGTTGTGCGCCAGCTCGACGGTGACGATGGCGCCCGGCGCCAGCCAGCCGGCGTCGGCGAGCGCCGCGAGCGCAGGCGCGGCATGGCCCGAGCGATAGGGCGGATCGAGGAAGACGAGATCGCAGGGCTCGCGTGCCGGCGGCGGCCGCGTGGCGTCGGCGCGCACCACCTTGGCCGCGGCCGGCTTCGCCGAGCTTGCGCAGGTTCTCGCCGATCAGCTGATCGCGCGTCGCATCGTTGTCGAGGAAGGTCGCGTGCGCCGCGCCGCGCGACAGCGCCTCCAGCCCGAGCGCGCCGGAGCCCGCGAAGGCGTCGAGCACGCGCGCGTCGATCAGCGGCGAGGTGCCGTCGCTCGCGCCAGCTGGCATGCGCCAGGATGTTGAACAGCGCCTCGCGGGCGCGGCTCGCGGTCGGCCGCGTGCGTCTGGCCTTCGGGCGCCGCGATGCGCGCGGCCGCGATGCTTGCCGCCGACGATCTTGAGCATCAGCGCCGCCGCTGTGCGGCTGCGGCGCCTGGGCTGGGCTTGGCCCAGCCCGCCTTGCGCGGCGGCGCTTCGACGCCCAGCAGGTTGTCGAGCGCCTGCGGCGGGATCTCGTCGACCATGGCCGCGCTCGAGCTCGCCCAGATGAAACGGCCCGAAGGCGACGCGGATCAGGCGCACCACCGGCAGGTCGAGATGGGCCAGCACGCGGCGCACCTCGCGGTTCTTGCCTTCGGCCAGCGCGATCTCGAGCCAGGCGTTGGAGCGCTGCTGGCGGTCGAGCTCGGCCTCGATGGCGCCGTAGCGCACGCCCTCGATGGTGATGCCGCTTGGCGAGCGCCGCCAGCCGCGCCTCGTCGACCGCGCCATGCACGCGCGCGCGATAGCGCCGCGATCCAGCCGTTGGCCGGCAGCTCGAGCCGCCGCGCCAGGCCGCCGTCGTTGGTGAGCAGCAGCAGGCCTTCGGACATGAAATCGAGCCGGCCCGACCGTGACCACGCGCGGCATGCCCTTGGGCAGCGAGTCGAAGATCGTGCGGCCGCCCTGCGGGATCGCGCGCCGTCACCAGCTCGCCGGGCGGCTTGTGATAGCGCCACAGCCGCGCGCGGTCGGCCGTCGGGCAGCGGCTTGCCGTCGACCTCGATGCGGCTCTGCGTCGGTGACGGTGAAGGCCGGCGTGTCGAGCACCTTGCCGTCGACCTTGACGCGGCCGGCCGCGATCCAGCGCTCGGCATCGCGGCGCGAGCACAGGCCGGCGCGCGCCAGCCGCTTGGCGATCCTGTTCCGGTTCGCTCACTTGGCTGCTGCCGCCGCCCAGGAAGGCGCGGAAGAGTCTGGCGTCGCCCTCGGAGATCAGGAACTCGGGATGCCACTGCACGCCGATGCAGAAGCGGTAGCGCGGCGCCTCGATGCCCTCGATCACGCCGTCGGGCGCCGTGGCGTTCACCACCACGCCGGCCGGCGCATCGGCCGCCGCCTGGTGATGCGCGCTGTTCACCGGCAGCTCGTCGGCGCCGACGATGCCGTGCAGCTGCGTGCCCTGCGCGACCTTCACCGATGTGGCCGGGCTCGTTGCGCGGGTTGGGCTGCTCGTGCGCCAGCGCGTCGGCGACCGAATCGGGGATGTGCTGGATCAGCTTGCCGCCCAGCACGACATGCAGGAGCTGCTGGCCGCCGCAGATGCCGAGCACCGGCTTGTTCGCGGTCGAGCGCGCCCTTGGTGACGGCGAACTCGAAGGCGGTGCGGCGGTCCTTGGTGATCACCGTGGCGTGCGCGCGCCGCCGCCATAGTAGGAGGGATCGACGTCGAAGGCGCCGCCGGTCACCACCAGCGCGTCGATGCGCTCGAGATAGTCGGCGACGCGGTCGGGCTCGTGCGGCAGCGCCACCGCCAGGCCGCCCGCCGCGTCGATGGCGTCGAGGTAGTTCTGGCGCAGCGCATACCAGGGAAACTTGGAGTAACCGCCCGGCTTTTCAGCATCCAGGGTGACCCGATCAGGGGACGGGGCATGCCCGTCAGGATAGCACATACCGCCGTCGCGGACGAGGACGCGACGATGTTCCTCGGCACGTCCTTGAACGGCTTGTCGGTGTCGACGCTGTGCTCCTTGGGCATCTTCGAGCACGCGCTCGGAGATGATGTTGCGCTGGATCTCGTCGGTGCCGCCGGCGATCGAGGTGGCCGGCACCGAGACCAGGATCTCGGCGATCACGCCGTCCATCGGGCTGTCCTCGCCGCTCAGCAGCGCATCGGCGCCGGTGATGTAGGTGTGCACCCGCGCCGCCTGGCGCGCGACGTGGCTCGACACCAGCTTGCCGAGCGAGCCTTCGGGGCCCTGCGGCCGGCCCTGCTCCTGCGCGGCGCGCGCGCGTCGCGCGGTCCATTCGGCGGCCTTGGACATGATCAGCAGCTTGGCGATCTCCTGGCGGATCACCGGATCGTTGATCTTGCCGGTCGCCTTGGCGCGCTCCAGCACGAGGTCGACGCGGCCGGCGCGCTGCGGATACCACTTGTAGGGCTCCATCGTGGTGCGCGATCTCGGCCCGCTCCTCCTCGTAGATGCGGCCCTTGCGTGTCGGAGGCCGTCGCCCAGCTGCGCAGCCCGTCGGCGCCGCGGCGCTCGTGCATCAGGGTCGTGGTCGCCACCGTCCAGCCGTCGCCCACGTCGGCAGACCAGGAACTCGGGCTCGACCATGGCGTCGGTGAAGAACACCTGGTTGAACGAGGCGTGGCCGTTCATCTGCTTCAGCGGATGCACCTGCACGCCGGGCTGCTTCATGTCGAGGATGAAGTAGGCGAGGCCCTTGTGCTTGGCCACGTCCCAGTTGGCGCGCGCCAGCAGCAGGCCCCAATGCGCCTTGTGCGCGCTGGTGGTCCACACCTTCTGGCCGTTGATCACCCACTTGTTGCCGCTGCCGGTCGGCGCGCGTCACGGCGCCGGCCATGTCCGAGCCGCTGCCCGGCTCGCTGAACAGCTGGCACCAGGTGTCCTCGCCGGTGAGGATGCGGCGCAGGAACTTCTCCTTATGCAGGTCGGTGCCGTGCGCGAGGATGGTCGCGGCGGCCAGGGTGCGGATGCCGGCCTTGGCGACGCCGATCGCGCCGATCCTGCGCGAACTCCTCGTCGACCACCGGCGTTGAACTGCACCGGCAGGTCGCGGCCGTACCATTGCTTGCGGCCAGTGCGGCGCGCCCCAGCCCGACTCGGCCAGCTTGTTGCGCCATTCGACCAGCCCGTAGTCGGGGTTCCAGTTGGCTTCCAGCCAGGCGCGCACTTCGGCGCGGACGCGAGCTTCGGTTGGTCTCGCTCATGTCGCTCGTCCCTCAGTGCTGCCCAGTGCTGCATCATCAGCTCGCGATGCTGGTTGGCATCGCCGAACAGGATCTCCTCGAGCTTTTGGCCCGCTTGAACCAGAGATGCGTGTCGTTGTCCCAGGTGAAGCCGATGCCGCCATGCATCTGCACGGCATGGATGGCGGTCTGCAGATAGGCCTCGGCGGCGCAGGCCTTGGCGAGCGAGGCGATGGCCGGCAGGTCGTCGTCGCCCTCGTCGAGCGCGGCGGCGGCGTAATAGGCCGCCGACTTCGCCAGCTCGACATCGACCAGCATGTCGGCCTGCCTTGTGCTTCATCGATCTGGAACGAGGCGATCGGCGCGGCCGAACTGCATGCGCATCTTGGCGTAGGCCAGCGCGTCCTCGCGCAGCCGCTCGGCGCCGCCCACCATCTCGTTGGCCAGGCAGACGGCGGCCTGCGTGCATGGTGCGCGCGAACGGCGCCGCGGCGCCGCCGGCCTCGCCCAGCAGCCTCGCCTCGACGCGATTGAACTCGAGGCGCGCGAGCTTGCGCGTCTCGTCCATGGTCTTGAGCGGCGCGCGCGTCGAGACCCGGCCGCATTGCCGTCGACGGTGAAGAACGACAGGCCGTCCTCGCCGCTGCGTCCGGGCGGCGCGCCAGCACGACGATCAGATCGGCGGTGTGGCCGTCGAGCACGAAGCTCTTGATGCCGTCCAGCCGCTAGCCGCTGCCCGGACGGCGTCGCGGTCAGCGGCGATGCCCGCGGCGTCCCAGCGGCCGTCGTCCTCGGAGAAGGCCAGGGTCGCGGTCGTCGTCGCCGGCGGCGATCGCCGGGCAGCAGCGCGCGCTTCTGCTGCTTCGGTGCCGGCATTCAGGATGGCGGTCGGCGGCCAGCACCGCCGTCGAGAAGAACGGCGCGCAGAGCAGGCCGCGGCCCATCTCCTCCAGCACGATGCCGAGCTCGCCGATAGCCGAAGCCCTGGCCGCCATAGGCTTCGGGGATGTGGATCGCGGTGAGGCCGAGCTCCTGGTTGAGCTTCTGCCAGCCGTCGCGCTCGAAGCCCGCCTCGGTCGCCATCAGGCGCCGCACTTCCTTGGTCGGCGACCGGGCCTCGAGCGCGCGGCGCAGGCTGGTGCGGAACTCCTCCTGCTCCGGCGTGAAGCTGAAGCGCATGGCTACTCCTCCCGACCCGTTCTTGAGGCTATTTTCCCCTTATGACCGGCACGACAAGAGCACTCCCCATGGAACGCGCGCTGGCGCGAGGCCCGCGCAGCCGCAGAGCGGGGCGAGGTGCCGATCGGCGCGGTGATCGTCGGGCCCGACGGCGCGGTGCTGGCCGAGGCCGGCAACCGCACCGAGGACCGACCGCGATCCCACCGCCCATGCCGAGATGCTGGCGATCCGCGCCGCCGCCGCGAAGCTCGGCGCGCCGCGGCTGGTCGACTGCGACCTCTATGTCACGCTCGAGCCCTGCCCGATGTGCGCCCAGGCGATTTCCTTCGCCGCGCATCCGGCGGCTCTACTGGGGCGCCGCCGATCCCAAGGGCGGCGGCGTCGAGCACGGCCCGCGCATCTTCGACCAGCCGACCTGCCATCACCGGCCCGAGTCTACCCGGCCTCGCCGAGCAGGAAGCGGCACGCCATCGCGACGTTCTTCCGGGAACGTCGCTGACCACTCATCGCGCACGCTCTCGTCGCTTTCGTCGTCGTCCGTCCCGGCGCACAAAATCGTCGGTGCCAGTTGCGCGAGCGATGCCCAGACGGCTGGCACCGCGGACCAGCGGGGAGGGCGTCGGCGAGCAGCCGTTCGATCGCCGGCAGCGCCGTGTCCGGGCGCCGCTGTTGCCCAGCGCATAGGCGACGTTGCGCAGGAAGCGGTCGCGGCCGATGCGCTTGATCGGCGGTGCCGGCGAAGCGGCGTGCGGAAGCCGGCATCGTCGAGCGTGGCGAGCTCGGCCAGCAGCGGCGCGTCGAGCGCCGGCGCGCGGCGCCAGCGCCGTCTCGCGCGCTGCCTGGGCGAACTTGTTCCACGGGCAGACCGCCAGGCAATCGTCGCAGCCATAGATGCGGTTGCCGAGCAGCGGCGCGGAACTCGCGCGTCGATCGGGCCCTCATGCTCGATGGTGAGGTAGGAGATGCAGCGCCGCGCATCGAGCTGGTAGGGCGCGGGAAAGGCGTTGGTCGGGCAGATGTCGAGGCAGGCGCGGCACTGGCCGCAATGGTCGGTCTCCGGCGCGTCGGCTCGGCAGCTCGACCGACAGCAGGATCTCGCCCAGGAACAGCCAGGAGCCGAACTCGCGCGACACGAGGTTGGTGTGCTTGCCCTGCCAGCCGATGGCCGACCGCCTGCGCCAGCGGGCTTTTCCATCAGCGGCGCGGTGTCGACGAAGACTTTCAGGTCGTGGCGGTAGGTGTCCCAGATGAAGCGGCCCAGCGCCTTCAGCTTGCTCTTCATCACCTCGTGATAGTCGCGGCCCTGGGCATAGACCGAGATCGCCGCGCGCTCGCCGTCCTTCAGGACCTCGAGCGGATCGCCGGCCGGCGCGTAGTTCAGCGCCAGCGACACGACGGTCTTGGCGTCGCGCCACAGGCGTTGCGGATCGGCGCGTTCCTCGGCGCGCTCGCCCAGCCAGCCCATGTCGCCCTGCCAGCCCGCCTCGACGAATTCGCCGAGCCGCTGCAGGCGCTCGCGGCGCGCCTCGGGCGCCAGGTCGGCCGGCGCGAAGCCCACGGCGTCGAAGCCGAGCCGCAGCGCCTCGTCGCGGATGGCGTCGCGCAGCTCGGCCGGCGTCGCCGGCCGCGGCTGGCGCTTGGGGTCGCGGCGGCGGCCATCGCTCGGCTCATCCTCGGCCACGATAGGGCGCGACGCCCGGATCGGGCAGCCACAGGCCCTCGGGCGGCTGGCCGGTCTGCCAGAACACGTCGATCGGCATGCCGCCGCGCGGATACCAGTAGCCGCCGATCCGCAGCCAGCGCGGCGCCAGCACCTTCGCGAGCCGCTGGCCGATCGCCAGCGTGCAGGCCTCGTGGAAGTCGGCGTGGTTGCGGAAGCTGCCGAGATAGAGCTTCAGCGACTTGCTCTCGACCAGCCTGGCGCGCGGCGCGTAGTCGATCACGAGATGGGCGAAGTCGGGCTGGCCGGTCATCGGGCAGAGCGTGGTGAATTCCGGCGCGGTGAAGCGCACCAGATACAACGCCCGCGGCTGCGGATTGGGCACGGTCTCCAGCACGGCCTTGTCGGGCGAGGCGGGCAGGCCGGCGGGCCGGCCGAGCTGACGCAGATGAGGGTATTTAGTCATGTCACCATCATATGCTAAGCGGGCCGCCATGACTCACCGCGTTGCCATCGTGGGCGCGGGCCCGTCGGGCTTCTATGCCGCCGACGGGCTGTTGCGCGCCAATCCCGACCTGCATATCGACATCATCGACCGCCTGCCGACGCCGCTACGGGCTGGTGCGGGCCGGCGTGGCGCCCGATCACCAGGGCACCAAGGCCGTGGCGCGCCAGTTCGACCAGCCTGCTGGCCCAGCCCGACGTGCGCTTCGCCGGCAATATCGAGATCGGCCGCGACCTCTCCTGGGACGAGCTCGGCGCCGGCCTACGACGCCGTGATCGTCGCCACCGGCATGGTGATCGACAAGAAGCTCGGCGTGCCGGGCGAGGACCTGCCGCATGTCTGGGGCTCGTGGCGCTTCGTCGGCTGGCTGAACGGCCATCCCGATTTCCGCCAGGGCCCCGACCTTTCGAAGGTGAAGTCGCGTGGCGGTGATCGGCAACGGCAACGTGGCGCTCGACGTCGCGCGCGTGCTGGCCAAGTCGGCCGACGAGATGGCCAAGAGCGACATCGTGCCGGAAGCGGGCGCGGCGATCGCCGCCGCGCCGCTCACCGACATCTACGTGATCGGCCGGCGCGGGCCCGAGCATGCCTCCTTCACCAACAACGAGCTGGCCGAGATGGGCCGGCTGGCGCGCGCCGTGGCGGTGACCGATGCCAAGGCGCTCGACGTCGCGCCGCCGGCGTCCGATCCGACGCCCGAGCGGCTGCGCAAGGCCAAGAACCTGGAGATCCTGCAGCGGCTTTGCCAGCAACAAGCCGGCGAGCAAGCCGGTGACGCGTGCATTTCCGTGTTCAACGCCGCGCCGGTCGCATTCGGCCGGGCGAGATCGAGCTCGACGCACCGGCAAGCTCGCGGCCGACCTGGTCGTGACCTGCATCGGCTACGGCGGCGAGGACTTCCCCAGGCGCGAGGACGTCTTTCCCGTGGGCTGGGCCAAGCGCGGGCCGAGCGGCACCATCCCGACCAACCGCGCCGAGAGCCACGCCGTGGCCCAGCAGGTCATGGCCTGGCTCGAAGGAGCGCGATCCCAAGAGCGGGCCCGACGTGCTGCCGATCGCCGTCGACGCCGCGGGCTGGCACCGCATCGACAAGCACGAGGTCGCGGCCGGCGCCGCCGCAGGGCCGGCCTCGCGTGAAATTGACGGACTGGCAGGCGCTGCTTGGACGTCGCGCAGGGCGGCTGACGGCCCTATTGTTGCGTCTCGGTCCGGGGGCATCAGGAGAGCTTCATGCTTGAAGATCAGGTCGTCGTCTCGTCTGTGCGCTGGCCGCCGCGCTCGCTTTCGCCGCGCCCGCCGCGGCGCAAACCACGCTCAAGGTCACGCTGCATTCGGATCTCAAGATCGTCGATCCGATCTGGACCACGGCGCTGATCTCCACCCATCACGGCTACATGGTCTACGACACGCTGTTCGCGCTCGACGACAAGCTCGAGGTCAAGCCGCAGATGGTCGACAAGTGGGAGGTCTCGCCCGACAAGCTCACCTGGACCTTCACCCTGCGCGACGGCCTGGAATGGCACGACGGCAAGCCGGTGACGGCCGAGGACTGCGTCGCCTCGATCAAGCGCTGGGGCGCCAAGGATTCGATGGGCCAGAAGCTGATGGGCGTGGTCGACCGAGCTCTCGGCGCCCGACGCCAAGACCATCAAGATGGTGCTGAAGGAGCCCTACGGGCTGGTGCTCGAATCGCTCGGCAAGTCGAGCTCGAACGTGCCGTTCATGATGCCCAAGCGGGTCGCCGAGCACCGATCCCAACACCCAGATCACCGACGCCACCGGCTCCGGCCCGTTCATCTTCAAGAAGGACGAGTGGAAGGCGGGCGAGAAGGCGGTCTACGTCAAGAACCCGAAGTACAAGCCGCGGCCGGAGCCGGCCTCGGGCCTGGCCGGCGGCAAGGTCGCCAAGGTCGACCGCGTCGAATGGCTGACGATCCCCGACACCGCAGACCCAGGTGAACGCCCTGATCAACGGCGAGGTCGACCTGGTCGAGATCGTGCCGCCCGACCTGCTGCCGCTGCTCGCCAAGGACAAGAACGTCAAGATCACCGTCGATCAACACGGCGGGCCGGCAGTACGCCATGCGCTTCAACGTGCTGCTCAAGCCGTTCGACAACGCCAAGGTCCGCCAGGCCGTGCTCTATGCGCCTGTCGCAGAAGGAGTTCCTCGACGCCAATGTCGGCAATCCCGACTACTACAAGGAGTGCAAGTCGGTGTTCCCCTGCGGCTCGCCGCTCGAATCGACCAAGGGCTGGGACGACAAGCTCGTCGGGCAACGTCGCCAAGGCCAAGGAGCTGCTGGCCGCGGCGGGCTATGACGGCACGCCGGTGGTGTTCCTGCACCAGACCGACACGTCGGGCCACAACAACCTCGCCACCGTCGCCAAGGCCGCAGCTCGAGAAGATCGGGCTTCAAGGTCGACCTGCAGCCGATGGACTGGCAGACCCTGGTGTCGCGCCGCGCCAAGAAGGATCGCGCCGGACAAGGGCGGCTGGAGCGCCTTCTTCACCTCGTGGGGCGCGACCGACGTGCTGAACCCGGTGTCGGCGGCCTTCCTCAACGCCTCGTGCGACAAGGCGACCTTCGGCTGGCCGTGCGACGAGACGCTCGAGAAGCTGCGCGACGCCTATGCCACGGAGATCCGATCCGGCCAAGCAGAAGGCGATCGCCGAGCAGGTCCAGCTGCGCGTGCTCGACTATCCGACGCTACGCGCCGCTCGGCCAGTTCACCACGCCGACGGCGATCCGCGCCAACGTCAACGGCCTGCTGCAGCACGCCGTCGCTGGCGCTGTGGAACGTCGAGAAGAAGTGATGCGCGCGCTCGGCCGCACGGCCGCCGCGCGCCTGGCCGCGCTGGGGCTCGCCGTTCGGAGCCCCGGCGTCGGCCGAGAGCGGTGCTGCGCGTCTCCATGCACTCCGACCTCAAGATCATCGACCCGATCTGGACGACGGCGCTGATCTCGCGCCGATCACGGCTACCTGGTCTACGACACGCTGTTCGCGCTCGACGAGCAGCTCGAGCATCAAGCCGCAGATGGTCGACAAGCTGGGACGACTCAGCCCGACAAGCTCACCTGGACCTTCACCCTGCGCGACGGGCTGGAATGGCACGACGGCACAGCCGGTGACGGCGGCCGACTGCGTCGCCTCGATCCGGCGCTGGGCGCGCGCGCGATCCGATGGGCCAGATGCTCGATGTCGTTCGTCGGCGACCTGACGGCGCCGGACGCCAGGACCATCCGGATGGTGCTGAAGGAGCCCTACGGCCTGGTGCTGGAGGCGCTCGGCAAGACCGGCGCCAACGTGCCGTTCATGATGCCCAAGCGCGTCGCCGAGACCGACGCCCAACACGCCAGATCAACGACGCCACCGGCTCGGGCCCGTTCATCTTCAAGACGCGACGAATGGAAGGCCGGGCGAGAAGGCGGTCTATCGTCAAGAATCCCGAAGTACAAGCCGCGCGCCGAGCCGCCCTCGGGGCTGGCCGGCGGCAAGGTCGCCAAGGTCGACCGCGTCGAATGGATCTGGATCGCCGATCCGCAGACCCAGGTGAACGCGCTCCTGAACGGCGAGATCGATCTCATCCAGATCACGCCCTACGACCTGCTGCCGCTGATCGACAAGTCGAAGGACGTCGCCACCCAGGTGGTCGACCGGCCCGGCCGGCAGTTCATCATGCGCTTCAATACGCTGGCCAAGCCGTTCGACGACGCGCGCATCCGCCAGGCCGTGACCTATGCGCTGACGCAGAAGCGAGTTCCTCGAGGCCAATGTCGGCGATCCCGCGCTACTACCGGGAGTGCAAGTCGCTGTTCCCTGCGGCCTGCCGCTCGAATCGACCGATGGGCTGGGAGGACCGGCTGTCGGGCGACGTCGCCAAGGCCAGGAAGCTGCTGGACGAGGCGGGCTATGACGGCACGCCGCTGGTGCTGCTGCACCAGACCGACGTGGTCGGCCACAACAACCTCGCCACCGTGGCCAAGCCGCAGCTCGAGCGCGCCGGCTTCAAGGTCGACCTGCAGGCGATGGACTGGCAGACGCTGGTGACGCGCCGCACCAAGAAGGATCCGCCGCAGGCCGGCGGCTGGCACGCCTTCTTCACCTCCTCGGGCGCGCTCAGCATTCCCGACCCGGTGGCGCACTTCTTCCTCAACGCCGTCGTGCGAGAAGGCGCAGTTCGGCTGGCCCTGCGATGCCGAGATCGAGCGCCTGCGCGACGCAGTATGCGCGCGCCGGCGATGCGGCGAGAGCCAGCGGGCGATCGCCGATCGCCGTGCAGCGGCGCGCCGCCGAGTATCCGACGCACGTGCCGCTCGGCCAGTTCACGACGCCGACGGCGGTGCGCAAGAACGTCAGCGGGCTTCTGACCGCGCCGGCCGTCGTGTTCTGGAACGTGGAAAAGAAATAGCGCTGCCAGCAGGCGAGATCGCCATGGCAAGCGATACGCCGTCTTCGCAGGCTCCATTCCCGCGCTGTACGACCGCCATCTCGGGCCGTTCCTGTTCGAACCCTATGCCGAGCACGTGGCGCGTCGGATGGCGAACCTCGAAGTCAGGGTGCGCTGCTCGAAACCGCCGCCGGAACCGGCATCGTCACCCAGGCGCTCGCGCCGGCACCTGCCGGCCGACGTGCGACCTCGTCGCCACCGACCTCAATCAGGCCATGCTGGATTTCGCCGCCGCCAAGCCCGGCATGGCGCGCGTCGAGCTGCGCCAGGCCGACGCGACCGCCCTGCCGTTCGACGCCGAGCAGCTTCGACGCCGTGGTCTGCCAGTTCGGCGTGATGTTCTTCCCCGACCGCGTCGGCCGGCTACCGCGAAGCGCGGCGGGTGCTGAAACCCGGCGGGCGCGCCTGCTTCAGCCTCTGGGACAGCCTCGCCCACAATCCGATCCCGCGCTGCGTGAACGATGCCATGGCCCGGCATTTTCCGGCCGATCCGCCGCGCTTCCTGGCGCGGACGCCGCATGGCCACCACGACCAGGCGACGATCAGACGCGAACTCGCGCAGGCCGGGTTCGAGCGCGTCGCGATCGAAACCGTCACGCTGCCGAGCCGGGCCGCCTCGCATCGCGATCCCGCCATCGGCTTCTGTCAGGGCAGCCCGATGCGGGCAGAGATCGAGGCGCGCAGCCCGCAAGGTCTGGCGGCCGCGACCGAGGCCGCGGCGGCGGCGCTGGCCGCAGAATTCGGCAGCGGACCGATCGAGGCGCCGATGCAGGCGCTGATCGTCGTCGCCGAGAAGTGACGCCGTCTAGTCGAGCCGGACGCTCACGCCCTTGAGGTCGTGCGTCGACGCCGGGTAGCGCTTCATCACCTCCGCGTCGTGGCCGGGCACCACCATCTCGAGCCGGCCGTCGGCCAGCTTCTGCAGCTTGTCGTAGCCCGCCAGCATGTCGGCGACCGAGTACACGATCGAGAACAGCTTCTTGTCCTCGATGCCCCAGTAGTAGTGGCTGGCGTCCGAGGCCAGCACGAGCCAGCCGTTGCGCGTCATGACGCGCACCGACTGGATGCCCATGGTGTGGCCGCCGATCAGGTGCACGGAGATGCCGGGCTGGATCTCCTCGTCGCCGTCGTGGAAGACCACGCGCTTGCCGTAGACCGCGCGCACCATGCCGACGATGTCCTCGACCTCGAAGGCGTGGCGGAACGGTGCCGTGGCACATGTGCCGGCCGGTGGCGAACTGCATCTCCTTGTCCTGCAGATGGAAGCGCGCCTTGGGGAAGCGGTCCCAGTTGCCGACATGGTCGTAGTGCAGGTGGGTGATGATGACGTCCTCGACCTCCTTGGCGTCGACGCCGAGATCGCCGAGCAGGTCGGCGGGATTGCGTCTTCACCTCGCGGCCGCGCTGCTTGCCGACCGGGGCGTTGAAGCCGGTGTCGATCACGACCGGCTTGCCGCCGATCGTGCGGTGGCCGCTCTCGTCGAGCGGGATCGCCACCCAGACGAAATAGTCCATCGGGAAGTCGGCGTCGTGCGGGTCCGGGGTGATCTGCACTTCCCAAGCCTTGCGCGGCAGGTGGGCATATTTGACAGCATGCACCTCGTAAATGGGCGTCGAACGCATCTTTGTTTCCTTCCCGTCGGGCTCGTTGCCGGAGGGTAGCCCGCCGGCCGCCTCCGGCGCTATAGTGGCGGCATGGCCCGCATGGACCTCCTCGGTCGGCGAATTAGCACCTCGGTTTGCACTGCAAACCGGCGCCGTCGCTGTTCGTCCGTCATTCGAAGGAGTCGTTCCATGTCCGCCGTGCTCGCTCTCAAGCGTAATTCGTCCACCGTCCGATACTGTTTCGAAGCCGACGCCGAACCGGGCGTGCTGCCGCGCGCGCTCGAGCTTCTGGCCAAGCGCGGCCTGGTGCCGGCGCGCGTCTTCGCCCAGGCCGATGCCGATCTGCTGTCGGTCGAGATCGAGGTCGAGGGCCTGGCGCCCGACACCGCCGACCATGTCGGCCGCTGCCTGGCGGAGATCGTCGGCGTGCGGCAGACGTTCTGAGTCTTCCATGACACTGCATGGATGCATCGTCCGAAGAGCCATGCTCGAGGATGCAATGGCGATCTATGCGCCTTCACAAAGCCTCGGTGAGCGGCTTGTGTGCGGGCGCCTACAGTCCGAGCAGATCGAGGCATGGCTCGCGCATCGCGTTGCCGACGACTTTCGGAACGCGATGACCGTCGGCGGGGAAACGATGTTCGTGGGCCAACGCGCCGAGCGCATCGTCGGATTTGCTTCGATCAGGACTTCGATGCTGATGGGGTTGTATGTCGATCCCGACGGTGGCCGGGGTGCCGGTCGGATACTGCTTCAGGCGGCGGAGGAGCATGCACGATGCGACGGCGTCACCGTCCTCTCGCTGCAGGCCACATTGAACGCCGTCCCGTTTTACCAGCGGCACGGATTTTCGCTCGATCGTCACGGCGCCGTGTTGCGCGGAGGACTTGAGCTGCCCGTCGTCGAAATGAGCAAGACTCTTCGCCGGTGATTCACTGCACAATCGCTCGACGATCGCGTCGATGTGCAGGCGCGCGACGTCGATGGCGGGAAAGCCGGCCGTCGCCTCGTCGAACATCACGGCGAGGTCGGTGCCGGCCAGCAGGATCGCCTCGACGCCGTCGCGGCGCTGCAGGTCGGCGGCGATGCGGCGCAGGCCCGCGGCGTCGGCCGCGTCGGCCTGCTGCGTGTCGAGGATGCGCTGATAGGCCTTGCCGATGAAGGCGATCTCGTCGGGCCGGGGTTTCACGATCTCGACGCCGGTGAGCTGGCCCCACAGGCCGCCCTCCATGGTGAAGGTCGTGCCGAACAAGCGCCACGCGCCTGAGCCTGCGCGCGCGCAAGTTCCGCGGCGATCGGATCGACGATGTTGATCAGGGGCAGGCGCGTGCGCTTCATCAGCTGAGCGATGCAGATGTGCGGCGTGACGGCGGGCGATCGCCGCCGCCGGCGCCGGCGCGGCGCCATCCGATCGATGAACGCAGGCGAGATAATCGGCCAGTTCGTCGAGCTTGCCGGCGCGCACGAGGCCCTGCCCGTGATCGACATCGGCATGGGCGATCACCAGGTCGGGCACCGATGCCGCGGGCTTTGCACGCCGCCGTGATCTTCTCGTAGTAGTGGACCGTGGCGCCGACGCCCAGCCCGCCGACGATGCCGACGCACGCCATGCGTCAGTCGATCGTGATGTTGTTGTCGCGGATCACCTTGCCCCAGTCGCGACTTCGCTCCTGGCGAACTGTCCATCTCGGCCGGCGTCCAGTCCTTCAGCACGGTGCCGAGCTGGTTGGCGCGCTCGCGGTGACGTCCATCTGGCGATCTTGCGCATGGCGGCGTTCAGCCTGTCGACGATCGGCTGCGGCGTGCCGGCCGGCGCGAACAGGGCGAACCAGCCGTCGAGGATGAAGCCCGGCAGGCCGCTTCGGCCGTGGTCGGGATGTCGGGAACGCCGGATGGCGCTGGTCGCTGGCCAGCGCCAGCGCCTTGACGCTGCCGCTGCGGATGTGGCCCGACACCGAGGGCGGCGTCACGACCATCAGCTCGACCTGGCCCGCCACGAGATCGGCGTCGCCGGGCCCGCGCCCTTGTAGGGCACGTGGGTGAGGTCGATGCCGGCCGCCTTGTTCAGCAGCACGCCGCCCAGATGCGGCACCGAGCCTGCGCCGACCGAGGCGTAGTTGAGCTTGCCGTGATTGGCCTTGGCGTAGGCGATGAAGCCCTTGAGGTCGTCGGCCGGCACCTTCTTGGCGATGACGATGACATGCGGCGCCACCGCGCCCATGGCGACGCCGGCGAAATCGTCGGGCTTCCAGTTGAGGTCCTTGATCAGCGCCGGGTTGGCCGAATGGTAGGCCGAGTACTGCATCAGGAGCGTGTAGCCGTCGGGCTTGGCGCGGGCGACCAGTGCCGTGCCGATGTTGCCGTTGCCGCCGCCCTTGTCGACCAGCACCTGCTGGCGAGTTCCTGGCCAAGCAGGTCGGAATAAAGCCGCGCGACGAGATCAGTGCCGCCACCCGGAGGCGCCGGCACCACCATGGTGATCGGCGGCTCCGGGATAAGTGCCTTGGGCACGGCTGGACGCGGCGAAAGCGGTCGTGGCGGAGGCGAGGGCGACGAAGCTACGGCGTCTCATGGGTAGTTTCTCTTCCACGTCCGTCCAGTTCGGGCACCATCATCGGCCTTCGCGCAATGGCGAACAGCTTCGGTGTCTCACTCTCGAACCAGCCGCGCTTGGGTCGCCAGCGGGTCGCGACGTTGATGTAGATGTCGAGGGCGGAGAACCGCTCGCCGAGAAACCAGGGGCTGCCGGTTTCGCTCTCCACCTGGTGCCACAGCCGCTGCGCATAGGCGTCGGTCGCGGCCCGGAAGGGATCGCGCGCGGCTGACCGACACGAAGCGCGACGGATCGTCGGCATAGGTGAGTCGGATAGATGTTGGCCACGATATAGATCAGCCAGCGCAGGAACTTCGCGCGTTCGGCGCTCGGCCTTGGGCACCAGCGGTCCGCCCTGCTCGTGATGTCGGCCAGTAGGAGCGTGATGGCACTCTCGCTCATGATGCTGCCGTCAGGGCAGAACGAGTGTCGGCACCTGCGCGAGCGATTGACCTTCTCGAGCTTCGCCTTGGCACCCGGCGTCCGGAACAGGTCCTCGACCGGCTCAGGGTGAAGGGCAGGCTTCGTACCAGTCGAGCTGGGCCTCCGACGATCGTTGAACCCAGCCCGGCCGGCCCCAAAGCTTGTAGCCGCTCATGGCTTCTGCAGCAGGCTCGATCAGGCTGCACGTGTCCCAGCGATTGCCGCCGCGCTCCTGGACGCGGGCATAGAACTGGTCGACCAGCGCCACCACCGGCATCTGCGCCTTGCCGCGCTTGCCCTCGGCGAGCGCGATGCCGAGATCCTTGCGCATCCAGTCGACGGCGAAGCCGAACTCGAACTTGCCCTCGACCATGGCCTTCCAGCGGTTGTCCATCTGCCAGCTTTGCGCCGCGCCCTTGGAGATGGCGCCGATCACCTTCTCCATGTCGAGGCCGGCCGTCTGGCCGAGATTGATCGCCTCGGCCAGGCCCTGGACGAGGCCGGCGATGCACATCTGGTTCATCATCTTGGTGAGCTGGCCCGCGCCCGGCGGGCCGATCAGGGTGACCGCCTTGGCGTAGGCGTCGGCCACCGGCTTGGCCTTGTCGAACGGCGCCTGCTCGCCGCCGCACATCACGGTGAGCTGGCCGTTCTCCGCGCCGGCCTGGCCGCCCGACACCGGCGCGTCGATGAAGTCGATGCCGCTTCTTCTTGCCGCTCGGCATGCGAGCTCGCGGGCGATGTCGGCCGAGGCCGTGGTGTTGTCGACGAAGATCGCGCCCCTGGCCATGCCGGCGAAGGCGCCGTCGTCGCCCGAGCACGACCGCGCGCAGATGCTCGTCGTTGCCGACGCAGCAGAACACGATCTCCTGGCCGGCCGCGGCCTCCTTCGGCGTCTTGGCGGCCGTGCCCTTGTGCTTCTTGGTCCACGCCTCGGCCTTGGCGAAGGTCCTGTTGTAGACCGTCACGTCGTGGCCCTTGGCGGCGAGATGTCCCGCCATCGGAAAGCCCATCACGCCCAGACCCAGAAACGCCACCTTGGCCATCGTTCTCTCCCGCGAAATTGCCCACCGGATCTGGCGCGGGCGCGATCATCAGAGCCAAATCAGGCCGATGCCAGCAGGACCACGATCCGCAAAACCGGTCAGCAGCGGCGGCAAAGCGAGCGGCCAGGCGGCGGCCGTAGAGCACGGCATCCGACGCGGCGAGCGACAGGATGGCGGCAACTGATGTGCTGCAGGTGTCGCGGCAACATGTGGCCGTGCGGGCGATTATTTGCCTCAGGGATGGGCGCTTGCGCGACTTGGGCCTTTCGCCTAGAAACCGCGCCGTGCCCCGATAGCTCAGCTGGTAGAGCACGTCATTCGTAATGATGGGGTCGGCGGTTCGATCCCGTCTCGGGGCACCATCACCACTTTATCACGAACAATTTTTATCGCCCCTCGGCCCAATCCGGGAAAGCGGCGACAGCTTCAACGGCTGCCGGTGTTTGCGCAGAACGGGCGCGGAAGTTGCCGGCCTGGCGACATGTAACCAGGAGCTTGCATCCGCCTCGCTCGGGGTAGATAAGGGAGAGAAGCCGTGCGGGACGCGCTCTCACCAGGAGAAGAGCCCGCAATAGCCTTTGAGGATCGCAGTGCACCTCAGTGCAGTGGCCGCCACATGATCGATTTGCCAAACCAGCATGAGCCATTCGTCGCGTTTATGAAGGGCGTCGGCGTTACCGCCATCGACCAACAACCTGGAAAGGCTAGCAATACGTAACTGAACGAAGCACATCGCG
>ERZ1370068.4026-contig-3119_pt1 | contig 31149 bp, 43 predicted proteins | sample MGYA00561227_ERZ1370068 | MGnify/ENA primary metagenome ERZ1370068 (study PRJEB38410, sample SAMEA6850437) | metagenome | study: Metagenomic assessment of the ecological functions of the soil: analysis of the soil microbiota associated with the...
CCACACGCATTGCTCCATCGCGCGGTTGCCGACCTGGTCGTGGTTCTGCAGGAACGGCGACGAAGGCGGCGAGCGGCAGGTGCGCGCGACGGCTCGCCGCGCGGCTCGCCGCTGCGATGCGCCGAGGGCTCGCCCTGGTAGGCGAAGCCCTCGGCCAGCGCGCGCGCGAGCAGGCGTCGCGGAGCGCGCGGCGTAGTCGCGCGTAGTAGCCGTCGGCTCGCCGGTGACGAGCACGTGGCAGCGCGTGGTGCGCGTCGTCGTTCCACTGCGCGGTCGCAGCGCTGCGCCGTCGCGTCGAGCAAGCCGCGCCGGTTGTGCGTCGTTCTCGAGCACCAGGTGTACATGCCGGTCGCGGCCCGGCCCGCTGCGCAGCGCCGCGCGCGATCGTCATCCAGCGATGTGCGTGCGGCGAGTCGTCGTGCGATGGCGTGCACCGCGTCGAGCCGCAGGCCGTCGAAGCGGTACTCCTCGATCCAGTAGAGCGCGTTGTGGACGAAGAACTCGCGCACGGTGCGCGCTGCGCTCGCCGTCGAAGTTGATCGCCGCGCCCCACGGCGTCTGGTGGCGTCGGCGTTGAAGAACTGCGCGCGCGTAGCGGCGCGAGGTAGTTGCCCTCGGGTCCGAAGTGGTTGTAGACGACGTCGAGCAGCACCATCAGCCCGCGCGCGTGCGCCGCCGTCGACCAGGCGCTTCAGGTCCTCGGGCGCGCCGTAGGACGCATCGGGCGCGAACGGCAGCACGCCGTCGTAGCCCCAGTTGCGCCGGCCGGCGAAGTCGGCGACGGGCATCAGCTCGATCGCGGTGATGCCGAGCGTCGCGCAGCGCTAGTCGAGCCTGCCGACGGCGGCGGCGAACGTGCCTCGCGCGGTGAAGCGTGCCCACGTGCAGCTCGGTAGATCACCGCCTCGTGCCACGGGCGCCCGCGCCAGTCGATCGTCGTGCCACTCGTAGGCGCGCGGATCGACCACGACGCTGGGCCGTGCACGTCGCCACGGGTTGGAGCGCGAGGCCGGATCGGGGACTGACGAGCGTCCGCCGCGCACGCGGAAGGCGTACGCCGCGTCCGGGCGCCGACGCCCGGGCACGGCCAGCTCGTGCCAGCCGCCGGCGAAGCGTCGTGCATGCGAGCGATGCGGGCGTGCCGTCGCCGCCGAGCGCCAGGCGCACGCGCTCGCACGACGGCGCCCAGAGGCGGAATCGCGTCGCGCCCGGCGCGGTACTCGGCGCCGAACGGCATGGCGTGCGCGCGCCTCATCGATCAACGCCGCTATCCGCCTGGCGCAGGAGCGCGAGCGAGCGCCCTCGAGCTTGATAGCATCGCCGCTGGGCGCCGGGCGCGTCGGGCGGCGGCTTCGCCGTCCTCGTGCGCGGTGTCGACTCTCGACGGTCCACTGCACGCCCTCAGCCCGCCTCCGGGGAGCTTGAACTCGCACCGGCTCGTGCGCGGCGTTGAAGAGGACGAGGAAGCTCGCGTCGGCGCAGCGGCTGGCCGCGCTCGTCGGTCTCCGGGATCTGCTCGCCGTGCAGCCACATGCCGAGCGCAGCGCGCGCCTCCTTCGGTTCCAGTCGTCGGCCGACATCTCGCGCGCCGTCGGGCTTGAGCCACGCCACGTCCTTCGCGCCGCCGTCGCCCACCGCGACGCCGTGGAAGAAGTCGCGGCCGCCTGAAGGATCGGGTGCGCGCTGGCGCAGCCGGATCAGCTTCTTCGTGAAGTTGAGGAGCGTCCACTCGGCGTCGTCCCAGTACCAGTCGTGCCCAGTTGATCTCGTTGTCCTGGCAGTAGGCGTTGTTGTTGCCGCCCTGCGTGCGGCCGCACCTCGTCGCCGCCGAGCGATCATCGGCACGCCCTGCGACAGCAGCAGCGTCGGCGAGGAAGTTGCGCTGCTGGCCGCTCGCGCAGCGCGCGGATCGCCGGGTCGTCGGTCGGGCCCTCGGCGCCGCAGTTCCACGAGCGGTTGTTGTCGGTCGCCGTCGCGGTTGTCCTCGCCGTTGGCCTCGTTGTGCTTGCCGTTGTAGCGAGACGAGGTCGTGCAGCGTGAAGCCGTCGTGCGCGGTGACGAAGTTGACGCTCGCGTACGGGCCGGCGCGCCGTTGCGGCCGTAGAGGTCGGTGCGAGCCGGTGAGCCGCGCGCGAAGTCGCCGAGCATGCCGGCGTCGCCGCGTCCAGAAGCGCGCGCATCGTGTCGCGGTACTTGTCGTTCCACTCCGCCCAGCCGGGCGGGAAGTCGCCGACCTGGTAGCCGCCCTCGCCGAGGTCCCACGGCTCGGCGATGAGCTTGACGCTGGGCGAGCACCGGGTCCTGGCGGCACGACGTCGAAGAACGGCGACGAGCGCGTCGAAGCCGTGGGCTGCGCGCGCGAGCGTGGTGGCGAGGTCGAAGCGGAAGCCGTCGACGTGCATCTCGGTCGACCCAGTAGCGCAGCGAGTCGACGACCAGCTGCAGCACGCGCGGGTTGCGCAGGTCGAGCGTGTTGCCGCAGCCGGTGAAGTCGGCGTAGTAGCGCTTCGTCCTCGCCCAGCCGGTAGTAGCGCGCGTTGTCGATGCCGCGGAAGCGACAGCGTCGGGCCCGTCTCGCTGCCCTCGGCGGTGTGGTTGTAGACCACGTCGAGGATCACCTCGATGCCGGCCGCGGTGCAGCGACCTTCACCATCGTCTTGAACTCGGTGCACCGGGTCGCGGTGCACGCCGTAGCGCGGATCGGGCGCGAAGAAGCCGATGGTGTTGTAGCCCCAGTAGTTCGACGAGCCGCGCTGCACGAGCGGCCGGTCGTCGACGAACGCGTGCACCGGCAGGAGCTCGAGGGTCGTCACGCCGAGCGACTTCAGGTGGTCGAGCACCTGCGGCGTGGTGAGGCCGAGGAACTTGCCGCGCGCGATCGGCCGCGCACGTCGGGGTGCAGGCGCGTGTAGCCGCCCACGTGCATCTCGTAGATCACGCGCTCGTTGGCGCATTGCGCACCGGGTGCATGTCGCCTTCCCAGTCGAACGCGGGATCGATCACCCGCGCCTTCGGGCATCGAGCCGCGGCGCTCTCGTGGCGGTCGAGCGAGAGGTCCTCCTTCTTGTGGCCGATGGCGTAGCCGAAGCGCGCGTCGCTCCAGTGCACCTTGCCCGCGAGTCGCCTGCGCGTAGGGGTCGAGCAGCGAGCTTGTTCGGGCTGAAGCGCTGGCCCTGCTCCGGCTGGTGGGGCCCGTGGACGCGGTAGCCGTAGAGCTGGCCGGGCTCACGTCTCGGCACGTAGCCGTGCCAGACGAAGTCGGTGCGCTCGCGCAGCGCCGCGTCGCAGTCTCGCGCTTGCCGGTCGTCGTCGAAGAGGCAGAGCTCGACCTTCTCGGCGTGCGCGAGAAGAGCGCGAAGTTGACGCCCTCGCGGTCCCAGGTGGCGCCGAGTGGGTAGGGACTGCCCGGCCACGAGCTCGAGCATCGCGTGTGCTGCACGGTCTCGGTTGTCATGTTTTCGCCCGCTCCATGAAGGCCGCGCAGCGGAATCTCGATCCAGTCGGGCCGGTTGGCGATCTCGTAGCGCAGCTCGTAGGCCGCCTTCTCGATCAGGAAGAGCCCACCAGGCCGCGCTGAAGGCGTCGCGGGTCGCGCGGAATGGAGGCGAGGCCCGCCGCGGCCTTCGATAGCCCTCGAGGAAGTGTGCGCGAGGCGTCGCGCTCCCAGTCGCGCAGCGCGCGCGCGCGAGGTACTCGCCGAAGCGGCGCTGCCACGGCCGCGAGTCGCGGCGCAGCGGCGCTGCGTGCGCGGCATAGCTGAACGAGCGCAGCATCCCGGCGACGTCGCGCAGCACGCAGGACTCCTCGCGCCGGCGCTCGAGCGGGCGGTTCGGGCTCGCCCTCGAAGTCGACGATGATGAAGTCGTCCTGGGCGACGAGGACCTGGCCGAGGTGCGAGGTCGCCGTGGAAGCGCGTTTTCGTGAGGGTAAGATCGATCGCGGGCCGTCGACGCCGACGTGGCCGCTCGCACTGCGGCACTGGGTCGCATGCCGGCGCGCGCGCCAATCGCGGTCAGCCGCTCGCGCAACTCCGCACCCAGCGCACTCGATCGCGGCGTCGACGCCGCGCGACGCATCGATCGTCCGTTCCATTGCGTCGAGGTCCGCGTCGGTGACGCGGCTCGGGGTCGAAGGCCGGCAGTCGCGCCGGTCGGCTGCGCGAGCGCGTGGTGCAGTCTCGGCCACGCGCCGGCCGAGGAGCGCCATGCGGCCCAGGTGGAAACCGGCGGCGGCGGACTCGTGCGGCAGCCTGCGGGCTCGGCAGTCGCAGGCGCGGATCAGCAGGCGCGCCGAGGTGCTACGAGCGCCAGCGTCCAGAGGTCGCCCTGGTTCTCGACGAAGCCGCTGCATCACCGCGAGCGTCACGGGCTCAGGCGCGCCTTCCTCGAGGTATCTCGACGCGCGCCCAGCACCGGCGCGATGTGCGGGAACGTTCGCGACGTCGGTGAGGAAGCGGCCCATCTCGAGCTCCGGGTTCACGCCCTCGCGCAAGCGCCGGTACGCCCTTGAGGAAGAGCCTGGTTGCCGAAGAAGACGGCGCGTGTTGCTCTGCTCGAGCGCACGGCGCGCGCGACCTCCTCGGACGATCGAGTCGCAGCGTTCGCTGAGGAGCGGCGTCGAGGAGAAGCGCAGCTCCCGCGGCCGAGAGCTGCACTCGGTGTTCGCGACCATCGCGCGCGCGATGTCGCGCGGCGAATTCGCGGGTGGCGAACGCCGCGTAGCGATAAGCCCCACGCGATCCTTGTGCCGCACGCTTGGCGACCGTGATGCGTGGCGTACTTCTCCAGCGGGATCGTGGCCGCGCGTCTCCCAGTCGAGCGCGAGCGGCAGGAAGTAGCGCTGCGCACTCGCCATCGGCGAGGTCGCGCGTCGAGCAGAACGAGATGCTGCCACGCTGGCCGACGGCGTGCTTCCACGTGGCGAGCAGGTCGACATGCGCAGCGCCTCGATCTTCGCCGTCCTGGCGGCGAACCAGCGCCGTCCCGCGCAGGTACGGCAGCATCACCTGGTCGCGCAGTCGCTCCGGTGTCGTGCATCGAAGATGCGCGCCGGATCCGGCGGCGATCGGCCTTCCTCGATCGAGCACTGCCTGCAGCCGGGCGCGAGCACGAGCACGGGCAGCCGGCGCGTGCGCAAGCGCTCCTCGTGCCATGCCCGGCGGCTTCGCATCGGTCGCGAGGCGGAACGCCATGCATCCGTGGCCCGGCAGCGTGATGAGGTAGGGGAGCTTCGCCGATCGGCGGGAACGACTCCTGGCCGAAGAAGCTCCGACCGGCACGCGCATCTCGAAGCGCGCGAGGTCCAGCTCCACCGCCTGCGGAACACGCGAGAGGTTCGCCACGCACAGGATCGCTTCGCCCTCGTACTCGCGCAACGAACGCGAGCACCTTGCGGTTGCCGGGCTCGAGGAAGCGTGATCGGTGCCGCGGCCGAACGCCTGGTGGCGGCTTGCGCGTGGCGATCAGGCTGGCGCGTCCAGTTGAGCAGCGACGCAGGATCGCGCGTGCTGCGCCTCGACGTTCACCGACTCGTAGCCGTACATCGCGATCCATGATCGGCGGCAGGTACAGGCGCTGCGGATCGGCGCGCGAGAAGCCGGCGTTGCGGTCGGGCTCCACTGCATCGGCGTGCGCACGCCGTTGCGGTCGCCGAGGTAGATGTTGTCGCCCATGCCGATCTCGTCGCCGTAGTAGAGGATCGGCGCGCCCGGCATCGTCATCAGCAGGAACTGTTCATGAGCTCGATCTTCGGGCGGCTGTTCTCCATCGAGCGGCGCCAGGCGCCGGCGGATGCCGACGTTCACGCGCATGCGCGGATCGGCCGCGAAGATGCGGTACATGTAGTCGCGCTCGCGGTCGGTCACCATCTCGAGCGTGAGCTCGTCGTGGTTGCGCAGGAAGATCGCCCACTGGCAGTTGGCGGGGATGTCGCGGCGTCTGCGACATGATCTCGACCAGCGGGATGGCGGTCCTCCATCGCGATCGACATGTACAGGCGCGGCATCAGCGGGAAGTGGTAGGCCATGTGGCACTCGTCGCCGTCGCCGAAGTACTGGCGCACGTCCTCGGGCCACATGTTGGCTTCCGCGAGCAGCATGCTTGCCCGGGTAGTGCGCGTCCAGGTCGGCGCGGATCTGCTTGATCGATGGCGTGCGTCTCGGGCATGGTTCTCGTTGCTGACGTGCCCTCGCGCTCGACGAGGTAGGGGATCGCGTCCAGGCGGAAGCCGTCGACGCCCATGTCGAGCCAGAAGTGCATGGTGCGCAGACCGCCGCGCAGCACGTGCGGGTTGTCGTAGTTGAGGTCGGGCTGGTGGCTGAAGAAGCGGTGCCAGTAGTGCTGCTGCGCGACCGGGTCCCACGCCCAGTTGGACGACTCCGTGTCGGTGAAGATGATGCGCGTGCCGCGCGTACTTGCTCGGGTCGTCGCTCCAGACGTAGTAGTCGCGCTTCGCGCCGACCCGGCGGCGCGCTGCGCGCGCGGCCTGGAACCACGGATGCTGGTCCGAGGTGTGGTTCATGACGAGCTCGGTGATCACGCGCAGCCCGCGCGTCGTGCGCCTCGTCGCACGAAGCGCCTTGAAGTCCTCGCGCGTGCCGTACGGCGGGTGCACGTCCTCGTAGTCGGCGACGTCGTAGCCGTCGTCCAGCAGCGGGCTGCGGATAGAACGGCATCACCCAGATCGTGTTCACGCCGAGGTCGCTGGATGTAGTCGAGCTTCTCGGTGAGGCCCGCGGAAGTCGCCCGATGCCGTCGCCGTTCGAATCGAAGAACGCCTTCACGTGCAGCTGGTAGATGACCGCGTCCATGTACCAGAGCGGATCGTCCGGCGTTCGCGGTCTCGAGCGCGTGACGGCGGGTGGCGCGCGTGTCCAGTCGGCGGCGTGAATCGAGAAGACGTGCGCGGCGGGCGCGTTCGGATCGAGCATCACGAAGTTGCGCGCCGCCGCGCCACGGGTACGCTCGCCGTTCAAGTCGTCGCGTCACGGTGAATGCGGCGTGCCGGTCTCGAGGCCGAGCGCCGCGGCATCGAGCGTCGACCCAGCCCGACTTGGCGTGCGTTGCGGGTCGAGGTTCACGGCGACGAGGATGCGATCGTCGCCGGCGCGCTTCGAGTAGCAGAGGAGCTGCGGCGTTATCGGCTGGCGTGGAAGGCGAGGCTCCAGTCCGACTGCAGCGCGCGATGCCGCTGCTGGCATCGCGTTCACCTTCGTGATGAAGCGGCGCAAGGCTTTCGGCGCGCGGAGCGGTCCCAGTGCTTCAGCTCGTACTTCTCGCGAGTCGAGGTATTCCTCGCTCACGCCCGGGTCGCGCGTGCGGTTCTCGCCTGAGCTCGAACGCCGGACCCGTAGATGCCGTAGTTCGCCGCGAGCGTTGCGGCGAGCAGCAGGCCGGATGCGAAACACGCCGGATGGCGCGCCGTCTGCAGGTGATAGTGGAAGGATGTCGGGCGTGTTCGGCCAGCAAGTTGGGGCGGAAGTACTCGCGCGAGTCGCTCGCTGCGGAGAGCTCGGTGAAGTATTCGCGTGAGCTCCTCCTGGGTCGTGCGCCAGGTGAAGTAGGTGTACGACTGCGTGAAGCCCGAGCTTGGCCAGGCGGTGCATCACGCGCGGGCGCGTGAACGCTTCCGACAGGAAGATCGAGCGTCGGGATGCGTCGCGCTGCACTTCGCCGATCAGCCACTCCCAGAACGCGAAGCGGCTTGGTGTGCGGATTGTCGACGCGGAAGATCTCGACGCCCTCGCGCCGACCCAGAGCAGGAACGACGTCGCGCAGCGCGTTCCAGAGCGCCTTCGCGGTCGGCGCGTGTCGAAATCGAGCGGATAGATGTCCTCGTATTTCTTCGGCGGGTTCTCGGCGATACTGGATGCTGCCGTCCGGGCGCGCCGGCGAAACCACTGCGGATGCTCCTGCACCCACGGATGGTCGGGCGCGCACTGGAACGCGATGTCCATCGCGATCTCCATGTCCGCGCAGCCGCGCGCGGCGCACGAGGTGGCGGAAATCGGCGAGCGTGCCGAGCTCGGGAATGGATCGCCGTGTGGCCGCCTTCGGCGCGCGCCGATGCGCCCAGGGCTGCCGCACGTCGCCCTCTTCGGCGAGCGGCACGTTGTTGCGTCCCTTGCGCTTCTCGCGCCCCACGGGATGGATCGGCGGCAGGTAGAGCGACGTTGAATCCCATCGCCGTGATCTCGTCCAGGCGCTCCTCGACGTCCTCGAAGGTTCCGTGCGCACCGGGCTTGTCTGAGGCCGAGCGCGGGAAGAGCTCGTACCAGGAGCTGAAGCGCGCGCGCTCGCGCTCGACGGTGAGCGGCGAAGGCGATCGTCTCGGTTACGCCGTCGCGCGGGGCGTGCCGGCGCGCGACCTCCATCAGGGCATGTCGTCGCCGGCGAATCGCCGCAGCGTGGTGGGATCCTGCTCCTCGGTGAGCTGCGCGGCCAGCGCGGCGAGGTCGTCGCGTTCGGAAGCCTTTCGCGAGCGACGCAGACTCGGCGATGAGCTCCGCGCCCATGCGTGCCGCAAGCCGCACATCGGCCGGATCGATGCGGCGCAGGAATCGCTTCTCGCCACGACTCGAGGTGATCGACCCAGCACGACACCGGGTATTGCCACAGGGCCGATGCGGTCCACGGTGAAGGAGCCGCGCCAGCGGTCGTTGCCCAGGAATTCCATGGCGCTCTCGCTCCACACGCCGTCGCCGGGGCCGCGCCAGCGCAGCGCGCATGCGACCTTCTCGTGCCCGTGCGCGAAGCCATCGGCGGTGACCGTCACTTCCTCGCCTACGACGCGCTTGGCGGCGAAGCGACCGCCGTCCACGCGCGGCGTGACGTTCTCGATCACCGCGACGGGAGCGCGACTTCCTGGCGGGTACCGCGGCGCGCGTCGTTCACGCGTCCTCCGGCTCGAAGAGCACCGATCGCCAGCGGCGGCAGCGTCACCACGAGGGAGTGCGCGCGTCCGTGCGCCGGCTCGTCGGTGGCGATCGAGCGTCCCATGATTGCCCACGCCGCTGCCGCCGTAGAAAGGCGCGTCGCTGTTCAACACTTCGCGCCACGCACCGCCGCGCGGCACGCCGATCCGGTAACCCTCACGCACGATCGGCGTGAAGTTGCACGCGGCGAGCACGGGTCGTCCCCTCGCGATCGAGGCGCAGGTACGTGAGCACGCTGTCGTCGCTGTCGTTCATGTCCACCCACTGGAAACCTTCGCCGGAGAAGTCGAGCTGATGCAGCGCCGGGGTCGAGCGATACGTGCGGTTCAGATCAGCAACCCAGCGCTGCAAACCGCGCGTGGTCGTCCCATTGGGCGAGATCCCAGTCGAGCTGGCCCTCGTGCGCCCACTCGCGCCACTGGCCGAACCTCGCCGCCCATGAAGAGGAGCTTCTTGCCGGGATGGCGTCCACATGTAGCCGAAGAGCAGGCGCAGGTTCGCGAACTGCTGCCACGCGATCGCCCGGCATCTTGCGCGATGAGCGAGCGCCTTGCCGTACACGACCTCGTCGTGCGAGAGCGGCAGCACGAAGTTCTCGGAGAACGCGTACCAGAGTCGAGAAGGTGAGCGCGTCGTGGTGGTAGCGGCGATGGATGGGATCGTGGCTGAAGTAGTCGAGCGTGTCGTGCATCCAGCCCATGTTCCATTTCATCGCCGAAGCCCAGGCCCCCGCGAACATCGGGCGCGACACCATCGGCCACGAGGTCGATTCCTCGCGCGATGGTCTGCGTGTCCGGGAAGTCGCGGCCGATCGCCATCGTTCATCTGCTTGCAGGAACTCGATCGCGTCGAGGTTCTCCTTGCCGCCGTGCGCATTCGGAATCCACTCGCCGTCCTTGCGCCCGTAGTCGAGGTAGAGCATCGAGGCGACCGCGTCCACGCGCAGGCCGTCCGACGTGGTATTGCTCGAGCCAGAAGAGCGCGCTCGAGATGAGGAATGCGCGTACCTCGTGGCGGCCGTAGTTGAAGATCGCAGCTCTTCCACTCGGGATGGAATCCCAGCCCGGGTCCGCGTGCTCGTAGAGATGCGTGCCGTCGAAGTCGCGCGAGGCCGTGGCGGATCGTCCGGGAAGTGCGAGGGCACCCAGTCGAGGATCACGCCGATGCCGGCCTGGTGCAGCGTGTCGACGAGGTGCATGCAAGTCCTGCGGCGTGCCGTAGCGCGCGGTGGGCGCGAAGTAGCCCGTGGTCTGGTAGCCCCACGAGCCGTAGAACGGATGCTCCGTGATGGGCATGAGCTCCACGTGCGTGAAGCCCATCTTCGTCACGTAGTCGGCGAGATGCGATGCGATGTCGCGATAGTTGGGCAGCGTGCCGTCCGGGCGCCGCCACGACCCCCAGGTGCAGCTTCGTAGACGCTGAAAGGCGCATCGATCGCGTTGTGCTTGTGGCGCGCGCGCATCCACTCCCCGTCGCCCCACTCGTAGTCGAGGCGCCACGCGCGCGACGCGCTGGATGGCGCGCCACTTCCGCGTAGAACGCGAACGGATCGGCGCGGTCCTGCTTTTGTACCCTGGCTCGTCGTGATGGCGAGCTTGTACGAGTCGCCCGGTCGAATTCCCGCGACATCCGCTTCCCAGATGCCCGAGTGGTCCCAACGCGGATCGAGCTTGTCCACGCCGGGTTTCCAGCCGTTCCATTCGCCGATGACGGAAACCTCGGCGCGCGTTGGGCGCCCACACCGCGATGTGCGCACCGTCGGCGTCGTCGGGCGGAGAAGAACTGGCAGCCGAGGCGCTCCGGTAGAGCGTCGCGTGCGTTCCCTCGCGAAACAGGTAGATGTCGTTGTCGGTGAGGATTCCCACTTCCGTGCGTTCCGCGGCGGGCCTGCTCAGTGCAGGTGGCGCAGGTTCTGGCCGAGCATGGAAGGCGTGATGAGGGTCACGCCCTTCCGGTCACGTGTGGAATCGCCTGCGGTCTTCCTCGATGTCGACGCCCGCGCGAAGCCCCGCCGGGATCTTGGGTGCCCTGGTCGACCAGCACGCGCGAGAGGATCGCGCCGCGGCCCACTTCCACCTCGGGCAGCGGAGCACCATTCGTTGATGGTCGCAGTAGCTGTGCACGCGAACGTTCGAGAAGAGCATGGAGTTGCGCACCGTGGAGCCGCTGATGATGCAGCCGCCGGAGACCATGCGAGTCGATGGCGGCGCCGCGCCTGCCGTCGCAGGTCGAAGACGAACTTCGCCGGCGGCAGCTGCTCCTGGACAAGTCCAGATGGGCCAGGTGTCGTCGTAGAGATTGAGCGCGGGCGTGACGCGCGTGAGCTCGAGGTTCGCTTCCCAGAAGGCATCGATGGTCCCGACATCGCGCCAGTACGGCGTGGGCCTTCGTAATCCGCCGATTGCGTGGTGCTGTCGCGCAGGCGATGCGCATAGCACGCGGCCTTCGCTTCGCCACGAGCTGGGATGAGGTCGTGCCCGAAGTCGTGGGCCGACGTCGTCCTCATCGCGTCCTCGACCAGCTCGCTCGTAGAGGAAGTCGCGCGTTGAACACGTAGATGCCCATGCTGCCCAGCGCGACCGGCCGGGATTTCCAGGCAGCGGGCGCGGCGATTCAGGCTTCTCCTGGAAACCGAGCACCTGAACTGCGTCGTCGACCTCCATCACGCCGAGCTGCCCGCGGCTTCATCGCACGGCACCTCGACGCAGCCCACCGTCATGTCGGCGCCGCGCTCGACGTGCTCGTAGAGCATCCGTGTGTAGTCCATCTTGTAGATGTGATCGCCGGCGAGCACGAGGACCAGGCGCGGCTCGTGCCGCGCGGATCAGCTCCACGTTCTGGTAGACCGCGTCGGCGGTGCCGCTTGTACCAGTCGCGCTGGTGTCGCGTCTGCTGCGCGGGCAGCAGCTCGATGAACTCGTTGAAGCGCCCGTCGAGGAACGACCAGCCGCGCTGCAGGTGGCGGATCAGGCTCATGCGACTGGTACTGCGTCGCGATGCCGATGCGGCGGATGCCCGAGTTGAGGCAGTTGGAGAGCGTGAAGTCGATGATGCGGAACTTGCCGCCGAAGGGCACCGCGGGCTTGGCGCGCGCTGTCGGTGAGCGGACCCAGGCGCAGCGCCGCGGCCGCCCGCGAGCACGATGGCCACCGTCTGGCGCGCGAGCTGCGCCATCGTCGAGCCGTCCGGCATCGCACGCGACATGCCGTAACGGCCCGGCACGACTCCATGAAGCTCGCTCGCCGGCCTCACCATCGGTGCGCTACTCCCCATTGTTGATCTTGGGTCGCTGGGTTGCGACCATTTCTTTCGACGTCCTGCGCCGGTAAAGATTCACCCCATCGCACGCCGTTGGAGAGCTTTCCTCACATCGCTGTCTTTCCTCATGACGCGGTCGGGATGGGTGGCGCGGCGGCAGCAGCATGTCACCAGTAGCGGTTCCTGCTGCCATTGCGGAAGGTGACCAGCACCTCAGCCGTCGCCCGGCGCGCGCTCGACGGTCACGTCGCACCGGAATCGACGATGCGCGAGTCGATCGCCGAAGGATCGGTGGTGACGATAAATGGTGTTCTCGGCGGGCGGACCGCGGAGCGCGCCGTCTGCGCGTCCATGCGCGGCGTGAGCTCCTGCGCCTCGTCGATCACGAGCCAGTGCGGGCGGCCCGTCTTCTCGCGCAGGGAATGAAGGTCGGCATTCAGCCTCTCGAAGAATGCGGCGCGCTTGGCGGGCGGGACCGCGGCGAGGCACACCACCGCCTGGACGTCCGGCTTCTCCAGCGCGGTCAGGATCTCGAAGGGATCGGGCGCCACTTCCTGCGTGCCGGAGACGATCGCCGGCTGGAAGTCGAGATATTCACCGCGCCCGTCGAGGACGCAGTAACTGGTAGCCCGCGGTGCAGAAGCGCTCGAGCATGCGGCGCGTGAACGTGGACTTGCCGCTGCCGTGGGCGCCGGTCACGAGCATCGAGACGCCCGACGGATCTGCAGCGACACTTCGTGCGCCGCCCGGGTCGCGGCCGATGGAGAGCATTCGACGTTCGCGTTTCGGCGGCGCCTTTGGCGAGGTCGTTGTCGATGAGGTCCTCGATCACTTCGAGGACGCCATCGCCGCGCATCCCGGTGGTCACGCGATCCGCCGCTTCCTTCAGCGTGGTGATCGCATTGGCGACCGCGACCGAATACTCGGCCGCGTCCAGGAGTGCGTGATCGTTCTCCGCGTCGCCCGCGGCGACGAGGTTGGCGCGGTGACAGCCCCAGCTCCTCGAGCGCGCGCGCCAGGCCGCTCGCCTTGTTGATCCCGGGCGGCAGGATCATCACCGCGCCCTTGTTGAAGATCACGGGACGCTCGAGGCCCAGCTCGCGGATGCACTGGAGCACGACCGTCTCGTGCGGCTCCACCGTGGCGATGATCGATTGGCCCACGGAGATTGGGACGCCGCGCTCGCGCAGCAGGGCCACGAGCTTCGCGGGCGGCGCTTCGCCCAGCTCGACGTGTTCCCCGGTCGCGGGACGGTAGAGGAGGGCGCTGTTCTCGGCCACGACGCGGTCGAAGATGTCGATGGGTTTGAAGATCGCGAGGAGCTCCGGCAGCTCGCGGCCCGTCACGAGGAGGACCTTGCGCCCCGTGTCCTTCAAGCGGCGCAGGCCCTCGACGACATGAGGCGGCACCTCGCTGTCGTGCGCGATCGTTCCGTCGAAGTCCAGGGCTACCGCCGGTGTATCGCATGGGAAACGAATCCTTGCTGCGTGGGTCTGTCGCTACACCTTCCAGCGATCGGGACGCCTTGGCCAGGAAAAGAAAACGAAACGCCGCCATCGGGATCGACATCGGCGGCACCAAGACGCTCTATGCGTTGCTGGATCAACGCTTCGAGGTGATCGCGGAGGAAAAGTTGCGCTCCTCGTTGGGGCGACGACCCGCTCGCCGCCTTCGAAAAGGGCCTCGAGGGATCGATCCGCGCGCTCCTCAAGGCGGCCCGCAAGCGCGGGCTGAAGGTGGATTACGTGGGCGCGGGCATCGCGGGCCAGGCCGACTACCGTACGGGGGCGGTCCGCAGCGCCCGAACCTGGAGTTCCTCGAGGGTTATCCGCTCGCCAAGCGCCTGAAGAAGCTCACACGGGGCGAAGGTCTTCGTCGCCAACGACGTGCACACCGGACTCTATGGCGAGTGCACGCTGGGCGTCGCGAAGAAGGCCGACCACGTGCTGGGCGTGTGGCTCGGCACCGGCGTGGGCGGCGCGATGGTGATCGACAAGAAGCTGCACCTGGGCGCGGGCGGCGTGGCGGGCAACCTCGGCAACTATGTGCTGCATGCGGTGGACGTCGCGCGCGACGCGCCGCGAAAGGAAGTGCTGGACAACGTCGCGAGCCGCACGGCGATCGCGGGCGATGCCGCGGTGCTGGCGGCCAGGGAACGCGCGCCCAAGCTCAAGAAGGCCGCGGGAACCGACGTGACCGACATCAGGAGCGGCGACCTGGCCGAGCGCGATCCGCGCCGGTGACAAGTCCGTCGAGAAATTGGTGCGAAGCCGCGCCGGCGTAATCGGCACGGCGCTGTCCAACCTCGTGGACTTCATCAACCCGGACATGGTGGTGCTGGGTGGCGGCCTCGTCGAAGCGATGCCCGTTCTCCTTCGCGGCGAGATCGAGAAGGCGGTGAGGGCACATGCGAGCCCGGCGGCGAGGAAGCTCGCGAAAATCGTGGTGGCGAAGCTGCACGACCACGCCGGGACCATCGGCGCGGCGAAGCTCGCGGTGGACATGCACCGCAAGAGGCCGCCCTCGACGTGAGGCCTTAGCGCTCAACCGCGCTGAATCGCAGGCGTTTCGTAAGGTGCACGGCTTCGGGTGAGCGCCGATGAACCGAACCTAAACGAAAGGCCACCATGCAACTCCGATGCCGCACTACCCATCGTCCGCGCGCTCGCCGACGGCGTGAACCCCATTACCGGCGAGGCGTATCCCGAGCACAGCCCCTATGCGGAGCCGCGCACGCTGCGCGCTCTCTATTCCGCCGTGGACCTCATGTCCAAGGAGGTGGAGCGCGAAAGCGCCGCTTGCGCCTGCCGGCCAACTTCGGCAAGCCGTGGTCGGAGGGCGAGGACCGTACGCTTATCGGCGAATTCGACGCCGCGATGCCGATGCAGGAAATGGCACGCCGCCACGCGCGCACCCAAAGCTCCATTCGCCTGCGGCTGGAGAAGCTGGGGAAGATCCAGCCGGCGCCGCAGTAAGGAGCGAAGCGGTCATTCCTGCGCAGGCAGGAATGACCTTCCTCTAGATCAGCGCCTTCGCAAGAGGCAGGTCGACGCAGAACGCGGCGCCGCGGCCGGCCCCGGGCTCGGCTCCATAGCCGCCCGCCGTGAGCGGTCAGCAGCGTGCGGCAGATCGAAAGGCCCATGCCCAGGCCGTCCTCCTTGGTGGTGTGGAACGGCTGGAACAAGGTCTCGACGTCGTCCGGCAAGCCGACTCCGCAGTCCAGCACGCCGATGCGCATCTCGTTCTGCTGCGATCGACAGTCGTGAGCGTGACGCTGCGGTCTCCCGGCGGATTCGATTCCATGGCATCGCATGCGTTCATCGATCAGGTTGAGGAGGACCTGCTGGAGTTGCACGCGATCCGTCATGGCCGGCGGAAGGTCGCCGGTGGCGAGGTTCGAGACGGAGACACCGCGCGCGATCAGGTCGCTACGGGTGAGGCTGAGCAGCTCTTCGAGGCTGTCCTTCACGCTCACCGGCTGGAGCGCGACTTCGCCGCGGCGCAGCATGGTGCGCAGGCGCTCGATGATCTCTCCGCGCGCGGCGGTCCGCGCCGACGATGTCCGCGAGGATGGCGCGAAGCTCGGCGAGGTCGGGCGGATCCTGCGCCATGAAGCGCCGGCCCGCCTGCGCATTGCTGAGGATGCTGGCGAGCGGCTGGCTCAACTCGTGCGCGAGGGAACCCGAGAGCGCGCTCAGGGTGGCCACGCGGGAAAGATGCGCCAGCTCCTCCCGCTGCAGCTGCGCCTCCGCATCAGCCTGCCTTTTGCCGCGTGATGTCCATCGAGACGCCGAGCATTCGCGGAGGTGCGTCATTCTTCAGCGCAGCTCGAGCTGCGACCGCGCGCCGGCGATCCATCGCACCGAGCCATCGGGCAGCGATCGATGCGATACTCCACCTCATAAGAACCGCTAGTCTCCAGCGCATGCTGGATCGCTGTCGCGCGCACCGCGCTTATCGTCGGGATGGACGCGATCCGGCTCAGGTTGGCGTAAGTGCAGGGGTTCGCCGGGCTCGAAGCCGAAGAACTTCCGTCCCTCTTCGGTCATCCAGACGCTGTCCGTCGCCACGTCCCAATCCCACAGCGCCAATTGCGCGCTATCGACCGCCAGGCTCATGCGCTCTTCGCTGACGCGCAACGCCTCCTTCGACCGTCTTTCGTCATGCGATGGCGACCGCGAGCAACATCAGCGGAGCGGCCGCCATCAGGATGAACAGCTGCAGGGCCAGTGCGTTTTCCGACGGGGTTTGCGTGAGGAACGGCCCGCGGCCCTGCATCGTTCCCCAGATCGCCATCATCGTGATGAGCCAGCATGGAGGCGCTGATGCCTCCAAGCCCGAAGCGCACGGCCGCCCAGATGAGCAGCGGAATGGGCGCATAGAGCAGCGCGGGCGAAGTCTCCGGTCCCGGCGGGCGACCGGTCGAAGGCGAGCGCATCGCGACCGCGAGAACGCCAACGGCGAGGCACCGATGCTTCCAGGATGCGCCCGGGTGCGGACCTTGAACTCCCGTTGTGCGCAGCTGGTGGACGCCAATCAGGATGACCGGCACCAGCACGATCGTCGTCACTCGCATTCGAGATGCTGAGATTGCGCCATTCGACCCAGTAGCGAGTTCCAAAGTGATTGGAGACGGTGAAGGCGGCTCCCCAGAAGCGCGGTCCCCGACAGGAACGATGATCACCGCGATCAGAACGAACAGGATGGCTTCACGAAGGCTGATGAGATGGAACGGCGACTTGATGAACAGGCGAATCCCGGCGGCCGTCGAGAACAGTATTTCACGGCATCGAAGAGCCTCGCACGTGCAGCGCATAGAGAGGCGGCCAATGCGCCTGCTGCGTGGCGAAGAAGTGACTGCGATGCGGCGGCCAGCGTGTAGGCCCACCAGTGCCGCGTGGGGACGAGCAGCAGAATGGAAACGAGGATCGCGTGCGGGGAAAGAAAAGCGACACCTTGCTGTCGGGAAAACACAGCACCCAGGCGGTTCTTGTCGCCGCGTAATGGCAGCAGGCGCCGGTCGCCAGGACCTGCAGCACCACGCGAACGGACAAGCCAGTCTGCTCACGGGGCGGACTGCCCGGCGAGATGTTCCAGCGTGTCATCCGTCCTGGCTAGCAGAGGTGCCTCGTCAGCGCTTCTTGAAGTCCAGCGCAGCGCTGTTCATGCAATAGCGCAGCCCCGTCGGCTTCGGGGCCGTCGTCGAAGACGTGGCCCAGGTGCGCGTCGCAGCGCGAACACAGCACCTCGGTGCGCGTCATGAACCAGGAGCGGTCCTGCTTGCTCCGCGACCGCCTCCTTCGAGAGCGGCTGGAAGAAGCTCGGCCACCCCGTGCCGGATTCGAACTTCGTCTCGGAGGCGAAGAGCGGCTGGCCGCAGCAGATGCACTCGTAGGTGCCGGGGTCCTTGGTCGCATGCCACTTTGCCCGTGAAGGCGCGCTCGGTACCGTGCTTGCGCGTCACGTTGTACTGCTCCGGGCGTGAGCTGCTTCTTCCATTCCTCGTCGGTCTCGGTAATTTTTCCATGGCCCTCTCCGTGCGGTGCCATTTTAGTCGTTTAAAGTGTCGGCACCCCTTGCACGGAAAAGCGCAATGACGAAGGCGAAGCTCGGCTGGCGGATCTCGCGGATCGGCGCGTGGCGCTCATGCCTGGCACTCGCCTTCGCAACGGGGCTGCTCTTCCTCCTCGTCTTCGCGACGCTTCTCGGTGCGGCTGCGCGAAGCGGGCGTGGCGCTCCACACCATCGGTATGTTCAGCTGGCTGGGGCTCGCGTACACGCTGAAGTTCCTGTGGGCGCCCTTCGTCGACGCCATCGACGTTCCCGTGCTCGCGAAGCGCCTCGGCCGCAGGCGCGCCTGGATGATGGCAAGCGCAGGTGTTCGTCGCGGTGGCGTTGGTGGGCTCGGGAGCGAGCGATCCCGGCGACCGGCATCGCGTGGACTGCGCTCTTCACTTTCCTCGTAGCGTTCGGCTCGGCGACGCAGGACATCGTGATCGATGCGTGGCGCATCGATGCCGCCCCGACGAGCGGCAGGGAATCATGGTGGCGGCCTACCAGCTTGGGCTATCGCCTGGCATCCTCGCCGCGGAGCGGGCGCGCTCTACATCGCGGAGTTCGTCGATTGGCGCGCCTCGTATGCCACGATGGCCGCGCTGATGGTCGATCGGCCTCGTGGCGAGCTACCTCTCCCGTCGTCGATCGGCGTTCGCGACGCGCTTCCGGGCTCGAGAGGCGCCGAAGCACTTCGACTTCTTTGCGCGCGATAAAGGAGCCGGTCTGTCGACCTTACGCCGGGATGGACGCGTGCTCGTCGTCGCGCTGGTGCTGATCGCGCTCTACCGGATGTCGGACTTCCTCGCCGGCGTCATGTCGAACCCGCTCTACGTCGATCCTCGGCTTCAGCGAAAGCGCAGATCGCAAACGTATCCAAGTTGTACGGCGTGATCGTCGCCATCGTCGGCGCATTCGCGGGCGGGCTCATGGTCGCGCGCTTCGGCGCCTCTTTCGCATCGATGCTGGCGGGCTCGGCCACTCAGGCGATCTCGCACCCTCGCATTCGCGTGGCTTTCCATGCAGGGCGCGAGCCTGCCGGCGCTGGTGATCGCGATCAGCATGGACAACTTCTCTCGCAGAGCTTCGCCGGGACCGATCCTCGTCACCTACATGTCCGGCCTCACTGGGGCCGCGGGCTTCGCCGCGACGCAGTACGCGCTGCTCTCATCCGTGTACGCGATGCCGGGCAAGCTCGTCGCCGGCAGCCTCGGGCTTCATGGTCGAGGCTTACGGATATGCGGTCGTTCTTCTGCCTGACGGCGGCGATCCTGATTCCGGTGATGCGCCCTCATCTTCGTGGTGCGGCGCTCGCCGCGGGGCGGGCTACGAGCCCCGGATACCGCGTAGCGTCATCGGTTCGCCACATCCGTCGGCGCCGAAATCCCGATCGTGCCCGATCGCCGCCACGCGCGCGATGCAATTGCGTATGCCGGCCGGCCGCTCGCGCGCATCTCAACTCACGGGAACCCTCCAATGAATCCGTCGTCTGCAGCCCCGGGTCGATTCGATCCGGGGCGCCCTCGGCGCGCCTCGCCCCAGCCAATGGGCGCGCTGGCCCTGCTCGGTGGTCATCGGCGCCGCCGGTTACGCGGCTCTACAGGAATCCCGCCCGTGCGAACCGTGCCGCCCGGCGAGGCCGGGCGTGCGCGAGAACCGCCTCACGGGTGAGACGTCACGCAGTGGCGCGACGGCAGCGTGCTCGTGATGCCGGTGGTGCACGACCTGCACGTCTTCTCGCTGCGCGACCGTCGTCTATCGGCCGGCGCAGATGGCGCAGGCGCTGACGGACCGGCGCCGCTGCAATCGGCTGGAAGGGCCTGTCGGCTGGGCGTCGACCTCGTCGGTGCGCTATGCGCTCGACCCGGCGAAGCTGGCGCGGTGACCGGCGCAGCCTGCCGGACGACATCGGACAGCGACGTCGTCGAGCCGGCCGTGCCGGGACGTGATCTACAAGGTGTTCGCCCGCTACACGGTGCGCGAGATCTTCTCCACCAAGCGCCCCGAGATCCAGCAGGCGATCGAGAAGGAGCTGAAGTCGCGCGCTCGCCGCCGACGGCATCGCTGCTGAAGCGACGTGCTCATGGGCAAGGTCGACCTGCCGGCCGACTACCGGCGCGGCATGGACCAGCTGCTCGCCGAGGAGCTCGCGACCGCAGAAGATGCGCTACACGCTGGAGCTGAAGGACAAGCGCGTGAAGGAGAGTCGAGCTCGAGGGCGAAGCCGAGAAGGTGCGCCGCGAGAAGGCCGCCGAGGCGGCCGCGCGCGAGCAGATCATCGCCGCGCAGGCGCAGGAAGAGGCGATGAAGCACGTGCTGCCGTTCAAGCAGCGCCAGATCGAGCAGCGCCAGCTCGAGGCCGAGGCCGAGAAGACAGACGCGCATCAAGCGCGGCCGAAGGCGAGCGCGCAGGCGCGCCGCATCGAGGCGAGCGGCGAGGCCGACGCGCGCCAGAAGCTGGCCGACGCCGAGGCCTATCGCGCTGGAGCGCGTGGGCAAGGCGAACGCCGAGCAGATGGCGCGAGAGGGCGCGGTCGTGACCAGCGCACCCGCTCCTGATCCAGAAGGCGCTCGCCGACAAGCTCTCCGACAAGGTGCAGGTGATCATCGCCCGCCGCCCGGGGATGGCGTGATCACCGCGGCGCTGCGCTGGGCAAGCTGGCGAGGAGCGCGCCGGTGAAAGAGGCGAAGCGAGGCTACGAACAATGAGGATCGCCGCTCTTCTTCCCTTGCAGCCCTCGTGCTGGCAGGGGTCCGTCGTCGCCCGCGCGTGCAGGACCCGCGCTACGGCATCGTGATCGTCGACGAGGCGGCGCTGCGCTCGGCGCCGCGCGACTCCGCCAAGGCGCACACAGCGTCCTGTGGCAAGGCGATGCCGTCGAGATTCGCGGCGAGTAGCCTGGATTACCTCCAGGTGTACGACCATCGGATCGAGCGCGGCGGATTCCTGAGCGCGAAGCACGTGCGCCTGCTGCCCGCCGACGCGCCCGGAGCCGACGAACTCCTCGCCGTGCTGCGATTCCTTCGCGACACGCCGGGGCAGGAAGCGTCTCGGCATCGGATATGCGCGGCTGCATACATCCGGCGCCGCATCGCCGAAACGCTGCGAGGCCCCAAGGGCGCTGAAGTCCTCGACGCACTCGGCACGTTCGCCGACCGGCTGGCGCGCGCGCGACGTCAAGCGCCGCGTCGACGAAGCCCGGCCAGGCGACGCTCTCTCGCGCATCTCGAGGTCGCGATGCATTACGGAGTCGCCGTTCACGACGTACGAGCGCGAGTGGCAAGGTCACTCTCTGCTATGAGGGCGACGCGTTCCGGCGTGTGCTCGACATGCGCTCCGGCCGAGTGGCGCAGCGCGCCCGCGCGGCGCTCGGCCTCACCCGGCCTCGATGTGCGCGCCGGGCGCGCAGCGTCCCACGGAGCGGGCGGCGCTGACGAGGCGCGCGCGACGCTGCTCAACGGGATCGATGTGCTGGAGCTGCCGACCTGACTTCCGCGCAACCGCGTGCACGCGTCGCGCGGCCATCTGGAACAGCGTCGCCTTTCAGCGGGTGCGCCGCGGTGACACGCCGCGCGGAGCGCCGCGGAGCTTGCGGTCGGCGAGATGGCCTCGTGCGCAAGGGACGACTCACGGACGAGGACCGTCGCGTGTACGCCGACGCGGCGATGCGCGCGTGAACGCGTCACGCTGGGCGGTTGCGACGCCGAAGACGGCGCCTGAGGCGAGCGACCGCGCTCACGTCATCACCGGTGGCGGACAGCCGGGTGAGACTTGCGTTTATCTCGTCGATGCAGCAGCACGACGCGGCGAACGCGCTCGCAAAGCGCTGCACCTACGGAATCGTGCCGGGACCGTTCAGCGACGTTGAATCGCGCGAGGGCAATGCGCTCGCCCTCGCCGTGCAGCACACCGAATCGTGCGCGAGATATGGGTGCTCCGGCAAATCCGCGCCAATGGAGCGTGCGGATCATGCCGCCCGCGGCGACGAATCCCGCCGTGGGATACGCGGAGTTCGCGGGCTGGGTCCCGGCGCAGGGCAGGCAGGCTCGTCGCGCGCGAGGCCTCGCCGGGCGAGGGAAAGCGCCACCAGGACTTACCAGCTGGTTCGCGCATCGACGGCCTTACCGTCGGACAGGCGCCCAGAGCCAGTCACCCCGGCGTTCGAGCGCCGCAGATCCTGCCTGGAAGCAGGCGAGCCCTGGGGCGTGCGCTAAGACTCCTGGACTCATGTGGGGCGGCTGCGGTACATCCATGCCGTGAAGCCCTCGCACGTAACCTGACGTGAACGCCGCGGCAGCGCGTTGAGCGCCCTCCGGCGCTTTCGACTCCGTACGCAGATCGTGCGCAGCCTCGAGCGATCGGCAACGCTGCTGGATGGTCATGCACCCGGCGCCATGGCCTCCGCGTCGCGCGTGGCGCGACCGATGATGGAGCCGTCGATCTTGACGATCCTGATACCCAGGCGCCTTGCAGATTTCGAAACCCGCTTCCTGCCCGGTGAAATCGTTGAGCGCGAAAGCACAGCCCGCCGCCCGCAAGGGTGCGGTCGTCCGCTCTACCGGCAGCCGGGCGCGCCGCGAGCACGATCGCCGCTGCATCGGAAGCTCGAGAACTGAGAGGCTGCTGCGCCGCAAACCTGCGCCCGGCGAATCGCCCTCCGCCACGAATCCTCGCGCAGGCCGCATCGCGCCGGACGGTGTCGCTCGACAGGTTCATGCGTGCGGCGCGGGATGTCGGTCGCGCCGGACTGCCTGCCGGGCGCGAATCCACCGCAGCGCTGGGCGACTTCCCACCGATCGAGCTAGCGGCATGAGGCGATGCTCCTCGAGGACCGGCAGGAACTGGAGCAATGCGAGGTCAGCGCTTCCTCCTTGAATTACGAACCAGTATTTCGCCGGATGGCGGCGGCAGCTGCCGCGGATTGGCGTCACGGGATTCGACTGTCTGGTAATAGAGAAGGAAGCTGTTTTCCTTCAGGTCCTGAGGAGTCGCTCGCGGACCCGCGCGCTGACATCGAGCCCCGTGCGCTGGCAGGTGGTTCGGTCATGTCACGGCTTCCTGCGGAAGCGGAAGACGCCGAGGCTGCCGAGCAGGTTCGGCAGCAGGTGATGGTCCGCGTCCCTCGTGCGAGCACGCGCTCGTCGAGGATCTCGGCGCCGACCTTCGTCGCACAGGTCCTCGAAGTCCTTCACCGTGCACAGGTGGATGTTGGGCGTGTCGTACCACTGCGTAGCGGCAGCGATCTTCGACACCGGCATGTGGCCGCTGCATGATGTCGAGGCGGTGGCGCCAGTAGCCGAAGTTGGGGAACGTGACGATGCCTTGCCGCCCGACGCGCAGCATCTCGCTGCATCACGCTCTCGGCGTTGCGCATCGCCTGCAGCGTCTGCGAGCAGGATCACGAAGTCGAACGAGCCGTCGCCGAAGTTCGGCGAGCCCGCTCTCGAGGTCGGTCTGGATCACGTTCACGCCGTTCTTCACGCTCGCGAGCACGTTGGCGTCGTCGATCTCGATGCCGTAGCCCAGCGTGCCTTGCGTGGCGGCGAGGCCGGCGAGCAGCACGCCGTCGCCGCAGCCGAGGTCGAGCACGCGCGAGCCCTCCGGGATCCAGTGACGAGATGAGCTCGAAGTCGTAGCGTTGCTGCATCACGCGCCTCGCCCTCCGCCGCGCGTAGCCCTTCATCTCCTCGAGCTCCGTCGCCGCGAGCACGAGCGGCTTGCGGCGCGCGCCCGCGCCGATCTCGGCGGCGATGTTGTCGACGTAGGCGGCGACGAGCTGGTGGTAGTGCGGGTTGTCGAGCAGGAACGCGTCGTGGCCGTGCGGCGCGTCGATCTCCGCGTAGGTGACGCGGCTTCTTCGACGGCCACGAGCGCCTTCACGATCTCGCGCGAGCGCTCCGGCGGGAAGCGCCAGTCGCTCTTGAACGACGCCACGAAGAAGCCCGCCTTCGCCGCCGACAGCGCGCGCGCGAGGTCGCCGCCCGCTTCCTTCGCGGGATCGAAGTAGTCGAGCGCCTTGGTCATCAGCAGGTAGGTGTTGGCGTCGAACACCTGCGCGAACTTGTCGCCCTGGTAGCGCAGGTACGACTCGATCTCGAACTCGACGTCGTAGTTGAAGCCGTACTCGTCGCGCTTCAGCACGCGGCCGAACTTCTCCGTCAGCAGGTCCTCGGACAGGTACGTGATGTGGCCGAGCATGCGCGCGAGCTTCGAGCCCGCGCGCGGGATCGTGTCGTGCGCGTAGAAGTTGCCGCCGTGGAAATCCGGGATCGGAGACGATCGCCTGGCGCGCGACGTCGTTGAACGCGATGTTCTGCGTCGAAAGCCGCGAGCGCCGCGGCGATCACGAAGGCGTGGCGGATGCGATCCGGGAAACGAGAGCGTCCACTGCATCGCCTGCATGCCGCCCAGCGATCCGCCGATGGCCGCCGGCGAGCTGCTCGATGCCGAGGCGGTCCATGAGCCGCGCCTGCGAGGCGACCCAGTCCTCCACCGTGACCACCGGGAAGCGCGGCGCCGTACGGGCTGCCCGGTCGCGCGGTCGATGCGAGCCCGGGCCCGGTCGAGCCGTGGCAGCCGCCGAGGTTGTTCACGCCGATCACGAAGAAGCGCTCGGTGTCGATGGGCTTGCCGGGGCCGATCAGGTTGTCCCACCAGCCGACCTTCTTCGGATCGTCGGCGTAGTAGCCGGCGACGTGGTGGCTGCCCGAGAGCGCGTGGCAGACGAGGACCGCGTTGGAGCGATCGGCGTTCAGCGTCGCCGTAGGTCTCGTAGACGAGCTCGTAGGAGGCGAGCGTCTTGCCCGCCTTCAGGATCAGGGGCTCGAGGAAGCCGGCGCGCTGCGGCCGCGGCGGCTCCGACCGAGCGATGGTATCGATATCGCTCATAGGCCATGAAAAAACCCGAACGGCTGAAGGCGCGCGTCGGGTTTTGGGCACCGCCACTCGCTTTAGCCGTATTTATTAAGCGCCCGCAAGCTGAGCTCAAACCGGCGCTGACGGAACGGGATTCTATTCTCTCGGGCCGCCCCCCACAACCATGGGCACCATCTCCATTTATCGGATTTTATTCCAGGCCCGCAGCCATCGCCCGAACTAACTCTTTCATCCCCAGACACTTCCGCTGCCCTGAGCGGTGAGACTCATCGATCCGTGCTGATTGATACCCGCGCCTTCGATACCACAGAAATCTGACCATCTCAGCGCTCTTCCCGGCTACTGCAATGACGCAAAAACGTGAACCTTCCAACGCGTTCGGCTATTACCGTGCGCGCGAGGAGAAACCCCAAGCTTCGAGGTCGCTCCATATCGCCACTTATGTGGCGATGTAGTCGTCGTAGGCCCCCGGTCGGGAGGCGGATTCCCTTGCAGGACGAGGCAGTCCCTGAGGGGCGGCTACAGTGGCAGCTAAAGCAGCGCGCGGGTGCGTGAGGGGATTGTTCCGCGTTAGAGCACTTCCCCCGGTAGCTAACCGGGCCAAATTAAATCGTGCATGAACCACCCTACCGATAGCCACGAATGCAGAACAAGAGCAATGGCCGCCTTTGTAAACCGGGGGACAAGAGTGCCCGCAAAGCTATCGAGGTGTGGACTAAACATCAGCGTCTTCTGCAGAAGAACAAGAAATGCCATGTGAGTAAAAGTGACAAGGTCGGCCCAGCAAGAAAGTAATAGTTCTGAGCCGCCGAGTTGTTCCCATGGCGCCCGGAACATGGTGAACCGCAACGGCAGCCAACATGGGATTATATCATTGAGAAACCCGGATGCCGACTCCAAAACCGAACTAATTTTTAATCAACGGGATTTACATACGAGGAGCCCTTGCACTGGTGCCTTGTATTTCTTTAGTCGAGCTCCGCGGAAGGCTGCCGGCCGCCACACCGCGTTCGCCCTTGAAGGCAGCCGTCGCGTGATATGAGGGCGACGGCAACCGGCGGAAACCGCCGCCGCCCAAAGTTGAACCCTATGTGTCCTGCCGCAAACGAGTCTTGGATATGGCGCAGGCGGTCGTGCCAGACCAGACACGCAAAGTTTCAGCCTCTTTGGTCTATATTCAAATAGCCTTCTGCGCCCTTGGGCAGTTGGTCCGTCCGTCCCATCACGCATGGTGCATGCTAATGCGCGCCTGCCGGGTCTTGGCTGAGGCAACCAATCGACCATGGCTACGCTCACCAGCTGGAAGGTACGCTGGCAGAACTGAGGCCGACCTCAGAGATGCGTCGCCGGTGATCCTCGTTGTGATTACCGGTTTCGGAACGGCATCCTCTGGTCGGAGAAGCTGGATTGAGCGGACTCCACGCACCGCGCGCTGAGGCCGCCCTTCAGACCAATCGGCCGCTCTCACGACTCCAACTGCCGGATCGTAATCGCGAAGTAGTTGAAAGTGCTTCCCCGTCTCCGGTACCGAAGTACTGGCCCGTAAACGGAGGTTGTAGCCAATCACATCTCAAAACATCTGTCTTCGCTTCAACAATGAAAAAGAGCCGCCAGCGGCACTGACACGATCAGCACGACTGCCGCGACTAGTCCCGCTAGGAGTGGTCTGAAATGGTTTGTCAGATAGTCCACAAACACGGGTGCAGAGAGAGCGACACGACTGAGAAGAACGGACATGCCCCAGCCCGCGATGAATAAGAGAAGGGATCACACCAGAGGCAACGTTGTAACGTCGAAGTCGGCATTCGCGAAACAGGAGATCCAAATACGCAAGCAGCGCACCTACCGCGGCAACCAACAGCGATCCGATGCAGAAGACCATTAGCCAATAGTCACTCGCGCTAATCAGGCCGTCAGATCTCCTGGGTCCTACTTGGCCCATCGCTAACGCCTCGATGATCAGCACGGCAAGGAGATCGATCAGCGCTAAAAGGCTTCACTGCCGAAAGGACGTATCGAATCATTCAATGTAGTCCGGGGTTCTCTTGGGAGGTTGCGGACCAGTGGGGCCTCTTTTTCGGTCCGCCCGTAAATTCGGCGACGCACAAAAGGTATACATGTGTTTCTGCAACGGAACTTTATTGTCGGAGAATTGAGCCAACCTTCTTTGTCGCCACACGCTACGATTGAATCGCATTGCGCGGCACAGGATCTGGTGCACTTTCGACAGCTTGTCATAGCGATCCCATTACGGTAGGCACCATACGTAATTCCAATTACGGCAATGGCGCCAATAAACGGTCAGGTGTTCACCGGTTGCGGCCGAGATAGAGCAAACGGGCCGCCGCCAACGTAGCCAAAGGTGCGTTCAATCCTCCAAACAAACCTTTATCGGATCGCTCTCGATATACCGCCCCATCGCGGATCGTAATCGCGGAAGTAGTTGTAATGTTCCGCGTCACTTTACCGCGGTTTTCACTTTGTGTAGACTAACGTGTAAGGAGACACAGCCATATGGCGACGAACCTGGTCCCTGATCCCAAGCTTATCGAACGCGCATTGGAATTGAGCGGCGAGAAGACCAAGAAGGCGGCAGTGACGCGAGCCTTGAGGAATTCATCGCCCGGCGCAGACAGAAGTCGCTAGTGGATTTGATGGGCAAGCTCGAGTGGGATAGCTCTTTCGATTACAAGGGAAGGGCGCTCACGCAAGTGACATTGCTCGTCGATAGCGAGCGTCTGGTCGCTCGCCTTCGGCGCGACGCGCAACAAACCCTTGCGTGAAGTCGATGCCTTGAGGAGCGCTCTCGAAGGCGGAGACTCCGTGGTCACTACGGGTTTGGTGCTCCAGGAGCTGCCCAAGGCTTCCGGTCCGCGGTGACCGCCGTCAGATCATCGAACGTTTCGCCGCTCTGCCGCTGCTCTCTCCGGACCGCCAGACCACATCGAGGCCGCAGAGCTCCGGGCAATCGCTGCCGCCGGGCAAGCGGGAATCCAGGTTGGCACCATTGACGCCGATTTTGGCCCAGCTCTGCATTCGAAATGACTTGACGCTGCTCACAACCGACAACGACTTCGCGGGCATTGCCGCCCATTCGACGCTGCGACTTTGAAGCCTGCAAATAGGCCGGACGGGCGAGAGTAGTTGTAATGTTCCGCGTCGCTAGGCAGCCTTGCGATCACCAGCTTCGACCGACAATCGCATTCCGACGGTGCTCAACACAGCCAGAAGAGTCTTGAGAGTGGGATTCCCAGAAGGTGAGAGTGAGCGATAGAGCGCCTCCTGCTGATTCCCGCTTCCGCGCCACCGTGGCGAGCCGCCTCATAGGCCTCGCGACAGTCCTCAGGGCGATGAGTCCCCCAGCGCGATCATCAGGATCGTCGAGCGATTCCATGGCCGCCTTCAGGTACTCCACCGCCAGCTTCCTATCCGCGCGGAGTTCGTCGATCTCGACCGCATGGTGCGATACGTCCCGCACGCGCTTCTTGCTCATGGCTTTCTCCTTTTCCAGTCGGCCCAATACCTCTTGGCCAGTTCGATATCGTGCTGGTCTGGGTCCTTTCTCGTCCCGCCGGTCAGGAGGATCACGACGGTACGCCCTCGTGAATGGCGTCGCCCGTCTTCCGTTTGATATCGGAAAAGGTCGAACATGCTACTGTAGCCGATAAGCTACCGATATGCAAACCATGACGGACTCTCCCCGCGTAAGGCTAGGCTGCTTTCGCGTGCAGCCGGATGCCGAGCGCAGCGAGGATCTCGGCGGATGGTATCGAAATCGGGGCTTCTCCTCGCTGACAGCGCCTTGTAAAGGCTCTCACGGGAAAGGCCAGAGTCACGTAAGCAACCTGCGCCATACCCTTTGCTCGTGCAATGTCGCCCAACGCCTTTGGCGATGAACGCGGCATCTTTGTCCGATTCCTCGAGACAAGCTTCAAGGTAGGCAGCCATCTCCTTCGAGGCGGAAGGTGCTCAGCCACATCGTAACGGCTCGTTTTCGTCTTTGGGCATCGTATGATTGTAGCCTACAGGCTACATCTGGTCAAGGTGCTTTTCAGAAAGTCGTCGCGTCCGCGCGCGACGTAAAAAATAGCTGATGCGCCAATCTCCGCCGCCCTTGCGGCACTCGCTTCGCCACCGCGGCCCACGCCGCCAACTACGCCGTGTTCTCGCTCATCGGCGACGAGATGCTCATCCGTGGGCGCCGCGCAGCGTCACCGGCGCCAGCGCGCCTGGACCGCAACTCGCGCACCGTCACGTCCCCCTCGACGACCCGGTCATCGACAAGACGGTGTCTGCTCGCGGCGAAGGAAGCGCTTGGAGCGCGCTGACGGGCGCCGAGCCGGTCGCTGCTTTTCGGGCGCGACCGCCGCCTCTACGCGATGCAGCAGCGTCTGACGAGCGAAGGTCAGGGAATGGCAGGGCTGCTGGAGTACATTCGCCTCGCTCGTGAAGGACTCGGGCGCGCTGGTTACCTCGTGCTCTTCACCAAGGCGCGGCGCGAAGCGAAGATGCAGGTGTACGAGGAGGCGCTCGAGCAACGGGACGGCCGAGGGGCGTCGGCTTCTACGTCGATCCGTCCACCGGAGGTGCATCATCCGCGACAAGCAGCAGAACGCCACCGGATTCGTCTCGGCGTACGCGTTCTGCGACGGCTGGCGCTGGTGGATCTCTCGAAGCGGCGCGCGATCGTCGGCGAGCAGCGGGTCGCGGCGAACCGCGCCGCGGCGGCGCCCAACACCATCGCGACCGAGGGTGTGGTCCGGCATCAGCGGCGCGGAGAAGATGCGGATGCTGCGCGGACATCCTGCGTTGAGGAAGTGGCGCGCACGGTGCCGGCATTGATCAATCAAGCGAAGTAGACGGAAAGAGAAAGCGTGCGTCGTTTCATCGCGAGAAATCGTTTTCATTGGCGCTCGCCGGTTTCGGCGCGCGGCGCTGCGCCCACGCACAGCAGCGCTTCGCCGTGATCTCGCTCATCGGCGACCGCATGGAGCTTCGCCTTACGCGAAGGGCGTCGAAGGGCAACGCTGTGGATCGCATCGAGCGGCGCTACTGTCGCCGCTCGATCGATTCGCGCATCGACCGGTACACGCTGCTGGCCGCCAACGACGTGATCAAGAAGCTGGTGCCGGGACCGGATCCCCGTGCTCCCGCAGGCCTTCGACCGCAGCTACTTCGACGTGAGCGCGGGCACGGGCGCCATCATCGAGTGGAACGCGCCAGCTCGCGAAGGATGCGAAGCCGAAGGTCACGCCGCGCGATCGTGATCACGAAGATCCAGTACGAAGAGCGTGCCCAAAGCGATCCAGAAGGCTTTCGTCGGCGGCGGCACCTCGAAGGCGTGGGCTTCTTCGTCGGGCGCGAGGCGCCGCTGAAAGAGCATGGGATCCCAGCTCCGGGGGCCCGGGCTTCCTCTCGCCCTTCGCCTATTTCCGGAGTGACGCTGGTCGACCTCGCCGACGGGCAGAGTCGTGCGCGAGGAGAAGGGCACCGCGTCCACGGCGCTTTCGACGACCGGCGGACACCGACTCGGGACGAATCCGTGGGACGCGCTCTCCGCCGAGCGCAGCAAGCTGCAGGCGATCATCGACCTGGTAAGGAAGAGAGAGCTGGAGATCGTGCCGCCGAAAGTGCTGAAGAGCTCGTAACCAGCACGGTCATTCCTGCGACTTGAGGTCATTCCTGCGACTTGAGGTCATTCCTATGGCAGGAACTAGGCCGGAGCGGAGCATCGTCACGCTGATTTTGTGAAGTGCGTCACATACGAGTCCTTTCTCCCGAGCTAGACTGCGCGCGTACGCGCACATTCGGTATAAGGTGTCGCGCGCGGCGACATCAAAAAAGCGTTGACCTCACCCGCACAGGTGGATACGATGCGCCCGCAAGGCGCTATCGTCACCAACAAGAAATATCTGCGTGACAACGTGACGCCGACTCGAGACATCGAGCGGTGAACACGCAACCAATCGTAGATTCGCTTTGCTTTCCGGCAAATTTTTGGCCGGTGCTTGCCTCAGGCACGCCCATGTCGCAGCAGCAGTCCGTGTAATTTTCTCCTTCCCTCGCAGGAATGGTGTTCGCCACAGCTTCATTCGCGGCGAGCAACGTCATCCAGTACTCGTATGACTTTTTTGCAAACATAACCAACATCACGCGGCAATCGACGGGCGGGCTCGCCATCACGAGCTTCAGTCCTTCGAGTGGATCGGTCGGCACCGCCGTCACGATCTACGGCACGGGATTCAGCGCGACGCCGGGGAACAACACCGTCATGTTCAACGGCACCGCGGCGACGGTGAGCGCATCGGACTCAGGGTCGATCGCGACCACGGTTCCTTCAGGAGCCACCGGACGGATTGCCGTCACAGCAGTCGGCGGCGTCACTGTACAAAAAGCGCAACTGACTTCGTCATCACGGTCGCGGTGCCCCACGATCGCGTCCTTCACGCCGGCGATCGGTACCTCGGGCACCAGCAACTCGGTCACGGGCACCAATTTCAATAGCAATACGTAACTGAACGAAAGTACA
>ERZ1370068.620-contig-10566_pt1 | contig 31146 bp, 29 predicted proteins | sample MGYA00561227_ERZ1370068 | MGnify/ENA primary metagenome ERZ1370068 (study PRJEB38410, sample SAMEA6850437) | metagenome | study: Metagenomic assessment of the ecological functions of the soil: analysis of the soil microbiota associated with the...
CGTTACGTATTGCTGCCTGATCAGACGCCTGTATACGCGGAACCGCGCGGCCCGGACCGCGGTGCGGATTCCGGCGCTCACCCGGGAGCCAGGAGGGTCATGGCGTGACCGCCTGCCGCGGTGCGGCCGTACATCACTGACCGCGAGCGTTTCAAATCCAGTGACGTGCGTGCCGGCGTCTGCCGATCAATAGATGTGCCGCGAGCACGCCGGGCTGGCCACCAGGACCGGAGAGCATGCCCACCGCGAACCGCCGCTGAAATCGAGGCCAAGTTCTGCGCCCGCGGACGACTCGACCTTCGAGAAGCTCATCGCCCCGAGGGCGGCTGGAGAGTGCGCATTCGGTCCGGTCCGCGAGCAGCGCATCACCGACCGGTATGTCGACACGCCGGGCCGGAAGCTTCTGGGGGGCGGCCACCGTCCGACGACGCGTGCGCGATGCGGGCGGGCCCGAGGTCGTGACCGTCAAGAGCATCAACGGCGCGCGCGGCGCGTGCACCGTCGTGCCGAGCACGAGATGGAGGTCCCGGCCGACGCGCCGCCCGGGCAATGGCCGGCCGGTCCGGGACGCGACATCGTGCTGCGGCTCGCCGGCGATCGGCCGCTCGCCGAGCTCGTCACGCTGAGCCAGCACCGGACGGTTCGCGACATGACGCGGCAGGGCCGGCGGGTCGGCGAGCTGTCGTTCGATCGGATCGAGTTGGGCCCCGGTGTTTCGTCGCGCGAGCTCCGACGAGATCGAGCTGGCGCTGACGGTGACGGTGCCGATCTCGTCGCCCTGGAAAACTGCTTGGCCCCTTCGGCCTGCAACCCCAGCCGCTCTCGAAGTTCGAGCGGGCGATCGCGCTGCTGGAGGAACAAGGCTCCGGCGCCGGGCGTGACGGGACCGGGAAGCGGCCCTCCTGGCGGCGCGCCGCGCCGCGCGCCGCGCAAGCGCCCGGCGCGCAAGGGCAAGGCAATGGGGGTGCGGGCGGACGATCCCATGGCCGAAGCGGGTCGCAAGATCCTGCACTATCACTGGGAGCAGGCGCTGGCGCACGAGGCCGGCACGATCGCCAGAGGATCCGAGGAGCTGCACGACATGCGGGTCGCGACCCGCCGCCAGCGCGCGGCGCTGCGTATCGTCATGCCGCACTTCCGCCGCGAAGGCGGTCCGGCCGGTGCGTGACGGCTGCGCTCGCTCGGCGGCTGCCTGGGAGCGGTGCGCGACCTCGACGTCATCCTCGCCGCCGCCCGCGATTACCACGTCGACCCTCGCTCCCGCGGAGGCCGGCGGCTTTCCAGGAGACTCCTCGACGCGTGGGCGCGGAGGCGCGAAGCCGCGCGCAGATGGTGGAGCTACCTCGGTGGACAGGCGCTCGCCACCTTCAGCGAGCGCTACACCAGCTTCCTCGATACGCCCGGCGCGGGCGTGCGCGGCCGGGAGCGGCGACGCGGAGCCACGCCCCACGCGGGTCGGCGAACGTCCTTCGCTCGAGCGTCTGGGCGCACTACGGAGCGCTTGTGCGCGTTCGAGAAGGTCGCTGCCGTGGGCGTCCGACGAGACGCTGCACGCCCTGCGCATCCAGGGCAAGCGGCATGCGCTACCTGCTCGAGTTCTTCCGCGAGGTTCTCGACCGCTGTGTCGAGAAGCGCGATCGAAGGCCATCGTCGCGCTTCAGGACCGGCTGGGAGGCTGCAGGACTCGGTCGTGACCATCGGCCTCGATGGGCGAGTTCCTCGCCGGGTCCGGGGGCAGCCGCGAACCCGGAGGCGGCAGCCGCCGCCGGCCGCTACCGTCGAGATCGCGCGAGGATCCGGATGGCGGAACTGAGGCGCGGCCTCGATCGCACCGTGGAGCGGTCGTGACCGGATCCACGCTTCAAGTCGTGCCTATCGCGCGGCTGCCGCGGGGCTCTGAGCGACAACCGATGGACCGGAGGGACGCCTCGCGCGGTCGATGTGATCCTGGCCGCCGGCGGCGTGGTGTGGCGGGACACGCGCGCGGCCGGGAGCTCGCGCTCGTCCATCGCCCGAAGTACGACGACTGGACGCTGCCCAAGGGCAAGCTCATGTACGGCGAGAGCTGGCAGCAGTGCGCCCGTGCGCGAGGTCCAGGAGGAAACCGGGTCTCGAGGTCAGGCTCGGCGACTTCGCGCGGGGGGCTGCACCTACCTGGCGAAGAAGCGCTCCCAAGGTTGTGCTCTACTGGCACATGGAGGTCGATCGGAGAGACGCGCTTCGCGCGCCCACAACCCCAGAGGAGGTGGACGCGCTCGAGTGGCTGAGCGTCGGAGCGACGCCCGCAAACGTCTCACGCACCGGCGCGAGTGGCGCGTGCTGCAAGGAGAGCACTCGCGAGCCGCCAGCCGGGACGGACGAAGCCCGGAGCGAGTCGACCGCCCGTGCGGGCGAATAGCCACTTCCTCCACGAACGCAGCCGCACGACCGGCTCCTGAAGCAGGCGCTCGACGGAGCCGCAAACGCGCGGCCCAGGAGGGTCGAGGACCGCGCCGCTTCCCGCTGCTCGCGGGTGAAGAGCGCGTCGCCCTCCGCGCGGTCCTGCGCGTAGACGGTGCGAGAGCGTGCCGTGCTGGACGACGACCGCCGCTGAGCCGGCCGCGCTCGTCGTCCGAGATGCGCGTGTCGATGAGGACAACCGACGTTCCCGTAAGTGTGGATGATCGGTCACGATCGATCCGTCCTCGGTCGGCGAGTGGCCGAGAACGATGCGCTCGGCTGCCGAGGCGATCGAGGACGGCGCGGATCGGTCTTCTTCGAGGCGGCGCGTCCTTGGGCTTCCGGCGCCGGCGCGCTTGAAGGTCGCGCGTCCACATCGGACCCTCCTCCTCGTCGACCGCCCAGCGCGTCGTCCTTGGGCGGCTTGGGGCCGACGCCCTGGTGGTGGGCGATCCAGGCGCGCACCTGCGCGTTGACCTCGGCGGGATCCGTGTCCAGCGCCCAGCGATCGAGGCCCGCGTGGACGTAGAGGGTACCGGCCGATCTTGAGGATGGTCGGCCGGCCGCGCAGCCACTCGGCGTACGGGCCGTGGCCGCTGGAAGTCGCGCTTGCGGTAGGCGCGGCGCTCGCTGCGCTTCATCCTCCGGAGCGGCCGGCCGCCGGCAGCAGGTCGTGGTTGCCGAGCAGCGCATGGACCCGGCCGCCGGCCCTGCGGGCCTCGCGCTCGAGGCGCATCACGGCGTTGAGCAGCAGCCGCGACTGGGCGCCGCCCACGAGATCGCCCATCAGCACGAGGTGCGCCTCTCCGCCGATCCAGCTCCCGCGCTCGTCCAGCAGCCCGCACGCGCCGGCCGATCGCGCCCGAGCGCGCAGGTCGCCGTGCAGGTCGCCGACCGCGACGACGCCGCGGTCGGAACTGGGGCGCACGTCCCAGTCGTCGCCTGCCCATCGGCCACGCAGCGGCGCGCCGCTCATGACGCCGGGCGCCCGCGCCGGGGGCCCGTGCTGCGCTCGCGACGCGCATGCCGCGGCGCCCGAGCTCGCGCACGAACGGCTCGGGCGGCACGACCTGCTCGGGCGCCCACACGCCGGGCTCGCAGCGCGATCTCGCCGCCGATCATGAGCTGGACCGCGATCGACGGCGGCGCGCCGGTGTCGATGTCGGGACCGATGCCGCCGCCGGCGCGCGGTCCCGCGATGGCAATCCGTGCGTCACGGTCACGGCCGGCCGCGCCGCCGCCGCGACCACGCGTGCGCAGCACCTCGTAGCGCTGACGGCTCGTCCGAGTCGGCACCGCCTGCGGCAGCCGGTCGAGCAGGCGCGAGCAGCAGGTCCGACGCGGTCGACGGGTCCCGCCGCGCGATCGCGCCGCCCGGCCAACCGGCCGGTGTCCGCGAGCCCCAGCCGCACCAGGAAGGTCAGCCGCTCCATGAACGTGGCGCTCGAATCCCTGCCGGAACGTGACCTCGCGGATCGCCGCGGTCGGCGAAGTGGAGCGGCAGCGTCGCCACCTCGGAGTGGAGCGTGCGTGTCGACGCTGGATGCGGCCGACCGGCGCCGGGAAGCGCGACTGGCGATCCGCTCTGCGCGGATCGAGCGGCGGGCACCATGGCGAACGCGCCATCGCGGAACACGGCCGATGGCATCGCGAACTCGTCGAGCAGCGTGTCGGGCGAGTAACCGAAGCCGAGCGGCGGCAAGCTTCGCGCCAGCGGGTGCGGTCCACGGCACCGACCATGCAGTGGACCTCGGTCACGGTCTCGAGGTCGCGCGCGGCGCGCACCGCGAGCACGTTGAGGATCCCGGGCGCCGAGCCCATGCCGAGAATCGCCATGCACGCCGCGCGCGCTCGAAGGCCGGCGCGAGCTTCAGCTGCTCGCGCGTCACGTGGAAGAGGCCGCCCAGGTCGACGTAGTGGGCGCCGGCGGCGAGCGCGCCGTCCATCGCTGCGAGGTTGAAGCGGTAGGGCAGCGACGCGATGACGGCGCAGGCGCCCGTCCAGCGACGCGGTGCCTGAGGCTCCCGGGATCGGCGACGTCCGACGCACGACCATCTCGACGCCGGCGGTGCGCGGCAGCGGCGGATGCGATCCGGCGATGACGACCGCGATGCGGCCGCGCGCCGGTGCGCGCCAGGTCGCGGGCCGTGATGCGGCCCATGGCGCCGGCGCCGCCGAGGATGACGACGCGGCGGCGTCGGCGTGCTCATGCGGCATCCTCCAGGCTCGGCTTCGAGGACCGCGAGCGCTTCGCCGAGCTCCGCGTCGCTGATCACGAGCGGCATCAGGGTGCGGATGACGTTGCCGTGCAGGCCGGCCGAGAGCAGCAGCAGGCCGCGGAGCACGGCGCTGTCGAGGACGCGCTCGGTGCGCGCCTTGTCGGGCAGCGAGCGCGTCGCGGTCGGTCGACCAGCTCGAGCGCGCGCATGGCGCCGACGCCGCGCGCCTCGCCGACGAACGGGAAGCGCTCGTGGAAAGCGGCGAAGCGCCGCTCCGACGACGTCGCCCCGAGTCGCCGGCGCGCGCGCACGAGGCCGTCGGCTTCGATCGTCTCGATCGCCGCCCAGCGCCGGCGGCGCAGGCGACCGGGTTGCCGCCGAAGGTGCCGCCCAGCCCGCCGGGCTGCACTGCGTCCATGAGCGCAGCGCGCGCCGACGACCGCCGCCGAGCGGGAAGCCGTTCGCGAGCGACTTCGCCATGCAGACGAGGTCGGGCTACGATGCCGGTGCGCTCGCAGGCGAACATGCGGCCCGGTGCGCCCGAAGCCGCTCTGCACCTCGTCGGCGACGAGCACGATGCCGTGCTCGCGGCACAGGCGCCGAGGGCCTCGCGCACGAACTCGCGCGGCGGCACGATGAAGCCGCCCTCGCCCAGCACCGGCTCGAGATCGCGGCGCGCGATCGACGTCGGCGCGATGTTCACGTGCTGGCCAGGAAGCGATGCAGGTCGTCGATGGCGCGCGCCACATGCATCCGGCGACGCTGGCGCCGCGCGGCCGGCGCAGCGGGATCGGGCAGCGGGAAGCGATAGACCTCGGGGCGAATGGGCCGAAGCCGTCGCGATACGGCGTGCGTCTTGCTGGTGAGCGTCGAGCGCCAGCAGCGTGCGGCCGTGGAAGCCGGGATCGAACGCCAGCACGGCGGGCGCCCGGTGGCGCGGCGCGCGATCTTGACGGCGTTCTCGACCGCCTCGGCACCCGCTGTTGAAGAGCGCCGCCTCTTCGGTCCGCCCGCGATCGGGCGCGATCGCGCACAGCGTCGCGGCGAGCGCCACGTACGGCTCGTAGGGCGCCACCATGAAGCAGGCGTGCTGCGAGCTTCTCGAGCTGCGCGCGCATCGCGGCTCAGCGACGCGCGGCGCGGCGTGGCCGGCGTTCAGTGCAGCCGATGCCGCCGGAGAAGTCGAGGAAGACGTTGCCGTCCACGTCGGTGAGCCGCGCCCCGTACGCGCGATCGAAGAAGACGCCGTGCCGCGCCTCGGCGATGCCGGCGGAGACCCAGCTGCCGGCGCGACGCCGCGAGCAGCGCGCGGCTGCGCGGGGCCCGGCGGATCGTGCGGATCGATGCAGCGTCGCGATCGGCCCAGCGCGCAGGTCTTCGTCATGGTACCAGCCCGATCGGTGCGTCGTTCAGGTTGACGTGCACCTGCTTGAGCTCGAGGTAGCTCTCGACGCCGTAGCGCCCGAGCTCGCGACCGACGCCGCTCATCTTCATGCCGCCCCACGGCGCTTCGACGTAGGTCGGCTGCATGTGGTTCACCCACACGATGCCGGCGCGCAGCCTGCGCACCACGCGGAACGCGCGGAAGATGTCGCGCGTCCACACCGCGCCCGCGAGGCCCGTAGGGCGTGGCGTTGGCGATCCGCAGCGCCTCGGCCTCGTCGTCGAACGGCAGGATCACCGACACCACCGGGCCGAAGATCTCCTCCTGGGCGATCGTCATTCCCGGATCCACGCCGTCGAAGATGGTCGGCTCGAGGTAGCGCCCGCCGCCAGCGCGCCGCCGCGGACGCGCCGCCGCCCAGCACCAGCGCGCGCCCTCGCGCCGGCCCTGCTCGACGTAGCCGGCACACGCGCTCGCGATGCGCGCGCGGTCACCAGCGGGCCCCATGCGCGTGGCGCGATCGAGCGGATCGCCCAGCCGGATGGCTGCGGGCCTTCTCGACCATCGCCTCGAGGAAGCTGGTCGTGGATGCTGCCGCTCGACCAGGATGCGCGAGCCTGCCGAGCAGACCTCGCCCTGGTTCACGAACACGCCGAACAGCGGCGCCTTCGACCGCCGGCTCCCACGGCGGCGTCGGCGAAGAAGATGTTGGGCGACTTGCCGCCCAGCTCGAGCGTGACGCGCTTCGAGGTTCGAGTCGGCGGCAGCGCGCAGGATGCTGCGCCCGGTCGCGGGTCGAGCCGGTGAACGCCACCTTGTCGACCTCGCTCGCTCGCGGCCAGCGCCGCGCCCACCACCGGCCCGTCGCCGGTCACGATGTTGACCACGCCCTTCGGCAGATCTTCGATGCCGTCGAGGATGCGCGCCAGCTCGAGCGCGGTGAGCGGCGTGGCCTCGGCCGGCTTGAGCACCACGCGTGCAGCCCGCGCACAGCGCCGGCGCGATCTTCCACGCCGCCATCAGCAGCGGGTAGTTCCACGGGATGATCTGGCCGCAGACGCCGACCGGCTCCTTGAGCGTCAAGGCTCAGCGCGTCGTCGGGCACCGGGTTCACGTCGCCGGTGATCTTGGTGGCGAGCCCGCCGTAGTACTCGAAGCAGGTGGCCGCGTCGGCGACGTCGAACTCCGACTCGAAGATCGGCTTGCCCATGTTCTCGGTCTCGAGCCGCGCCAGCTCGGCGGCCGCGGTCGCGCAGGCGGCGCGCGATCTCGAGCAGCACGCGGCCGCGCAGCGTCGCGCCGTCGCACCCGGCCACGGCCCGGAATCGAAGGCTGTCGACGGGCCGCGCGCGATCGCGGCCTCGGTCTCGGCCGCGGTGGCGCGCGCGGCGCGCGCCAGCGTCTGCGCCGGTCGCGGGGTTGACGATCGCGCTGCGTCGGATCGGCGCCGTTCACGAACTGCGCCGCCGATGTAGAGAGGCAGAGGATGTCCATGGTCCGTCACCAGCTTCCGGTTCGCGTACGGGAACCAGTAGCTCTTGCGCTCCTGGATGTAGTCGATGTGCACGTGCTTCGGCTCGCGGAAGGCGTCGAGGCCCCTCTCGCCCAGCTCGCGGCCGATGCCGCTCTGGCGCATGCCGCCGAACGGCCCGGCCTCGTTGTCGGTGAGCGGATCGTTGACCCAGAACGTCCCGGCCTTGATCTCCTCCATGGCCTGCATCACGTAGCCGAGGTTGTTCGTGTAGATGTTGGCGCCGAGCCCGTAGTCGCTGTCGTTGGCGAGCGCGATGGCCTCGCCACGTCGCGCACGCGCACGATCGCGGCCACCGGGCCGAACACCTCCTCGCGCGTCGCGCGCGCTGCCGTGCCGCACGTGATCGAGCACCGTGGGCTCGAGGAAGTGGCCGCGCTCGAGCCCCGCGGGCGCTGCCGCCGCCGGTCAGCAGCCGCGCACCTTCGCTCGGCGCGTGCTCGACCGCGTCCTGACGTCGCGCGAGCGCCGTCGCGCGAGATCAGCGGCCCCATGTCGGTCTCGGGCCGCCGCGGGTCGCCGACCACGATCTCGCGCGCCAGCTGCGACGAAGCGCTCGACGAACGCGTCGGCGATCGCGTCCGACGCACGTAGAACCGCTTGGCCGACGTGCACACCTGGCCGGCGTTCAGGTAGCGGCGCCCACACCGCGCCGCGCGCCGCGATGTCGAGGTCGGCGTCCTCGCACACGATGAACGGATCGATGCCGCTGGTCTCGAGGTTGACCTTTCAGCGTGTCGGCGGCGAGCCGCATGATGTGCTTGCCGACCGCGGTCGAGCCGGTGAACGCGATCATGTCCACGTCGGGATGGCGCACCAGCGCCTCGCCCGCCTCCTCGCCGGTGCCGGTGACGATCCCGCACCACGCCCGGCGGCAGCACCTCGAAGGCCGCGCGCCAGCCGCAGCGTCGGCGAGCGGCGTCTGGTCGGCGGGCTTGATGATCACGGTGTTGCCGGCCGCCAGCGCCGGCGCCACCTTCCAGGCCATGAGCAGCAGCGGGTAGTTGAACGGCACGATCGCCGCGACGACGCCGTACGGCTCCTTGACCGTGAAGTTGACCTGGTGCTCGAAGCTCGGGCGGAATGGTGCTGCCGCGCGAGTTGCGCCCGATCTCGGCGTAGTAGTCGAAGCAGGCGGTCATCCACTCGATCTCGTCGAGGTTCTCGATCATGGGCTTCGCCGCCCTCGAGCGGTCATCACCTCGGCGAGCTCGCGGTGCATCGCCGCGGATGCGGGCGGCGACCTCGTGCAGCAGCTTCGCCTTCTCGAGGCCGGGCACGCGGCGCCATGCCGGCTGCGCCTGCGCGCGCGCGCTGCGACGGCGGCCGCCGACGTCCGCGCGCCTGGGCGCGCGGCACGTGGCGATGATCTCCTCGGTGGCCGGATTCTCGACCGGCATGGTCTCGCCGCTCGCGCGCGGCGCGGCGCTGGTGCTCGATCCACATCCCGACCTCGCTCATGGCGACGTCCATCCTCCGGTCCCCGGGCTCAGCCGGCGCGGGCTCGCGAGGCCGCGGCTCGGTCCAGCGACGGCGCTTGCAGGTAGACGAAGCGCATGCCGCTGCGCAGGTAGTTGTCGATCGCTCTGCAGCGACTCGGCGCGTCGCGCGAGCCAGGGCGGCCCGGTCCCATGGACGCGCTCCTCGATCAGCGTCGAGAAGTGCGTCGAAGCCCGCGGCCAGCGCCCGCTCGCGGATCGATGTCGAGCAGGTGGTTCTCGATCTCGACCTGGTTCTTCACCGACGGCAGCGTCGCCATCGCCTGCAGGTAGAACGTGTTGTTCTCGCCCAGGCGCGGGTCCGAGCTGACGCCCTCCTCGTCGTGGTCCTCGAGCGCGCTGCCGAGCGCGTAGGCGACGATCCGCCCGAGACGCGGTCGCGCAGCGCCACGCCGATCGCGCTCGGATTGGAGAGCGTCGCCTCGCAGCATCTCGGGCGGGAACTGCAGCAGCGGCCTGCGCCCGGCGCGCAGCACGTCGGGCGGATACTGCGACGGCGTCGCCGTAGCGCTCGATCTCGACCGCCATGATCTGCGGCGCGATGCGCCTCGAAGCTCGCGGCCGTCAGGTCGAGCACGCTCGATCGCCTCGAGCGGGCACGTCGAGCGTCGCCGACGCGGATCTCGGGCCCGCGCGCGCCGGCGGCTCGACCGATGCGCGCCGCAGCAGGTCCTCGAGCGCGCGGCGCAGGATCGCGAGCGCCTCGTCGATCGCGTAGGGCTCGGTGTCGTAGCGCGGATAGAAGCGCAGCGTGCGCTCGCCGGCCGGCAGCAGCATCGAGGCCGCGGCGGAACGCGCGGTCGCGCAGCGCGTCGCGCCAGTCGGCGCGCACGACGTCGAACGCCAGCATCACGCCGGCGCCGCGCACGTTGCTGATCAGGCTCGCGAGTAGTCGCGCGCCAGCGCCTCGAGCCCGGCGCGCGCGCGCTCGCCGGTGCGCGCGCACCTGCTCGAGATCGAGCTGGTCGAGCATGCGCGAGCAGCCGCACCATGCCGACCGAGTCGCCTTCCCAGGTGGTGTTGAACTTCTTCTCCTCCTGGAAGAACGTCGCCAGCTCCTCGCTCACGAACAGCACGCCGTTCTGCGCCTTCTTGGCCCAGATCACGACGTCCGGCGGGCACGGCAGGTCGAACAGCTCGTGCGCCCACAGGCGGCCGGTCATGCCCCAGCCGGTCTGCACCTCGTCGAACAGCAGCGGCACGTCGTAGATGCGCGTCAGCAGCCGCAGCCGCTGCATGAAGCGCGCGCTCGTCATGCGCACGCCGCCTTCGCCCTGGATCGGCTCGACCAGCACCGCCGCCACGCGCCGGCTGCGCCGCACGACGTCGGCGCTCGAGCGCGGCGCGCTGCGCCTGCGACGAACGCGCTCGACGGTCGTCGCCCGGTGTCGCGCGAGGAACGCGTCGATCGCGTCCAGCTCGCGCGCGGAAGCGTCTCGCGGCTCCTGTCGGCGCTGCGGCAGGCGGCCCGAGACGAGCAGGTCCCAGAGCTGCTTCAGGCTGCGCTCCTCGCGGCGCGCGCGTCTCCCGCGGCGCCGCCGTCTCGGCCGGGAACGGGACGTGCGGCCAGTCGAAGGTCGGGAAGCCGAGCCGCGCCTTCTTGCGGTGCGTCACCGCGAGGCTGCCGAGCGTGCGGCCGTGGAACGCGCCCTCGAACGAGACGATGAAGCCGCCGTCGCTTCCGCCGGCGGTCATGCACGCGGTTGAGCAGCACCGCCTTGATCGCGTTCTCCACCGCCTCGGCGCCGGTGTTGACGACGAAGTGGCGCGGCGTGCCCGCGGGCGCGATCCGCGTCGAGCGCCGCCTTCGAGGCGCAGCGACAGCGACGGTCTGGATACTCGGAGTGCGCGTAGCGCGACACGACGTACGGCAGCGTCTCGCAGCACCGCGCGCGACGACGCCGGGATCGTTCTCGCCGAACGCCTGCGGTCGCGATCAGCGCGCCCATGTCGAGGAAGCTGGTACGGCTCGCCGCTGGGCGTCGCGGTCGATGGTCGCCAGGTAGGGACCGACCGACTCGGCCGGATCGAACGCGACGGCAGCGAGAAGAACAAGCCTGCGAGCGCCGCGGCGAGCGCGGCATGCGACGCCGGCAGACACTGGCGACGAGATCGTCGAGCGGCGTTCGCTCGTGATCAGAGCTAACCCCGCCGGTACATCGACGTGGATCGCGCGCGTCCGGATAGAGCCGCCTGCGTCCGCTGCACCGGATCTCGAGGAAAGCCTGCGCGCTGCCGCCGATTGCGGCTGGGCGAAATCGCCCATGCGGATCCGCCTGTGGCTGCGGGGCCGGAAGTCCATCGCGAAGGCCGCCGGGAAGGGCGCTGTCCCTGGCAGTACCGACCTCCGAAGGCCTACAGCAAGGGCTCGCCTGTAAGAAGTTAAGTTTTCGCGATTCGAAACACCAGACCGATGCTGGGAAGAGCCCAGACCTAAGGTCCGGAGTCGAGGATACGCAAGCGATCTCGCGCGGCGCGGCCGGCGGTGTGAACGGGTGTCCAGGCATGCCGCATGCGTCGTGCTCAGAACGCGACCGCCGTTGGGTCATGGACCAGAACGCACGCCGGGTAGCGGGTCCGCGCCGAAAGTTATCCATACTGGCCACGTCGCAAGTGGTTTCCAACGTCGCAGCCGGAGGCCGCGGCCGGCGGAATCCGGCCGCAGGGCGATTCTTGAGGTAGTGGTGACGATGCTGGCGAAGAGCTACCCCTCACTACTTGGGAAACGAAGCGGTCGCCGCCAATGAGGACTTGGCCGTCACCGACAAGTACACCGGTGAAGTCGCCACACGTGTCGCGCTCGCCGATGCGCGCGGCGATCGACCGCGGCATCGCGCTCGCCGTCGAAGGCCGCCCGAACTGATGGCCGAGCGCCTGCCCGCCTACCGAGCGCCAGGCGCGTGCTGCAGCATTGCGTGAAGCGCTTCCGAAGAGCGCGCGCGACGAGCTGGCGATGAGCGCTGTGCATCGAGGCGGGCAAACCGATCAAGCGACTGCGCGCGGTGAAGTGACGCGTCTCATCGACACGTTCCGCGATCGCCGCCGAAGAGTCGGTGCGCATCACCGGCGAGGTGCATGCCGCTCGACATCACGCCGCGCGCCGCGGCTACAGCGGCATGTGGAAGCGCGTGCCGATCGGCGCCGTGCTCGTTCATCTCGCCGTTCAACTTCCCGCTCAACCTCGCTGCGCACAAGGTCGCGCCCGCGCTCGCGGTCGGCTGTCCATTCGTGCTCAAGCCCGCGAGCCTGCACGCCGATCGGCGCGCTGATCATCGGCGAGGTGCTGGCCGAGACCGATCTGCCGCGCGGCGCCTTCTCGATCCTGCCGTGCCGCCGCGACGGCGCCGACCTGTTCACCACCGACGAGCGGCTCAAGCTGCTGTAGCTTCACCGGCTCGCCGGAGGTCGGCTGGGACCTCAAGGCGCGCGCCGGCAAGAAGAAGGTGGTGCTCGAGCTGGGCGGCAACGCCGCGGTGGTGGTCGATGCGCGACGCCGATCTCGACGACGCGGTGCGACCGCATCGTCTTCGGCGCGTTCTACCAGTCCGGCCAGAGCTGCATCGGCGTGCAGCGCATCATCGTCCACGAGCGACATCTACGACGAGTTCCGCGACCGGCTCGTCGCCGCGACGCGCGCGCTGCCGATGGGCGATCCGAAGGACGAGCAAGACGTTCATCGGCCCGATGATCTCCGAGAAGGAGGCGATCCGGCTCGCACGGCTGGATCGAGGAGGCGCGCGCAGCGGGCGCGACGCGTGCTCTGCGGCGGCAGGCGCGAGCGGCGCGATGCTCGAGGCGACGCTGCTCGAGAACGCGCGGCGCGACGCAAGATCTGTGCGTCGAGGAGGCGTTCGGTCCGGTCGCGGTCCTGTCGCCGTTCCGCGACTTCGACGGCCGCGCTCGGCGAGGTCAACGACAGCGCGTTCGGGCTCCAGGCCGGCATCTTCACGCGCGACCTCTACAAGGCGCAGCGACGCCTGGGACGCGCTCGAGGTCGGGCGGCGTCGTGATCGGCGACGTGCCCGTCGTGCGCGCGTCGACCACATGCCCTACGGCGGCGTCAAGGATCAGCGGCCTCGGCCGCGAGGGCGTCCGCTTCGCGATGGAGGACATGTCCGAGATCCGCTTGTTGGTGATCCGCGCACCCCATGACTGCGTGACAAATTGTCGCGACCAATCTTGTGAACTTTGACCCAGATTCGTATTGTGTGAAGATGTTGTGCGCAAAAATGGAGCGCGCTTGCATGAAAGCTGATTTCATGAAGCGCGTGCATCGCGTCGTTGTGTTCATGTAGGAGAATTCTCTTCAAAGCCCCCAAACATTTCTCGAACCTGTATCGCCGCAGGGAGAATCCGATGCGGAATCGGGTCATTTTGGCACTCTTTCAGCCTCGTCGCGTTCGTATGGCTCGTGATGTCGGCGCGCAGACCGCGTGTGTGCCGCGGGCGGACCGATGTTCGCGACGCGTGGGACCAGCGACAAACCGCAATCGAAGGTCTGGCACAACGACAGTTCGTGGTGGTGCTGCATCAACAACCTCAGCACCATGGCGATTTACAAGCTGGACGGCGAGACCTGACGACGAAGCTGGATCTCCAGTCGGCCCCGTGACCGCGACGCTCAAGGGCGGCATCGCCGACTGTCTGTGGGACGGGACCAATCTGTTCGTTTGCGGTATGTGGCAGCACCACTTCCAAAATCTACAAGCTGTCGTACGACCCGGTGAGCCAGAAGTCCACGCAAAATTTCTTCTCTCGGTTTCCCGGTCAACCTGACGATGGTGACGAACTCGGAAACCATCGTCATCGACGAGGACTCCACCGGCAGGCTGTGGGCGACGTACGAAGGCAACGGCAAGATCCAGGTCGTGCACCTCGACCTCGGCCGACCACGCACGCAATGGCTCGCGACCCCAATCGTCATCAGCGGCACCGTCGACGCCGACGACATCTCGACGGATCGCCGCCTTCGGCGGCGACCGGATCGGTGTCACTGTGGTCGGACTCAGCGCTTGCAGCAGGTCGGCTTCCGTGTGCATCTCGATTCCGACCCACCAGCCACCTGGCGGCCGATCGAAGTCGTGCAGACACCTGGCTTCCGGCTGCGTCGATGACCATCTGAGCATGAAGGCCGATACGCCGCACGGGCGCGTCTACTTCGCCGCCAAGGACTTTTTCGACGGCGTCTGGGTCGGCCGCCGCGACATCGACGGCACCTGGTCGGTCACGACCGGAGCGAGCAGCCTCGACTGCCTGGGACGCGGCCGATCCTGCAGATCGACGAGGTCGCGAACAAGCTGTACGTCTTCTACACGCGCTGGGAGACGTGCGTCAGCACCGGCACGCACGCCATCGAAGAGCGCGTCGCGTATCTCGACAACTTGCTCTTCCAGTCTGCCGACGCGGGTGACTGCGCCCGCCGGCGTCAGCATGAACGAAGTGCAGAGGGACGAAGCAGCCGCTGCTCGCCGGCACGATGGCGATCCGTGTGAAGGCAGTGACGGCAAGGCCTATTGGACTGGCTGGGGCGAGCTGTCCGGCATCGGCGGCCAGGACCCAGGCGGCGAATTCCACCGCCGCCAGCGGCTCCGCCGAACTTCGCGGCGGCCACGATCAACGAGGCGACGCAGCCGCGCCAGATGCTCTGGCGGCTCGACGAGACGAGCGGCACGACCGCCAGCGATACCAGCAACCACAGCCGCACCGGCACGCTCGGAAGCGGTCTGGCGGTGCCACATTGGGCGCCCGGTCTGATGAACGGCGGCTTGTACTTCGACGGCGACGATTACATCTCGGCCGGGACGAATTCGGCGCTGTCGTTCGTGGCTCGCAGCTTCACGCTCGAGGCGTGGGTGAAAGTGGATCTCACGAACTCGCCCGGCACCGGCCGGCTGTTCTCGCGCGGCGATGTGATCCACACGAACTACCGTCTCGACATCATCGATCCGCTGATCGAGTTCGGGTGGTCCACCGGCGACACCGTCGATGCCGAGATCAAGGTCACGAAGTCACTGCGTGACGGCGCTTGGCATCACTTGGCGGCGGTGTGGGACAACTCCCAGACGCGGGCGAGAATCTTCGTCGACGGCCACCAGGAGGGCAACAAGGTGATGCTGGGGCCGACCTATGGCGACAGCTGGCCGATGACTTGCGGCGGGTTCGTCAATGGCGGTCTGGTGGACAAAGCCTTCGCCGGCACGATGGATCTGGTGGCGATCACGAATGCGGCACTGTACAGCAGCGACTTCACGCCGCCGCTTCTGTATCCGAGCGCCACGACGCGCTATGTGCGCTTGAGCTGGTCGCCAGTCACCAGCATCGCGGCGATCTGGGCTATCGGGCCCAACGCAAGCTGAACGGCGGCACGGCCGTGATTCTCAACAGCGTGCTGACCCCGAACATTTGGTACGCCGACCTCACGCCGCCAGATGGGTATCTCGACTACGGCATTCAGGCCGTGGATGGCTTGACCCAAAACGGCAGCCTCGGCTGGACGGAGCTGGCGTACTCCGGCAATCCGCCGGGGTGCCGAGCGCGCCGCAAGCGCTGACCGCCAACGTCACGCAGTCGATCGCCGACGCGGCACCGTTCTGGGAGTTCGACGAGGGTGCCGGCTCGACGAGCGCCGATGGCACCGAGCTCGGCCACACGGCGGTGCTGGGAACGAGCGCCGTTGGCGACAACGCCGAACCGACCTGGATCCCCGGCATCACCGGTTCGGCGCTGCATTTCGACGGCACGAACGACTACGCGCTGGTCGCGGACGCGAGCGGAGCTGCGCTTCACCGGCTCGTTCACGATCGAAGCCTGGGTGCGGCGTAACCGGCTGGGCATCGCCCAAGCGATCGTCGCCAAGGACGAGGGCTCGTCGAAGCGCAACTACTTGGCGCTCATCCTCTCGACCGGCCTCATCGAGTTCTCGTGGCGCGACGACGAACAGCGGCTCGACCCGCAAGGCGACCTCGGCCGCCGGGATCACCGACATGAACTGGCATCACGTGGCTTGCATCTGATGACGCCGATGCGGCTGCGAGCCGGATTTTCTCTGGACGGGGTGCAGACGGCATCGAGCTCGACGAGCGGCACGCCGTCACACCGGCCCGGAAGCGGTGCGCTTCGGCGCCCGCGGTGCGGCTCCGGCGGCGGGATCAGCGATCCGCTGCAGCGGCGACATCGATCTGGGGCGCATTTCGAGCGACTGGCGTTACACGGCATCGTTCACGCCGCCGAACCCTGCTGCACGGGGCGCCGAAGAAGCTCGTCGTCGAAGCTCGACTGGTCGTTGCCCGTGACCGGGCTGCCGAAGAACTACAAGATCTATCGCCAGGAGCTGCCGTCGGGCCCGGAACACGCTCATCGGCACGATTCCATTCAGCCTGACGCCCGAGCGCATCGATCCGAGCGTCGAGTCCGAGCACAGCTACCGTTACACGGTCGCAGCGACGAACGCCAACGACGTGCAAGGTCGGTCAGTAGCCCGGTCGACATCACGATCCGGTCCCGACCGACGCCGGGGCGGACGGTGTCACGGCGGTGCGCGTGCCGCGCCTGCAGTTTCTCGAGCGAATCCGTTCAATCCGCAAGCGATGGTGGATTTCCAGCTCGCCGCCACCGGGCCGGTCGCGACCTGGCGCTCTACGACGCCCGCGGCCGGCGCTTGTCGGCCGCGCCCTTCAGGCGTTCTTCCGGCCGGACCGCACCGGGTGGCCCCTGCTGCGCCCGGGCAGTGCGCCGCTCGCGAGCGGCATCTACTTCTGCGCCTGCGGGCCGACGGGCGTGAGACGCACCTCAAGGCCGTGCTCGTGCAATAGCCGACCGACCCGCGCTCGGCCCGCGCTCTTGCGAGGCCGAGCCGCCGCCAGGCTAAGGTTCGGCGCATGAAAGCCTTCAACTCTCCGAGGCCTTCGCGGCTTCGTTCCGGTTCTCGTCTCTCGCACTGCTTCAAACTCTCATATTGCTGGCGGGGGTGGAGCCTGGTGCACGCGCAGGCAGCACGTCCCGGCTGGTTGCAGGACTCCAAGACCCAGCTCGCGAACGAGCTGACGAAGAAATACGGCGACGCGCAGCGTCCCCAGATCGAGCGCGGCCTGACACGGGTGGGCAACTACTGGAGAGCCGAAGACGGTGACGCCGCCGCGTTCGCCGGAGTCATTCGCACGAACTACGCCGGTGACGCGGCGGTGCGCGACGACATGTTCGGACGCTTCGAGCGCTTGCTCGAGCAGCTCGATGGCCGCATGGCGGAGATCGGCCGCAGTTCCGCAGCCAGGCCGATCTCGAGATCGGCACCGTGCAGCCCGTTCGACGAGGTCTTCGCGGCCTACGAGCCCATCGGCGCACGTGGCCGACGACTGGTTCGCGAACAAGCTGGCCTTCGTGGCGCTGCTCAACTTCCCGCTGACGACGCTCGACCAGCGCGTCCAAGAAGGCCCGAAGTGGAGCGCGGCGGCAGTGGACGAAACGCGGCTCGCACACCGCTTCTCAAGCGCATTCCCGCCGAGGTCAACCAGGAGATCTCGCAAAGCCGCTTCGGTCGGCGAGGCCATACATCTCCGGCTACAACATCTGGATGCACCACCTCGTCGACGACAAAGGGCAGCGCCTCTTCCCGGCCAAGCTGCGCCTGCTCGTCCGCACTGGAACCTGCGCGACGAGATCAAGGCCGACTACAGCGACGCGGCGCAGCGGGCCTGGCCAAGCAGCGGACGATGCAGCAGGTCATGGAGCGCATCGTCACCCAGACGATCCCGGAGGCGGTCGTCGACAACCCGCACGTCGACTGGAACCCGTTCACCAACGAGGTCAAGGCCGCGCGGCGGCGAGGACTGCCGACGGTCCGGCACCCGCGGCAGTGCAAGATCGTCGCAACGCGCCCGAGCCCGACACGCGCTACGCGCGTGCTGCTCGGACAACTACGCGCGCCGCGACGCAGGCCGATCCCGTACTCGCCGACCGCGCCGACGCTGATCGCGCGCCGCTTCGACGAGAACCGGCAGATTCCCGAGGCCCGCGTGCACGAAGATGCTCGAGCAGGTCTTGACCGTCGCCGCTCGTGCCGCGCACGCGCGGCGCTCATCGAGACGCGCCTCGGCCGCAAGCTCGAGCCGTTCGACATCTGGTACAACGGCTTCAAGGACCGCGCGGCAAGTACTCGGAGGCGCAGCTCGACGCGATCACGCGCAAGCAGCTACCCGACCCCGGAGGCCTACAAGAACGACATCCCGAACCATCCTGCACGAAGCTCGGTTTCGCACCGGAGAAGGCCGCGCTATCGTGGCCGGCAACATCGTCGTCGATCCGGCCCGCGGCTCGGGCCACGCGCTCGGCGCCGCGATGCGCTCGCGGCGACAAGGCGCACCTGCGCACGCGCGTCGGCAAGGACGGCATGGACTACAAGGGCTACAACATCGCCGTCCACGAGCTGGGCCACAACGTCGAGCAGACGTTCTCGCTGAACGAGATCGATCACACGCTGCTCTACGGCGTGCCGAACAACGCCGTTCACCGAGGCCCTGGCGTTCGTGTTCCAGGCGTCACGACCTGGAGCTCTCGGGCCTGGCGTCGCCGAACGCGCAGAGCGAAGCGCTTGAAGACGCTGAACGACTTCTGGGGCACCTACGAGATCAGCGGCGTGGCGCTCGTCGACATGGACGTCTGGCACTGGATGTACGACCACCCGAAGGCGACACCGGCGCGAGCTCAAGGACGGCGACGCTGCAGATCTGCGCGCGACATCTGGAACCAGTACTACGCGCCGGTCTTCAGCAAGAAGGACGTCGTGCTGCTCGGCGATCTACTCGCACATGATCTCGTACTCCGATCTACCTGCCGGATTACCCGATCGGGCACCTGATCGCGTTCCAGATCGAAGAGCAGATGGAGAAGGCGGGCGCGATCGGGCCGGAGTTCGAGCGCATGACGAAGGCCGGCAGCATCGTCCCGGACGTGTGGATGCGCAACGCCACCGGCGCCCCGGTCGGGTCCGAGGCGATGCTCGCGGCCGCTGAACGGGCGGCTCGGCGAGATGGCCCCGAAGAAGAGCCCGTAAGCGTGCAGCCGCCTCTCGACGACGCCACACGCGGGCGCATTCATCGAGCGCTTCGAGTCCATTCCTCTGGCGCGCACGCTCGGGGTGCGGCTCGCGCGCCTCGAGCGCGGCGAGTGCGACCTCGAGATGGACGACCGCCGCGACCTCGATGGCATCTTCGCGTCGCTGCACGGCGGCATCCTGGCGACGCTCGCCGACAGCGCCGTGGCGTTCGCGATGCTGACGCTGATCGACATCGATTCGACCCTGACCACGATCGAGTTCAACATTCGCTTTCTGGCGCCGTGCCGCGAAGCGGTCGTGGCGCGCGCCCGTGTCCTCAAGGCCGGCCGAACACTTCTGACCGGGAATGTCGATCTGCAGGGCCAGACGAGCGGCCAGCTGTTCGCGGTCTGCGGTCTGCACCTACATGCGCTTGCGGCCGCGTGGCCTGAGCGCGCCGGCGTGAAGCGTGGTATCTTCCCGCGGCCCATCGAAAGGAGCCGTGGATGATGTCCGTGTCTGGTCCCGCCATGTCTCGCGCGCTTGCTTCACAACATCACTTGCCTGCTGATCGCGGGACTGGCCACGATGATGCCCGGCGGCGGTCGCGGCCCAATCGGCGCCGGCGCCCGCATCCACGACACCCGCACCCGCCGCCGGCAAAGACTCCGAGGACGCCGGCAAATGGGATCGTCGCGAATCCGCCCGGCCCGTCCACCGAGGCCACGATCAACACCGACGAGGGCACCTGGATGAGCGTCGACGTGAGTCCCGGACGGCAAAGAGATCGTCTTCGACCTGCTGGGCGACATCTACTCGGTGCCGATTCTGGGCGGCGAAGCGACAGGCGCTGACGAGCGGCGTCGCCGTGGGACGAGCAGCCGCGCTACAGCCCGGACGGCAAGCGCATCGCGTTCACCAGCGATCGCGGCGGCGGCGACAACATCTGGGTCATGGACCGCGACGGCTCGCACCCGAAAGCGGTCACGAAGGAGACGTTCCGCCTGCTCAACAGCCCGGCGTGGTCTCCGGACGGCGAATACATCGCCGCGCGCAAGCACTTCACGTCGACGCGCTCGGCCGGCGCCGGCGAGATCTGGCTCGTACCATCGCGGTGGCGGCGGCGAAGGGCATGCAGATGACGAAGCGCCCGAACGATCAGAAGGATCTCGGCGAACCGTCGTTCTCGCCCGACGGCCGTTATCTCTACTACAGCCAGGACGTCACGCCCGGCAGCAGTCTTCCAGTACAACAAGGATCCGAACGGCGAGATCTACGCGATCCTCCGGCTCGACCGCCAAACCGGCGACAGCGAACGCTTCGTGACCGGTGCCGGCGGTTCGATCGCGCCCGACGCCGTCGCCCGACGGCAAGTCGCTGGCCTTCATCCGGCGCGTGCGCTTCGAAGAGCGTGCTCTTCGTCACCGACGTGCAGTCCGGCGCCGAGCGCCCGGTGTGGGACGGGCTCGACAAGCGACATGCAGGAGACCTGGGCGATCCACGGCACCTATCCGGGCATCGGCTGGATGCCGGACAGCGAAGCGCGGTCGTGCTCTGGGCGGCGGGAAGATCCAGCGCATCGATGTCGCGTCCGGGCAAGGCCGCCGTCATCCCGTTCCACGTCGCCGACAAGCGCCGCATCACCGAAGCGGTGCGTTTCCCGGTCGACGGTCGCGCCTGAGAAGCTTCCACACCAAGATGCTGCGCTGGGTGCGAGTGTCGCCGAAGGGCGACCGCGTTCGTCTACCAGGCGCTCGGCAACATCTATGTCGCGGGCTGCCCGAACGGCACGCCGCGGCGCGCTGACGAAGCAGAACGGACCACTTCGAGTTCTATCCATCCTGGTCGCGCGACGGCACGTTCGATCGTCTACACGACATGGGACGACGAGAAGCTGGGAACGGTGCGCGTCGTCTCCGGCCTCGGGCGGCGAAGGCCGCGTCGTCACCGCGAAGCCCGGACATTACGTCGAACCGGTGTTCACGCCCGACGGCTCGAAGATCGTCTACCGCGCCAGCGGCGACGGTTACTTGCGGTCGCCGCAATGGTCGCACGACCAGGGCATCTTCTGGGTTCCGGCGCGGCGGCGGCGAGCCGGTCGCGCGTCGTCGCAGCGCGGATCTGCGCCGCAGTTCGGCGCCGCGAACGATCGCGTCTATCTCGTCGAGATCAGCGGCGACTGACGAGGACGAGCGAAGCCCTGTTCAGCGTCGACCTCGACGGCAGCGACGAGCGCAAGCATCTCAAGGGCGTCTATTTCACCGAGATCGCCTTGTCGCCGGACGAGCAGTGGGTGGCGTTCACCGAGAAGTGGAACGCCTACGTGACGCCGTTCGTCCCGACCGGCATCAGCCGATCGACGATCGGCCCGGGCTCCGAAGTCGCTGCCCGTGCGCAAGCGCCTGTCGCGCGACGCGCGGCGAGAACCTGCACTGGTCGGGCGACTCGCAGCAGCTGCACTGGTCGCTCGGGCCCGAGCTCTTCGAGCGCGACGCTGAAGGACGCCTTCGACTTCGTGCGCCGGCGCGCCCGGATGCTGCCCGCCAGCCGCGCCGGAGCACGGCATCGACATCGGCTTCGACGTTCCGACCGACGTCCCGAGCCGGCAAGCTGGCGTTCATCGGGCGCGCGCGATCGTCACGATGCGCGGCGACGAGGTCATCTACGACGGCACCGTCGTCGTCGAGGGCAACCGCATCACCGCCGTCGGCCGGCGCGTCCGAAGTCGCGGTTCCCGCCGGCGCCAAGGTCGTCGACTGCAGCGGCAAGACGATCATGCCGGGCCTCGTCGACGTGCACTGGCACGGCGCCATGGCGACCGACGGCAGATCACAGCCGCAGCAGAACTGGGTGCTCTACGCCGTCGCTGGCGTTCGGCGTGACGACGCTGCACGATCCGTCCAACGACACGCGGCAGGTCTTCGTCGTCGAGCGAGATGCAGCGCGCCGGGCTCGATCGTCGCGCCGCGCATCTTCTCGACCGGCACGATCCTCTACGGCGCCAAGGGCGACTTCCAGCGCCGAGATCGACAGCCTCGGCGACGCGCGCTTCCACCTGCGGCGCATGAAGGCGGTCGGCGCGTTCAGCGTCAAGAGCTACAACCAGCCGCGGCGCGACCAGCGCCAGCAGGTCATCGCGGCGGCGCGCGAGCTCGAGATGATGGTCGTGCCCGAGGGCGGCTCGCTGCTTCCAGCACAACATGACGATGGTCGTCGACGGCCACACCGGCGTCGAGCACTCGCTCCCGGTCGGCGCGATCTACCAGGACGTCGTGCAGCTCTGGAAGCCAGAGCAAGGTCGGCTACACGCCGACGCTCGATCGTCGGCTACGGCGGCATCTGGGGCGAGAACTACTGGTACGCGCAAGACGCACGTCTGGGAGAACGAGCGCCTGCTGCGCTTCGTGCCGCGCGCAGATCGTCGACGCGCGCTCGCGCCGGCCGTTCGACGGCGCCCGACGAGGAGTACGAGCCACCTCGCGACGCGCCGCGTCGGCAAGACGCTGCCCGATGCCGGCGTCGGCGTGCAACTCGGCGCGCACGGCCAGCGCGAGGGGCTCGGCGCGCACTGGGAGCTGTGGATGCTGGCGCATGGGCGGCATGACGCCGCTCGAGGCGCTGCGTTGCGCGACGCTCGAACGGCGCGCGCTACCTGGGGCTCGACCAGCGACATCGGCTCGCTCGAGCCGGGCAAGCTCGCCGACCTGGTCGTGCTCGACGACGAACCCGCTCGACGACATCCGCAACGCCGAGCACGGTGCGCTGGACGGTCGTGAACGGCCGCGTCTACGACTCGATGAAGATGGACGAGGTCGGCAACCGGCCAGAAGCCGCGCGCCAAGTTCTTCTTCGAAGGCAACTCCGGCGCGCTGCCGAGCAAGAGCGCAATCCGAGGATTGAGGGCTTGCCTGGGGTCCCGGCACCTTGCCGGGACCCTCCCTCGCACCTATCCTTGCTTCATGACCGCTGCACCGGACCGCCTGCGTATCGTCACCTACAACATCTACTAAAGGCCAACTACCTCGACCGGCGCGCGGACCGCACGGCGCGACGCTGCGTGACGACTTCGCAGCGCCTCGAGATCGCTGGCGCGGCGCCGACGTCCTGGCGCTGCAGGAAGCGATCGTCGCGGCGCCAGCGGCGCCGGCTCACCGCCGCCCCGAACCCAGATGGGCGGAATCCACCGACACCACGGTGAACGCGCCACCAGTTCGACTCGGTTCGCGAGCTCGCCCCGCAGCTGCGCAGAGCATCGCCCGGATCCGACCGTCACACGCGCGCTTCCACGGCAGCCGGCATGGCGCCGAGCGCCACTGGGGCGTGGCGATGGTGAGCGCGGGCGCCGGCGCAGCTTCGAGACGCTCGGATCTGCCGCGAGCCGCTTCTGGTCGCCGTGGCAGCGCAGCGCCGTGCTGGCGCGCGTCGGGGACTGGGTTGTCGGGACGGTACATCTCGAGGTCTGGCCGATCGGGGCCCGCGGTCGCCGGCTGCAGATGCGTAGCAGTCCTGGCGGCGATCGATCGGTTGCGTCGCCGCGGATCGTGGGGCGCCGGCGGTTCGTCGTCGGGCGATTTCAGCTGCAGAGCGCGGCGGGCCGCACGACGCTCTGCGGCGTGCCGGGTTCCGGCTCGCACTGACGGCCCGCGGGCGAACCGACCTGGGCTTCCGGGGCGCTGCGGCTGCGGTCTCGACCACATCTACGTGCGCGGCGGCGCGCGTGCTCGGCGGCCGGCGTCGAACGGCGACGCCGGCGGCTCGGACCATTGGCCGGTTTGGGCCGAGCTCGCTCTGTAGCTCTCGATCCCCACGGGCTCTTTCCCACCCTCGCCTTGACGCACGTATGGAATCCCGGCTATAACTCTTCCACATCCGTTTGCGCTCGTCAGAACGATCGTCCGAGCTACCTTCGGCAGTGGAGGGACGGCCGGTATCGATTGCTTTCGCTGTTCGCAAGCAGTGACCAACCGCCGCGCGCGCCCACATTTGCGCGCGCACGCCGAAGTGCGCGGCCGCTGAAGCTCGCCTCCATCTCATCCGCCCGGAGGAACTGAGAGCATGACACGCCGCTTCACGCCCGAACCGTTGGATCGCCCTCGCGCGCGGCGGCTCTGCGTGAGCCTGCCCGGCCTGGGCTGGAGTGCGTCGCCCGAAGTACATGCCCGGCCAGGTCATCGTGAAGTTCAAGCCGGGCACCGACCGACCGGTGCGCGGACCAGCCTGCGCGCCCAGCTCGGCGGCCCCCGGCTGCGCGACCTGGGCATCATCAACGGCGAACTGGTGAAGATCACAGGGCCTGAGCGTCGAGAAGGCGGTCGAGCTGGCGAAGCGCAGATCCCGAACGTGGAGTACGCGGAACCCGACTACGAGCTCGACATCGACGTCATCCCGAACGACACGCGCTTCAACGAGCTGTACGCGATGCGCAACACCGGGCAGACCGGCGGCACCGCCGGGCGCCGACATCCGCGCCACGAACGCCTGGGACGTCTTCACCGGCGATCCCGAACCTGCAAGGTCGGCGTCATCGACACCGGCGTCGACTACAACCACCCCGACCTCGCCGCCAACGTCTGGACGAACCCGGCGAGATTCCCGGCAACGGCATCGACGACGACAACAACGGCTACGTCGACGACGTCCACGGCTACGACTTCGTCAACAGCGACGGCGATCCGATGGACGACCACGGCCACGGCACGCACTGCGCCGGCACGATCGCCGGCGTCGGCAACAACGGCGTCGGCGTCGCCGGCGTCAACTGGCAGCGCCAAGATCGTCGGCATCAAGTTCCTGAACGCGGCGGGCTCCGGCTCGACCGCCGGCGCCATCGCAGGCGTCCAGTACGCGATCGCCGGTGGGCGTGCGACTCACGAGCAACTCGTGGGGCGGCGGCGGTTCTCGACAGGCGCTGCTCGACGCCATCAACGCCGCCGGCGCCGCCGACCAGCTGTTCATCGCCGCGGCCGGCAACAACGGCTCCAACACCGACGTCGTACGCCGTTCTATCCCGGCGAACTACGACGTCGCCGTACATCATCGCGGTGGCGGCCACCGACGCACAACGACCACCTGGCGTCGTTCTCGAACTTCGGCCCGACGCAGCGTCGATCTCGGCGGCGCCCGGCGTCGACATCCTGTCCTGCCTGCCGGGCGGCGGCTACCAGCTGCTCTCCGGCACCTCGATGGCGACACCGCACGTCGCCGGCGTCGGTCGGCGCTCGTCTGCGGGCGCTTCCCGGGCATCACGAACGCCGTGGTCAAGAATCCGCATCCTGTCGTTCGTCGACGCCGATCCCGGCGCTCGCCGGCCGCTGCGTCACGCGGGCGCGCTTGAACCGCGCTCGCGCCATCTCCGATCCGGACAACATCCGCGCCCGGCGTCGATCGCGCGACCTCGCGACCACGAATCCGGGTTCGACGACCGATGGGCCTGACCTGGACGGCCGACCGGCGACGACGGCAGCACCGGCCGCGCCCGCGCACCGAGCTGCGCTACTCGACGGCGCCGATCGACGACAGCAACTTCGGCAGCGCGACGCTCGCTCCGAGCCCCGATCCTCAGACCTCCGGCACGGCGCAGGCCGTCGAGGTCAGCGGCCTCGCGTACTCGCACGCTGTACTACTTCGCGCTGCGGGCGCTTCGACGAGTGGGACAACGGCGGCACCGATCTCGAACGTGGCGAGCGGCACGACGCTCGGCGCGCCGGCGATCACGACGTCGCCAGCCTGACGCCAGGTCGACGCTGCTCGACCGGGCAGCAGGCGCACCAGCACGCTCAACATCGCCAACACCGGCGCCGGGACGCTCGACTGCACGATCCCGCCGCCGGAGCTGCTGTTCAAGACGGCTTCACGGCCGCAGCCGTACGCGCGTCCGCCGATGCACGTCGCGGCAAGGACGCAGCGTCGATCCGCGCGTCGGCGATCCGGTCATGGCCGGCGCCGCGGCGGCCCGGACGCCGTCGGCTATCGCTGGATCGACAGCGACGACGCTCGGCGGCCCGGCGTTCAGCTGGGTGGACATCACCGGCGTCGGCACGCCGGTCCGCTCACCGGCGACGACGCAGAACCCGGGGCCGTACCGCGATCGGGTCTCAACTTCCCGTTCTACGGCGGACCGTTCAACTCGGTCGACGCGTGTGCACGAACGGCTGGTTGTCGTTCACGAGCGCGTCGACGCAGCTACACGAACCAGCCGCTGCCGAGCCGGCGGCGCCACGACCGGAGAACCTGGTCGCCCCGTTGTGGGACGACCTCGACTTCTGCGCAGCGTCGGCGACGCCTACTACTACAACGACGGCAGCCGGTTCATCGTCTCGTGGGTCGGCGGCCCGCACTACACAGGCGACGGTTCGGCGCGGGCCGTACACGTTCGAGGCCATCCTCTATCCGAGCGGCGAGATCCGCTACCAGTACCCTCGATGGCATCGCGCCGACGAACAACTCGGACGACCATCGGCATCCAGAACGCCGCCAGCGACGATCGGCTTGCAGACGGCGTTCAACGCCGAACGTACGTCCACAACAACCTGGCGGTGCGCATCATGACGATCGCGCAGTGGCTGAGCGTCGGCGCCGACCTCGGGCCGCGATCACGCCGGCAACAGCCAGGACGTCACGGTGAGCTACGGCGCGAGCGGGCTCGAGGGCGGCGTCTTCAACGCCATCGTGCGCGTCGCCTCGAACGCTCCGACGACGCCGACCGACGTCACACGCGTCCGTTGCACGTCATCGGCGCGCCAGAACATCACGGCGACCGCGTCCGATGGACTTCGGCTCACCTACATCGGCTTCCCGACGACCCGCACGGTCGTGGTCACGAACAGCCGGCACCGACAACCTCTCGGTCAGCGGCGATCGTCAGCAGCGATCACGGCGGTGACGGCCGGCGCCGGCAACTTCGTGCTGACGCCCGGTCGGGATCGCAGAACGTGACGCTCACTGCAACCCGCCGACGCCGCCGGCGGCGCAGAACGCCACGCTGACGGTGCAGAGCAACGATCCGGACGAGCCGTCGCGTCACCGTGTCACGGCGACCGGCAGCGCCAGCGATCCGCCGGACATCCTCGTCGAGCGCAGACCGCGACTCGAGGCGCGCGCATGCTGACCAACAGCACCGAGAACCGGACGCTGCGGATCACCAACGACGGCGAGCGTGAATCGGCGCGAACAGCTCGACTTCAACGATCTCGGCGAGCGTCTCAAGGCGAGCGGCGGCGCCGTCGCCGCATGCCGATCGGGCCGTCGCTCGACCTCGGCAAGGAACGAGATGCGACCGGCGTCCGGAATGCCGGCGCTCGCAAGGCAGCGGCAGGCCCGGACGCGTTCGGCTATCGCTGGAAGGACAGCGACGCTGCCGGGCGGCCCCGCCGTTCGGCTGGGTGGACATCAGCGGCGTCGGCACGCGTGAACTTCAACGCTCGGCACGCAGCGACGACGCGCAACGCTCGGCCAACGTGCCGCTCGGGTTCAGCTTCCCGTTCTACGGCACGACTCGCTCAGCACCGTGCGGGTGTGCACGAACGGCTGGCTGTCGTTCACGAGCAGCGTCGACGGCGCACTGGACGAACCAGATCGCTGCCGACGAGCTCGAGCTATCCGGAGAATCTGGTGGCGCCGTTCTGGGACGACCTCGACCTGCGCACGTCGGGCCGACGGCGTACTCCTACTTAACGACGGGTCGCGCTTCATCGTGTCGTGGGTGAACGCGCCGCACTACGGCGACGGTTCGCGGGCACGGGTCCGTACACGTTCGAGGTGATCCTGTACCCGAGCGGCAGGATCGTGTACCAGTACCTGAGCGTGGGTGCGCCGCAGTGACTCAGACCAGACGATCGGCATCCAGAACGGCACGCGCACGATCGCGCTGCAGGTCGTGTCGCGAATGCCAACTACGTGCACAACAATCATGGATCCAGATCCACCGCACGCCGGACTGGCTGACGCGTGGCTGCCGGAGCGACTCGCTGATCGCCGCGCAGCAATACGGCCAGACCCTGACCGTGAAGCGTTCAACAGCACCGGCATTGGATGCCGGGGACCTACACTGGGAACCTGCACCTCACCAGCAACGATCCCGACGAGGCGCGCTCGATCGACATCCCGGTCGACCCTGCAGGTCATCACCCCGACCGACGCCGAGACAGAGCGTTGCCGGCGGCGTTCGCGTTCTGGCGATGGCGAGCGGCAGTCCGGCGCACGGCTCGGCGCGCCTTCACGGTCAGCTCTGCCGAAGCGTCGAGGACGTCGCAGATGCGCGTCTACTGACGTGCGCGGCGCGGTGGTGCGCGATCTGCTCCGCGAGCGTGCGGCGAGGCCGGGCTACCACGTCATCGGTTGGGACGGCCGCGACCAGCGCGGTCGGGGCGGTCGCGTCCGGCATCTACTTCGTCCGCATGCACGGCCGGCGCTCGAACGGACGATGCGGGTCACGATGATGCGGTGATCGCACCGTAGCTTTCCAGTCGTGGGACGCCCCGGGGCCAAAGGTGCTCCGGGGCGTTTCTCTTTGGGGGCCGCCGTTCCCCGAGACTCTGCTCGGTCAGCGACGTGCACGAGCTCTTGCGAATGCCGCTGTGGCCAAGGATGGTCGGGTTCTGGAGGCGCGCGATGGGACTGCTACGCGACCTGAGCAAGTTCTTCTTCCCAGCAGCGATCGTCTTCGCGCTGTGGCACTTCGGGGTTTTCGCCCGCGTCCGCAACACGCTTCCAGTCGACGACCAATACGCTTGGCCAGGGTGACGAACATCGAGGTGGGTCAAGACGCCAAGCGGGCGCTCGTGCAAAGCGAATCTGCAGCGCGCCATCCGCCAGTATCGGGCCCTCAACGGACAAGATCCGACCGATCTGAACGAGCTGGTCGGCGCCGGGCTGATGCAGCACGCCGACATGCAGGACGAATGGCACCGGCCGCTCGTGGTCGACAACGGCAAGCCGTTCGTCGTGCGCTCGATCGGACGCGACGCGCTGCCGGGCACTAAAGACGACTGGACGGTCGGGCGCTGACGCTCAGCCCATCGGCGGCATGCGCCGATGCCAGTCCGTCGCCGCCTGCAGCGCTGCAGCGAGCCCCAGCAATCGCGTCTCCTCGAACGCCGGTCCCATGAACGCGATCGACGTCGGCAGAGCCGTCGGCGCCGAAACCGTTCGGCACGCACGCCGCGCGGCAAGCCCGGCAGGTTCCCGGCCGGGATGAGCGGCCGGTCCGCCGCGCACGTCCGGATACGCGTCGCCGAAATTTCTTGTCGGCCGGATAGGCGACCGAAGCGCGCGTCGGCGACGCGACGACGTCGTACGTCGCGAACAGCTCGCCCAGCGCGCGCTGCATCGGCGCCGCGCGCGCGCAGCGCCTGTATGTAGTCGACGGCGAACGTCGCCAGGCCGCGAGTAGCCGCCGATGCGATCGGCGGGGCAGCGCAGCTGCGACGCGTCGCGCCGGACTCGAGCAGCGGCGAGAACGCCGCGGCGCCTTCGGCGTTGACGATCGTCGACGACCGCCGGCCCCCAGGGCAGATCGGGCCACTCGACGTCGCGCGCTCGAACGTCGCGCGACCGCATCGAGCACCGCAGCGCTGGCCTCGAAGTTGTCGCGCACCTCGGGCTGCACTTTCTCGATGCAGCCACTTCGGCACCGCGACACGCAGCTTGCGGCGCGATGCGGCGGCGCGCGATGGCGGCCCGCTCCACGCGAACTGTGCGCTGCACCGAGCTCGCATCGTCACGGATCGGCGCCGGCGATCGCCGCCGAGCACGAGGCCGCAGTCGTCGGCGGTGCGGCACATGGGCCCCAGCTTGTCGAGCGTCCAGCACAGCGCCATCGCGCCGTGGCGGCTCACGAGGCCGTAGGTCGGGCGCAGCCCGGTGACGCCGCAGAACGCCGCCGGCGTCAGGATCGAGCCCGAGGTCTCCGAGCCGATCGCGAACGGCACGAGCCCGCCGCGACCGCCGCGCCGGGGCCGCTCGAAGAGCCGCCGCTCCAGAACGCCGTGTTCCACGGCGTCAGGCCCGGCCCGGTGAACGACGCGTCCGCGTGGTCGTAGCCGAAGCCGCCCGGCCAGCTCGACCATCGCGAGCTTCGCGACCAAGCACCGCGCCTGCGTCGCGCAGAGCGGCGCACGACGGTGGCGTCGTGATCGAACGACCTGCGTCGCTGATACGGCGCCGCGCCCCACGTCGTCGGCGCGCCGCGCGTCGCGAGCAGGTCTTTGACTCCGTACGGCACGCCGTGCAGCGGACTGCGGGCCCGCCCGCCGCGCAGCCTCGCGGTCGGCGGCGCGGGCTTGCCGGGGCCCCGATCTTCGAGAACCGTGACGACGGCGTTCAATCTTCGGCCCGATGTCGCGCAGCCGTTCGATGTAGCCGCGCGTCAGCTCCTTCGGAGCTGAACTCGCCGGCCCGCAGCTGCGGCCCAGATCGCGTGGCACCGAGAAAGTAAGTCTCGCGCTGCAGCACGCTTCCACACCTCCGGGACGCGCGTCACGAAGATCACCGCGGGTTCGTCGGCGTTGCGCAGCTCGAGGCTTGCGCAGGACGACGCGGCCGCCGGAAACGCCGTCCGCCGAGATCGCTGCGCAGCGCGTCGACCTCGGGCGAGTCCACCTCGCGCCACTTGGCGGCGCTGCAGCATCTCGACGAGGTTGCGGGAGTCCGCCTGCGCGGCTGCCGCATCGGGATCGGGCGGCGAGCTGGGGGCTCGTGAACCGGAGTACGGCGCGGGCTTCGCCGGCGCTCTGCGCCGCCGCGGGCCAGCCGGCGACCCACACGGCAGCACGCCGCGGTCGCACCCGAGGGGGCTGGTGCAGTGAACCCGCGGCGGTTGGGGCTCGAGCGGACCCCGGGATCGGCACCGGCTCGGAATCGCGATGCGGGTTCGGCATCGAGGACCTCCATGGCGGCTGGATGCCGGCATTGGAGTCCCCGGAGCCGCCGCTGCGGCGCAAGCCCCCTCAGTCGGCGCCGCGTCCAAGATGGGAGGTGAGAAGCGAACTTGTGATGCGGCGCATGCGGCCGGAGGCGGACTCGACCAGAATCGAGCAATACGTAAC
>ERZ1370068.5511-contig-4534_pt1 | contig 31145 bp, 50 predicted proteins | sample MGYA00561227_ERZ1370068 | MGnify/ENA primary metagenome ERZ1370068 (study PRJEB38410, sample SAMEA6850437) | metagenome | study: Metagenomic assessment of the ecological functions of the soil: analysis of the soil microbiota associated with the...
TCCGCTCCGTCCAGGGGACCAGCTCCACGCCCGCCACCAAGGGCGCGGGAATATCAGGTGAAGGTCTCCCGGGTCACCACCCCGCACGAGACCGCCGCCGCCCCCAAGGGTCAGGCCCGTAGCCCCAAGCCCCAGCACCTCGGCGCCACCCGGCGGCGTCGGCGCCGGCGGCAAGAGCGGTCCCGGCCGCCAACACCTCGAGCCATTCCCGCGCCTGGGGCCTGAGCGGGCTCGTGACGATGGTCCGAGCGTTCGAGCACCGCGAACGCATCCTGACGTCGCTGACGTCAGACGCTCGGCCAGCACCTGATCGAAGCCGCCGAGTCTCTGCTCGATCAGCAGTCCGCCCAGGCCGCCTGATCTCGCCGGCTCCTGACACCGACCGCTCGGAAGCCCGCCGCCAGCTCCGCGCCATCAACATGATCAAGCAGGCTCTCCGCGCCGAGAAGGGCCTCCCTGCCGAGGAAGATACCCCTACGAGCCGAGCAGCGACGATCCGCTCGTCCGGCGCGTCCGGCGCTCCGACCTCCTCTGCTTCAAGGGCTGGCGCGACGGCGATCCGCAAGAAGCTCCTCGACCTCGCCGAGATCTCCGAGAAGAGCTTCCTCGACGCCAAGGTCGCCAACGACGACGACATCGTCCTCTCTCGCCATTCGAGCCTTCGTCACCGAGCTCGACTGGGTCGAGACCCGCGGCGCCACCGCTCGGGCCACGCTGACGCGCCGGACGTTGAAAGAGGCAAGCTGATGGCAGACGAGCAGCCCTCGATCGAGCAGATGATCGCCCACCTCGCGCAGCAGGTCGGGCAAGTCTCGCAGAACCAGGCCGCGCAGGCGCAGACCCTCCAGCAGCTCGCGCAGGGAACCCAGGTCGCGGCGCAGGCCGCGCGCCAGGCAGCTCAGGCGAGCCTGGCCGCCGCCCGATCCCGACGGCTACTGCGGCTGAACGAGGAGTATCTCAAGACCTCGCCAACGATCCGATCGGTCTCAGGAACGCCGAGAAGGCGCAGATCGCGAACGAGATCGCGATGCAGCCCGCCAGGAGATGGCCGCGACCGTCACCGAGGCCGAGCGCCGCCGGCACGCCGAGGAGATGGAGCGGTCCATCTACCAGCAGCACCCGCACCTCGTCAGCGAAGGCCCGTACCTCGAATTCTACCTTGAACCACCTGAACCGCTCGCAAGGCAGCGCGGGCTGGCCCATCGAGGCCAAGGTCCGCCAGGCAATCGAGTGGTCCTACGAGAACAAGGCCGAGCGGGAGAACGCCATCGTGCACGCCTACGAGCAGTCCAAGCGAAACATCGCCCGCGCCTCGAGCCCGGGTGGGCAGTCCTTCCGCGATCCGACCGGCGCCGACCAAGGCGTCGGCGACTCTCAGGAAGAGGCCAACAAGAAGCGGTTCGAGGTGCTGCAGGGCAAGCGTCGCCGCAGCAATGGGTGGTGGCCGTTACATGAAGTGACGGCCCCGCGGGGTCGGCGCCCCGAGAACAGCAACCTTTAGTCGTCTGGGGAAAACAGAGCCATGAGTGGCTGGGCAACTCTGGGCGCAAAGCGAGTACGGAGGCTACTGGTCAAACCAAGAGCTGTCCCTGGATATGCACATCCAGGCGCAGCCCATCATGCGGTTTCGCCAGTTCTGCGACCGCGACTCTTCGTTTGGCGCCAATCGTGGTGATACTCCTCCTCTTCAACAAGTTCCTGAACGTCGATACCGAGGGCGGCCCGCTCGACGAGAACCTGCCGTTCCCCAAGACTGGCTTCAAGACCAACCAGTCGGCAGCGATCGCGACGGAGTACGAACCCCATTCCGTACACCGAGAAGCTCGAGCGCCTCTCCAAGTTCGACACCCAGGACGCGCACAACCGCGCCATCATCAACGACGTCGGCAAGGTCCTGAACCGCGCCGCGTCGCTGGAGTTCAGGCGGGCGCGCATCAAGGCGACTCCCTGTCGGTACGGCGGGCACGCCCACGGTCAAGCTTCGAGCTTCCGCGCCGCGAGCGACGTGTGCTCTGCTCGACCGCCGCGACGCGCCCGGCCGAGGTCGAGGACATCCTGGTCGTCACCGAGGCCATGAAGTCGGGCGCTCGCCGACGTCGTCGGACACCGGCACGACGGTGGCGACTCTCTCGCCCGTGCCGCCCTACGACGACGACGGCAATTATATCTGCGTCTGCTCGGTCGGATTCGCGTCGAGCATCCGGCGCGATAGCGACTTCATCAACGCTGCGCTTTACGGTGACCCTGAGCGTTTATTCGCCGGGGAAATCGGCAGGTTCCACGGCGTCCGCTTCATCGAGGACAATCACATACTTGCGAACAACATCACCGGCTTCCGCGGTGAGGCAGTGTTCTTCGGCGCCGAGGCCGTCAAGGAGATCGTCGTCCTGATGGAGGAGATCCGACGCGGTGTGCCGCTCGACGGCGGCCGCGACCGCTCCTTCTACTGGTACGGCATCATGGGCTTCAAGCTGATCTGGGAGGCTCACGCGACCAACGAGCCCGACAACCGGATCGTGCATTTCACCTCCTCGTCAATCGTCGCGTAGGGGAGGAGAATACAATGGCAAACGAACTGCAATTCATTCTCGATACGCCGGTTGCCTACGGCGCGGCTGCGGCTGCGGCTGCCTGCGACGCGGCCTGCCGGCACCACCATCGGCTCGGCGGCGACTGACGGCGCTCTAGGCACTGGCACCGATCATCTACCAGCGGCTCTCCGGTGCCTGCGGGCTGCAGATCAAGCATTCGTCGGCTTCGTCGTGACGGTTGCGATCACCGGCGTGTCGGCAGTGCTGTCGGTCGTCGTCAGAGCCGACCGTCGGTGCGGTGACTACGTCTGCGCGAGTGGTGGGCACGATCACCGTTCCGACCGCCAGTGCCATCGGTGACGTCTGCTACGGCACGTTTGGCGACGACGATATCAATGTGAACCCGGGCGAAGAGGTCATCGTTTGACTTGTCGACCAAGTCGGCACTGCCGGCTCGGGTTACGTGACCGCCGGGTTCAGCTGCTTCCTGGTCGGCCCGACCTCCGGCGGCTACGGCGACCACGCCGAAGACGACCACGGTCAAGCCCTACGGCGCGGTCAAGGTCGGCTCGGTCAAGCTCGTGACCAGCGGAACGACGGGTAACTGATCATGCGTGAGGGCATGCCTCCCGATCGCTTCAGGTCGGGCGAGGAGTTCAAGAGTCTGCGGGCCAAGCGCCGCGTAAAAGGTGTCGAGTCTGCCAACTACAAGGACGGGGCGTGTGGCGGCCCTCGGCCCGCGGACGTCTGGAAGGGCCAGACCAAGACCCTCACGAAGGACGTGAAGAGTGCGAAAATTACCGAGCAACCGTCGAACCAAGACCGTTACGGCAGCAAGCGGGAAGCCATCCGCGGCATCCGCCCGTTCGGTAAGCCCGTCGGCTAACCTGAAGCGCCCCAAGCTGCCGCCTCGCCTCGGCGGCGGCAACCCGCACGAGAAGGGATACACCACCGTTGGCAAACCTGGGTGAGCTGCGTGCCATCGTCCTGGACAACCTCGAGCGCGCAGCCTCCGACACCAATGTTCAAAGCAACAACGCGGATCGTTGGATCAACAACGTCATCCGCAAGTCCTTCTGCACCCGCCACAACTGGGACGCCATGGAGGCGACCTACTCGATCAACACCGTAAGCGGCCAGGAGCTCCTACCCCTTCCCGTCGCCCCAGACGAAGGACGTGAAGCAGCTCGCCCTTCGCCTCGACTCGAGCTCCCTCTACATGCCGATGCGCGAGGACTCCGAGGACCAGCTCGACTGGAACATCCCGGTGACCAGCGTCGGCGGTATCCCCAAGGGCTGGTGCCGCGCCGGCGCCGGCATTCGCATCCGCCCGTGCCGTCCAGCAGCAACTTCCGTCTTCCGCGCTCGCGTCTGGGACTACCCGACTCCACTCACCGACGCGTCGGCGACCAACTACTGGACGCTCCAGCACGACGACCTGATCGAGGACATGGCGACCGGCGCTGGGCTTCCGCTGGCTCGGCGACTTCGAGCGGTACAACGCGCTCCTGCAGGCCGCGATGAGCGAGCTGCAGGTACGCGGATCGCCGACGACATGAAGCGCCTCCGCCCAGCCGCGCAGACGGTCGCCCCGGGCATGCGCGCCGGGAAGCCGTCAGCTCGAGCGTCGGCCCGCGGATCGGCGAGGACGGCTACTACCGGCAGTACAGCCCCGTGAGGTGACCCGTGGCGAAGACGGCAACCGACATCCCGATCACTCAGGGCAGCGGCGTCAACCTCTCCAACTTCGCCCTCGCCTCGGGCCGCAGGCGCCAGACGGTCATCCTCGCCGACGCCGACGACTCGGGCGAGGCTCTCGTCGCCGAGCTTCCCGCGCACGACTCGGTCGACCGCGGTAGTCCGCTCAAGATCGGCGGGCGCGCGTCCGCGGCGCCCGTTCTCCGATGTCGCGGCGAACGATCGCACCGATGCCTGGCTCAGCCTCGGCGGCCAGCTAGGCGTCGATCAATGACCATCGAGCCGGCGACGGTCTACGACGGTGGCCGGCGAGCCGTACAGTTCGCGGAGTTCGCTACCATCGCATTGAACGGCTCCACCTCGCCCATCGTGGCCGCGACCGCGAGTGTCAAAACCAAGGTGTTGGCGGTCAACGTCCAGTGCGCTAGGTTTTACCAGTGTGGGCTCGCTGGGATTCACGGGTGGCGGCTCGACCTTCTGGTTCGCCCAACTCGCTGCGCCCGGCATGAGGTTTCAATGTCGCCCTCGTCCCCGGCACGGCGATCCAGTACGCGACATCGGTGAACACGGCACTCAGCCTCCAGTTCACCGGCAACGCCACCTTCAACGGCTCGATCGTCTACTACCAGGCGCCGTGATCGATCCGACGCAACGCTCGATGGTGCTTCGGGCGTCGCTACCCGACGACCGTCTACGACGGCGGCGCCGAGGGTAGTGAGCGGTCATCGGCGTGATCCCGACGCTGAGCGCCGCGCGGCTTCGACCGTCATTCCGGCGGCGGCAGGGCTCAAGAACGAAGATCATCTCGGGGCTTCCGCATCTACGTGCTCTGCCTTAACGACTGCCGGCAACGTGCTTCGATCAAGGATGGCGCCGGCGGCACGGTCGTTGGCTACGCCGGGGTATTCTACGGCGGCGGGGCAGATTGTCGGAGCTTCAGCCTGGGCGGGCTCGTCGTGTTCAGACCTCGGAGTGTCAATACCCTGCGTCGAGATCTTCTTCAGCGGGAATGGCCTCCACTGACTTGCCACGGTCGTCTACTACCAGGCGCCGTGAATGCTGATCGAGTACCTCGCGCAGCCCCGGGCCAGGCGACATCACCTCGCCGGGTGACATCTCCGACTCCTACGTCTGGGTGCAGGAGACGGTCCCTGTCGCGACCTGGACCCTCGACGAGGACCTCTGATGCCAGGCTACGCGCCGACCAGCGCGCCCAGGTCGTCCATGCCGACGACGGCGAACCTGCCGCAGCCGCGCGACGTGGCGATGCCCGACTTCACCTCGAACGTCTACGTCCCGTTCAGCGGCACCATCACCGGCGTCATCACCAACACGGCAAACATGCTCGCCGTCTGGTCGCCCCGCGAAACGCGCTACGTGCTCCGCGGCGGGTACATCCACATTCTCTGCCTCGCGTCACTCGCGGGTACGGCAACCGCTGGCGAGCTCCTGTTCTTCGACGAGACCAACGCGCAGCCGGTCCTGCCCATCACGAGCTACAACGGCACCGGACGCACTCATCAACTGGGTCAACGCGATCACGCCCTGGCACTTCGACCTCGGCAAGGGCTTCAAGAGTGCGGTCAAGAACAACCGCCTGCTGATCCGGCGGCACGCTCGCCATCGGCGCGGGGCAGCTCTACTGCTCGGGCCTCCTCTGGGGAGTGCAGGAGCTCTGAGTGGCGAAGCAGATCCAGCGCCTCGCGCCACTCCGCGGACTGCAACCCCATGAACGTCAGCGCCGAGGCCGGGCTCCAGGGCACGTTCATGCGCGGCGGCTACAACGTCGAGGTGTTCGACGCGGAGTGGTGGGTGCGCCACGGCTGCGCGCAGTCGAGCGAGAATCTCGGCTCGGTCTGGTGGCGCTGGATCATCTCCAGCCCCGAGCTCGACCGGCTCTTCCTCGTCTCCAACGACTACGTGCTGCAGGTCGAGGTCGCGTCGGCGGAAGTCGGCGTGCCCGACAACACCACCTTCTTCCGCCAGCTCATCGGTCCCGTACCTGACCGGCAACACGATGAACGCCACCTTCACGGTCGGCTCGCCCACGGTGACCTATGCTGTCGTAACCGGCGCCGTTCCATCGAAGGGATATTGCTTCGTCGTCGAGGGTACGGCCGGCGTGCCCGATCGCTTCTACCGGATCATCGACACTCCGAGCCGCGGGGCTGTTCTGACCATGGACCGGCCTTACGAGGCCGGCCCTCCGACAGTCATCGCCGGGCTCAAGCACTTACATCGACCTCACGGTAACCGTGGCCGATTCGCCGGGAGTCGCGGACACCGACTTGAACGGCGGGTGCTGCCTGTTCGAGCAGACGGCGACGCACGCGGCCAACACTCTCGGCTACGCCAACCACGCTCGTCGACCCGGGCACGCTACATCATCGTCATCTCGACGACTCGGCTACGCTGCCGTAGCCATCGCCCCGGCGATCAAGCCGCTGATCTTTGGCGACTGGGTGCGCCAGACGCAGCTCCCGGTCGCCGACTGCGGTGACGCTCTACAACGTCAAGCCGTGCGTCTACAAGGATCGGCTCTTCCTCTCGGCTGCCGACCCGACCATGCCGAACACCGTCTCGTACCGCACCTTCTGGTACTCGCGGCCGTTCGACTTCATGCAGTGGCACACCGGCCTGCAAGGCCTCGGCGGCACGCCGAACTTCTTCACCCTGAACGATCCGACCGATCCCATCTCGGGATTCATGGTCCAGGGCGATACGCTGGTCGTCCACCGGCGGAACTCCCAGGATCTCATCCAGCCCTACGGCACCGGGTTCAAGGCGGCGCACAACGAGTCGGGCATCGGCTTCTGGCCGCGCTCGATGATGGAGAACATCCCGACCGGGCACATCGGCTGGACTCGCTACGGCCCTGGCCTCTTCAACCAAGAGGGCATGACCGTGATGTTCCCCGAGATCGAGCGCATGCTCGCGGCGTTCAACCAGTCGCAGCGCATGAACCCGCGCCTCAGTGGCGTGATCCACGATCAGAACCGCCGCCGCGTCTACTTCCTGCTCGGCTGGGAGGCGGTCGGGTTCGTCGACACTCCGACCGAGTACGGCACCCGGCGGATCATCCGGCACCAGGACGTGAGCGGCGGCGAATCCGCAGTCTCTTCTCTCTGCCGATCGTTCTGGTACTCGCGCTGCCCGGTCCTCGTCGTCGACTACGCGCAGGAACGAAGCCTGGCTCGAGGACTACGCCGGGCTCTGCGGCGGCGGCGACCACCTCGGGCAGATGTACTTCTTCCGCTACGACGGCACGCGTCGTCGAGCACCCGACCGGCTGGAGTGGCAAGGACTTCGACGTCGCCCGGATCAACGCCGCGACGCCCGTCGACGCGATGGTCGAGACGCAGTGGATGAACCACGGCTCCGAGCAGCGGAAGATGCTCCAGAAGATCTACCTCACGCTCCGAGCTCTCGACGTGAACGAGGACGTGGACGAGATCCTCGGCGGCAAGTTCGACCCGCTTCAGGATCAGCGACCTCTGGGACGCGACGACCGACACGCTGCACCTCTGCACCGTCGAGGTCATGGCCGACCACCGGGACGACGTGCAGGCGCGCGCCGACGTCTCGATCGTGGTGAGCGACATGCTCTCGCGGTCGCTCGAGGGGAACCGCATGCTCCCGGTGATGCTCTTCACGATCACCCCGCGGTGGCGGGGAGAGCGTTCAAGTACCGCTTCAAGACGGCCCTTTCGCCGACCGCTGCCGCAGCGGGGCAGAAGGTGGGCTCGTTCCGTCTGGTGGACGCGGTGATCGAGTTCGATGTAGAAAGTGACACCCGTGCGGCCGGGGTGACAGGGAGGTTCGCCATGATGGGAATGGGGCAGCAGATGCCGATGAGGCGTCCGCCCATGGGACCGTCGCCGATGACCGCCGGGAGGCCCAGCCCGATGGCGCAGGGTGGTGGGCAGTGGGCGACGCCCACTGGCATGGGTGGTTCGGCCGCCGCGCATGGCCGCACAGGGTGGTGGCGGGCCGCAGCAGCCTCCGCCATGGGCACAGGCTGGGATGCAGGGCATGGCGCCGTGGATGCGACCGCCTCCGCCGCAGATGCCTGCAGGCGGCGGACGCGGGCATCCAATTCGCCAACGTCAGCGGTCCTCGACCGACTGGTCCGCAAGGACCAGACCTCGGAGATCCGTGGTTTAGCCAGGGGATGCAACCACAGGGTGGCGGTGGGCAATGGGTCGGCGGCGGAGCGCAGGGCGTCGGTCCGAACATGATCATGCCAGGCTACCAGGGCATGAGCGACGCGCAGATGCATCCATTCGCGCCACGCAACCGCGGCCCGCAGGGTACACGCCACAGGTGATGATGCCCGGCGACGCGGCGATGCATCCGTTCGCGCCACGCAATCGCCCCCAGTTCCCGGGCGCCGCGCAGGGCGGAATAATGGGCGGCATGGGCGGCCAGGGACGGTGGGTCTGATGGCTACCGTACGCAGGCCGACGACGATGCAGCGCCCGGTGCCGGGGCCGGCTCGGCCCGCTGGCGCTCGCGACTACACGCAGCCGCCGCCCGGTGGAACGCATTACCCGTGGGAGCCAGGTGGCGGCAGCAAGGTGCCGGGCGTCCCCGACAACTGGCGCGACTTCTACCCGAACGAGCAGGAGGGCCGTGGCGACGCCTGGATCGGGCCGAAGAAGGCGCAACTGAACGCCGAGCACCCGCCGAGCTCGTACCAGGGAATGCCTTCTGCGCGCGACCGCTTCGCTGGCGATCCGCAGGGCTTCGCGAAGTGGCAACAGAGCCAACTGCCGCAGGACGCCGCCGCGAAGGCCAACCTCGCCAAGATGCACGACTACTCCGACACGGGGCCGGTCGCGCAGGGCAAGCCCGGCGTCTACGACTGGAAGCGCGGCGGCTGGCCGGCGGGCACCGATCAGACCGCTCTCGCTCTCAAGATGCATGGCGCCAAGCCGGGGCCGCTCACCAACATCGGCGGCGCCCCGGCTCGGGCGGCACATATCAAGGTGGCAACACTATCACTCCGCCGACGAAGCCCGGCGCGAAGCCTGCTGCCGCCCCGACGCAGGATCAGCTCAACAAGCAGTTCGCCGGGATGAAGCCCGGCGCGAAGATCACGGCCGGGGCAAGACCTACTTCAAGAACCAGAACGGCGCGGTGGTAGACGTCACCAACCCCGCGGCGCGCAAGCGCATCACCGACCGTCAAGGCAAGCTCATCGGGCAGGCAGCCGCGCCACCGGCGACTCCGCCCGGGACGACACCGCCGGGAACGCCTGCCGCAACGACTCCACCGGGTCGCGTGCCGATCGGCAACCAGCCTCCGCCGACGACTCCCGGCGGTCCCGTACAGCGCCCGGTCGACACGCCGCCTCCGCAGCAGCAGCCTCCGCCGTATCAGCGTACCCGCCGACGAATCAGCCGCCGTACCAGTACGACCCGTCCTCGCTGAACCAGTTCGGCTACCCGCAGAACCAGGGGCCAGGCCCCTACGGCTGGAATCCCGGCTACGGCGGCTCGCCGTTCGACTACTCGAACAGCAACCCCTACTCGAACTTCTCGCAACGCCATCATGCAGGGCATGGGCGGCGGCGGTACGGCGACGGAATGATGGACTACGGCGATATGCCAGCGGCTTCAGAGCCGTACCTGCAGGGCAGATGGCAAGGCGGCCTAGTGGGCGGCGGCTACGGCTGGCCGAAGCAGAACATGGGCAGTGCATGAACGCCATGCCGCAGTTGATGGGCTACGGCGGCGGCTTCATGCGGCATGGGCGGCGGCATCGACACCGTCGGGCATGATGGGGTGGTGCGACGGCGGCTGACCCGCGATCCATGCCGGCTACCAAATGAACGCTACTGCACGGGTCCGCAGTGACGGAGGAGACATGAACCCGATCTTCGACCCCGGTACGTCTGGCGCGCCGCAGTTCGTGCCCGGCACAAACCCGCAACTCTTCGCACCCGCACAGTGCAGGCGGCGATCCCGGCACTGTCGGTGGCGGTGGCAGGCAGCGTCGCGCAGACGCCGGGGACGGGATCTCCACCGGCGACGGCCGGCGGGGGTCCGCAGGGTCAGTTCACGAACCGACAGGCGGCGAATCAAACTGGCGGCGGTGGTTCGCGGCCCGACGCTACGCCTTTCGGGTGGCTAGGCAACGCCAACGCCCAGCACTGGGCGGCACCTTCGTGGTACACGCCTCCGCCTGCGGTAAAGCCGACTGGCTGGGAGGCCTCGAACTACGCTGCGGCGGCAGCCTGGGACCCCGCGATGCACCCGGGCAGGAGTCGCCCGCAGCCGACCCCGTATCGCGCGGGCCATGTAACTCCTGCCGGCATGGACTGGACCCGCTACGCCAACGCCGGAAACATGGGCATGTCGGCGCCTGGCAGCAGAACTGCCACGGGGAACCTTGCCAACTATCCAGCGGACACCATGGATATGCCCTGGATGGCTGATCCCTCGGTCCAGTGGGGCGGAGGACAGTACGGCTACTTGCCGATCGGCTACCAGGCGCAGAACTACGACTACTACGCCAACACCCCAAACCTCGCGCCGTGGGAGCAGAAATACTTCCAGGACACCTGGACCCAGAACCTCGACCGCAATCAGCCGGGGTTCGTCAACACCAACAGGCTCGCCAACGACCCGAATTACGGCGCGAACCTGAGAGGCTAGAGCATGCCTTCCGGTGTAGGTCCGAACATAATCATCCCCGCCGGCCAGGGGATGTTCCGAAGGAACATCACCGGGACGAGAGCGTCTGGGACGCCCAGAACAGCGGCGTGCCGATGTTCGGCACCGACCCCATGGGTGCGGCGAACCGCACCATGGACTACGGCCGCCTCGGCGGATTCACCTCCTACGGCCCGCAGTCGACGCAGTACCAGAAGCCCGGCTTCGCACTCGGCGATCCATCCGGTGCAGGGCTCAACACCGCACTCTTCGGCTCATCGTATAACCCCGCCGCCGGACAGAGCGCCTACGATCGCTTCAACGATGCCGGCGCTTCCTACCTCCGCCGCTACGGCACCGACCTCTACGGGCCGCAGGGGAACATCATCGGGCTCTCGCCCGAGCACAGCGCGGGACTGCGATCGTTTCAGGACCTGGGCGGGCGCGACCAGAGCGGAAATCCGCTCTACGGCTCGCAGTACGATACCGCCAAGACCATGAGCGGGGCTCATGCAGCTCCAGCAGGGCGCCAACCCTCGGCTGAACGATCCGCGCATGGCCGCGTCGATGGTCAAGGCCGACGAGGCCGACTCGCCTTCGCTCGAGCGAACCCGAAGCAGTACCTGGCGACGATGCTCGGGGCCGAGGGCACGACTCCGACGACGGCGAGCGTTGCCAACTCGTACGTGAATCCGACTTACGACCTCGGCGGCCGCGGTGTCTCGCAGATGGGCGGTCTGGTCAACTCCTACGAGCAGTCGCTCATGGACCAGATGCAGCAGCAGGGCTCGAAGGATCTGAGCGCTGGGCCTGCAGGACGCGCAGAACACGCTCTCGTCGATGGGCCTCGGGCGTAGCGGCCAGGCGCAGTCTACGGCTGGCGGGATCTGGGAGAACATCCAGCAGAAGAACGCGCTCGACCGCCAGCAGCTGCATGGCGCAGTTCGCCGAAGCCGGGATGGGACGCCAGGCGCAGGCGATCATGGGTCAGCAGCAGGGCGGCATCCAGGCGATGCTCGCCGCGCAGCAGGCGGCCGCAGGCGGCGCGGAGTCGCGACTCGGACGTGCGAACCAAGCTGCGATGGGCGGCATGAACGCCCTGACCGCTTCGCTCGAGGCGTCCCGAGCGGCGCAGCGCGGCGCGATGCACGCAGGCGGCATGGCGAACACCGCAGCAGTGGAATACAGGAATCAGGGCAACTACTTGAACGCGCTCTCAATGCGGGCGACACGAACGGCACTCGCCCGCATGCAGGCAACGGGGAACCAGCAGTCGCAGGGACTCGCCGACTACATGCGCCTGCAGGCGACCAAGGACTCCATGCGAAGCGACCGGCTGAACGAGATGCTCGGCCTCGAGGACCGCTACCGCACGAGCCAGAACGAAGTGCTCAACCAGATGGCGCAGTACGGGCAGATGCCGATCAACGCCCTGATGCAGATGATCACCGGCATTCGCCGACAGGTGCGCCCCCAGGCGCGGACGTCCCCGTGGGCGAGCGATCGGCGGGCAGCTCGGAGCGGCGGCGATCGGCGCGCTGCCGGGAGCTTACGCCAGCTATCGCGGGCAGTACGATCCCGGCAATCAGAACCAATAACGGTGAGTAGTGTGCTCATCCGACTCGCAAACGGAGACGACGGCCGCGAAGCTCTGGGCGCTCGTGCGAGGAGTTGCTCGCTAGCTACATCGAAATGGGCGGCCTCGATCACCGGAAGCTTCTCGCCATAGCCATCAAGCACGGCGTAGAGAACGGCGAAGCGATCTTCGTGGCGGACGTCGATGGCGAGCTCGTGGGGTTCGTCGCCTGGACGGGCCTGCCTAACGCTGCGGATGGCGAGGCAGTGGGCTTCGGCACCTACGTCGGATCCAGAGTATCGGCGCAGGGGCATATCCAATGCCCTGCGCTGGGCAGCAAGGAGCACTGCCAGAAGCTCGGGTACAAGTTCGTGACGGGCACGGCGATGACCGGGAACACCGCGGGCCTCCAATCGGTCGAGGCGTTGGGCTTCGAGATCATCGGCTATGAAGTCAGGTTGAAGCTGTGATCTACATCCCCGGCGATTTCCCGTCGCTGCTGCTGCTGCTCACCGGCATCGTCGGTATCTTCGGCATCGGCGCCGGCGCGCTCGCTGGCATCATCGCTGGTGGACTCGCAGCGGCCGGCACCACGGCATACGGCATCAAGACCGGCATCGAGGGCAACTGGCCGTGGACCGACCCCGAGGCGTGGTTCACCGGGTATGCGAAGTCCCTGGTCAGCCCCGTTGGCGAGATCATCGCCGACGCGAAGGGTGAGCCGTCGATTTCGGAGCAACTCAAAGGCGTAGCGGGAGAGATCGCGCGGGAGGTGGATCGGCGGGCGAGTTGCAGGCTGCGACTGGGAGCTTGCGAAATCAGCTTTCCACCCAAGAGCAGATGGCCCGCGGCGTCACTCCGCCTCCCGACTCCCAGATGCCGAACCCCCAACCGATGGGTGGTCGGAACATGGACGGTGGCGGCGGCGCTTCCCGCTACGACGCGGCAGACGCTGCGGAGCAGCCGCCTTCTCGGGGCAAAGTTCTCGGCGGCGCGTGGAAGAACATCGGCATTCAAGCGGGCATCCAGGCCGCAGCATCGGCGATTCCCCTACGTCGGCGGCGCGATTGGCAGCGCAGTAAGTCCAGCCGTCAGCGCCGCAGCCCCTGCAATAGCAACGGTGCCCTCGGCCTACTCCGCACCGTTCCGCTTACAGCCACCGAAGTCGCGAAGACGGCTGTTCAGACGGCCGTACCTGCGGTCACCGAGGCGGCGGCGCAGGCCGCCCCGAGCTTCGCCACGACGGCGCTCAGGGCCCTGCGGACAGATACCGAGCTTCCTCGGCGACAACGCGAGCGGCATCCTCCAGCAGACCCTGAAGCAGGCAGCCCTCGGCGCCGGCAAGGGTGCGACTCTCGAGCCTGGCGAGTGGGCGAAGACCCGGCCGCGGCGCTCTCTTCGGTGCCGCGACGTGGTGGCGCAGGTGGATTCGCCGGGTGGCGTCGCGCGGATTCGGCGCGCAGCAGTTCGCACCTGTCGCCGGTGCCGACGATCCAGCCGAACCCGTTCCCCATGCCCGAGATCGGCGCACCGGACGTACGTCGGCGGCACGGCGCCGGGAGCTCCGACGCTCGGCTCGTTCGCCGCGTCTCAAGTCCCGAAGCTGGCGGGCGCCGGCGCGAGCGGACTCGTCAGCCACCTGATGCAGCCGTCGCAGCCGTCGCAGCCTGGAGCGCCGGTCTACTCCTCGAGGCCGAGCTACTACGACGTCTACGACATCGGCGGGCAGAACGCGACGTATCCCGGCCGGCGGCCGTACTGGGGGTAAGCGATGCCGATGATCAACGGCATGTGGGTAGACGACGCGACCGGCGTTCCAGATCAGGGCATGCCGCCAGGGATGGGCGACCCTACCGGGGGAATCGTCCATCCGCAGGACATGGGCGGCGCAGGCGTGATGGCGCCACAGACGGCGCACCGACGCCCGGCGCTCCTTCAATTTGGCCCGCATGATTCCATCGATGCTGCTGAATCCTGCGGAGGCGAAGATCGCGCCCGAAAGCGGTCAGCCCGCCACTCACCGCGGCTCGATGGTTCAGGGAGCAGTGGAACAAACTCGTCAAGCCGAGATGAGCGGAGGGGACTATCGCCGGGGCGATCTATGAGCTCCCCCTGACCGTGCCCATGGGAATCATCGAGGAGCTGCGAGGACTCTTCGGCGGCTCCAGCATCGAGGGCTGGGGGAATCGAAGCGGAAGCCCGCTACAACAACCCGAACTTCAACGAGAGCAGAGCCTTCGGCGTGCCGGTCGCGAAGGAACCGGCGTTCGGCGACCGCTTCCTCGGCGTGGTCAAGGGCACGGCACAGGACCGCGCAGGGGCTGGCATCGCGCTTCGCAACGAGGTCGGCCGCTACAACAAACAGCGCGGCGTGGAGCTCCAGAACTTCAAGTACGTCGGCGACATCTACGCGCGGGGCGCAAACCCTGCAGAAGAACGAGGAACGAGCTGAACTGGGCGCCCGGGGAGCATGACCTCAAGATGCGCCGGGGCGAGGCTGGAATCCGCGCGAGTGGGGCGGCGACGAACGCGAGCAACGCTGCGGGACGGTACTCTCTGGGCTGCGGGCGGGGAAGATCAGGGACGAGGAGCGGATCGCAAGCAACTCGCCGATGCACTCGTCGCCGACCCCACGCTAGTCAACGACTACGGCCGACTGACGAAGATGGCCGAGGGCAGACTCGACCTCGTCGGTAAGGCGATTCAGAACGAGACGGCGCGGAGATCGATGCCCAACGAGGCGGGTGTCCCGCCGGCCACGCGATACACCACCGAGGCAGGGGCAGCCGTAGGGACCGCGGACCAAGCGGCCCGAGACGCGAAGGCAGAGCAGGACCGTGCAATCGCAGCCGCGAACCTCGAGGCCGCGAACGCACGAGACGGATGCTGCGGCAGCGCAGAAGCGGGCCGGGTGCTGGCGGATCAATTCCGTACCTCGCAGGGCGACCTGGGCAAGGAGGGGCCAGGGATAGGGTCGCAGGATTCTACACGGCGCGGGAGAAGGCGCTCCAGCCCAGGACTTTCTTCGGCAAGACGAAGATGTGCTGAAGCAACGCCAGGATCTGCTCGAGGAGCAGGTCGCGTGCAGGGGTTTCTCCAGAGTGGCGAGCTGCCTCGGAACGATGCGTACGCAATCGCCAGCGGCGACTACAGCGCACTCGCGACGCCGCTCGATCAGCCGACGCCTGCTCCGACCGTCGCTCCACCCACACCTACAGCTCTGGCTACGCCTGTCCCCGAAGGTCTCCCGCTGCGGTCCGCGACCGGGTGCTCAAGGAGAAGATGGCCGAGATCCTCGGCGGAGGCCGTGCGCCCAACTCCCATGGCGACGCCGACCCGCAGCGTCAGCCGCGTCCGTCCATGACGGAGGACGAGCGACGGAAGAATGCCGACAAGTTGTCGCCGGTTCACACAGCAATTCAAATCGCAATGGCAGCGAACGCATCCCGACAAGCCGGTGAACGACCCGCTGTACAAGAGCGAATTCAAGCGGAACGCTGGAGGCAAACGGACTCGTGGTGGAGAGTCTCCAGTAGGTGGACGAGTTCAACATCGATATCGGGAGTGGCGAGCCCCCTCCTGAGTTCAACATCGACATCGCGAAGCCGACGCGCCGACTCCGCAGGCGGACGAGTTCGCGATCGACGTCCACACCGGCAGCGACTCCCGAGCCCAACGCGACGCCGATCCCGCCCGATCAGTACTCCACCCGACGAAGGAGCCGACCGGACTCGCCGCTCTCGGTGGCGAACAGCCCGAATCAACCGTTGACTGGTCGCCGATCAAAGAAGGCTGCCGACGACCCGCTCAAGTTCCTGAACGACCTCATCGCGCCGAAGGAGAAGACCCAGCTCTCGTACCTAGCTGCGCCCGAGGATGCAGGAGCGCCTGACCCAGGTGAAGCAGGAAGCTCCCGTCGTGCTCCCCATTCTCGCCAGCGTCGCGGCGCCGGCGGCCCTCGGCTGGCAGACCGGCGCGGCAAAGTCTGCTCGGCGGTGCTGCAGGGCGCTATACGGCAGGCGAGGACGTTCTCGACCCGAAGCGAATGGCGCTGGATCTGGCCGCGCCCGGCCGGGGTCAACGTCGCTCACGGCGTTTTGTCGGAGCTCGCGCAGCCGCTGATGAAGTACGTCCACCCCGACCTGGCCGAGGCGACCAACGACATCAGGAAGGCTGGGCGAACCTCGGTGAGGTGACTCCCACGGGCGCAGCCACTCAGGAGTTGCCCGACAAGAACAAGGCGCAGGCCGGCATTGACTTCGCGAAGGACGTCATCGGCTCGCCCATCGAGCGCGGCGCGCGGGCTCGAAGGTGCAGGAGCTGAAGGACGTATCGAAGCGTCTCCTTGCCTACGCCCACGGGCGGAACCGCATCGACAGTACATCAGCCCGGCGGGGCAACGAGATCTTCACGCAGCCGAAGGAGGGCTTACTCGGGAAGCTGGGACAACGTACCGAGATCCCGCTCGCCGACCGCGAGGATATGAAGCTCCTGCTCGAGGGGCACAAGACCATCGACCAGGTCTCTCCTCTGGCTGCCGAGCGAGCGCCGCTGCTGAAAGCAGTTCTACGACGAGTTCGGCGAGCTGGGCCAGCAGTTGGGGACTCCTCCACCCCGGCGCCCCGATGGTCCGCAGCCGCTACGGCACTCCCGACCCGGCGTACTCGGGGCCGAACATCCCAAGGACCCGGTCGAGGCCCAGCGCTTCATGGAGGATCTGACCGGGCTCAGCCACGAGGGGAAGCGGACGACCGGCTTCAACGCAGCGCGTCGAGCACAAGTACTTCGAGCCCGAGGTCCACGTCGCCGACGCGCTCGAGGGGTTCAACGCCTACAAGAAGTACGCGCCCGAGCAGTTCGCCAGCGCACTACGCCTTCGGCGCGCCGGGCAGTACACGTCGCTGGCGAAGGCGGCCGAGGGTTCGGCAAGCGTACGCTCGCGCCCGGGCGTCGGTCGCCAAGTCGACCGCGGGGCTGGTCGAGCAACGCATCCCCGGTGCCACGGTCGCCAGAGGGCGGGACGAAGGCGTTCGGCCGCGACGTCAACGAGCTCCTGAACCGCGCCGCGTCGCAGGATCTGGCGCCCCACGAGCGGGCGACCCTGGAGTCGCTGACCGACTCGATCAAGCAGATCTACCACACGGGCGAGCGGTCGCCGGGCGCCGCCCTGCGCTGGGCAAGGCAGTCGGAACGACGCTGCTGCCGCTGTCGTGGAGTGAACCAGTTCGAGCAGACGGCGTGGAACGTCGCGAAGCCTGGGCTGCAGGACTTCACCCGCGGGCTGGTCCGTTACGCTCGCGACCCCGAGTTCCGCGCTCTGATCCAGGCGAGTGGCGGGCGCGGCAGCTCGTACGAGCACCTGTTCAACCAGATCCGCGGCGACACGGGCTTCGGCGAGGACGTCCTGCAGCTAGCGAAGGAGCGGCTTCCCGAGCGCATGCAGCCGTGGACTGGACCTGCAGATGAGCAGGGTCCGGCGAGTCGCCGCTCGGACGGATGGCGTCGAAGGCCACGGGCATGCTCCCCGAGAACACAGTGGGCAGGTGCGATCGGCTGGGCGAAGGCATGCTCCGCGGTGCCGCTCGGCGCCGGGCACTACGTCCACAACGAGGGGCTGATCCAGCAGGCACTCGACGCAGGCGGCCACCGCGGCGGCGGCTGTCGCGCGGACTCTCGCGCGAAGCTACGCGAGGCGGCATCGACGAGGCCGAGCTGCTGAGCAGCCCTGGTATGCCAGCGTCGGCGCATACGCTGCGCAACGCCAGGCGCCACCTCGACCGGGCGCTACCAGCTGATGTCGGGCGACCCCGGGCACTCGAGCGCGCGGATCATCGGCAACCCCTGGGGCCGCGTCGCCGCGCAGTTCAAGTCCCTTCCGCTGGGCACCGCGCGACTCTTCAAGAGCGACGTAGTGGAGCCGATCCAGTCGGGACGTGAACAACCGCGACATGTCGGAGCTCTCGCTCGGAGCCGGCCGGCTCGCCCGCCTCGCCGCTGCGGGCACTCGTCTCTACCGACGGCAGCGCAGACGGGAAGGAGATCCTCCAGAGGAAGCTGAACCCCGCCGACTGGGCTTACGATGACGTCCCCAAGCAGGCGCTCAGGAACCATCGTCGGAATGCCGGCGGACCTGGCTGGCGCTCTCGTACAGCGCCAAGGACCCCAAGACGCGGGAGAGTGGGCGCCAGGCGCAGGGCGTGCTGGCACAGGCTGGCCGAGTACATGCTGGCGCCCACCGTGGCGCTGGCGTGACTCCGACCGACCTGGACCAGGCTGGGCCTACTCGCCGCCAACGCGCTCAGTGCCGAAGCTCGGCTGCCGCCACGATGCTGCTCGCCCGCCCACGCGCAAGCCACGAGAAGAAGCAGCTCTCCCCGGTGGAGCGGAAGGCCCTGCGGAACCAGGCCAGATATGATGGACGCTGAGTTCCGGCGACGCCATCCGCTGGGACCGCATCGCGATCACCGGCATCGGCGGTCTTCGTCTTCGCGGTCATGGCCTATCGTCTCCGCTCAGCTCGTCGATCGTGCGGCGAGACATCAGCGACGTCAGGAACGGGGTGGCGTCGATCACCTCGCGCGTGGACTCGATCGACGAGCACGGCACGCGGGCGCTCGCCGAGCACTGAGCTCGAGGCGCACGACCGGGCTAAGTAGGCGAGCCGCATGAGCCGCGCCCAGGTAGGCCGGCGAGGGCACGAGCGGCAGCGCGCGGTCGCGTTGCGAAGGAACAGCACGTCGTTGTCGCCAGGCGCTGAAGCAACTTCCACCCGTCGCCGGCGCGCGCTACTGCCTCCGCGGCGGAAGTCGCCGAACCATCACGTCGCCCTTGTAGCCGGTGGCGAGCGCCGCCGAGTGGCACGCCTGGCGGTGGCTCTCAAGCCTCGCGGCAGAAGTTGACGATTCGCGCTCCAGTCTGCCCTTGGCGCGCGACCTGCTGTTACCCACCCTTCTTGACGCGCCGGTAGCCACACGCATGGGTCGCGCCCCCTTCGCGCGCGCCATCGAGATTCCCATCGCGATCGCTTGCTCTCTCGGGGACTCCCTCAGCGCTGGAGATGACGCGGGTGAATCTTTCTTCGAAACCTGCGATTTGCTATTCCGGCTTCATCGGCTCACCAAGTCAGCTTGAGTGGCGGTATCCACACCCCGTGGCAGCTCCAGCGCCTGCATCACTCATCCCTTTGCTGCGTGGTCCAGGGGCGTTCAAGCCTCCGCGTGCGGGTCCCCCCGCATATGTTGAGTGTGGCCGTTTTCGGCACGTCCCCGAGAGGCTTCCGCTGCTGCCATGGGGCGTCCTCTTCCCCCTTCTACGGCAGTGGGCAGTGGCCCACGCGACATCCCGGCAGATCGCGCGCTACCGTGCTGCCGAAGTAGTGCGCGAACACGCTCTGTCAGAGCTGCGCCGCGATCGTGGTGTGGATCTCTTGGGCATCCTAATACTTCCGGAGTCGAGCAGCGCGCGTTGCGGCGACGTCCCTCGGCCGAGCACTTTCACCGGATCCTCGGCGGTGCGCCAGATGATTTCGTCCAGAGCGATTCAGGACTTGAGCTTCAGCCCTCCGCCGTCGCCACCGCCACCTTGTCGCCTTTGGCAGAGACCCTCACCCTTCGTTTCCAGGGGTCGCGAGGATCAGTCCGGCGTTTCTCCACCACGCCTCCTTCACTTCGTCGCGTAGCGCTCGATCCTTCGCCAGACGGCTAACTGGGTACCTCGCGAAATTCACGTTCACTGCACAGCCTCGATCGCGGGTTCGACGCATCCGGGCATTGGTGGCATTTTCGCTGCTGTCAGTAAGGGCGAGGCTTCAGCTCGTCCTCGTCCTTGGGCCAGGTGAGATCGGCGATGCGTTGCTGCTTCTCGGGTGTAAAGGTCACCATGTTCTGCCGATGATCTGGGTCACGCCGTGGTGACAGCGAGCATCCACACCTCAAGACTTCCTTCTCCACCACGATCAAGTCGTCGTTGCACGGACTCTGGTCGGCAGCTCATCCTGAACTTCGCCACGATGATGGCGTGATTTTTGGGGCCACGTCCGGATCTTGCAGGGAACGGGTAGCGCTGACGTAATGCCTCCAGCGTGGCCGGCAAACCTGCGGGCACCCGCTTCAGACTTTGCGAGCACGGGATCGAGTCGAATCTGGCTTGGATGGCCAGCCACGCTTGCCGGCACATTTTGCGTACTGCTGTGCGCGCCGAATTCTCCTCGTCCCCCTGCTCTTCTTCCGCCTGCTCCGTCTTTTAGCTTGCAATTCATGAGTCGTCTCACCGACCGTTCGTAAGGGGTGAATCGCTCACGTCGCTCGATGTTTCTCATCCTGCTCGCAGTCGCGGAGTTCCGGAATCCATCAGCACCGATGACGATCGCCGGAATAACCTTCTGCTTCCCAGCAAAGCGATAGGCTTCAAGCCGTCCTTCGCTGACCTGCCACCAACTCGAAGCGGCCCTCCTCGCTCTTTCGGCCTAACCGTGATGGGATGGAGTAGTCCGACTTCCTTGACGGCTCCTGACGAATGACTTGCTGGTGATGCCCCAGTTTCTTTCGTCACGCCGTTCTCCGACGTCGATTCGTGAGATGAGAACTTCCTCGACCCCTGCCTTGTCGAGTGCATTCACGGCTGAGCCTCCGTAGTCGCTTCCCCGATGTACTTCTCCCCCAGTCCATCAGCCATCACGATATGATGCTGCGATCCGAGCCGGCGGATGCGGAGTCGGCCGCGCGTCGCTTCCAGCCGGGAGGAACGAAACGCTCGGAGCCGTGGGATCGTGCCAACTCACTGAGCCGCCATGCGCGGCGGGGTGCTTCATGGGCGTCGTTCCTCCTTGAGCGCGCGCTAATACCACGAAGCGCCAGAACGGACGCAAGAGGGCGCTACTACTCATGGCCTCCCTGATTAAGGCCGCCTGCTTGCGCCTGCGCTTCCTTCCCACTCGCAGAGGATCTTCGCGAACTCGTCGATCAGCTTCGGATCGTTGTAGCCGACCATCAGGCACTCGCGGTCGGGCCAGACGTAGACGCACCCCTGCCAGTTGACGGTCAAGTAGGGCGAGCGCTGCTGCACGGCGACGGTCTGCGCCGCGGCGGCGAGGCCGTGCTGCAGGCGCTCCTTGTCGTTCGGCGGACGCCCGACCTTGGACTTCGTCTTGATGTCGACGACGGCGACGCGGCCGTCGCGCTTGAGCACGCGGTCGGGCTTGACCAGGTAGGGGATGTCGCAGAGGACGCCGTAGAGGGGCCGCTCGATCATGATGCCACGCGTCGTCTGGACGGCTGCCACTGCTGCCACAGTGGCGATGTATTCCTGCGATCTCGCTGCCGCTTGATCGACGGCAAGGTGGAGGTCGTCCTCGTCGAAGAACTCGAGCGCGCGGTGGATCTTGCTGCCGCGGTCCATGGCGATCTGGATGCTCGGAATCTCTGGCGGGCCGCCGTACTTCCAGGCGATGATCTGCGAGACCGACGGGACCTTGTTTCGATCGCCGAAGTCGGGGAGCTCGTCGGCGTAGATCGCCCACGGCCTTACGATGTTCGGGTACCTCGGGTCATCTACTTCGCATCTGGCACGGCGTCTTCTTCAGCGTCGGGGATATGAGTTCCGTACCGTCGACCCGCTGCGTGAGTGCCAGAACCCGTTCGGTCCAACTTCGGGCAGCGACTCGAGCGAAGTCGCCAACGTGGCCGTTTGATGGTCGAGCAGGATCTACGCGGAGCGCACCCTAGCCACACCAGCGAGTGCTTCTCGCTCAGAAGCACCGCGTCTCTTCGCGTGCGTCATAGCGGCATCGGGTCGCGCAGGCGCGCGCAGATGACCGTCAGCCAGTCCTTGTGGATCTCGGAGGTCGACGAGATGCCGTAGCTCTCCTGGAGCCACGCCTTCGTCGAGTCCTTGGGGTGGTGTCCCTCCTCGCGGCAGACGTGGAAGTAGCGGCGGTCCTTCTCGTTGATCAAGACCGGCTCGTCCACGAACTCCTCGGCGAGGTCGTCGAGAGAGTAGTGAGGGCGCCGCCCCATCCTCAGACACAACGTCCGAGGATCTGGGGAGATTCGCATCGACAACCGACGCGGGGGCGGCACTCCTCCTGAGCGACCGCTAGGGATGCCACTAGCGCCGCCTGCAGGTCCTTATCGGAGGTGCCCTCGTCGAGCACCTCGCCCGTCTCGAGGTCGACCGTCGGCTCGGCGGCCTGGGCGCTTGCCCGCTCGGCCCACGGGAGGTCCGAGGTGGGCTTAGCCTCCTTGGCCTGCTCGTCCTCGGGCGGGTAGTCGACGGCCTCCTCGCGGGAGATCACGCCCTGAGCACGTCGGGAAAAGCCGCGCGCATGCAGGCGGATCTCGCCCTCGCGACCAGCATCACGTCGGGGTAGCCCTTCCAGACGTTCCTACCCCAGAGCCCGGCCCGCTTCGCATCGGCGATCGAGAACTTCTTCGAGATACGGCGTGGCGCGGCCCCGCCGGATCATCCGGCAGTAGCCGTACCGCTCGTCGCCCTCGCCGGTGACGTCCTCCTCGTGGTCCTCGAGCAGCCCGGAGGCCTGGACCAGGGCGATGGCACCGTCGCCCCAGACGCTGACGGCTTGCCGTTGATCACCGAGATCGACTGGAGTGCGGAGAGGGGCGAGAGCCCGAGCTCGGCGCCCATCTGCAGGCAGACGAGGATGTCGCCGGGCTTCCCCCGGTACTCCTGCGGCACGAAGGAGCTGTTGGCGATGAGCTTCGAGAACTCCATCGCCTCGGCCAGGGTCGTCGGCGCGAGTGAGACGGGTCGCTGCGCCGCCAGGTTCGTGGCGACGTTCGAGCGGATCGTCGCGGTAGCGACCTCGGTGTTCACGCTTCACCTCCCGGCCAGCACTTCAGGCACCACCGGCCGCCCTCGGAGTCTACCATCCAGCGGTCGCCCTCGTAGATCGGCACGCAGCACTCGGCGCACTCGCCGAGCGGGCGCGGGCACTCGCAGACCTCGCGTCCGCAGACCTCGCACTCCGCCATCCGGCTGCACCTCGGTCAGATGACCGAATCCGCATCCTACCATGTCGGGTTTTCATGTACGAATCTCCCTTCGAGGGGATTGTAATGCAAACCGATGGCGCGTGTCAACAGCGGATCTTATGCGCCGGGCTACCAGTCGATCAGCGTGCGTTTCAGGATCTCGCGGACGATCGAGGAAATCGTGCGGTTTTCGAGCTTCGACTTCTCTTCGAGACGCTGGCGTACGCCGTGAACGTCATCGCCGAAATCGACGACGATGTGGTTGCGTTCCGAGGCCGGATGGTGCTGGATCGGCGGACCCCGGGCGGGGACGGCTGCTTCACGCGACGCTTCAGGCGTTCGTTCATACCCGTGCGGGCCTTGGGCTTCCGAGTTCCCAGATTGCATTACAATCCTCCGCTGATACCGCAAGGGCACCGCAACGTCGCGACGGCTACCTTGAAGCCGACGCTCCAACTCCGCGAGGTGACAGAGGAATGAAAAAAGGAATGGCGGGAATGAAAAGTCCCGTTGACATCGCTGCCAGGCGGGAGGAAGAAGGCCGTCCCCGCCTGCTCCCAGCACCATCCACCGCCGCCCGCCACCGCCACGAAGCACTCTGGCCGTAGTGCATTCGAAGCCCCGAGGAGGGCATGTGGCTGCTTTCGAGATCGAACGTCTCGGCAAGGTCCGAAACTTCGCTTTCACGGTCTACGATCTGCTCGGCCTGGTCCTCAGGGACTACGAGGTGGCGAAGAAGCGGTCGGTCAGAACCCTGAAGTACCGGCTCGCGAACCTCGACGAGTTCTTCGGCCGGGAGAAGCTCGCCCGGAACGTCACGGCCGAGGACGTCGAGAACTACGTGCTCCTGCGCCGCACCCAGCAGCGTCCCGGCAACAAGGAGCCCACGGCCGAGGCGACGATCAGGGTCGAGCTCGCGGCGCTCAAGCGCGGCTTCAACCTGGCCGCGAGGCTTCGCCGCGGGTTCACCCTGGACAACATCCCCCGTTCCCCGTGATCCCCAACGAGAGCCTGAACGTACGCCACGGGTTCCTCCGCACCGGCGAGGTCCACCGGGTGATGAGGCTTCCTCGACGGGGATCTGGCCGACCTGGTCGAGTTCCTGTTCGCCACGGCCTGGCGGTTCAGCGAGGCGGCCGAGCGCCTCAAGTGGCAGAACGTCGAGGACGACCGTCTCTGGATCGCGACGTCGAAGTCCGGGCATCCGCGCACGATCCCGATCGCCGGCGACCTGATCCCGATCATGCAGCGGCGCCTGCGCCGGAAGAACGGCGACTACGTCTTCCACCACGAGGGGAAGAAGATCGTGAGCTTCCAGTGGCACTGGAAGCGGGCGAACGCCCGGGCCGGGTACGAGGACAAGCACTGGGTGGTCCACGACCTCAGGCGCTCGGCGATCGTTCGGATGATCGAGGCGGGGATCGACCAGAAGACGGTGATGCAGTGGTCCGGGCACCGGACCGATTCGGTGTTTCGGCGCTACATGATCGTGACCATGGACCGGATGGTCCAGGCGGCGGAGAGGGTGTCCGACCTCGAGCGCCAGCGGGCTGCTCATCCGAGGCATCTCGATGGCCGGGGAGAGCGGGAATACCGGTGGCAGAGGCGCTGATGAACCCGCCGGCGAGCGTCGGCGCCGGGGGCGGTTCAGTGAACTCGTCTTCCGTGAACCCGAAGTCGACTGCTGCCCGGTCAGTGAACCTGAATTTGGCGCCTGTGGAGATTATCGAGCGACTACGTGGACTTACCCGGCAGTATTTAGATTGACGAAAATTTTACTGAAGGAGCGAGAGAATAACTTTTGCGAGGGAGGGGCGTTTCGTGGAGCCAGTTCGATCGATCAAAGCGGTGCTTGAGGACCCTCGGTATCAGGCAGCGCCGGCACGAGGTAAAGGCGTTTTATTGAGTGCGGTCGGTGCTCCTCTGGGAGGGGGCCGAACGCACGGGCAAGGGACCCGGTTGAAACGCGGTCTCGTCCCCCGGGCGCCGCGTGCGCTGCATCGACTAGGGGCTCGCCTTGGAGGTCGACGGCGAGGTCGAGATCGGGTGGATCTCACGGAGGCTTGGCGACGAGAGCCTCGGTGCGTCGCCCACGGTAGCGCCGCCGGGCGGCTGGCGAGCGCCTGGCGCGGCCGGGCGAGCTGAAGCATCGCTCGAGCGATCGCCTCCGAGCGATCATGCCCGGAAGCCCGGCGTTCGTTCACGAGCGATGCCAGGATTCGCCCGCCTGTCAATTTCGCGAAGCCTACGCCATGTCCTGGCACTGATCCAGCAGCTCTATGCTCTTCTCTCCTGAAAGACCAGAGCATGAACGCGACTTCAGCGGAAAGAAGAAGAGCCACTTCAGAACGAGCTACTCGGGTTCACGCGCTTCTGGCGACGTATTGATCCGCAGCTCACCGGAGAAGCCCAGCCGCGCTTCGCAAGGGCGTGGCAGAAGCTAGGGCTGCAGTGCATTCGTTCGACCTGGTCGTGGCGACGGTCGAGCACTGCAGCGCGGGGACGCCCAGCTGGCAGCGCGGGTTCATCACAGCACGCCGCGACGCTGGCTGCACGGCGCGCGGCTGGGACGACGAGCCCGTGCCACCGACGCACCCAGGCCACCGCGTCGCGCATCGACCGCGCGACCGGTCGCCAGATGCAGGCTGATTCGCCGGTACCGATGAGCTCTTCGAGCGGCTCATCCGAGGAGGAGGGCGATTGGACGCTGTGGGAAGCCAAAGCGCGTCACGCAACAGCCTGGCTGCGCGGTGCAGTCGACCGCCTCGGGCGGAGGCGCAGGTCGCCTTGTTCACCACTGACCTGCTGGCATCGACGCATCGGGAACCTGCCGTTCGACGTGGTCGTCGACAGCACTCCGCCGCCTCGGCGCGCCGAGGTGGACCCGACGCGCGTGACACCTCGCGCAGGCTGATCGAGGCGGTGAAGACCAAGCCGTGCCACCCGAGACCGGTACTTCCTGCCACCGGACTGGACGACCGTGTCGATCCGACGGCGTACCGGCCCTGCCGCTCGAGGCGCGCTGGGCGAAGCGCCACAAGATCGCCGCCGGCGGAGTCTCGCCCAGCCGACGGTGCGGGCGAGCTCACGCGACGATCCTCCGGCGCCTCGAGCGCAGCGGATGAGCTTCCAGCTGCATGGGAGTGCCACGGGGCTTTCCGCCGACTCGACGTCGACGCCTACGTGCTGCGGCTGATGGACGCCGGGCGGGCTGGCGAGCACCGAGCCACTGCGGTGGTGCGCGAAGTGCACTCCAGTTGTGCGACGGTCACCGGAGAGCGACGATGCGGTCCCATTTAGCCGCAGCGACGGCCGCTGCTTCGACGCGCCCGATCAGGGCAGCAGGGAGAATATCGCGCAGGTTCGCTCGCGGATCGGCGAAAGCCAGTTCGGACCTTCGTCCTGGCGAAGATGCGAAGAGCAGACCGGCGAAGCTTCCACGCCGAGGCTCCGTGGCTGCGAGCGGTGGACGCCTGGTGGCACCGGTGCGTCACCCCGACCGGATTCTGCGCGACCTTCGGCAGCTGGCGGGTTCATCGCACTACGCGGTGGTCGAGACCGGGCGGCGTGCAGTCTGGCGACGTCGCGCTGCGCGTTGCACAAACAAAGTGGCGTTATGAACGCGATCGGAGGGCTTTATCGCCGCGATTCAGTGGCCGGGCGTGGTGATCGTGCTCTGTTCGGGATCCTACTGGAATCACGAAATGACAAATTTTCGCGCTTGCAACGAACTTCGGGTTCGTGATACGCAGCGATTCGCGGCGTCGGACATCGAGGGTAGCTATGCGTGTCGCTGCGCTGGGGCTGTGCCTTGCTCTCGTGGGCACCGCTCACGCCCAAACGCCGGTATCGGAGGTGCTATCAGCGGCGGCGCTGGTCGCGCCGTTCGACCAGAGCGAGGACGGCCACACGACACTACCTGACTGCCCACGGCGGCGGCGCGCTTCTCGCCGCTGACCGGCGTGCCAGCGGTGATCACGCACTGGACGTTCTGGTCGGAGACCTGCGAGCTACCTGGCGAACTTCAACGTCTGCTTGACGCAGGACGACTGCGGTGGTGATCGACCTGTCGCGACATGGGCGCGATCGGCCCCGACAACGAGCGGCTCGACAGCCGCTTCGATCTGCACGGGCTTCACCGCGGCGCTGGTGACCGTCCACACGCGTACCAGACCGACGCCAGATGCACGACACCCGGCGACCTAGGCTTTCCAGCTCCTCGACCGGGCGATCTGGGGACACGTGGTCGATCGCCAACACGCCGCAGCAACGCTGCCGCGGGCGACCGCATGCAGTCGCTGAACCTCGGCGACGACGGCGCGGTTGCGGTACCGGACGAGCGCTTCGGGGCGCTCGACGTGGCGTTCTTCAACCCGGAGTCGCTGACCTCGAGCGAGGTGGTGTTCCTCGTGGTGGTCGAGGCGGTTCGGGGACTACGTGGGCAAGCTCGGGCCGCCGCAGGAGCCGGGTGATCGTGGGCACGCAGGTGCAAGCGTGCGACGTGCAGGAGCAACTGCCTGTCGCTACCCGATCTGCGATCTCGTGCGCCCTGTTCATCGACGCTCATCCCCAGCGCCTGGGGCGATCATCCCGGAGACGCTGATGCCGCAAGGTAGTGGATTTCTCAGGCTTTCCTCGCCGCGGTTCGTGAAGGAGGACCCGGCGATCACGGGCGGGGATCTCTGGCTCTACGCCTGGCACCTGCAGCAGCTCGGGCCATTTCGGGACTGGAGCGCGGAGGCACCTACCTCGACCCGATCGAGTTTCACGACGTCGCGCCTGCGCCCTCGGCTACGCCCACGTCCTCGCCTACGCCTGAGGTGACGCCTAAACGCTGGCGTACGGCGACGCCGGGAATTTCGCCCTACCCCTCGGAACGCCGAGTTGACCGCCACGCCCGCGTTGACCCTGACCCCTTCTCTGGTGCAGCTCCCCACCCCATCGCGTCTCCACCTCACGGGCACGCAGGCACACCTCAACGGGCACTCACGAGCGACAGCTGCCGCCGCGAGCCCAGCGGCGACCGCCAGGCCGATTTCGAGCTCGACGCCACCTGCTGCGGGTGAGACCCCACGCGCGACCGTCGTTCAGCCATTAAACCAGAAGAAGCGTCGCCGATGGTCGCGCTGAAACATGCGTCAGGCAGCCTCGGCGTTGGATCGGGCCTACTTCGAGGAAAGTCGAGAAGAGACGATGCCTGTTCGCCCGGCGATCCCGTTCGGTTCTCGCCGATGCTGAAGCTCCGCTTAAAAACTCCGGATGGCGATGGCGCTGATGGTGAGCGTGGCGTCTATGAGGCCGGGGCTACGGACGCAGCAGCCGTACTGCTGGGTGATGGGACGAAACGCAAGCGATCGCCTGATCTACGCCGTGATCTTCATCGCCGCCTGGATCGTGCTGATTACTGCTTTAGTCAGCCCTTCTGATGGGGCCGTTAACCCGAATCGTGCGAGTGTCTGCGAGGAGCTATCGGACACGACTTCTGAACACTGGGAAATTATCTCGGCAGAGGCGAGCAATCTACATCGCGGCGAAGCATCTCAGCGCAGGCATCAGAGCGTTGCGCAGGATGTCCCTGCCCCTACGGCCCGCGAGGAATCTTCTGAGTGGAGGAGAGCCCTGATGGACGTTGAGGAATCCTGGTGGCCAGCGCAGACTTACGCGAGGGCTGCAGAAAACCGGCGCCGCTGGGCAGAGCGGTCTCTGCTTCTGCCGCGAATGCGGGATGGCGTGGACCGGAGGAAGCGTCGACTTTGGCGACCGGGTGGCGCGGGCGCTGGTTGCAGAGCCTCACACGACGCCGGATACGAGCAGAACACCGCCGAAGTGAACGTGGCCGACGGGCTCTTCGCCATCGCGCTCGCCATCGAAGGGCTCTGGGCGCGCAATCAGGCGCTGGGTGAGCAGGCTCTCAGTCGTTGCGGCGAAGTGAGATCTGCGTCGCGACAGCGTACGTTTGAGCTGCGCCAACAACTGCGGCGCTACGCATCAGCGTTGCACCAGCGTCCCGGCGGCCCCGCAGTCAGCGAGCTCGCGGAGCTGCTGATCCTCAGCGGGCGGCGGCACGTACCCACAAGGGCTTTAACGCCGCGAGACCGTTCGCCGTACGCGCTGTGGCGGAAGCCCATCACGAGCCTTGCTTTGGCAGACAGCGCAGTGCTGCATCGCCAGATTGCAGCGAGCATCCACTTCATTAAGCTTGATGTCCTCTCCACACTCGCCGCTGATCATTGCGCTTCCACTGCTTCTACCGCAGCTTCCGCGCTAAATCGTCGACCGCTCCTGCACCGCCATGAACGCCGGTGAGCTTCTCCACCATCAGTGGCATTGTCGCGAATCTCCCATCGTCCAGCGCCACGGCGAAACCACCATGGCGCCATCGCAGTAATAGATCGTCAACGCTTTCGTCGTGGCAATTGATCGTGCACACGCCGTTGCTAGCAGCGCGTCGATGCCACGTGCCGATGCGTACCAATCGGCTCAGTTAAGCAACGTCGGCGTCGCCAGATTCAGTATCTGCGCCAGTTATCTCAGTGGTCCCTGGTGGCGCTGGCGCTCACCAGGCCCCGCCATGACGGATTCCGCGATGCTCACCATCGGCGTCGCGAAACGCCGCAGAATTCGGCGTCGATGCGCTCGGCGTTCTGCTCCCATCACTCGACCATACCATTAAACAAAATCATCAATGCTCTCATCCAACCGGCGATCGCCTCACGGGTCGAGGAGTCTCGCCGCCCTCGTAGCCTTCCCGCAAATCATGATGCATCATGGTTCGAATCCCCAATTCTTCGCGGCTTCAATACTTACTTTTTCTTTGTCTACCACAACCACGCGAATAGCATGGCTGGAATCTGATGTCTCTCGCTCGAAAAATCGAAAGAAGAGCCAGCGCACGCGAAAATAGTCGGCAGGTGTGTACGCCTCAACCTGCTGTATAAGTCCTGCGTCCCAATTCACGCGCAACACCTCGTCGTTAATTTTACCGACCTCAACGCCAGATCATCGAGACCTTCGCGTCCAGCGGTTCCTACGGGACCGCCGGAAGGCCTTCGGTATCCACGACGACAGTTGCCGCCGCGTCGTCAGTCACCTCGCGGCACCGCCGCTTCGCCTCGGCAGCTCCTGAGAGAACGAGCTCGTGCCACGCCTCAAACTCGGCGCTCCGCAAGCAAGCCTATCACGACGAGGTTCGAAACCGCTCTGTATTTAACGAACGCGTCTCAGCAGCAACAATCGCTTCGACGATCCCGCCACGTCTTTCCTCGGACGGTATCGCGATCTCACCAACCTCGTCTCAGCAGATGACTCACCGCCAACCTTTCGCTCGACGACCCTCTCCCTCGACATTAACCGACGTCTCTCACGGGCTCCACCGCCCAGAACCTCTCTCACCTCAAGGGCTCGTCGCCGGAAGAACGCCGCTTGCTGTGACGGTGAACGCTCCGCTGGGACGCTCCACCCGTCGAAGCATCTCAAGTCTACGCCACGGTCGCGTAGGCTCCTGCGGTGCGTCAAATCTACAGACCATCATTCTCCACTCACCTGATCAGCATAGGTTTCAATATCATCGAGTGGAGTGGCACGGCGTTCCGGTACTCAGCAGAAACTTCGCTTGTGTGCCGCCATTACAGGAGCGCCGCTCACCAGGAGCCAGGCATCAGCCACTACTACCCACCCGTCGCGCGATCGCCTGTAC
>ERZ1370068.3560-contig-2670_pt1 | contig 31142 bp, 41 predicted proteins | sample MGYA00561227_ERZ1370068 | MGnify/ENA primary metagenome ERZ1370068 (study PRJEB38410, sample SAMEA6850437) | metagenome | study: Metagenomic assessment of the ecological functions of the soil: analysis of the soil microbiota associated with the...
GGTAGTACTTCGTTCAGTTACGTATTACTCCTTGAGCAGGCGCTCCCAGAGAATCGCGGTTGGCGACCAGGCTGCTTCTGGCTGTTTCGCCAGCCCGTTCTGCTCCCCACCGTTCCCACCAGCGCTCACGGAAACAGTTCACGATGGTGGGCGCTGTCGAGTACACGTGGATCCGCCGGCGACCCGGCACCGCGGCGAGGGCCCCTCTGCGACGGCCTGGAGCTCCATCCGCTGATTGGTGGTGTGGGCGCGCCCGCCGGGGAGCCACGCGCTCCCTGGTCGCCGTCGATGATGATCGCGGCCCGGCCTCCCAGGCCCGGGGTTGCCCGGAGCAGGCGCCGTCCGTGTAGACGGGTGACTTCTGACGATTCTGCGCGCGACGCACCGCCACCGTGGGGCTGGGGCCTGGCCGGCCGAGGCGCGCCCGGGGGATTTTGAGCTGCGCCGAGGTGCGGCGCCGGCGGGGGCGCGCCGTCAGGCGGGGTCCTGCCAGTAGAGGTACCGGCCGCAGTTCTCGCAGAGCATCGGCGCCTGCGCGGCCTTCAGCTCCTGGATGGCCCTGGGGCCGGATGGATACCCGACAACCGCTGCAGACTGCCGAGGAGGTCACGCTGGCCACCGCCACGCCGCTGCGCGCCTTCAAGATCTTCTCGTAGTCGGCCAGCAGAGGGCGGGGAAGCTCACGCGCACGGGAGTCGCGGTCGGCGCGAAGGCCCGCCAGCTCCGGTCTCGACCGCCGCGAGCTTCTTGCGCACGACGCCTCGTCCTGACGCGCCTGCTCCTCGCGCGCCTTCAGCCGCGATTCGGCGTCGCGGCTCTCGGCGGCCAGGCGTTCCTGGAGCTCCATCAGGCCGAGGATCTCTTCCTCGCCCTGCGCCTTCTCCTGCTTGATGGCCTCGATCTCGGAGAGCACGGCGGAGTACTCGGTATTGTTCTTGACCTCCCAGAGACGTCCTTCTGGCCTTCGTGCGTTTGGCCGTGACGACCTCGAGGTCCTTTCTTTGGTGCGGAGATCCTTGCGTGTCGTGTCGAGCCTTCGTCTTGACCAGGTCGAGGGCTTTCTTTGGCTTCGGCCAGCGCGGCCTGTATCGCTTCGATCTGCTTGGGGAGACGGGCGGCTTCGGCTTCGAGCGCGGCGAGCCGCGTATCGAAGCCTTGCAAATCGATCAGGGTCAGGAGCTGAGAATCCACGCCTCTCCGATTGTAGCCGAACTGTCTGAACCGGATCGGGTTGTCCGCGGAGCGGAGCCACAAGCACCTGCGGCAGGCCACCCGCGGTGCAAGCCGGCCTCGAGGCACCCGCTACAATACTGGGCCCACCTGGACTCGAACCAAGACCTAACCGGTTATGAGCCGGCTGCTCTGCCGTTGAGCTATGGGCCCCGCATGGTCATCGAGCTCGACGCTCGTTTGCGATCACGACTCCAGGAAGCTCCTGCAGCTTCTTGGAGCGCGACGGATGACGCAGCTTGCGCAGCGCCTTGGCCTCGATCTGCCGGATCCGCTCGCGGGTGACCGCGAAGTCCTGGCCGACCTCCTCGAGCGTGTGCTCGCAGCCGTCCGAGAGGCCGAAGCGCAGCCGCAGCACCTTCTCCTCGCGCGGGCGTGAGCGTGTTGAGGACCTTGTTGGTCTGCTCGCGCAGGGACAGGCCGATGATCGACTCGACCGGCGAGACGACCTGCTTGTCCTCGATGAAATCGCCGAGGTGACTGTCTTCCTCCTCGCCGATCGGCGTCTCCAGCGAGATCGGCTCTGAGCGATCTTCGAGCACCTTGCGCACCTTGTCCACCGGCACGTCCATCTTGGTGGCGATCTCTTCCGGGGTGCGGCTCGCGGCCGAGCTCCTGGACGAGCTGACGGGAGGTGCGGATGAGCTTGTTGATGGTCTCGATCATGTGCACGGGGATGCGGATCGTGCGCGCCTGGTCGGCGATCGCGCGCGTGATCGCCTGCCGGATCCACCACGTCGCGTACGTCGAGAACTTGTAGCCGCGGCGGTACTCGAACTTGTCGACCGCCTTCATCAGGCCGATGTTGCCTTCCTGGATCAGGTCGAGGAACTGCAGGCCGCGGTTGCGTGTACTTCTTCGGCGATCGAGATGACGAGCCGCAGGTTGGCCTCGACCATCTCCTTCTTGGCGCTGGCCGCCTTGCGCTGGCCGGCGCTGGATGATGGCCATGACCCGCTTGATCTCGTCGGCCTGCGCGTTGGCGCGCGTCTCGGCGGCCTTGATCTCCTGCTGGGCCACCCAGATCTGCTGCTGCCTTGGGGCTGGTGAACCGCTTGGCCGCCCGTCAGATGGAGGTCGTTGACCCGCGCCGTTGCGCCTGGGCGGCCGCCGGATCGCGGAACGAGACGTAGATGAGGTTCTGCACTTCCTCGGCCGAGGGCCGGCGGCCGTTGGTCCACAGCTGGATCACCCGCTCGGCGCGCTCGATGTCGTCGAGCAGGTCGCGCAGACGCTGCACCAGGCCGCGCCGCTCGGGCTCGCTGTCCTCGCGGTCGATGATCTGGTTGCCGATGTTGAGCGCGCGGAGCTTGTCGAGCACCTTCGGTCTGGCGCTGCTGGGCCTGATGCTCGATGCGCTTCCAGGCCGGCTCCTTGGCGCCCACTCGCACCTTGCGGCGCGTCTTGCCGGTGGTCCTTGCCGCGCATCTTGCGGACGCGCTCGATGAGGACCAGCTTGTCGCGCTCGCGCGAGGAGGCGATCGACCGTCGCCGAAGGCGTTCACCACCACGCGGGTGAGGTCGACGCCTCCTTCTCCTCGGTGAACTCCTCCTCGTTGACGTCCACCACGTCCTTGACCGAGGTGTCGCCCTCGCGCGCAGCGTGTCGCGCAGCTCGCGGAAGCGCTCGAGCGGCCAGGTTGGTCGCTGAGGATGGCGTTGGTGACCTGGTTCTTGCCTTCCTCGATCCGCTTGGCGAGCGCGATCTCGCCCTCGCGCGTGAGCAGCGCGACCCGGCCCATCTCGCGCAGGTAGAGGCGCACGGGATCCTCGGTGCGACCGACCGGACCCGGTGTCAGGTCGATCGGCTCGGGCGGGCCGTCGCCGTCGTTCGTCGTCGGGCGCGGGCTGCGCCTGCGCGGAACCTCGGAGGGCAGCCGGCCGGCCTTGGCCGAGTCCACCACCTCGATGTCCATCGCGCCGAACATCATCATGATGTCGTCGAGCTGGTCGAGCGAGACGACGTCCGAGGGCAGGGCGTCATTCACCTCGTCGTAGGTGAGGTAGCCCTTCTGTTTGCCCATCGAGATCAGCCGGTCGAGCTCTTCCAGCTTTGGCTCTTCGCTCATTCGTCTGAGCTCCTTGGGACCGTCGGCGTCCCGTGCTCTAACGACTGGGCGACACCAGCGCCGTGATCGCGCGTCCACGACGGCGCTCTCCTTGCTGAAGCAGCTCGACCACGAGCTCGGCGTCCATCGGCGTCCTGACTCCGGTCTTCGCCTGAGCGTCCGTGATCGCCTGGCCACCGTCAGCTGCCGCGCCCGACGCAGCCGCTGGCTGCGCGCTCGAGCCGTCGCTGGAACTGTCCGATGCTAGCCGGAGCGATCAACGATCTTCGCGATCTTCGATCGAGCAGCGACGGCAGAACGGATCGCGGGCGTCGTCGGCTCGGCAGGTCAGTCATCAGGCTCTCGGCGGGGACGTCCGGGTCGGCGCTGGAGCGCCTCGACGATGGCCCGCAGCGCGGCGCTTGCCGAGCTCGATCGGTTCGCCCACCAGCGCGCAGGAGCGCTGCGCCGGCCTCTCCGGACGACCAGCAGGAGCAGCGTGACCAGATCGGTCCGCTCGACCGGGGACGTCGCAGCGCGGCGCTGGCGTGCCGAGATTATGCCGGCGGCGTGGCCTCAGCGCGGATCTGCAGGCGCTGGGCCTCGATCCAGAGCTGGGTCGGATCCACCCCGAGCTTGAGTCGCCGCCTCGCGTGAGAGCGCCGCCGCCTCGTCGCCATCGGCGACCTTCGCTAGCATCAGCGCGACCCGGCTGAACGTGCGGTGGTCCGCGCCCGCGATCCCCGTCGCTCCGTCCGGATCGACGAGCGCCCGATCGAGCGCGTAGGACAGGAGGCTCCGGGCCGCCGCGATGCGCTCGGTGAAGGCCTCGCTGCCGCCCGAGTCTCGCAGGAAGGTGTCCGGGATCGTGGCCTGCCGGGCAGCAGCGCGACTCTTCACCCTGAGCGCTCCGGTCGCCCTCGAACGTCCCGGCGCGGTTCACGGCCCACGCCGATGCCGCCGCCCGCTCGGCTCGAGCAGCTCCTCGGCCCGCGCGGCGGCCTTCTGGCCGGCCGCGTCGGCGTCGAAGAACGTGACGACCTCGTCGCAGTAGCGCGCGGAGCAAGAGCCGAGCTGGGCCGGGGTGAACGCGGTGCCGAGCGCGGCCACCGTCCCGGTGAAGCCGTACTGATGAGCCATGATGCAGTCGACGTAGCCCTCGACCAGCAGCGCCCGGTTCTGCGTCGCGGATCGTCGTGCGCGCGAGGTCGGCGGCGTAGAGGAGGTTGCCCTTGGTGTAGAGGGGCGTCTCCGGCGAGTTGAGGTACTTCGGCTGCTCGTCGCCGAAGCCCCGGCCGCCGAAGGCGACGACCCGCCCCTGCAGATCGCGGATCGGGAACAAGCAGGCGGCCGCGGAAGCGGTCGTAGGCACCGGCGCGATTCTCGCGCGGCACCGCCGAGACCGGCGGCGACCAGCGCCTCCTCCGAGCCATCGTTCTTCGGCCTCGCATCGCAGCCGAGCAGCGACGTCCCAGCCCTCCGGCGCGTAGCCGAGACCGAAGCGCCTGCGCGATCTCCGGTGTCGATCCCGCGCTCGTCGAGATAGGCGCGCGCGCGCGCTCGCCGGCCGGCTGTCCAGAGCGCGCTCGGCGTAGAAGCTGGCCCGCCAGCTCCATCACCCGGAACGAGCTCTTCGCGGCCCGAGTCGGCGCGCCGCGGCGCCGCGCTCGTCGGGCAGGGTCATCGCTGGCGCTGCTTGGCGAGCGCGCGTACCGCCTCGGGGAACGAGAGGCGATCCTGGCGCATGAGGAAGCCGAAGGCAGTCGCCGCCCGACGCCGCAGCCGAAGCAGTGGAAGATGCCCTTCTTGCGGGTTGACCGTGAACGAGGGCGTTTTCTCGCCGTGGAACGGGCAGAGCCCTTCCAGTGGGTCCGGCACTTGCGAAGATTCACGAAGCGGCTGACGAGATCGACGATGTCGACGGCGGCACGGATCTCGTCGAGCACCGTCTGCGCGAGTACGCGCATCACCCGACCTTGATCGCGGCCACGGTCGCGCCCGTTGCCGCCCTCGGAAGGCTCACCGTCACGGAACGACTCGACCAGCGGATGACTCGCCAGAGCGTCGCTGGCACCGCCTTGCGGAGCGCGCCGTTGCCCTTGCCGTGGATCAGGCGCACGCTCGCGAGGCCCGCCATGAAGGCGTCGTCGAGATACTTCTCGACGCAGGTCCCTCGCCTCGTCCGGTCGTCTGTCCCAGTAGCAAAGCTCTCGGCGGCTGCCGGCGCGCGAGGTCCCGGGAGCGTCCGGGGCTCGACCGCCGCTCCGGACCTCGCGCGACCTCCGCGCCCGGTCGCCGCGGTCGGCGTGGGACGCGGCCGGACGGACCGAGAGGGCACGCGCACGGTGACGGCGCCCGGCCTGAACCGTGGCCGAGGTTGCCGGCGACGCTCGACCAGCTCCGCCGCGGATGCCCAGGTGCTCGGCCGCGACCGCGGCCCCGGGCGCGAGCGCGACCGGCAGCTCCACGGCGGGCTCCGGCGCCAGCGCGTCCATCCGTCCGGCGACTTCACGCAGGCCGGCGGCGAGTCTCGTCCAGAGCGAGCGGCGCGAGCGCTCGCGCGCGCTTGAGGCTTGTCCCACTCGGCGCGTGACGCGCCCGCCGGATCGTCGGTCGACGAGCGCGGTCGCCTCGGCGCGAGCTCGAGCGACGATCGCCTGGGCCCGGCTCTCGGCCGCCGGCCTCGGTCTGCGCGGGCCTTCGCCAGCTGGGCCGCGGCCTCGGTGCGCAATCCGCTCGATCTCGCGCGCTCGCTCGATTCCGTGCGCGCTTGGCGTCGAGCGTCGCCGGGAGATCGGCGACGGCGCGCCGCGTGCTCGAGCGATGGTGACGCTGGGCGCGCGCGATGAGATCTGGCGAGGCCCAGCCGGCTGGCGATCGCCAGCGCGTAGCTCTGGCCCGGGATGGTCGTAACGCAGCGTGGAAGGTCGGCGGCCAGGGTCGCCGTGTCGAACTCGACCGAGGCGTTGCGCGCGCGCGGCTCGCGTGGAGCGCGAACGCGCTTGCAGCGGCTCGAGGTGGGTCGTCGCGATCACCAGAGCGCCGCGGTCGGCCAGCGTCCTCGAGGATCGCCTGGGCGAGGGCGGCGCCCTCGTCGGGATCGGTTCCGGCGCCGAGCTCGTCGAGGAGCACGAGCGAGCGATGGTCGGCCTCTCGAGGATCTCGCGCGATCTGCTTCACGAACGCCGAGAAGGTCGGAGAGGTTCTCGGCCACCGACTGCTCGTCGCCGATGATGGCGTAGAGCGACGTCGAACACCGGCAGGCGCGAGCCTTCGGTCGGCGGGCACGTGGCAGCCCGACCTGGGCCATCAGAGCGCCTGCACCGCGAGCGTCTTGAGGGCGATCGTCTTGCCGCCCGCGTTCGGGCCGGATGACGATCAGCAGCGGGCGCTCGGGACTGAGGCTCGATGATCGATCGGCACGACGCTGCGGCGCAGGATCGCGTCCAGGCTCTGAGCGAGCAGGAGCGGGTGGCGCGCGCCCCGGAGCGCGACCCGTCCGTCGCGGTGTCGATGGCCGGCGCGGTCGCGCTCCATGCGCTCGGCGGCCTGAGCGCGCGCGAAAGCCCAGTCGAGCTCGCCGATCGTGCCCACCACGAGCTGTCTCAGATCGTCGACGGCCGAGCGTGGATGGCGGCGGTCAGCTCGGCCAGGATGCGTGCGGTCTCGTGCTCTTCCTCGCGCGTGGCCTGCACGAGATCGTTGTTGGCCTCGACGACGTGCTCGGGCTCGATGAAGAGCGTCTGGCCGCTCTGCGAGCGGTCGTGGACGATGCCGCGCACCCGCGGTCCGCGCCTCGGTCCGCACCGGCAGGACGTAGCGGCCGTGTCGAAGCGTGACGTACCGGTCGGCGAAGAGCCGGTCGGCGTCGTTGCCCTGGAAGGCGCGCTCGAGCTCGATGCCGAGCTGTCGGCGCCGCTCGCGGATCTCACGGCGGAGGCGCTTGAGCGCGGGGCTGGCGTCATCCGTCACGGCGCCGCTCGCGTCGAGGGCGCGGCGGAGCCTGTCGGCGAGCTCGGCGAAGCGGGGCAGGGCGTCGGTGATCGTCGCCACGCTCGGACTGGCCTCGCGCACGCCGCGGCCGTAGGCGCGGAGCTTGGGGCTCGCGTCGAGGACGGGGACGATCTGGATCATCTCGAAGCCGTCGAGCACGCTGCCCTCAGCGCGACAGCGCGTCAGGATCGGTCGGATGTCGGGGAGGGCCTCCAGGGGAGCGAGCCGGCGGTGGCGAGCGCCAGGCGGGCCTCACGGGTCATCGCGATCGCCGCCTGACTTCGGACAAGTCGGTGAACGGCTCGGCGGTCGTCGCCCGATCACGTCCCATCTGAGTCGAAGCTTCGTGGGCCAGGAGCAGCCGCACCGCGTTCCATTCGGTGCTGGGCTCCCAGATTCGGCCTGCCTCCAACCTTCGCCTCACTCGCTCCCGATCCGGGTCACGGGAGTGCCGGCGTCCATCAAGCGATGTCCCGGCTAATCGGACACCCGTTCGCGCCGCTTAGCCTTCTTGCGGGCGGCGAGGGCTTTGCGCTTACGCCGAACGCTGGGCTTTTCATAATGCTGACGCTTCTTGAACTCTGAGAGGAGGCCAGCCTTTTCGCACTGCTTCTTGAAGCGCTTGAGCACGCTTTCGAAGGACTCGTCGGGCTCGACGATGACCTTGGTCACACTGCTCCCCCGAAACGGCTGCATCCCCGGATAAACAACAACTATATACCACGCGACCTACCCTCGGGCAATCGAGGGCCATCGAGTAGACTGGGGCGACGCGCACGCTGTCCAAGGAGAGAGCTTCGCTCTGACCGCCACCAGCGCGCTGCCGCTCTACACGGTCCTCCCCTTCGTAGCCATGCTCCTGTCGATCGCCGTGTTCCCGCTCTGTGTCCCGCACTGGTGGGAGTCGAACCGCAACAAGCTGGCGGTTTCGCTCCTCCTGGGCCTGCCGATCCTCGCCCTCTATGCGGTCCGCCGGCCCGGGGCCCTCCTGGCGATGACCGAGGAGTACGTCTCGTTCATCGTCCTCCTGGCCGGCCTGTTCGTGATCTCGGGCGGCATCGTCCTGCGCGGAGACGTCGAGGCGACTCCCGTCACGAACACGGGGTTTTCTCGCGTTCGGTTCGGTGCTGGCCTCCTTCATCGGCACCACCGGGGCCTCGATGCTCCTGATCCGACCGCTGTTGCAGACCAATCGCGAGCGCACGCACGTCCAGCACACGATCGTCTTCTTCATCTTTCTCGTGTCCAACATCGGCGGGATGCTGACTCCGCTCGGCGATCCACCGCTCTTTCTCGGCTATCTGCAGGGCGTGCCGTTCACGTGGACCTTCCGGCTCTGGGGCGCACTGGGGACTTCAAGCATCCGTGCTGCTGGCGCTGTATTTCGTCTGGGACACTCGGCGATACACGCGGGAGCCGATCGCGGCGCTGCGCCGGGATCGGGCCCAGATCGAGCCGCTTCGCCTGCGGGGCGCGTCGAATATCGTGTGGCTCGGCCTGGTCGTCCTCGCCGTTGCGTTCCTGCAGGCGCCCTGGCGCGAGACCGCAATCATCGCGATCGGCGGCCTGTCGCTCTGGCGGACGCCGCGCGCATTGCGGCGCGCCAACGGCTTCACGGCCTCACCCGATCGTGGAAGTCGCCAGTGCTGTTCGCCGGCATCTTCCTCACGATGATCCCCGCCCTCGAGCTCTTTGCGACTGCGCGGCGGAGAGCTCGGCGTCCGAGCGCCCTGGCACTTCTTCTGGGCGACCGGAATCCTCTCGTCGTTTCTCGACAACGCTCCGACCTACCTGACGTTCCTGGCGCTCGGTCAGGGGCTCGGCCTGGCGCGCGAAGTCGTGGACGTTCCGCACGCGATCCTTGCGGCGATCAGCGTCGGCGCGGTGTCGATGGGGGCCAACAGCTACATTGGGAACGCGCCCAACTTCATGGTGAAGTCGATCGCCGAGCAGCAGGGCGTGAAGATGCCGAGCTTCTTCGGGTACATGCTCTACAGCGGCGTGATTCTGTTGCCGCTGTTCGTGATCGTCACCGTCGTGTTCTTCTTGTAGTCAGCCGAGTAGGGCGAGGACCTTTTCGACCGCCTCGGCGACCGCGGCGTCGACGGCTGGTAGCTCGTCGCGCTCGAACGAGGTCAGCACGTGGTCGGGGACGTCGCCCTTGTGGTCGGGGCGGCCGACTCCGACCTTGATGCGCTTGATCTCCTGGGTGCCGAGCGCGTCGATCACGGATCGGACCCCGTTGTGACCGCCGTGGCTACCCTTCATGCGCAGACGCACGGTCCCCAGGGGCAGGTCGATGTCGTCGTAGACGAGGATCAGGTCGGCGGGACCGGCCTCCGCGCGGCGCAGCGCCTTCGCGACGACCGGTCCGCTCTCGTTCATGAACGCGAGCGGCTTGACGAGGCGCACCTGTTCGCCGCGCCAGCGTCCGCGGGCCACGATCGTCGCGCCGTCGCGCCGCCACGACCCGCGAATGGTCTTGGCCAGGACGTCGAGAACGCGCTGGCCCACGTTGTGGCGTGTGTCCTGGTACTCCGGACCCGGATTCCCAAGCCCCACGACCACCCGGCCGGTTCCCCGGCCTTCCGCGTGGGCCACGCGCTTCTCGCTCTGTTACTTGTCTTTCGGACTTCTCCGCGCGCGCGGGCCGCGCCGGCTTCTTGCCGTCGTCGGCTGCCGCTTCCTCGCCTTCCTTGGGCTTGCGCTCGGTGAGGACCTCCGGCTCGGTGACCGCCGCCGCAGCCGGCGCCGCCGCCACCACCACTTCCTCCGCCATCGGCGGAGCCACCGTCGCGACCGCCTGACCCGGATCGTTCGCGATCCGCACGCCCTCGGGCGCACGCAGCTCGGCCACCGTCAAGACGTCGCCGATCATGAGCGCGCTGACGTCGGCATCGATCCGGTCGGGGATCGCGGTCGGCAGGCACGAGATGGTCAGCTCGTGGAGCACGAGGTTCAGGATGCCCTTCTGCTCCTTCACGCCCGCGGCCTCGCCGATCGGGCGCACGGCCACCCGCACGGTGATCGCGCGGTCCGCGGCTACCTCCTGCAGATCGACATGGAGGAGCAGGTCGGTGACGGGATCGAACTGCAGCTCCCGGATGATCGCCAGCCTCGTGCCGTTGCCGTTCTCCCCGTCGAACCGGAGGGTGAGCAGCTGCGTCGTGCCCTCGTGGCCGTGGATCATCCGGAGCACGGTTTTGGGATCCACCGTGACGGACTCGGCTTTTCTGCCGTCGTAGAGGACGGCGGGAACGGCGCCCTCGCGGCGCAGCCGCTTGGCGAACCCCTTGCCGCTTCCGTCGCGCCGCTTGATCGTCAGCTCTTGCATCGTGGCCATGTCTTGAGCTCCTTGCCGTCGAGTTACGCGAACAGTGTCGAGACGGATTCTTCGTCGTGGATGCGCCGGATCGCCTCGCCCAGGAGCGGCGCGACCGTGAGCACCGTGATGCGCGCCGCCGCGCGCTTGGTCTCGCTCAGCGGGATCGAGTTCGTGACGACGACCTCTTCGATCGGTGAGGCCGCGATGCGGTCGATCGCCGGCCCGAGAGCACCGCGTGGACGCCGCAGGCCATGATACGCCGGGCGCCCTCGCGCTCGAGCGCCGTCACGGCCTGCGTCAGGGTGCCGGCGGTGTCGATGATGTCGTCGATGACCACCGCGTCGCGACCCTTGACGTCGCCGATGAGGTGCATGGCGACCGCCTGGCGCTGGTCCCTCGCGCCGCTTGTCGATGATGGCCAGCCCGGCGTCGAATCGCTTGGCGATCGCGCGCGCGCGCTCCACGCCGCCCGCGTCGGGCGCGACGATGACCGGGATCCCGCAGATCCTTCTTGCGCAGGTAGTCGATCATCACGACCGGCCCGGCGAAGAGGTGGTCCACCGGCACGCTGAAGAATCCCTGGATCTGGCCGGCGTGCAGGTCGAGCGCGAGCACCCGGTGGATCCCCGCCGCTTCGAGCAGGTCGGCCACCAGCCGCGCCGAGATCGGCACCCGCGACTGGACCTTCCGGTCCTGGCGCGCGTAGCCGTAGTAGGGCAGCACCGCGGTGATCCGGCGGGCCGATGCGCGCTTCATGGCGTCCACCATGATGAGCAGCTCCATCAGCGAATCGTTCACCGGCGGGCTGGTGGGCTGGATGACGAACACGTCGGCGCCGCGCACGTTCTCGTCGACCTGGCACGATAGACCTCGCCGTCCGAGAACGCGCGAGACTTCGGCGTCGGCCATCGGGACGTGGAGGTACTGGGCGATCTCCTCGGCGAGCGGGCGGTTCGCGTTGCCGGTCAGGAGCTTCAGCTCATACGCCATCGTCGCCTCGTCCTGTTCGTGTGGTTGGGGCGGGAGGATTCGAACCTCCGAATACGGGATCCAAAGTCCCGCGCCTTAGCCGCTTGGCCACGCCCCATCGTGTTCGCTTCACTGCCTGCAGCGCGCACTACCATGGGCCTCGGCGCATGCGGATCGCGGGGCCGCGCAGCGCCCGGACCGCCCAGCATCCCCAGCGGCGCGCGCGACCCGGCCGCGGATCTGCCGCGCGTGATCGTACGAGCGCGCAATGCCGAACACCGTGAGCCCGCTCCCCGACATCGCCGCTCCCAGCGCACCGGCGGCCAGGAGCGCCGCCTCCATCTGCTCCACCTCACGGTACCGCGCACTCGCGACACGTTCCAGCGTGTTGCCGAGCGTCGCCGCCACCCGACCCGGCTGCCGGCTCCGGAGGGCCGTCGCCATCCCCGCGCCAGGGCCCCGTCAGAATACATCCCGGCCACGACCCCCGTAGATCTCGGCCGTGCTCGCCGCGACGCGCGGATTCACGAGCACGAGCGACATCGCCGAGCACGCCAGGGGCTCGAGCCGCTCGCCGCGTCCCGTCGCCAGCGCCGCCCCGCCGTGCAGGAAGAATGGGACGTCCATCCCCAGCTTCACCGCCGCTTCGGCCAGCCGCGGAGTCGACCATCCGAGCCCCCAAAGCCGATTCAAGCCCACGAGCACTGCCGCCGCGTCCGTCGATCCGCCGCCGAGGCCGGCCGCGACTGGGATCCGCTTGTCCAGCGTGATCCGCGCCCCGCGGCTCACCCCGCCATCTCGCGGAAAGTCATCGCCGCCTTGAGCGCCAGGTTGGTCCCGTCCGTCGGAACGTCTGGAGCGGTGGTCCGAAGCTCCAGTATGTCGGCGTCCTCGAGCACCAGCCGGTCGGACAGATCCACGGCCTGCATGACCGTGGCGATCTCATGGTAGCCGTCGTCCCGCCGTCCAAGCACCTCAAGCGCGAGGTTGATCTTGCACGCTGCGCTGAGCACGAGGCGACGGGGCTTCCCGACCGCTTCGACAAGACAACGAACCATAGCACCGGGCCGGGAGGCCTTTCAACGGATGGGTAGTGTTTTCGCCCCTTTCGGGATCGCCAACGTGAAGCGCTCCTCGTCGATCTCCTCGCCCTCGACCAGGTTTCGGTAGGTGACGGACCCCGTGACATACGACATCGCCGCGTCGAGGTCGAAGCCTGCCAGCGTCCCGGCTCCGTCGCGCCGGTATTTGATCAGCGCGTTGAACCGGCTTCCGTAGATCTGCCGCTGCTGGATCAAGCCTGTCCCGAGGTCGAGCCACACGCGCTGGCGCCCGCCCGAGCCGTCAACCAGATCCAGTGATGGCCCGGTGGCGTCAGGTGCGAGCACTTCCGCGCTTCGGAGATCGCGCGGCCCGGCGAAACGGCCGGCCAGCACGGAAACCAGATCATCGGGCTCGAGAGGCAGGCGGAGCACCTTCGAGATCGTCTCCGAGTCGGCGGACCCAACGTGGGCTTCGTTCTTCAGCGCGTTGTAGGCAGTGATCTGCCCCTCGCGGACGGTGACAACCATGAGCGGCGGCCCGAACGGCGAGAGCGCCTCCAGGCGGACCGAGCTCGGCGCCCTCATCAACAGAACCCCCTGCAGGCGCTGGCGCTCGCCGCCCCTCGTCAGCGAGACGTCGGCAGAGCCCGCATGGTGGTGAACTCGGCGTAGCGCTCGGCGAGCAGGGCGAGGGCGCGGCGGGCGTCGTCGCTGATCGGTTCACGAGGGGGTGCGGTGGCGCAGGCGGCGAGCAGCGCCACCTGCAGGCAGAGCAGGAGACTACTGAGAGGCCTTCGAGCCACCCTTGACCCGGCGCTGGCGATCCTTGAGGTCATTGACCTTCTTCTTGACCCCGTCGGCGGCCGGGTCGAGCTGAGGGCCTTCTCCCACGCGGCCAGGGCGTCTTCGTCGAGGCCGTTCTTGACCAGCGCGTCGCCGAGGTGCTCGTAGATCACGGGATCGGGCTCCTTGGTCTTCACGACGGCGCGCTTGAGCTCCTTCAACGCCTCCGGATACTTTCCCTTGCTGGTAGTACGCCCAGCCGAGACTGTCGATGAAGTAGCCGTTCTCGGGCTCGAGATCGAGCGCCTTGCCGATCAGCTTGATCGCCTCGTCGAGGTTCGTGCCGCGCTCGGCGTACATGTAGCCGACGTAGTTGTACGCCTCGGCGTTGCTTGGGATCGAGCGCGATCACGCTGACTGAACGACGTGACCGCGTCGTCGAACTGCGACTGCTTCTCGTAGACGACCCCGAGCTGAAAGTGCAGATCCTTCTGCTTGTCGTCGAGCCTCAGACCTTCCTGGAGCGTCTCGGCCGCCCGGTCGTACTCCTTGGCGCGGAAGTACGCGGTGCCGAGATACAGGAACAGCTCCGGCCGCTTGGGCTCCATGTTGACGGCTTCGCGAAGAGTCGAGATCGCCTCGTCGTAGCGCTTGGCGCGGCCGTAGAGGAACCCGAGCTGAACGCGCGCGTCGATCGACCGCGGGATCGGCTCTGAGGATCCGCTCGAGCTCGGCCTTCGCCTCGGCGTCTCGCCCGGCGTCCATGTACGTGGTGGCGAGGAAGTAGCGGGCGCGGATATTCGCCGGCTCGAGCGCCAGCGACGCGCCGAAACGCTTCGATGGCCCTGTCCCACATCTTCTGCTCGTAGTACACGGCGCCCAGCTTCATCCACGCGCGCGGGTTCGCGCGGCGTGGCCTCGGCGACTCCTTCGAGCTCGGTCTGCGGCCTCGGGCAGGCGCCCGAGGCGGATCAGGAGGTCGGCCAGCCTGTCCGCGAACGCCGGGATTGTCCGGGTTGGCCTTGACCGCGCGCGCGATAGACCGCGATCGCCTCTTCGCTCTTTGTGGAGCGCCTCGCCGTAAACCGCGCCGAGGCGCGCTCCAGGCTCCGTCGTGATCGGGATCGAGCTCGACGGCGGCGGTGAGGCGCGCGATCGCCTCGTCCCAGGACTCGGTCTCGATCGCGAGGCGGCCGAGGAGGAACTGCGCCTGGGCCAGCCGTGGCTGCTGCTCGACGAGCCGAAGCGAGCACGGCCCGCGCCTTGTCGTACGACTTCTGCTCGACATAGATCCGGGCCAGCGTGAGATAGGGCTCCTCGGAGCTCGGGCTGAGCTGGATCGAGCGCTCGAGCTCGGCCTCGGCTTCGGGAATCTTCCGTTGCGTGCGGTAGGAGCTCCGCCAGCGTCATGTGCGTCGGAGACCTGGTCCGGGGCCAGCTCGACGGCGCGTCGGGCCGCGGCCACGGCTTCGTCGATGTTGTCGGAGCGCATGAGCAGCTGCGCGAGCTGCGTCCACAGGCGCGGCCGAGTCGGGATCGCGCTTGATGGCGGTCTTCGCGTAGCGGGACCGCATCCTTGAACCGGCCCGCCTGCACGTACATCTGGGCAACGGTGTAGGAGCAGTACGCGTCGCCGCGGGGGTCGGCGGCGACCGCGACGCGGCGCGGGATCTCGTCGTCGTTGCCGGATCTGCGGCTGTTCGATGCTCGCGCAGCTCGCGGAGCGCGGCTCGCGGCCACGATCACGGTCAGCCCGGGCCAGGCCTTCGTCAACAGGCGACGCGCCGCCGAGGCGACGCCGGCGTCGGAATGGAGGCCGTCGCTTCGTCGATCTCGCGCAACGCCTGGTGGTCGAGCGCCGGAGCGGGCCGCGTGGTCGCGCGCGGGACCGCATCGGCCGGGATCGATCCCGACACGAAGCGGAGGAGCGAACGGCGTCGAAGCGTTCCCGGAGGCGGCGGGTCAGCTCTTCGCTGCGGAGCGTCAGCTCGTGGAGCCATGGCAGAGTTGTCGACCGCCACGGTGAGACATCCATCGGCGAAGCTTCGAGCCTGCGGCACGGCGGGCGGCGTCGGCGCCGACCACCTGAAGCCAGGCCCGACGGATCCGGTGCTCGAGCAGTCGATCGCGCAGGTCAGGGACCGCGGTGAGCAACAGATCAGCGACGGCGCGCGGCGGTCGGCTGTCCATGCGTCGTATCATACATCCTCAGCACAGCGGGCCGCGAGGGCGGTTGAGAACCCTGGTATAGTGGCGTCAATCATGGCGAAACCGAGGCGCGGCGACGTCCTCGACTTGACGATCGACGACCTCGCCTTCGGCGGCGAAGGCGTCGGGCCGGGTCGAGGGCTACGTGCTCTTCGTCCGCGGCGCGGTCCCGGGCGACCGGGTGCGGGCCAAAGTGGTCGAGGCGCGCTCGCGCTTCGGGCGCGGCGGTGATCGAATCTCTCGAGACGCCATCGCCGGATCGAGTCGAGGCCCCTGCGACTATTTCGGCCGCTGCGGCGGCTGCCGCCTCCAGCACTCTCGTATCAGAGCCCAGCTCGGCTTCAAGGAAAAGCAGGTGCGCTGATTGCCTCGAGCGGATCGGCGGGCTCGGCGAGTTCGAGCTCCGGCCCATCCTGGCCGCCCCCGATCCGTATGGATACCGCAACAAGATGGAGTTCACCATCGTGTCGGGCGCCGACGCGCCCGCGATCGGCCTGCACCAGGCCGACCGCTACGACGTGGTTCTGGACATCGAGCGCTGCCATGCTCGCAGTCGGAGACCATGAACACGCTGCTCGCCGAGCTCAGGGCTCAGGCCGCGCGCGCGCCGGCTCTCCGTCTGCGACCGCGGATTCGGGCACGCGGGCTGCTGCGCTTCGTCGACCGTGCGCGAGGGGCGGCGTACCGGCGAGGCCATGCTGAACATCGTCGCCGCCGCGCCCGACGTCGAGACGCTGACGCCGGTGGCCGAGCAGCTGCGCTCGCGTGTTCCGGCACTGGCCAGCGTGGTCCTGAACGTCAACGCCAAGAAGGCCAGCGGTGGCGGTGGGGACGCGAGGAACACCTGCTGCTCGGGCGCGATCACATCCGCGAATCGCTGGGGGCTCACGTTTCAGGTGTCGGCGAGCTCGTTCTTCCAGACGAACACGGTGCAGGCCGAGCGGCTGTTCGCGGGTGGTCGAGGCGGCGTGCGAGTTCGAGGGCACCGAGACGGTCATGGATCTCTATTCCGGGACCGGCGCGATCAGCCTCCTCCTGGCCCGACGCGGCCGGTGGGTCTACGGGATCGAGGTCTCCTCGGCCGCCGTGGCCGACGCGGTGCGCAACGCGCGCGCAGAACGGCATCGACAACTGCACGTTTCTGCCGGGTGAGGTGCGTCACGTGCTGCCGACCTTGATGCGCGACGGCGTCCGCGCGGACGTCGTCGTCGCCGATCCGCCGCGCGCCGGATTCCACCCCAAGGCGCTCAACGCGCTCGCCGCGCTCGGCCCGGCGCGGATCGTGTACGTGTCCTGCAATCCCGTCCACGCTCGCGCGCGACGTCGGCGACCTGGTCCGTCAGGGCTATCGGCTCGAGTGGGTGCGAGCCGGTCGACATGTTCCCGCAGACGCCGCACATCGAGGCCGTCGCCCGTCTTCGTCGGGCGTCATGAAGATCTTCCTGGCCCGCCGTCTGGCCGCAGTCGCTGCTGGTCCTGCTGGGCGTGTCCTTCATCGTCTTCTTCATCCTGTATCTCACCGGCGATCCGGCGCTGGTGCTGCTGCCGCCCGACGCCAGCCCGGAGGACGTCGCCGAAGTTCCGGCGAGGCGATGGGCTTCAACGATCCGTTCCTCGTGCAGTACGGCCGCTTCCTCGTCGGCGCGCTGCGCGGCGACTTCGGGCAATCGGTGCGCCACGGCGAGCCCGCCTTCGGCCTCGTCGTCGAGCGCATGCCGGCAACGTTCGAGCTGCCGGGCGCCGCGCTGCTGGTCGCGCTGGCCCTGGCGATCCCGGCCGGCATCGTCTCGGCCGTCCGGCCGACACGATTGCTCGACTACATCTCGACCGTCGTGGCGCTGCTCGGGCAGTCGATGCCGACGTTCTGGCTCGGGATCATGCTGATCCTGGTGTTCTCGGTCCAGCTCAACCTGCTGCCGTCGTCGGGACGCGGCACGTTCGAGCACCTGATTCTGCCGGCGATCACGCTCGGGCTCTTCACGACCGCCCGCATCACGCGGCTCACGCGCTCGGGAATGCTCGAGGTGCTGAGCCAGGACTACATCCGCACGGCGCGGGCCAAGGGCGTGAGCGACCCGCCGGTCGTCTGGAAGCACGCGCTGCAAGAACGCCGCGATCCCGATCGTGACCATCGTGGGGATCGAGCTCGGCACCTGCTCGGAGGCTCGGTCATCACGGAAACCATCTTCGCGTGGCCGGGGGTCGGCCGCCTGTCGGTCCAGGCCATCTACAACCGCGACTATCCGGTGGTGCAGGCGGCGGTGTTCCTGCTCTCGTCCACGTTCGTGCTCGTCAACCTGTTCGTCGACGTCGTCTACACCTATCTCGATCCGCGGATCCGGCTGCAGGTGAGCGTCCGCGATCCAGCGCCCGTCCCATGGACCTCGACCGCCGAGCACGCACTCCGGCCCGGCGCGAGTGGGTCGTGTTCGCCCGGCGTCTCGCGCGGCGGCGGACGGCGCTCTTCGGTCTGCGTGGTCGTCACGATCGTGATCGTCGCGGCGCTCGGGGCGCCGTGGCTCGCCCAGTTACGATCCGATCGAGCAGGACATCAGCGAACGGCTGAGAGCCGCCCGGCGCGCCGGACGCGGCCGGACGCACGCACCTCCTCGGCACCGATCACCTCGGCCGCGATCTCCTGGCGCGCATGATCTCGGGGCGCGCCCGGCGCTGATGGTCGGCTTCGCCGCCGTCGCGATCTCCGGCCTGCTCGGGATGGCTGTCGGGCTGATCTCCGGCTACTTCGGCGGGCGGATCGACGACGTGTTCATGCGGCTCGCCGACATCCAGCTGGCGTTTCCGTTCATCCTGCTCGCGCATCGCCGTGATCGGCGTCCTCGGGCCGAGCCTGCCCGTCATCATCGTGGTCATCGGTGTCGTCGAGCTGGGTCGTGTACGCGCGCGTCGTGCGCGGCGCCGTGCTCTCCTTGCGCGAGCGCGAGTTCGTGCAGGCGGCGCACGCTCTCGGGAGCGGCGATGGCCGTGTCCTCGTGCGCCACATCCTGCCGAACGCCTTCACGCCGTGGCTCGTCGTCGCGACGCTCGACATGGCGCGCGTGATCGTGATCGAGTCGGCGCTGTCGTTCCTGGGGCTCGGAGTCAGCCTCCGACGCCGACGTGGGGCGGGATGCTCGCCGACGGCCGCGTCTACATCTCGACCGCTTGGTGGCTGGCGACTTTCCCTGGACTGGCCATTCTCGTGACCGTGCTCGGGATCAATCTGTTCGGCGATGGGCTGCGGGATACGCTCGATCCTCGTCTCAAGGTCTAGCGTCGAGGTCCGGGCGCGGGGGCGGTGGGGTTGGGAGGTCTGGGCCATCCTGACCGCATCCTCTGCGTTTGAGACGACACCAATCGGCTTGGGCCAAGGCAACGCTGCCTACACAGGATGGCCCAGACCTCCCCAACCCCACCGCCCCCGCGCCCGGCCGTTGCGGCTCAGCTTGGCCGGTCGAACGTACGCGATTCCTGAGCGCCTAGCGGTTCCGCCGACACTTCGTGGGCGGCTCTTTCCTGGTCAGCGCGCGGGATCGGCGGTCGCCGGTTGCGCGTGCCGAGTTCACCGTTCGGTGCGTCCTCGGCCGATGCACCTGCTGGGCTGGTTGTGGGTCTTAGGGCCTAGGGGGTGCTTGGTGGCGGGCGTAGAGCGCGCGGGCGAAGAGAAGGACGGCGGCGAGGGGGCTGTTAGCCAGAGGAGGCCCGAGGGACGCCGGTGAGGGTGTTGAGAATGAGGAAGATGAGGCCGCCGATCAGTGCTGACCAGAGCAGAAGGGTCGTGGTCCGATCGATCACGAGGCGCCAGCCGAGGGCGGCGACGAGCGTCGCGAGCAGGGCGCCGGTGCCATCGAGCGCGACGTCCTTGGCGCTTCCCGTGCGCGTCGGGACGAGCGACTGACGCGCCTCGTCCAGGATCGCCCACACCAGGCTGATCGTGAACGCGATCATCGCCGCCGTGCGAGGGGCCTGGTGCCGGGCACCGGCGAAGGCGCGATACCAGAGTGCCGCCAGCACTGCGTATTCGGTGAAGTGGCTGGCCTTGCGCACGAGGCCGTGCAGGGCGTGGAGCTGAGATGGCGCGGCCCACGGGGCCACCAGACGAAGGAGGGGCACCAGCCAGTGCTCGGTGTGCTCGGCGCTTCCGACGTCGGATGAGAGCGTGATGATCGCGGCCATCCACAGGGCGGGAGGAGCCAGTACTTGAGGGGCACGCCCGCCATGATACAAACAACGGTCGCGACACCGATCTGAGGGTAGAAGTCAGCATCCGGCGTGCTAGAGTGGCCGCGATGCTCGGCGGGATCCTCGACGATCTGCTGACCTCGCCGTCGACGGGGCCGTGCATTACGGCGACGCGTCACTTCCCCGCGCGGCCCCCGATCCTGGCGCCGTTCCCGCCTCGCTCGATCCGCGGCATCGGCGACGCGCTGCGCGCGCGCGGAATCGAGCAGCTCTACTCGCACCAGGCGCGTGCATGGGACCTGATCGCGAAGGGCCAGAACGTCGTCGTCGTCACGCCGACCGCGTCGGGCAAGACGCTCTGCTACAACCTGCCCGCGCTCCAGGCGCTCGTGCATCAGCCGGACGCGCGGATCCTCTACCTGTTCCCCACCAAGGCGCTCGCCCAGGATCAGCTCGCCGAGCTCGAAGAGCTGGCCCGGCAGCTGCCCGAGATGCGCATGTTCACCTACGACGGCGACACGCCCCAGGACGCGCGGCGCGCGGTGCGCGCGCGCGCCAATCTCGTGCTCACGAACCCGGACATGCTCCACTCGGGAATCCTGCCGCACCACACCAAGTGGGCGTCGCTCTTCCAGAACCTCCGCTACGTCGTGATCGACGAGCTGCACGCCTACCGCGGCGTGTTCGGCTCGCATCTCGCCAACGTGCTGCGCCGGCTCACGTCGGATCTGCCGGCACTACGGGTCGGCGCCCCAGTTCATCATGGCCTCGGCGACGATCGCCAACCCGGCGAGCTGGCCGAGCCGCGCTCATCGGCGAGCCGGTCGAGGAGATCACCGAGAGCGGCGCGCCCACCGGCGACAAGGTGTTCGTCTGCTACAACCCGCCCGTCGTCAACCCCGAGCTCGGCATCCGCGCGCCGTACCTCGGCGAGGCGGCCAAGCTCGCCCTGCGATTTCTGCCGCGAGAAGATCGCCACGATCGTCTTCGCCCAGAGCCGGCTGGCCACCGAGGTGCTTGCTGACGGCGATCAAGAGCGGCGTCGCCGACCAAGCACGGGCGATAGCGGAATCGTGCGCGGGTATCGCGGCGGCTATCTCCCGACGCGCCGCCGGGCGGTCGAGAAGGGCCTGCGCGAGGGCGAGGTGCTCGGCGTCGTCTCGACCAACGCGCTCGAGCTCGGCGTCGACATCGGCCACCTCGACGTCGCCGTGCTCGCCGGCTATCCCGGCGCGGATCGCGTCGCTCTGGCAGCAGGCCGGGCGCGCCGGACGTCGCAGCGGCCGGTCCGCGGCCGTCCTGGTCGCGACGAGCGCGCCGCTGGATCAGTTCATGGTCACGCATCCCGAATATCTCTTCGGAACGCCGCCCGAGCACGCGCGCGTGAACCCGAACAACCCGTTCATCCTCGTGAACCATCTGAAGTGCGCCGCGTTCGAGCTGCCCATCGGCGAGGACGAACGGTTCGGCGAGCTCGACGTGCGGAAGTTCCTGTCGGCGCTCGACGACGAGGGGGTCTTGCACCACGCGGGGCGCCACTGGCACTGGGCGGCCGAGACCTATCCGGCCGACCACACCTCGCTGCGTACCGTCACGACCGACAACTTCCTGGTGATCGACACCACGGCGCGCGACGAGAAGCAGACGAAGCGCCGCCAGATCATCGCCGAGGTCGACTGGGGCAGCGCCTTCGCGACGATCTATCCCAAGGCGATCTATCTCGTGGAGAGCGAGCCGTACGAAGTCCAGGAGCTCCACTTCCGCGAGGACGAAGAGAAGGTGGCGTACGTCAAGCGCGACGTCGCCGTCGACTACTTCACCGACGCGGTGAGCGCGAAGGGCGTCTGGATCCTCCAGCGCCTGGCCGAGGCCCCGCCGGCACCGTATCTCGCCGAGCAGGGCGAGGTGCTGGTGGCCGAGAAGGTCGTCGGGTTCAAGAAGATCAAGATGGGAACGCTCGGAGAACGTCGGCTCGGGCGAGGTCGAGCTGCCCCAGCAGGAGATGCAGACGACAGCCGCGTGGATCACCGTCGGGCCGCGACACGCTGGGGCGCGTCAGTCCTTCGCGCGAAGAGTTGATCGACGGGCTGCGCGCGATGACGTACCTGCTGCACCATCTGGCTCCGATCTTCCTGCTCTGCGACATCCGCGACCTCGGCTCCTGGCTCGGCGACACCACGCCGGCCACGAGCGGCGCCGTGGCGACCCGCGAGTCGACGAAGCGGCGTCTGATGTCCGCCGATCAGTTCAACCCGACGATCTACCTCTACGACTCCCACGCCGGCGGCATCGGGCTCGCCGAGCATCTGTTCGAGGTCCTGCCCGACCTGCTTGCGCCGCGGGCTCGCGACCCTCGAGACGTGCGCCTGCCGCGACGGTTGTCCCTCGTGCGTCGGGCCCGTGAACGAAGTGGGTCGCCGGGCCAAGACGCACGGCGCGGGCGCTCCTGCGCGCGCTGACCGCCTGAGGTCGCGTGGCCAGCCACTCGCTCGACGATCTCCGTCGCGTCATCCGGCGCATCGAGACGCGTCGCCCCAGGCGCGCGGCCGCTCAGCCGATCGAAGAGGTGCTGGGCGGTGAGCTCGTGGACACCGGCGAGGGAAGCTCCTGGTGGTTCGCCGCGAGTTTCCGCTCTCGCACCAGCACGGGCGTCAGACCCTCGGCGCCGTGCCCGAGGCGCCCCTCGATCTCTTGAGCGCCGTGGCGCGCGCCGAGCGGCCCGTCGAGGACGCGCGGCGCCTCCTCTTCCTGGACGCCGAGACGACGGGGCTCGCCGGCGGCACCGGCACGTACGCGTTCCTGGTCGGCGCCGCCTGGCTCGAGGACGACCGCCTGGTGCTGACGCAGCACTTCATGCGCGACTTCGACGAAGAGCCGGCGCTGCTGGCGGCACTGGGTCCGCTCCTCGAACAGGCGAGCGGCCTGGTGACCTTCAACGGGGCGACCTTCGACTTGCCGCTGCTCGAGACGCGCTTCTTGATGACGCGCCGGCGCTGGCCGGCCGCCCTACCGCACCTCGACCTCCTGCGCCCCGCGCGGCCAGCGTGTGGACGTCGTGCCTGACCGATTGCCGGCTGGCGACGATCGAGCGCGAGGTGGTCGGCGTCGTCCGCGAAGACGACATCGCCGGTGGCTTGATTCCGGCTCTCTACTTCGACTTCCTCCGGTCGCGAAGGGCCGCGCCGCTCGGCCGCGTACTCGCCCACAACCGTGACGATATCCTCACCCTGGTGGGGCCTCCTCGGCTGGTTCGGGAAGGCGCTCACGGCCCGCGAAGAGCTGACGGCCGGCGAGCTCGGCGGCCTCGGGCGGCTCTGGGAGCCGGTCGACGTCGAGCGCGCGCTCGATTGTTATCGCGCCGCGCTCGCGGCCGGCTCTCGGGCGCCCCGGCGCAGGCCGTGCGGCTCAATTTGGCAAGGTGGGAGAAGCGGTTCGCCCGATGGGACGCGGCGTGCCTCGCTGTGGGAGGAGGCCGCGCGCGACACGGCGTTCGACCCGCGCCCGTGGGAAGAGTTGGCCAAGTTTCACGAGCACCGCCGGCGCGACTTCGCCGCCGCGCACGCGGTCGTCGAGGACGCCCTGGGCCTCGCCGAGGATACGAGCGTGTCCTCGCGCGTGCGGGGAGGCGTTCGCCTACCGCCGCGCCCGCCTCGAGCGCCGGCCTCGCGCGCGGCTGACGGTCGTGGCGGTTTCGCCGCCTCGTGACGAGCTCGCGAAGGCCTGCCGAGCAGACTCACGCACCCTTCGCGGGCTTTGCCCCCGGCGTGCCTCACGGCCTTCTGCGCTGGATCTTCGCCGCGCTCGCGGTCACAGGCCTGGGGCTCACCCGCGTCGTCCAACGGTCGATCCGCGGAAACGCGGCGCTCCCTCTGCTGGGTCGTCTCACTAACGCGGCCATCGTGGGCCTGGCCCTGTGCGAGGCGATTGCGGTCTACGGATTCGTGTTGTTCATGCTCGCGGGTCGCCCTATCGACTACTACGGGTTCGCGGCGCTCGCCTTGGTGGGATTCCTCCCTGTATTTCCCGCGCCGTGGGATCTGGGAAGAGCAGGCGCGCACGATGACGAGTGGCGCCGCCGGGCGCGGAATCACGCGGCCGGGGGCGTGACGGCGCGATTGCGCTCTTTCACCCTCGCCGAGCGGCCCGACCTCGCGAAGGGCGTGCATCGCCTCATCGCGTCGCTCTGGCCGCCCGAGATGGAGTACATCCACCACGACCCGGTGTGCGGACGCCACTGGGGTGCGCTCTACCGGCAGTTCGCCGAATTCCAGCCCGTGCTGTGCGACGCGCGTGCGCCGTGATCGCCGCCGGCTTCACGATCCCCTCGAATGGAGCGGCCGCGTGCGCGATCTCCCGTCGGGCGTCGGCGGCGCCTCGTCCGCGGCGTTCGCGGCCGGGCGCGGGCTGGCCGGCGACGACCCTCTCCGCGCTGCTCGCGGCGGTCGCGCGCGACCAGCGGGGTCGTGGCCACAGTGCGCGGGGTGATCCGCGCGATGCGATCCATCGCCGCTCGGCACGGCTTGCGTGAGCTGATCGCGCCGGTCCGACCGACGCTCCAGGCATCGGTATCCGATGACCTCGATGCGCCGGTACGTCAAGTGGCGGCGCGCCGACGGCGCGTCGTTCGATCCCTGGCTCCGGCTTCACTGGCGGCTGGGCGCCCGGTTCCTGCGTGTGGCGCCGCGCTCGATGGTCGTCACCGGCCACCGTCGCGAGAGTGGGAGGCCTGGACGACCATGAGGTTCCCCGAGAGCGGCCGCTACGCGGCCCCGGCGCGCTGGCGCCGGTGACGATCGACCGCCGGAGCAACCGCGGCCGGTACATCGAGCCGAACGTCTGGATGCTTCACCCGATCAAGGTGCCGGGAAGGTGACGACGTGAAGGACGTGCGCCCGGGGACGTACGCGAAGGCCGATCTGGAAGGTGGCCGAGGAGGGCTGCGAGGAATGCACCCGGTGGCCTGAGGGCAGCCCCAGGCAGTACAGCGTCTCCGATCCGCGGAAGTAGCGCCGGGTGATCACCGCTTCGCGCCGTGTCGTCGGGGACGAACGTGACGTCGTCGGGCCGGATCATCACGCGGACCCGCTCGCCCTGAGCGCGGCCGTTCGCGCCGCCGAACAGACCGATCTCCGTGGCGACCCCCTCGGCGGTCACGACCCCGGGCAGGAAATCCGCCGCACCCACGAACTCGGCCACGAAGGGCGTCGAGGGATGGTGGTAGATCGTCTCGGGCGATCCGAGCTGTCTCAGCCGCCCCGGTCGAGAACGCCGACTTACGGTCCGCGATCGTAAACGCCTCTTCCTGGTCGTGTGTGACGAAGATCGCGGTGGTCTCCGGTGGCGCGCAGGATTTTCTCCACCTCGTCGCGCATCTGCGCGCGCAGGTCCGTGTCGAGGTTCGAGAACGGCTCGTCGAGCACAGATCAGCGCGGGCGCCGGCGCCAGGGCGCGCGCGACGGCGACGCGCTGCTGCTGGCCGCCCGGAGAGCTCGTGCGGATAGCGCTCGGATGAACTCGGTCAGCCCCACGAGCCCCAGCACCTGCGCGATTCGAGCCTGCCGATCGCCTCCGGCTGGCGCGCTCGAGCCCGAAGCCGACGTTTTGCCCCACCGTGAGATGAGGAACAGGGCGTAGTCCTGGAACACCACCCCGACACCCCGTGCCTCCGGCGCGACGTGAATGCTCCGCGCTGACGCATCGGCCACCGTCCGTCCGGCGATGGCGATCTGTCCTCGTCGGGCGCTTCGAACCCGGCGATCAGCCTGAGGGTCGTGGTCTTGCCGCATCCCGAAGGCCCGAGCAAGGCGAGGATCCGCCCGCTCTCGAGCGTGAAGGACAGGCGATCCGGTCGCCGGCGGTCGCCCGCCGCCGAAGCGCTTCGTGACTTGATCGAGATGGACCAGAGCCATCCGGCGGGGCTCAGCCTTCCGTCACGGCACCGGCGTCAGCGGCGGCTTGCCGTCGAGACGGCCAGGCAGTTGCGGACGGCGAGGCTTGCCATCGCCAGGCGCGTATCGAACGATGCGCTCGCGATGATGCGGCGCGAGCACCACGTTTTTCAGCGGCACCAGGCCCGGATGGACCGTTCGGCTCCTCTTCGAACACGTCGAGCCCCGCGCCGGCGATCCACCCCTCCTTGAGGGCGCGCACGAGCGCGGCCTCGTCCCGACGGGACCCCGCGCGGCGTTCACCAGCACCGCCGACTTCTTCATGAGCCGCAAACGCGCTCGTTCATGAGGTGGCGCGTTTCGGGCAAAGAGCGGCGTGTGAAGGCTGACTGAAGTCGGCCTCCGCGAGGAAGGGAGCTCGAGATCCATCCGGGTCGCGCGCAGCTCACGCTCGGCGGCGGCGTCCGCCCGGAGGGCGTCCTGGTAGAGCACGCGCATGTTGAAGCCGAGCGCGCGCCGCGCGACCGCGCGCCCGATGCGCCCGAACCCGACGACGCCCAGGGTCTTTCCGTGGATGTCCGCGCCCCACAGCAGGGTCCCACTCCCATTTCTGCCACTGGCCCGAGCGCGCAGAAGTGGTCGGCCTCGACCACGCCGCGCGGCCGCCATCAGCAACGTCCACGCGAAGTCGGCGGTGGTCTCGGTGAGGACGTCCGGAGTGTTGGTGACGACGACCCCGCGGCGGCGCGCCGCCGCGACGTCGATGTTGTTGTAGCCGACCGCGACGTTCGCGACGACCTTCACGGTGGGCGCGCGGCGGCCAGCACCTCGTCGTCGATCGCGCTGACGATGTGGCAGATGAGCCCGCCCTTGCCCCGGAGCCGGGAGATCAGCTCGGCCTTGGAAAGCGCCGTCTGCCCACTGTTGTAGTCGACAGTCACGTCCTTGGGAATGATCTCGATCGATTCAGTCGGTAAGATATTGGAAATAAAGATGCTTTTAGCCATGAATCTCCCTTCCGGATTAATTCCCGCGACGGCTTGACGCCGCCCGTATATTTAGCACTCGACATTTCTGAGTGCTAACAGGCATCGGCAGCTGGAGGACGGTCAAGCCCATCGCCCGCAGAAGGCTAGCGCAACATCAACAAAGCACCAAGGAGGCAGAGACACCATGAAGATTCGTCCGCTGCACGACCGCATCCTCGGTCGAGCGGCTCGAGGAGCAAGAGGTCCAGCCAGGGGTGGGATCATCATCCCGGACACGGCCAAGGAGAAGCCGCAAGAGGGCAAGGTCATCGCAGCCGGCACCGGGAAGGTCGACGACGACGGCAAGAAGATCCCGCTGGACGTGAAGGCCGGAGACAAGCATCCTGTTCGGCAAGTATTCGGGCTCCGAGGTCAAGATCGACGACAAGGAATATCCTCATCCTGCGCGAGGAAGACGTCCTCGCCATTCTCGACTAGTAAGGAGGAACGCGATCCATGCCGAAGCAGCTCAAGTTCGACGAGGAGGCCCGGAGCGCTCTGCTCAGGGGCGTCAACATCATGGCCGCGGCGGTGAAGGCGACGCTGGGCCCGAAGGGCCGCAACGTCGTCATCGACAAGAAGTTCGGCAGCCCGACGATCACCAAGGACGGCGTCACGGTCGCCAAGGAGATCGAGCTGAAGGATCCACTACGAGGACATGGGCGCCCAGATGCTGAAGGAGGTCGCGTCCAAGACCTCCGACATCGCCGGTGACGGCACGACCACCGCGACCGTGCTGGCCCAGGCGATCTTCCGCGAGGGGCTGCAAGAACGTGACCGCCGGCGCGAACCCGATGGGCCTGAAGCGTGGCATCGAAGCGGCGGTCGAGGCCGGTGACCGACGAGGCTGAAGAAGCTCTCCAAGTCGACGAAGGACAAGAAGGAGATCGCCCAGGTCGCGACGATCGCCTCGAACAACGACAAGACGATCGGCAGCCTGATCGCCGAGGCGATGGAAAAGGTCGGCAAGGACGGCGTCATCACGGTCGAAGTCGAAGTCGGCCGACACCGTGCTGGACGTGGTCGAGGGCATGCAGTTCGACCGCGGCTACCTCTCGCCGTACTTCGTGACCGACGCCGAGCGCATGGAAGTCGTGCTCGAGGACGCGCTCGTCCTGATCCACGAGAAGAAGATCAGCGTGATGAAGGACATGCTGCCGCTGCTCGGAGCAGGTGGCGCGGTCCGGCAAGCCGCTGCTGATCATCGCCGAGGACGTCGAGGGCGAGGCGCTGGCCACCCTGGTGGTCAACAAGCTGCGCGGCACCCTGCACGCCTGCGCGGTGAAGGCGCCGGGCTTCGGCGACCGCCGCAAGGCGATGCTCGAGGACATCGCGACCCTGACCGGCGGCAAGGCGATCACCGAGGATCTCGGCATCAAGCTCGAGAACATCAAGCTCGAGGACCTCGGACGCGCCAAGAAGGTGGTCGTGGACAAGGACAACACGACCATCGTCGAGGGCGCCGGCAAGACGAAGGCGATCGAGGGGCGCATCAAGCAGATCCGCGCCCAGATCGAGGAGACGACCTCGCGACTACGACCGCGAGAAGCTGCAGGAGCGGCTGGCGAAGCTGGCCGGCGGCGTGGCGGTGATCAAGGTCGGCGCCGCGACCGAGACGGCGATGAAGGAGAAGAAGGCCCGCGTCGAGGACGCGCTGAACGCGACCCGCGCGGCCGTCGAGGAAGGCATCGTGCCGGGCGGCGGCGTCGGCCCTGCTGCGCGCGGCGAAGGCCGATCGATCAGCTGCGAAGGCTCGATGGGCGACGAGAAGGTGGGCGCCGATGATCGTCAGGCGGGCGCTCGAGGAGCCCATCCGCCAGATCGTCGAGAACGCCGGGCTCGAGGGCAGCGTGATCGTCGAGAAGGTGAAGAGCCGAGACCGTCGCGACCCGCGGCTTCGACGCCGGATAGCGATGGAGTACGTCGACATGATGCAGGCGGGGATCATCGACCCGACCAGGTCGAGCGGGTGGCGCTGCAGAACGCGGCGTCGATCGCGTCGCTGCTGCTGACGACCGAGGCGCTGATCACCGACATCCCGGAGGACAAGCGGCGGCCGCGCCCGCGATGCCTCACGGGGATATGTATTAGTTAACTCGGAGGGGGTTCGCCCCCTTTTCTCGGAGGGAGCCTCGACGGCCCCCTCCGATTCCTCCCAGGAATCGGATTGCGGCGGCTGAGCCGCCGCTCGACGCGGCATCCGAGCGGCAAAGCCGGCGATAGCGAAAGCGTCGGAGGGCAAGCTTTGGCAATCGCGCGATGCGCGGGCGGCGGCGCGGCCGGAGAATGGTCCGGGCCGTATCGTCTTTGTCGGCGTTGACCTTGCACGCGTACTCGTGGATGTCTGATACGTTTAGGCGCTCAACTGATGTATAGGTGGGCGTGAGTGATGAACTGCGACCGTACGAAGTTCTCGTGATCGTCGATCCTCCGTCCCGACCGATGAGGAAGTCGCCGCGCCTGCTCGACGCAGCTTGGCGAGCAGCTCAAACACGCTCGGCGCCGAGGTCACCAAAGATGGAGAACTGGGGAAAGCGCCGGCTCGCGTACGACATCCGCAAGCAGCGTGAAGGCACGTACGCGGTGTTTGATGTTTCTGCCGAGCCCTCGCCATGGTGAAGAGAATTCGAGCGGCAGCTGCGCCTGCAACGAGAACGTGCTGCGCTTCCTGTCAGCACGCGGGTCCCGATCCGCAAGAAGGCTCGGCCGGCAAAAACTCAGGAGGTGGTCGAGGAGGTCAGTTGATGGCGAGCCTCAACAAGGTCATTCCTGATCGGCAACCTGACCGCGGCCCCCGGAGCTGCGCTACACGCCGAGCGGCACCGCGCGTGGCGGATTGCGCGCTGGCGGTCAACGTACACTGCGACCACGGCGCAGGGCGGAGAAGAGAGCTGTCCTCACGGTCGTCGTGTGGGGCAAACAGGCCGAGAGTCTGTGGCGAGTATCTCGACAAAGGGCAGTCCGATCCTCGTCGAGGGACGTCTGCAGACGCGCGACTGGGAGAGCCAAGGACGGACAAGCGCACGCGTCATCGAGGTGGTGGCCGAGCGCGTCCAGTTCATGGGACGCGGCCGCGCCGCCGGCCACCGCGGCAGTACCGGCGCCGGCGAGCCGTTCGCCGAGCCGCGGGCGCCGGCAGGACGACGACGTCCCCGTTCCGAGCAGCCCGGAAGAAGAAGAGAATTTGAGGCCATTCCCCCGAGCGACCACAGGAAGCCCATGAAGCGTCGCCGGTTCGGCCGGCGGAAGATCTGCAAGTTCTGCGCGGACAAGGTCGAGCCTCGGTCGACTACAGGGACGTACGCCGCCTGCGCAGCTTGCGTGACGCGAGCGGGGCAAGATCATTCCCGCGCCGCATCTCAGGCAGCTGCGCGCGGCATCAGCGCCAGCTCACGCACGCGATCAAGCGGGCGCGCACGGTCGCCCTGCTGCCGTAGCTGCAAGCCGGACTAGGAAACGCCGTGAAGGTCATTCTGCTGCGACGACGTCACGAAGGTCGGGCGCCGGGGCGAGGTGCGAGACGTCTCCGACGGATACGCGCCGCAACTTCCTGATCCCCAGAAGCTCGCGCTCTCCGCCAGCGCCGGCAACCTCAAGAACCTCGAGCACATCAAGCGCAGCAGCAGGACGCGAAGGCCGACCGCGTCGAAGGCCGACGCCGGAGTCGCTGCGCGCGAACGATCAGGCTCGTCTACGAGGAGCGCCGGCAGGCCTCCGAGGAAGGCAAGCTGCTTCGGCTCGGTCACGTCGCAGGACATCGCCGAGTTACCTCGGCACGCGCGGCATCCGATGGAGCAGCGGCGCATCACGCTCGACGAGCCCATCAAGACGCTCGAGGGAGACTCAGGTCTCCATGCGGCTGCCCCACGGGGAGGTCGCCGCGCAGCTGCGGGTCAAGCGTCGTCCGCGAGTAGCGGCGCGTCGGAGGCGAGCGAGCGACTCGGGGATCACAGCACTCTATCCGCTTCCTCATCACCGCTATTCGTCGGATATCCACCGATGTCCACGGATCAGTCCACCGAATACGCTCGCGCATCGAAATTTGATTGACGAGGGGCGATGCTTCGCTACGATGCATCGATGATCAGCGTCACCCATGAGTCGTCCGGAAATGCCGATGCAGATCCCACCGCACACAACATGGACGCGGAGGCTTCTGGTGCTGGGCGCGATCCTCCTTGAAAGAGCCACGAGACACTGCCGCGAGTGATCGAGCTTCTCAAGCCACCGGATTTCTGCACCAGGCCCATCGCGTACGATGCGTATCGGGCGTCGCCAACCTGTTCAACCGGGCGAGCCGCGTCGATGTCCTGACCCTGACCGAAGAACTGCCACGCCGATCAGCTCCAGCTCGTCAGCGGCCGCAGCGCGGCGCGCTGCTCGTCGAGCAGGGGTCGATTTCCCGCATACCTCAACTCGTACGCGTCGATCGTCAGCAATAATAACTG
>ERZ1370068.2359-contig-1513_pt1 | contig 31136 bp, 46 predicted proteins | sample MGYA00561227_ERZ1370068 | MGnify/ENA primary metagenome ERZ1370068 (study PRJEB38410, sample SAMEA6850437) | metagenome | study: Metagenomic assessment of the ecological functions of the soil: analysis of the soil microbiota associated with the...
CAGCCATCCAGTGCAGGCGCTTGATCACCTCCGGCGAGTTGGCTCCGAAGCGCAGCGCCTTGCCCGAGCCCTTCGTTCAGGTTGCAGTACGCGCGGTTGCCGTCCGCCGGCGTTCTCGACGATCCACACCGGCATCGACGGGCTGATCACCCCGGCCATGGGGCCCACCGGCCGCATGGTGGTGCGTCGGGTCGAACGCGAACGGCACCGCTGTCCGCCGAGGCAGCGCGCCGCAGCCGCGTCGAGCGGCCCAGCCTTCGTACAGGATTGCGCCGATGACTGCTGCCTTGCATCGGGCCGCACATCTCGTCCCACGCGATCGGGGGCCCGGCGTGCAGGATCATGCGCGTCGCGCATGCCGGGCAGTTCCGCGCCGCGCGACTCCGGATTCCGATGAGCACGGGCTGTGCGGCGAGGTAGCTGGCATAGGCGATCTGGTTGGCGCTCTCCACTGCCGGAGTGCACGCACGAGCTGCGGCCAGCGCCCAACCCGCCGCACGATCGCCGCCGGCCGGCGGCGACCACTCGACTTGTACCGCCTTCCGCCGGCCCGCGCGATGGATTCGGCGAAAGACGCGAGCCCGACGTTGATGATGGCCTGACCGTCCTCGAACAGCGTGCTCACCGAGTCGGATTCTGCGACCGGCGACCGCGCTGCGACGTCCTGCAGCGGCCAGGGCGAGTCCGCCGCCATGCTCGCGGCGAGCCTGACCGCCTGCGCGTTGCTCTGGCGAGCACCATGCCAGCCTGCGTCAGAGCGCTGGTCTGACAGATCGAGCCCTTGCGGGTCGCCCTCGGTGCCGCAGACATGCGCCCACGAACGCGAGGTTCCGCGCCGTGCCGCGCTGCGATCTCGCGCGCGCGTCGCAAGTGCTGGAACCAGCTCGCCGGCAGGGTCCGCGTTGCTGCCATAACCGAGCACGACGTCGAGCAGGATCACCGCCGTCTCCGGATCCTCCGCCTCCTTGACGATGCGCTCGTTGCGCAGGCGGTAGATCGATCATCGGATGCGGACGGCCGCGGGTGAACACATCGTCGCCGAGGTCGATCATCGTGTGGTGGTGGCTGTGCCACAGGTCCGACAGCTCGCCCTCGCGCCGCACGGGCGTGTTGGAGTAAACATCGGCCAGCCGCTCGTCGAGCAACAGCACCGCCTCGTAGCAGAAGGTGCCGCCGCTGAACAGCCCGCGAATGTAGCGCTGGCCCGCGCCCAGCGGCGGCAGCCCGGCGGGAGGCGCTGCGACGTCTCCGTACGACTGGCGCGGGATCTCGCCTCTGGCGATCGCCACGGCGGCGCGCGCCGCATCCTCGAGAGTCCTGGCCCCATGCACGTTGCCGCCCGAAATCTTGCTGGGGTCGGCGCCGAGAAAATTGACCACCACCGGCTTGCCCGCCTTGCGCGCCTCGCTGAGGATGCGCTCGGCGACCTCCGCAGCGGGCGGCTTGGAGATGAGCACGATCACCTTCGTGGCTGGGTCCGCGGCAAGATCGCGCAGCCCTTTCGACATGGAGATGCCGCCGATCTCGCTGTGCAGATCGCGCCCGCCGGTTCCGATCGCCTGGGAGATCCCCAGCCCGAGCCGATCGACCAGCACGGTGACCTGCTGCAGGCCGGTGCCAGAGGCGCCCACCGCGCCGATCGGTCCGCGCTTCACCGACGTTGGCGAAGGCGAGAGGTACGCCGTTGATGATCGCGGTGCCGCAGTCGGGACCCATCACGATCAGATCCCGTTCGCTGGCCATTTGCTTGAGGCGCAGCTCGTCTGCCTCGGGCACGTTGTCGCTGAACAGCATGACGTTCAGCCCGAGGTGCAGTGCCTTCACGGCTTCGGCTGCGGCGTATTCGCCCGGCACCGAGATCAGCGCCATGTTGGCTGCGCCGACCTCCGCTCAATGCCATCTGAATGCTGCGCGGCTAGGCGCCGCTTCCCGCGTGCTCCGACCGACACTCGCCTGCCGCGTCAGGTTCCTTCACCGCCTCGTCGATTGCGGCCGGCAACGCGGACGCTCTCCCGCACCACGATCAGCAGGTCAGGACGCGGTGGCGCCGGTGGTGTCTACCGCCAGGCCGGCCTCGGACAGCAAGGCCACGTTGTTCTCGGTAGCCATTACCGCGGAGGCTTCCTCCACGCCGGGCAGCTTCGCGAGCAACGCAGACAGCTGCATCAGAGATACCGAATCCCGGTACTCCTTGGGGATGACCTTGAACGCGGTAGCCATCGCAGGTGGCTGCTCTCGGCTATCTGAGCGCGGAGACGACGGCCAGGCGCGATCGTGCCGGCTCGCCTGCGCCGCCGCCGATCCGCGCGAGTCACGATCAGCGAAGGGGCGCAGGCCGAACAGCAGCCCTGTCAAGCGCGTCGGCACCGGAGCTGTGGCCTATGCGAACGACGCGGCGCGCGCTGACCACGCGCATCCGCGCATCGCTCACGGCGATTGCCGACACCAGATCGGCCAGTGATTCGGAGAATTCGCCCGCCACCGCGTCGAGCAGAAACTGACGGCTGATGAGATTGGCGTGGCGTGCGAACCGCTGCAGCGGACCGCCAAGAGCCGGCCAGGAACGAGCCGCAGCGCGAGGCTGCGCACGAGCAGCGGCTCCACAGGGCAGCGAGGTAGCCGACGATGAAGTCGTCGCCAGACGGCGTGAGCCCCGGGCCGAGACCGGCGAGCTGACCCAGCGCCTGCGCCGCGCCGTCCGCATCGAGACTCCGGGTCGCGCTGGCCAGTACCGGCAGCGGTCTCGCCTGAGGCGGCGCTGCAGCGCCTGGTCCAGCGGTGAGCCAGGGCTCGTCATCGCACAGGAGCAGCGGAGCGAACCCGCTGGCAGGCGCCTGCTCCGCAGCGTCGAGCGCACGTCAACGCAAGCGCGCAGCGTCTGGTCCGCGCACGGGTCGACGTGCACGCAGGCGGCCGCGCACGTAACGCCAATGGCCGCCCTGGAAAGATCGCACCGTCATGCCGGCTTGCACGATGCGCAGGTCAACGCCGTCGGCCGCGACCGTCTGCCCAGCCATGCACCACGCCCGGAAGTCGACGGGCGCGGGCAGGACGCAGCGAATTCCGTGCGGGATGTTTCCCAGCTCCCTGGGACAGCAGGGTCACGAGCGTCCCGTGATCGGTCTCGATGTTGCACGCCTGCCGGTAGACGCCGTGCACACGCCCCGGAAGCACAACGCCACGCGGCTGCCGATCTGCTGTGCCGGACGATCGTATCAGCTGCGCCAGCTCAGCCATGGCATGCGCCGCGGCGCAAGCAACGGTGTCCAATACGGTGGTCATGACTGGCAACAGGGGCACGCGGCTCAAGCACTCAGCACTGCCAGCGCACGCTTGGAGTCCGACACCCAGCCGAAGATGCCGCCCTGCGCCTTGACCATCGGCGAGCGCGGCCTGCTGGAACTCGGGGAAATAGGAGCCGACGCAGTCGGACAGCACGACGCACTCGAAGCCGCGGTCGTTCGCCTCGCGCACGGTCGTGTTGACGCACACCTCGGTGGTCACGCCGCAGACGATCAGCGTCTTGATGCCGCGATTGCGCAGGATCAGCTCGAGGTCGGTGGCGTAGAACGCGCCCTTGCCGGGCTTGTCGATCACGGTCTCGCCAGGCTTGGGATAGAGCTCGGGCACGATATCGTGGCCCGACTCGCCGCGCACCAGGATGCGGCCCATCGGCCCGGGATCGCCGATGCGCGTCTTGCCGCGTGCCGCGGACGAGCTTGCTGGGCGGGCAGTCGGCTGAGATCGGGCCGGTGGCCCTCGCGGGTGTGGATGATGCATCATGCCCAGCTTGCGCGCCGCGTCGAGCACGCGCCTGCATCGGCTGCGATGGTCGCCTGCAGCGGCGTCACGTCGTTGCCCAGCGCTTCGCCGAAGCCGCCCGGCAGCACGAAGTCGCGCTGCATGTCGATGATCAGCAACGCGGTGCTGTGTCGGGATCGAACTCGAATTCATAGGGCTCGGCGCCCATTTGTTTGCGTGCCATGGTCTGTCCTCCTTCCGCTAGTCGCCACGGGCTGCTGCCAGCGTCCGCTTGCTGCGCCACGATGTAAAGATCGCTCGGCGTAAAGGCCGCTCGTCCCGCTTCGACGCAGGACGCTGCTCCGTTCGAGGCGCCTGGTCCGCGCCGCTTTCGGCTCGCCACACTATGTATACTGCATGGTATACAAGATAGCGTAGCGGGGAAAGCGGTGTCGATGACGATTCCTCGTCTTCTCGCCGATTACCGCAGCGGCAAGCGCACGCCCTTCGAGCGTCGTCGAGAGCGCTGCTGGCACGCGGCGACGACGGCGCCTATGCCGCGCGCCTGGATCCACCGCGTCGATGCGAAGCACCCTCAGGCAGCGGCGCCAGAGCGCTGGAGGAGCAGACGCGAAGCTGATCCGCGCGACGCTCGACCGCCTGCCTCTGTATGGCGTTCCGTACGCGGTCAAGGACAACATCGACGTGGCCGGGCTTGCCGACCACGGCGGCCTGCCCCGCCTTCTCCTACGTGCCGCAGCGTTCCGCCACGGTCGTCGAGCAGGCTCGAGGCCGCTGGCGCGATCCTGGTCGGGCAAGACCAACCTGGACCAGTTCGCCACCGGGCTCGTCGGCACGCGCTCGCCCTACGGCGTCGTGTCCGAACGCCTTTCGCCCCGAATACATTTCAGGTGGCTCCAGCTCCGGTTCAGCGGTGGTCGTGGCGCGCGGCCTGGTGAGCTTCTCGCTGGGGACGGACACGGCCGGCTCTGGGCGCGTGCCGGCCGGGCTCAACAACCTGGTCGGACTCGAAGCCGACCCGCGGTTTGATCAGCGGGCGCGGCGTGGTCCCGGCCTGCCAGTCGCTGGACTGTGTCTCCGTGTTTGCGCTGACCACGCCGGATGCGATCGCGGTGTTCGATGCGGCGCGGGCGTACGATCCGACCGATCCCTATTCACGGACGCTGGAGCCTGTGGCCCGCATCCTGCGGCGCCGAGTTTCGCTTCGGGATCCCGGACCCGCTGGAGTTCTACGGCGACGCGCGCGCCAAGACGCGCCTTCGACGAACGCGGTCGCGCAGCCTGCACGAGCATCGGCGGGATGGCTGTCGAAGGTCGACTTCGCTCTGTTTCTGGAAACGGCATCGCTGCTCTACGACGGCCCCTGGGTAGCCGAGCGCATGGCGGCCATCAGGTCCTTCTTCGAGCGCATGCAGACCAGATCCACCCGGTCGTGCGCGAGATCATCGGCGGCGCGACGCGAACTTCTCCGCCACCGATCTGTTCCAGGCCACGACGCGCTTGCACGTGCTGCGAAAGGCGGCCGCACGGCGTGTGGGACTCCATCCGACGTGCTGGTGGTGCCCACCGCGCCGACCGCGTACAAGATCGATGAAGTGCTGGCCGATCCGTTCCAGACCAACCGGCGCCTGGGCCACTACACCAACTTCGTCAACCTGCTCGACCTCGCCGCTATCGCCGTGCCCGCCTCGTTCCGGCCCGACGGGCTGCCGGTGGGCATCACGCTGATCGGCCCGGCCGGCAGCGACCGCATGCTCGCCGACCTGGCGCAGCGCTTCCACCAGCGCACCGGGTTGCAAGCTCGGCGCTCTGGAAGAGCAATCTGCCGCCGCCCGCGCCAATCGCGCCGGGCGAGGACAGCGTCAAGGTGGCCGTGGTCGGCGCGCATCTGAGCGGCCTGCCGCTCAACCACGAGCTCACGCAACGCGGGGCTCGTCTCGAGCGCGTGGCGCGCACCGCAGCGCGCTACCGCCTGTTTGCCCTGCCCGGCACGACGCCGCCCAAGCCTGGGATGGTGCGCGACGAGCTCCGGTGCCGGACAAGCCGATCGAGCTGGAGGTCTGGCGCATGTCTGCCGCTGCGTTCGGGCCGTTCGTCGCAGCGATTCCGTCGCCGCTGGGCATCGGCCGCATCGAGACTCGAGGACGGCGAGTGGGTGCAGGGGTTCCTGTGCGAGACCTGGGCCGTGAGCCGGCGCCGAGGACATCTCGCACTTCGGTGGTTGGCGCGCTTTCCCTGGTCGGCAGAGCTGCGGCGAACCGGGGCGTTCTCGTTCCCAGCCGCCGCGCTTCCGATCAAAGCTCCGGCAGGCGCTTGGAACACACGCGCGTTGCCAGCAGCGGGTTCCGGCAAACCGCGTGCGGCCCGGCGTATACTGAAACGCAGGTTCGGTGGCGAGTATCAAGGAAGCTCGAGATCCCGGAAACCGGACTGCTCCTCTGCTCAGCGGGCACAAGAAGATGAAACGCCGCAGCCTGCTCCAAGCCGCACTCGCGATGGCAAGCGCGGCACCTGCTTCCGGCCATTCGCCGCACCCGGAACTGGAATGCGTTGAGGGCGACGCACTGGCTTATCGGGGCAGCCCGCGACGATGCCGAGGCGTCCCGGCTGGCGGATGCGGCATCGGCGCTCCCTGGCCGCGCGTATTCCCCAGAGCCAGGCAATGCACGGCAAGCCGGGAACGATCGCGAGATCGTGCAGCTGCTGCGGACGCGGCAGCTGGAGCTGGCGATCATGAGCATCGATGCGGCTAACGACGCGCTCTCAGGAGGCGCCGCCCGGTTCGCGAAAGCCTGATTGCGCTTCGCACCGTGGCCCCTGTTCGGCCCGCACCTGCTGGTCGCCCTCGAAGACTACCCACCGATAAGGCCACACGGATCGCGCGCAGCATTGGCAGGCTTCCGCTGGCGGGATGGCTCCGCCCCCACGCGCAGATCCGGGCCCCAATCCATGGTGCCGCTGCATGCCGGCGCCATGCGCTTCAAGCAGGCGCACGAACCGAAACCGGGCAGTGACGTGTCAGCGCGGCGACGCGGTCGTCCTCGAACCCTCTGACGCGTGCAGCGGCGCGCCTGGAACCCGTCCTGCGAGGTGGCTTCAGTCGGCCTTGGCTGACCCGCGCGAGCGCCGCCGCCACATCAACCAGGGCTGAGCCGCCGAGCGCGATACCGCACATCCGATCGAGCGCGGCTGCGATCCATCCGGTGCGCGTCTTGTTCGTCGCCTTGCGGTAGGCCTGGTAGTCAGGGTCGAGCGCGTGCTCGCGCTCGCGCTGCGCCTCGAAATCGTGCACCCATTGCGGGAGGCGCACGCAGTGCGCGGGCTCGCTGCCCCAAATCAGATTGACTGGGGACGGAAAGCGTCGCAGCCGCTTGCCGCTTGGCCGAAACGCGTGGCGACCAGACGGATCTCCAATCACCGGAGTCGCCTGCTCGGGCCAGTGGAAGATCAAAGTGGCATCGGTACCACCGTCCGGAGCCGGCAGCTCTCGTTCGCGGATCGTCGCCACCGGGATTTCCTGACCCTGGTAATAGGCTTCGGCAAGCACCCGCACGGGTGCGCCGCTGCGCACCTGAAAGCGAACGCGAGAACGGCTCCCTTGTAGTGAAGCTGCGCGTCGGTCGCCGGGTCGGTCTCCAACGACATCAATGCGACCGCGGGCGCCTGGGCAGCTTCTTCGCCGCGAGCAGCAGCGCAGACGGCGATCAGCAGTGTCAACAGAGCCGCTTTGGCGGTCGCTGTGGGATGCATCGCGGGAAGTTCGTCCTCGGGGATTGGGCCGCGCGGATGCGCAACCGGGGCTAGCGAAGCAGGAGGTGGGCCAGAGGGCCTTGGGCGCGTTGCGAGACCGATCAGAGCTTCCCTAACGTTCTCCGACAGCTTTCAGAAAGCGCGCCTTGTCGTCCTCGCTGCTCAGCTGCTCGGCGAGCAGCAGGTGGAATTGCCGCCGGCTGGTGGCCGCGGCCGCGGCCTTCTTGCACCACGATCCGGGCCTATCGGGCTGAGGTACGACGCCAACCGGCGCGAAGCGTCGTGATTTTGTGTCGTCGGCGGATGCGGAACCGTCCTCGTTTTCGGCGGGGACGCTTGCCGGCGGTTCCGATTGCGCGGAGCCGCGCCGGGGAGCTGTTGCCTCCCGGCCAGGAACTTCTCTTCTTCTTGCTGCCCAGACTTTCCGCGAGCAGCGCTACTAAGGTGTCGAGCTCTTGTGTGTTCTTGGCGCTCGCCTGACGATGACCTTGCGCCACCGGCCCGAGAAAGCGCATGAGCTGCTGTTCGATCAGCTTAGAGTACCTCGGCGTCCCACCCAGGGGCGGGACGACCGTGCGTGACGCCCGGGGCCGAGTCGGTCTGCGACGAACGCGTTGCGCCGCTCTGGGCGGGCGGTGGGCTCGCTTCGTTGATAATGGTCTCTTCCGATACGACCGGAGCTCACCGGCGCAGGAATAGGCATCCATGATCGCGCCGCGCAGCTCCTGCGCGCGCGGAAGCGCTCCCCGGGTTTCTTTGCCAGCGCCTTGAGCCACGCACCGCGTCGAACGACATCGACGCGAGCTCGGGTGCGACCTTGGACGGTCGACATGCGGCTCGTAGCAGCTCTTGTACGCGATGGCTTCGGTTGTGCCGGTGAACGGCTTGACTCCGGTGAGCAGCTGGTAGAGGACGACCCCGGAGGAGAAAAATGTCGGCGCGCTGGTCCACGGCAGCGCCGCTGTATTGCTCTGGCGCCATGTACGCCGGGGTGCCTCATGATCGTGCCGAGGCGCGTCGGCTTGCACGGAAATCCGGATGCGCGATGCCGACAGCGGCGACCTTGAGCTTGCTGCTGCTCCCATGATGATTATATTCGCGGGCTTGATGTCGCGGTGTATCACACCCTGTCTCGTGCGCGTAACCGAGTCCGTCGAGCAGCTGGGTCATGATGCTGACCACGTCGCCCAGACCGAGCGCGTGCCGCGCTGAAAGTACTCGCGCAGCCCCTTGCCCTGGACGTATTCCATGGCGATGTAGGCGACCGCTCTCGTCCTCGCCGTATTCGTAGACGGCGACGATGCCCGGATGAGTCAGGACGGCCGGCGGCCTGCGCCGCACGTTCTTGAAGCGCGCGATCAGCGTCGCCGACTGGTCGTCATCGATGACTTCCTTGCGGATGACCTTCAGCGCGACGGTGGTACGCCGGATGTGGGGTCGAAGGCCTTTGCAGGTCGACCCCATCGCGCCCTTCCGAGCACCTCGACGATGGAATACCGCTCGCCTCAGGCGCTCTGGGAGGCGGCATCGGGAGCGGGCAGCAGCACATGCTCGTGGTTGCCGGGGATCAGTCTTCCAGCATCTTCATCGCCTTGCTCAGGCTCTTGCGGAGGCGGCCGAAGGAGTTCACGCAAGCACGCCGACTCTCGTCCCGGCTGCGGACGCTGAATCCTGGCACGTCCTGCTCGCCCAGGCTGAACCCGGTCGGCAAGCGGGGACAACCGCGTCACAGGCTCGGATGACGATGTGCCGGAGCATCAAGTTGAGCGCGGCGATGAAGATGAAGGCGAAGATGCCGGCGAGCGAGAGCATGAACACCTTTGAAGGCGTCGTTGGCGCGCTGGATCGGCACCGCGGTGGGCACCGACATGATCTGGGCGCTCGACGATCTCGTTGAGCTTCCAGCCGAAGCCGTTGGCGTTACCATAGTGGTCGAGCATGGTCTTGGGCGCCGCGTCCACCGTGCTGTGGCAGGACAGACAGGATTCGCTCTTCACCTGGATCGGGCGGCGCGAGATAGAGGGCCCGGCCGGTCGGCGTGTCGCGTCCGCCCAGCACTCCTTCGGTGCGCCGGGGTCCTGGCGGAACTTGCCGACCAGGTCGGCCTCCCAGTCGCTGGCGCGGTCACGCGGGTTGGCCGGATTGAGCGTGTCCTCCTGTAGCTGCATCCGGCGGCTTCTGGCGCAGGTCGTTGAAGTACTCTCCGGCGGCGGCGTACGCTGGAACCGACTGCGGCAGAAAAACATACTTCATCTGGAGTATCGAGCAGCGGCTTGATCTGGGTGCTGGCATAGCTGCGCGTCGACAGCGCCGCCTCCATCATGATGCGCGCGTTCTGCACGATCTCGTCTCGGGCGTTGTTCTGTAGCAGCGGGCAGGACACCGCGCCGGCTACGATCAGGCCGGCCAGGAATACGCCGACGAAGACGAGGTTGGAACTCTGACCACCAGCTTCATTGCCATGTTCCCCTTGCCGGCGCCGGCCGGCGTCATCTGGTCCCAGAAACCTGCGGCTGGCCACTCTTGTTGGTCAGCGGCGGATGCTCGTACTTCGCGGGATTGATCAGATCGGTCCCATTCGGGATGGTCCTTGAGCCCGGCCGCGATCGCGCTGCGGAACGCCGGATCAGCCGAGCTTGGACTGCCAGTGGCTGACCATCGCCCTGCGTACCGCGGGACACGCTGCTGACCCAGTCCTGCACCTCGGCATAGGTAGCCGCGCGCCGGAGCGCTTGGGCACGACGTTGCGCTCTTTGAACTTAGCCACGCGGGGCGGCAGGGTGTCCGCTTGAAGCTGCGCGGGAGCGCGGCCAGGAACGCCTGGGAGGGGCGCGCCGACCACGGCGCCGCGTCGGTCCTGCTTGCAGCTTTGAAGAACGGCGAGCCCTTGATCCGGGCCGCCGCATCGCCCACCTTGCCGGAGCCAGAGCGCCTGCGCGACACGCGCCTCGCCGCCTCCTAAACACCTGCCGCCTCCGAGGTCGTGACACCTGCACCACCGCCGTCGCGTCGGTCGGTGCTCAGCTCGACGAGCGGAGTGCGCTGTAGCGGCCCACGACGCGAGTTGGCCGCTGTCGCGACGTAGAAACCTTCATCCACCCCGCAGCAGAAACAGCTCACCTGCCACGGACGTTCTAGCGGCCACGGCCGGGTAGGCCAAGACTAGCGAGGCGGCTCTGCGGGGCCAGGTCAACGATGGTGCCATCGGTGAACTCGACTTGGCAGAGCGCCTTGTCGCCAAGCTCCTCGAGAATGTCGCCCTGCTCCAGTCTAACCCCCTCCGCCAACGCGTAACGCGAGGGGCCGCGAAGCAACGACGCGCTGCCCTCCAGAAGCGTCACTGTCCCGATCAGAGCCGGCTGCCGGCGCGGCAATCGGGAGCAGCAGGCACACCAGGACACGCGCCCGACAGCGTGAAGGCGCAAAAAGCCCCCAACCGGAACCTCTAAAGCTCACTGTCCGCATAGCGGAGCAATACTAGGCTTGCCGTCGAAGCACTGTCAATCAATGGCTTGCGTGATCTGCGTCACATGTCGTCGAGAGCGCCGTTGTGTACTCTCCGCCGAGTGGTGGCCGCTCGTTTCCAGCGCCATCGGATCGCGATTTATCGCTCGATTAAACGCTTGCGCGCGTGCGCGCCCGCGCGAACGGACTCGCCGGCGCTCGCGAAGCAGGCTTTGAACAGTCCTGATGCCTTCGTCCTACGAATCCCGCGCTGTCCTCTTCGTCGATATCTGCGGCAGCACCCAGCTGTACGAAACGCTGGGAGACGAGCGGGCATCCAAGCGGGTGATGCGCTGCCTCGAGATGCTGCGGCTGCGCGTGGAGAATCCTCCGGGCGTGTGATCCAGAGGGATCGGCGACGAGTTGATGTGCCTGTTCGACACGGCCGACGTCGGCGCTTGACGCCGCGCGCGTCATGCAGGAGTGGGTTTCCGCGGGGAGGGACTCGACCAGCCGGCGTTAGCCATACGGGTGGCTGCCATTTCGGGCCCGTGATCGAAGATGCCGGCGATTTGTTCGGCGATTGCGCAAACGTGGCCGCGCGCGCTGTGCCGCGTTCGCTGAAGCCGGTCAGGTGATCACCACGGAGCAGACCGTGGCAATCTGTCCGCTCCCCTGCGCGGATGGCGTGCGCCCTCTCGGCCGCTCGCGGTAAAGGGCAAGCGGCAGGACCTCAGGATGTACGAGTTCGTATGGCAGGACAGCGAGGAGGCAACCACCGCTACGGGCACGCGGACAGGCGGGCTGGAACGTCCGACCCGTCTGGTGCTGAAGTACGCCGGCCACGAGCTCTCCCTGGACAGTCGCGACCGCCCTGCGCTCCTGCTCGGGCGCGACGCCGGATGCGATGTCGTGATCCCGGACCCTGCTGGGCCTCGCGACGGCACGCGCGCATCGAGGCCCGCCGCGAAAGTTCGTCCTGATCGACCAGAGCGTCAACGGCACCTTCGTCAAGATCGCCGGCGAAGAGGAGATCGTCCTGCGACGCGAGGGACTGATCCTGTACGCGCACGGCTGGATCACGCTCGGACGCCGGGCCGACAGCGAGGACGTCAGGCTGCTCGGGGTTTCGACTGCCTGCTGACCCCGGCGATACGGAGCGCCCGGTGCTACAATCAACGCCCGGCATCGCATGGCCGCGATCCGATCCGCCGATCTCCTGAGGAGCCAGCATGTCGATGAGAAAGCTGATCGCCGGACTTTGGCTGCGCGCAGCGTTGCTGTCCTGCCTGCCTCGGTATGGGCATTCAACACCAGCCTGCGCGACGCGCCGCTCGCCTATTTCACCGACACGGACTGAGCATGTTCAAGAGCACCCTGGACAAGGCGCTGAACGGAAACGCTGACAGCGCTCGCAGCGCGGTGGAACAACACGTTCCAGCGGCAGCAGCGGCGAGGTCACGCCCCTGAAGACGCGCGAGGTCAACAGCATGACCTGTCGCGAAACGCGTATCGTCAACCGCGCGCAAGGACTCAGTACGCACTGGCGACTACCTGTTGTGCAAAGCCGCCGACGGTGAGTGGACGATCGGCGGGCCGGTGAATTGAGCGGTCCCCGCTTCCCGTTCCAGCAAGTCGATGTGTTCTCGGCGGTCCCGTTCAAGGCAACCCGGTTGCGGTCGTCCTCGACGCCGACCAGCTTTCCGGCGAACAGATGCAGGCCATCGCGGGCTGGACCAACCTGTCGGAAACCACCTTTGTCTGTACCCCCGCAAGCGCGCGAGCAGACTACCGTCTTCGCATCTTCACGCCCCAGGAGCGAGCTGCAGTTCGCCGGCCATCCAACCATCGGCTCCGGCGCATGCGGTATTGCGAAACGGCTGAAGCCCAAGTCCGGCGGGGCAACTGGTGCAGGAGTGCGGCAAGGTATTGGTGACGCTTCGCATCGACGGCGAACGCCTGTTTCTGGCGCTGCCGACGCCAGCGCTGCAGCGATGTCCCGGGTGCTCGCTCAACGAGGCTCGCTGGCCGCGCTCGGGATCGAGTGCGGACAGCGTGCGCGCGAGGCGCTACCGTCGACGTCGGCGTGACGTGGATTACGCTGCAGTTGTCCGCTGCCGATCGCGCGCCAGCTCCAACCCGACCTGGCTCGGATCCGCGCCCTTACACCGCCCGGCGTCGTGGGCGTGACGGTGTTGGGTTCGCGCCGCCGGGGCACGCAGTCCGACATCGAAGTGCGCTCTGTTCGCGCCGGCTGAAGGCGTGCCGGAAGACCCGGTGCGGCAGCGGCAACGGCTGCGTAGCGGCGCTCGTGAGAGCGAGCGAGCGGCTGATCGCCGGGATCGACGTATGTCGCCAGCCAAGGCTGCCGTGTCGGTCGCGACGGCCGCGTCGAAGTGGAGTTCGGCGACGACGACACGATCTGGCCTGGGCGGGCCACGCGCGTGACTTGCGTCGAAGGGTACGCTGCGCGTTTGAGGCCGAGAGGGGCTGGCGCCGCGGCGCTCGCGCACACTGCAGCGCACTCGGAGCATCGGCCTTTACCCGGCGGAGCCCTCAGGGCGTGGTGACCCGCAGGTTGACGCGGCACGCGCCCGCCCTGCGAATCGATGACGTACAGCTTCACCTTCGGCAGGATCTTCTCCATGGCGTCCAGGTAGATGCTGCGAGCGCGTCACTTCCGGCGCCTTCTGATACTCCTTGAGCAGGGCGAGGAAGCGGCTCGGTGTTGCCGATGGCTTCGGCGATGCGCTGCTGCTTGTAGTTCTTCGCATCGCTCACCCGTCTGGTTGGCCTCGCCGCGCGCCCTCGGAATCTGGTCGTTGGCATAGGCGCGCGCCTCGTTCTGCGCTTTCTCGCGGTCCGCCATGGCGTCGGCGACATCCTGAAAGGCCTGCGCCACCGATGCGATCCAGCGTGATGTTCATGATGCTGACCGACGAGATCTGGATGCCGCTGCGGTAGCGGTCCAGGATTTCCTGCGTCTTCGAGCTTGACTCGCGCCTGGATGGCGAGCCGGCCGGTGGTCAACACCTCGTCCATCGGCATGCCCACCACCGTCTCCGTCAGCACGCTCTGCGCGAGCGTCCCGACCAGCATCTGCGGCTGCTCGATCTGAAACAAGAAAGTCGGACGGGTTGCACGATGACGTACTGCACCACGAGGGCCACGCTGCAGAATGTTGGTGTCGCCGGTCAGCACCTCGACGCCGGTCATGGTCTGGCGAGTCGTTCTCGGGCAGCGCGAACCCGACGCCGACTTTCATCACGCTGGTGGTCTTGAGCACATCGACGCGGTCCACCGGCCAGGGCAGGCGATAATGCATGCCCGGACCGACGCGGGCCTCGATGGCTCCGAAGCGGCGCACCACGCCGTGTTCGTCGGCATTGACGACGTAGAAACCGGTCGCGAAGTAGGCGCCGAGCGACGACGAGCAGCGAGCAGGCCGATCCAGTAGTACGGTCCGCCGCAATGCGCGGGAAGCGCGGGCGCGCGGGATGCGGCTCTCGATGGCGCTTGCCGTTGATCGTTGTCCACGGGCGCGGCTCATTGCCGCTCCGGGTGCGAGGCGCGCTGCAGCCGTCCTCGGCCGGGTGCAGATCCTGCGCCGGGCCGGCCATGACGCGTGCGACGCGATAGAGACGGCCGCGCAGCGGTTTGGCTTGGCGACCGCCGTGGCGAGCTGCCGCTCCAATGGCCGCCGGTCCGCGCGCTGCGGGTGGAGCATGCGCAGCACCTCGCGTCGGCGGGAAGAAACAGCGTCGTGTTCTCGTCCACGAACTTCCTCGTAGGCCTGCAAGGTCCGCAGGAACTTGTAGAAAGCGGGATTCTGGCTGAATGCCGCAGCGTAGATGCGCGAGGCTTCCGCGTCGCCTTCGCGCCTTGAGGCGTTGCGCCTGCGCGTAGGACTTCCGGCCTCGATGTGGGCTCTTCTCCCGGTCCGCCTCGGCGACGATCTTGCGCGCCTGACACTCGCCAGCGGTGCGGTACTCTTGGCCATCTTGCCTCGCTCAGCCTTCATGCGCTCGAACACGTGCTCGCGGTTCTGCTCCGGCAGCGCTCAGGTGCAGCAGCTCCACGTCGACGATCCTCGATGCCGTAGGCCGTCACGCGCGAAGCCGGCGACGCGCTCGCGGATCTCCGACACGATCTCTGCGGAAGCGCTGCGCGTTACCGTCGGGAGCGATCAGGCGACGCGGCGGGATAGGTGCCGAGCACGGCGCCGATCTCGCCGAGCGATGACGATCCGGCCAGCCGCACGTCGGCATTCGATCGTGTCGCCAGCTGTCGCGAGAAAGCGCTCCGGATCGGCGATGCGCCAAGTGGCCAGGCTCTCGACCACGACGTTCTTCTCGTCCACGGTCAGATATTCGGCTTGCGCGGGCCGCGAGTAGGTCAGGCGCCTGTCCAGCCTCCACACGCGGTCGAACGGCGCCTTGACGTGAAGCCCGGGCTCGTCGACGACTCGCACCACGCGTCCCCGAAGCGAGTGACCAGACCGTACTCCGTAACGTCCACGGCGAACAGGCTGGCGAGCGAGCGCCACACGCAGCGCGAGCGCGCAGCAGCAGTCGACCAGCAGCGCCAGGCGCAGTCGGACGCGTGCGTGCGAATGTCTGCGGCAGGCAGGAGGCTGATCGCGACGTGTTCCATCTATTTGCTCCGTGCTCGACCCCGACCGGCTGCAGCAGCCACATGTCGAAGTCCTGCATGCTCGCCGCGCGCCCGGCCGGACGAACTTCTGCAGGCCGGGCAGCGTCTGCTCGATGCGTCTCGACCTGCAAGCGGAACTTGGTCAGCTCGGGTGCGCGCCGGTATGCACCCAGCCTGAGCAGGAAGCTGGCCGCGTCGCCCTGCGCGTGCAGAATCTGCTGCTCCCTTGAAGGCCAGCGCCTGCTCGATCATGGCGGCCGCCTCCGCCTTTGGCCTGGTTCACCGACTCCGACCGCGAAGATGTTGGCCCGGTTGATCGTGCGCAGCTTGTCTTCCTGCGCGCTGGCGACGTCGCGGAACGCGTCGTGCACCTCGTCTGGGCGGATGGACGTACAGCAGATGGAAGGACAGGATCTCGACTCCGGCTGTCGACTTTCTGTCCAGCGTGCCCTGGACGGCTCGTTCGACCTGCCTGCTCCACACGCGCTGCGCTCCGACGTGTAGAATCGCGTCGATGCCGCTGCGGGCCACGACGCCGCGCAGCGCCGCCAGGCTCACGCCGCGCACGAACGCGTCCAGGCTCTGCGACGTTGAACGCGAACGCCACCGCATCCTTGACGCGGTACTGCACTGCCCAGCGCAGGTCGATCGAGGTTGCCGTCGCCCGGTGAGCAGGAACGGTCTCTTCGGGCGCCGCGTCTTTCTGGAACCACGCTCCTGGTCGCGCGAAGGCGTCCGGGACTGGAGTCCAGCCTGCGCTCAGTGCGCTCGCTGCCGAGATGCGCGCGGCCGGTGGATTTGCCTTGGCTGTTCGGCAATCCGAACTCGATCCGCTGCACGCGATCCTTCTGCGACGATCCGGTGCGCCTCGAACGGCCACGGCAGCCGGTAGTGCAGTCCCGGGCCGAGCGCGGGCGAGACGATGCGCGCCGAACCGCGTGCTGCACGCCGACCTCGCCCGGCTGGACCGCGAGAGGCCGCTGCCGAGGTAGAGGGACGGCGATCGCCGCGCGCCGGTCGCCAGCGCCAGCCTGCTCGTCGCTGTCACGCCGCAGTCCCGTCAAGTCGGGCGAACTGGTCCCGCAGCCAGATCCACTCCGCCGGCACCGGCGTGCGCCGCATGCTGAGCACGAGCAGCGACGACCAGCAGCAATGCTGCGCCGATCTTTACCGGCTCCGGAATGAACGCGGTGGCGGTGCCGAAAGTCGCGCGCGGATCCACGCCCCAGGTCCGGTACACCCAGTTGAGCTGCAATCCCGGCGAGCGAGCGCGACGGACGACGATCGAGGCACAGATAGATCGCCATGATCCTGGCGCCGAGGAACTTCGACAGCACGACGATGCTGCCGATGTTGGTGGCCGGTCCCGCCAGCGAGGAACACGAGCGCCGCGCCGGGGTTCAGCCCCTTCATCACCAGCGCGGCGGCCACCGGTGTGGCCTCCGAGGCGCAGACGTAGATCGGGATGCCGATGAGCCAGCATCACGAGCATGGACGCCGAGCTCGCTGCTCAGGTACTGCTCGAAGAAGGCTGGGCGGCAGGGCGGCCGCGACGATGCCCGGACAAGACGATCCCCAGCACGACCCAATAGCTCGTATCGTCCAGCAACTGACGAAACGCGTAGTGGTATAACCTGCCCGCAGTGTGCGGCGTGCCTGACCGGCCGCGACACGGTGTGCCTTATGCCTACGCGCCGGACCGTGGTCCGGCCGTCGTGAGTGATCGTGAGAATGGCAGTGGACATGCGCGTGAGTCGCGTCGTGCCAGCGCCCGCCGCATGCGGTTCGACCTCGCCCACAGCGGGTTGCGCCTCAGTCTGCTGCTCTGCGCTGGCTTCTTGCGTGCGCCGAAGAGGTTGATCCAGATGCCGGCGGTGACGGCGGTCGTCACCGGCGGCAATCGGACGGAACACGGTCATGATGGGATCCATCAGTGCGTAGCTCAGGCTGATGGAATCGACCCCGGTCTCGGGTGTGGCGATCAGGAATGCAGCCGTTGCGCCTGGCGTGGCGCCCTGTCGCCGCAAAGCCCAGCGCGGCCGGCACCACACCGCACGAACACAGGGGCAGCGGCGCGCCGATCGCGGACGCCCACAGCACGGACTTGATCTTGCCGGTGCGGAACAGCTTGACAGCGCTTTCTCGGGCACGAGTACGGCGAGCACGCCGGCCAACAGAAAGCCCGAACAACAGGAAAGCAGAGGCCTGCTTGAGGATGTTCCAGGTCTCCCACAAGCACCTGGAGAAGAAAGTCTACCATCATTGCTCACGCTCCATCGTCGATGTACATCGGCCGCGCGCGCTGCGCGAGAGCACAGCCGCCGGCCGGCACCTTTGATCCCGAACTGATGAAGCCGCTCCTGGCCCGTGCTTAGTGCGACCTGTCACTTCGGGTGCATACTTCTGGTCCAGCGCGCAAGCCACCGGAGTACTGCGGATCGACCACGTTGGCGATCTAGAGCGTGCGCCGTCTGACCAAGCAATTGCAGCGCCTCGTACTTGTCGAAGCCGTAGTCCTCGACCAGCCAGTCGATCATGTCCGACGCAGGCGAGCCGCAGCGGCGTCGATCAGCGGCCGCGTGCTGCCGATCGACATGATCTCATTGTCGTTGATCAGGCGCGGCCAGTTGATCTTCTTACCCTTGATCAGGTTCACGGTGAACTTGCACGTTGAACGAGCGTCTCGATCGCGGCACCGTCGATCTCGCCATCGCCCTGCGCGGCGTGCCCGTCGCCCAGCATGAACAGCGCCCCGGTTCGAACACCGGGAAGTGCATGGTGACCCCGGCGACGACCTCGTTGAAGTCCATGTTCGCGCCGTGCGGGCCCGGGACCAGCGAGCTGATGCATTCCTTGCCTGCCGGAGCCGTGCCGATGGTGCCGAAGAACGGCCTGCAGCGGAACCTCGACTTTGCCGATCTTGCTGTTCGGCATGTCGAGAGTGGCGACCTTGCGGTTCTTGTCGAGACGCCAGATGAACAGCCGGTCGGGCGCCGGCGGCGTCACCATCGCGGTCTTGTACTCGGGCGCAAGCAGCGCCGAAGTAGGGAATCGAGGCGCCCCATCCCCAGTCGCGGTTGAAATCGATGCTTGTCGATATGGACCACCAGCGTGTCGCCGGGCTCGGCGCCCTCGATGTAGAACGGACCGGTCTGCGGATTGACCTTGGTCAGGTCGAGCTTCGGCGACGACCGTCTTGTCGGATGACGGAGAACACGTCGTTGGATGCGTCCCGCGTGCTGGTGATCACCGTGTCGCCCGGCTTGATGCGCATGCGCCGGCGGATGGGCATAGCAATAGGTGAACTAGACCTTGTCGCCCGGATCGTATTTGACTTCGGCCGCGATCGGCCGGCGCGGCCCAGAGCAACCGCGAGTGCGGCGGCAGACAGCGGCACACTCACCGATGCTCGATGCTGCCAGGCTGTTGCGTTGCGTTCGCATGGCTACCTCCTGATTGATTGGTATGCGTCCAACTGGTCTTGCATCTGCTGACATCGCGTCTGCGTCTCGCTCATCTCATGGCTCACTCCTTTCTGCGTTTGTCGGTGACTTTCCGGCTGCCGTCGCCGGATCCGACCGGGCGCGCGTCGTAGTGGTTGCTGTCGATAGAGCAGGCCGAACAGCTCGGAGTCCGCCGGCAGCACCAAGGTGGTTCCCTTGCGGGACGAGGTTGCGCGACGCCTCCATCGTGCGCACGAACTGGTAGAACTCGGGCGCCCTGGCCAGCGCCTCGGCGTAGATTCGCGCCGCCTTGCCCTCGCCCTCGCCGCGGTGCTGCTGCGGCGAGCTTGAGCGCCTCGGACAGGATGCGCGTCTTCTGCTGGTCCGCCGGCCGCCCGCACCTTGAGGCCTTCCTCCTCGCCCTCCGAGCGATACTTCATGCTGATGCGCCCGCGCTCGGACTTCATGCGCGCGTACAGGCGGGAGGCGGTTCTGCTTCGGGAAGTCGAAGCTGCGCAGCTGCACGTCGACGCACCTCGATGCCGTAGTCGCGCAGCGCCATCTCGCGGCACTTGGCGCCGACCTCGGCCAGGATCGCATCCGCGCGGTAGGCTGCGGGCTCCATCGAGACGAACGCGACCAGCGGGTTGCGTCCGATGGCGGCGCCCGAGTTCCGCGAACAGGATGTCCGCCAGCCTCGATTCGGCGCCGGCCCGGTCGAAGACGGTCTGAAAGAACTGCTTGGGGTCGCTGATGCGCCAGAGGATCGTGCTCGCGGCGACGACCGGCGTCTTCTCGAGCGTCAGGAACTCGGTCGGCGGCGGAGCGAAGGCGAACAGGCGGCTGTCGAACGTGCGCACGCTCTGGTAGGGAAGCTTGAACCCGAGCCCAGGCGTGGTGACGACCTGCGACCGGCGTTGCCGAACTCGGTGACGAGCGCGTATTCACCCGCATCTACCGTATAGAAGCACAGCCACGCGGCGGCCGTGAGGATCCCAGGAACCCCAACGCGGCGGCGATTCGCACCGGCCGCCGGCGCGTCCACCGGATCACCACCGCCATCGGCCTCCGCCATCTCCCCGCGGTCCTCGCGCAAACCTTACGGCATCTGCACTGGTCTGCAGCGACCAGTGTGCGGCGCACGGGCGGATTTGACAAGTGCTCTCCGGCGCGGCGTCGGACAGCGCAACACGCTTAATCCGAAGCAACGAGGCCGGACCATGGGCTGCAGCTCCTCCGGCACAGGCAGCTCGACAGACAGCTCTGCTAAAGTAGCGGCTCTTTCTTTCCCCGACTCTGCAAGCCATGCCGGTCCTTGCCTGGATCATCGCCGCGACGCTGGTAGGCGGCATCCTCAGCGTGGTCGCGGCGGGCGGCGTTTTGCGCTGAGCGCGCGGCCGGCGCAGGTGTCCATGCTGATCAGCTACGCCATCGGCACGTTGCTGGGAGCGGCGTTTCTCGAGATCCTGCCGCACGCGTTCGAACTGTCTCCCAGTGCCGAACGCGTGAGCGCCACGGTGCTCATCGGGATCCTGCTGTTCTTCGTGCTCGAAAAGCTCATGCTCGTGGCGTCATCGCCACGAAGGACCGACGAGCGCACGCATCACAACCGTGGCGACCACTGGCCGCATCGCCACGATGGTGATCGTCGGCGACACGTTCCACAACTCGCGTCGATGGCGTGATCATCGCCGGTGCGTTCCTGGTCAGCGGTCGAGCTGGGGATCATCACCGCGCTGGCGATCATCACCCACGAGGTTGCCCCAGGAGGTCGGCGATTTCCTCGTGCTGTTGCACTCGGGCTACAGCAAGGCCCAGGCGTTCGCCTTCAACGTCCTCTCCAGCGTGGCGATGTTCGTCGGCGGGCGTGCTCGCGTACTACGGGCTGCAGACCGTGCACCAGTGGGTGCCGCTGCTGCTCGGGGCATCGCCGCGGCGAGCATGATCTACGTCTCGGTGGCCGACCCATTCCCGGCCTGCACCAGCGGCGTGAGCTGGGCGCCACCGTGCAGCAGGTGCTGCTTATCGCGAGCCGGCATCGCCACCATCTGGCTAGTGGGCAGTCTCGGCGCATTCCATCGCCGCTGTTTGATGGGCGCCAATGCACCGCGCTGGATGGGCCCTCCGGGCGGGGGCACACGGACTCCGGCCGCTCCTGCGGGTACAATAGCGGCCGCGATGACACGCGTTCTCATGAGACACCACACCGAACCGCTGCAGCCCGCAAGCCTCTCGACCCGCCAACGCTCCTGGCGCGAGGGACAGATCAAGCAATCTCGTGCCGATGCCCGGAGCCACTAGGCGGAAAAAGTCGCCTGGTGACGGGCGCCAGCCGCGGAATCGGTCGCGCGATCGCTCACAAGCTCGCCGCGGCCGGGTGCGACATCGCGGCGAACTATTACAACAGCCACGACGAAACCGAGGCCGCTCTGTGCCGAGATTCGCGGGCTGGGAAGGCGAGCCTTCCCGATCAAGGGCAGCGTCGGCATCCCCGAGAGCGTGGCGACGAGCTGTTCGAGGAACTGCGCCAAGCATTTCGACCGGCTCGACATCGTCGTCGAGCAATGCGGCCAGCGGCGTGCTCAAGCCGGCGCTGGAGATGACGCTCAAGCACTGGCGCTGGTGCCTGGAGACCAATGCGCTGGCGCTGAATCTGCTCGCGCAGCGCGCGGTCGCCGATGATGCCCGCCGGCGGACGCATCATCGCGCTGTCGAGCCTGGGCGCTGCGCGCGCGATGCCCGGGCTACGGCTTCATCGGCGCCTCCAAGGCGGCGCTGGAGTCGCTGGTGCGCACGCTGGCGCAGGAGCTCGGCCCGCGCGGAATCCGCGTCAACACGGTGAGCGCCGGCGTGGTCGACACCGACGCGTTGAGCTACTTCCCGAATCGCGAGCAGCTGCTGGCGAACTTCGCGCAACGCACGCCGCTCGGCCCGACGCTGACGCCCGACGACGTCGCCGGCGCGGTGTATCTGCTGTGCCTGCCCGAAGCGCGCGATGATCACCGGCCACACGCTGGTCGTGGACGGCGGATTCTGCATCTCCGGCTGAGGCAGCATGAACCGATCTGGATGCGGGCTCGCCGGCAAGAGCGTGCTGGTCACCGGCGGCAGCCGCGGCATCGGCCGCGCGATCGTCGAGCTGTTCGCGCGACGAAGGCGCGGATGTCACGTTCTTCTATCGCGGCAACGCGCGCCGCAGCCGCGAGGTCGGTCGGAAGCCGGCCGCGCAGCCGGGCAGCAGGATCGCCGCCGAGCAGGTGGACGTGCGCGACGACGAGGCCTGCGCCGCGGCCGTGGAGCGGGTCATCGAGCGCTGCGAGCCGCATCGACGTGCTGGTCAACAACGCCGGCGTCATCCGTGATAACCTTCTAGGCTTGTTCTCGGCGCCGAGGACGTGCAGACGGTGCTCGACACCAACGTCGTGCGGCGTGTTCAACGTGACGCGAGCCGTGGTTCCGCACATGATCGTCCCGGCGCGCCGGCAGGATCATCAACATCAGCTCGGTCTCCGGCGAGAAGGGCGGGCGCGGCCAGACCAACTACGCCGCCAGCAAGGGCGCGATCAACGCATTCACGCGTGCGCTGGCGGTCGAGCTGGCGCCGCGCAAGATCACGGTGAACGCGGTCGCACCGGGCGTGATCGAGACGGAGATGTCGCAGGACGGTCCGCGAGCTGCGCGGCGACGAGGTCAAGTCGCGCATCCTGCTGCGGCGCTTCGGCTCGCGCGCAGGAAGTGGCGTACGCGGTGTGGTTCCTCGGCCTCGAGGTTCGCGGACTACATCACGGGCCAGGTGCTGCACGTCGATGGCGGCTTCAAGATGGAGTGAAGTACGAATGAGTCAAGCATGAACTCAGCGAAGGAAGAAATCCTGGCAGTCTACCCGACGGTGGCCAAGACCATCGCCGATGCGCTCGGCTGCGACGTGGATGCAGGTCAAGCTTGACGTGTCGCTGATCGAGGGGCTCGACGCCGAATCGATCGACTTCCTCGACCTGGTGTTCCGCCTGGAGCGCGCGTTCAAGCTCAAGATCCCGCGCGGCAAGATCATCGAGGACGCGCGCGGCGACCTGCCGGAAGCGGAGTTCGAGCAGAAAGGCATCGTGACCGAGGCCGGCATGCAGCGCCTGCGTACGTATCCTGAGCGAGGTCCCGGCCGACGCGCTTCAGCACGCCGATGAAGGTGGCCGACATTCCCCGCCTGTTCACGCGCGGAGACGTTCTGCAAGCTGGTGGTCCGGGCACAGCGCGCCGCCGCCACGGCTCGAGCTGAGCGCAGCGCCGGGTGCAGCCGCGCAGCCAGCCGATGTCCGGGCATTTCAGCGCGTTCTCTCTGGTCGATCGGATCACGCGAGCTCGAGTCGGGCAAGCGCGGCGAGAGGTCGCTTCCAGGTCCCGGCGCACGTGCCCGCTTTCCGTCCACGTCTGGCTGCGGAAGCGGCGGGTCAGCTGGCCGCCTGGGATCGCGATGGCGCAGCTCGATTTCAGGCTGCGGCCCGTGGCCGGGCTGGCTGCGCGACATGCGGTTCGGCACCGCGGTGCAGCCGGGGCAGAGGCTCGGACCTCGAGACGACGATCGAGCAACTGCGACAATGGACGCCGTCGAGCTACAGCGGCGGGCGTACGTCGACGGCGATTCGGGTCATGGAGCTCGACCACAGCGTCGGGCCCGATGCTGCCGATGGAAGAGTTTCGATTCACCGCAGGCGATGCGCGAGCGCTTCGAGCTGCTGTGCGGACCGGGCGCACCGAGCGGGCAGTTTCGCGGCGTGCCGCGAGCACGACACTGGAGATCGTCGAGCTGGTGCCGGACGAGCGCTGCGCGCGATGCTGCTGCGTGCCGCAGGAAGCCGCGTTCTTCACCGACCACTTTCCGCGGCGTCCGGTGTTTCCGGGCACGCTGCTGCTCGACGCGCAGATCGCATCTGGCGCTGAAGTTCGCCGCCGGGTCGCGGCGCTGGCCGCCTGGGCGCGAGCTCGGCTGCCACGCGTGGTGCCCGAGCATGAAGATGCGCGCCGTTCATTCCGCCCGGCGAGATGCTCGAGCTGCAGGATCGACTTCGCGTCCACCCGGACGAACCGCATGAGCGCAAGGCGACGACCAGCGTACGTACTGAACGGCAAGCGGTCGCGAGTGGGTATGCTCGAGATCGCCGTGCGGAGCTGAGCCGATGAACGTGCCAAGCGACGCGTCGCGATCACCGGGCTTGGGCTCGTCACCCCGGCCGGGCAACGACGTCGGCAGACGACCTGGAGCACGCTGCTCGCAGGGCGCAGCCGCATCTCGCCGATCACCCGCTTCGACGCGAGCGGCTTTCCCGTGCGCGATCGCCGCGGAGGTCAAAGAGCTTCGACGACGCCGCTGCAGCGGGCGATCGCAAGCTGCTCAAGTTCGCCAACCGCTCGCATCGCTTCGCGCTGGCCGCGGCCGAGCAGGCGATGCGCGATGCCGGGATTCGCCCTACCGCAGCGACCGCGCCGGCGCTGGGGCTGCGCGGTCGGGCACCGGCATGATGGGCATGGAGTTCGCGGATCTGGTCGCGCCTGCACCGCCACAGCGCGCGCCAGACGGCGAGCTCGATGCGCATCGCCTGCTGGACGATGAAGTGCGCGCTCGACCCGATGGTGTTCTGCCGCAGCCAGGCGCCCGCGGGCGTTGTCGCTGCTGCTGCGACGCTACGGCATCCGCGGCTATGCCACCTCGGTCCACACCGCCTGCGCCTCCGGCGGACAGGCGATCGGCACCGGCGATGAAGCTGATCCGGCGCGGCACGGCGGACTGCGTGCTCGCCGGCGGCTTCGATTCGATGATCACGCCGATCGGGCCTGGCCGGGTTCTGCCTGCTCAACGCGGTTTCGCCGGACAACGACACGCCCGAGCGCGCCAGCCGCCCGTTCGACGCCACGCGCAACGGTTTCGTGCTCGGCGAGGGCGCCGGGTTCCTGGTGCTCGAGGAGTGGGAGTCGGCGCGGCGGCGCGGCGCGCGCATCTACGCGGAGCTCGCGGGCGACGGCAATTCGCTCAGCAGCTACCGCATCACCGATTCGCATCCGATCGGGCGATGGGCCGATCCAGGCGATGCAGCAGGCGCTTGGCCGACGCCGGCGCATCGCTCGACGCACGTCGACTACGTGAATGCGCACGGCACGTCGACGCCGATGAACGACCGCAGCGAGTGCGCAGCCGTGCGACGCGGTGTTCGGGCACATGACGCGCAGGTCGTCGCAGTGAGCTCGACCAAGAGCGTCATGGGCCACCTGATCGCGGCGGCCGGCGCGGTCGAAGCCGCGGTCTGCGCGCTCGGCGATTCGCCACGGCGATGCTGCCGGTCAACGCGAACTTCACGCGAGCTCGATCCCGACTGCGATCTCGACATCGTGCGCGGCGATCCGCGCCGGCGCGAGTGCGCGTGGCGATGTCCAACTCCTTCGGCTTCGGCGGCTCGAACAGCTGCCTGGTCTTCCGCAACCCGCGAAGAAGTGGACGGACGACCGGGGATTGCATAGGCGATGGCGAACCAGCCGAAAATCGTCGTGACCGGGCGCCGGCGCGCTTGTGCGCGGCCGGCAAGCAGCCTGCGCAGATCTGGGACGCGATATGCAGCGGGCGCTCGGCGCTGTCGCCGATCCGCCAATGGGACACGACGGATTGGCCGCGTCGCATCGGCGGCGAGATCGCCGACCTCGATCCGGTCGCGCTGCTCAAGGACCGCAAGATCCAGAAGTTCATACGCCGCTCCGACGTGTTCGGCTTGTACGCGGCGGATCAGGCAATCGAGGCTTCCGGCATCACCGCGCATCGCGACACGCTGGACGAAGCAGCGGCCGCCGAGTTCAGTGACCGCACCGGCGTATACGTGGGCTCGGGTGGCGGGACCTATCAAAGCCAATACGACTACTTCCCTCTGCTGACCGAGGCCGGCGGTGATCTGCACAAGTTCGGAGCCCAGCTCGGCGACACGGTGAACCCGATGTGGCTGCTGCAGACGCTACCGAACAACGTGCTGGGCCACGTGGGCATCCGCCACGGCTTGAAGGGTCCGAACGCATGCATCACCAACCACAGCGTCAGCGGCATGCTGGCGATCGTGGAGGCGATGCAGGCGTTGCGCTGCGGGCGAAGCCGACCGCGCCGTCGCGGTCGGGCACGATTCGCCGATCGAGCCGCAAACCATCCTCTACTGCCACCGAGTCGGGCTTGCTGGCGGAGGATACGATCCGCTCGTTCGATGCCCATCGCGACGGCAGCGTGTTCGGCGAGGGCGCAGGCGCTCTGGTGCTGGAAACCGAGGCCTCGGCAGCCGAGCGCGGCGCAGCCACGCTCGGCGAAGTTCTGGGCAGCGGCAGCTCTGACGATGCGCAGGGCCTGTTCGCGATCCGCGAGGACGGCGCCGGGCTGGCCGATGCAATTCAGCTGCGCTGGAAGACGCCGGTCTCCGGCCGTCCGAAGTCGGAATGATCGTCGGGCACGCCAACGGTACGCGCCAATCGGACGCATCCGAAGCGGCCGCGATTCTTGCAGGTCTTCGGCGCCGGCGCTCCGCCTGTTACCGGCTTCAAGTGGGCGTTCGGTCATCTTGATCGCCGCCGCTGGCATCATCGAGGCGGCGCTGGCGCTGTGCGGCGCTGCGCGGCCGCATCGTTCCCGGCATCGCCACGCTGCGCGAGCTGGACCCCGCGTTCGCGCGGTTGCCAGCGTCTGCGCTCACCGCGCGCGCCCGCAGCGACGTGGCGCTGGTTATCTCGCGCGGGTTCGGAGGCACCAACGCCGCGCTGCTCGTTGCGCGCCAGTTGAGCCGTATGGCCGATCGATGGCCGCAGTCGGCCACGCGCTGCGGGATCGACACGGTCGAGATCGCGCGCATGGAACGCCTGCTGCGCGAGACGTCCCCCGAGGATCTGCTCAAGATCTTCTCACCCGAAGAACTGCGCGATAGCGGCGTAGGCCCGGGCGCGCGGCGAGCCTGCGCGGCACGCTTCGCCGCGAAAGAAGCTTGTCTCAAGCTGTTTCCGCGCGAGACGGCGCTCGGGAGCATCGGGGCGGCGGACTTCTCCGTGGCGCGCGACAGCTATGGCGCCCCGCAGACTCGTCGCAAGCGCCTAACGCGGCGGATGTGCTCAATCGGCATCGTATCGGCAAGATCTCCTTATCGCTGAGCCACGACCGGCGGAAGCGCGGCGGCCGTAGCGCTCGCCACGCCGGATGCGCATCGAGGTTCCGCTGTCGGGCAAGCTGCGTTTACCGCTTGCTGCCCTTACCGCCGCCGGGTGGTCCGCGACAACCTGCGGCGCGTGTTCGGCGAACACCCTGACCGAAGAGCAGATCACGCAGCTCGCGCAGGCGCATTACGCGCACATCTGGCGGCTGATCGTCGGAGTTTCTCGACGCTTCCCGCTGATGTCGCGCGTCGCGCCGGGCGCGGCTTGCCCGCGTGGAGAACGAGCAGGTGCTGCGCGCCGCGCACGCGCGCGGCAAGGGCGTGCTCCTGCTCACGGGCCATTTCGGCAACTTCGAGGTGGCCACCGCCGCGGGCATCATGAGCTTTCCCGAAGCGCACGGCCGCTTCCATTTCGTGCGCCGTCCGTTCAAGCCGCGCTGGCTCGAGAACTTCGTATACGGCCGCTCGCGCCGCCTGGGCTTCGGTTCCCTTCCCAAGCAGGGTTCGCTCGATCTGTTCATCGATCGCCTGGAGGCCGGCGACCTCGTCCTGTTCCCGTTCGATCAGTACGCCGCGGGCGCGACGGCATCGAGGTCGAATTCTTCGGGCATCCAGCCGGCACGTTCCGCAGCCTCGCGATCATCGCACGCGCCACCGGCGCCCCGGTGGTACCTGCAGCCGACCTGGCGCGAACGCGATGGACATCACGTGCTGCGCTTCGAGGAGCTCTGACACCGATCGAGTGCGACGACTACGACGAGGAGATCCGTCGCAACACACGCGCCTACAACGCGATGCTCGAGCGTCTCGATACTGCGCCATCCGGAGCAGTGGTGGTGGATGCATCGCCGCTGGAAATCAGGTTCCAAGCGCCAGCGCTGAGGATCGAGGTGACGGCTCGCCGACGAAAGCAACCGGCCCGTGAACTCCGGTCAGCCGGTGTCCGCCGACGCGAGGATCGACTACGCCAGGCGTGTCGACTGCATCGAATCGCGGGTCGTAGGAGATCTCGCACCGAGCCAGCGCAGCACTGAGCCACGGACTCTCGAGCAGTCTCTCGAACGCCCTCGATGCCGTCGCGGCAGAAAAGCCTTCGCCGCGAGCTCGCGAGCCTGCGTGGAGCTCTCGGCTCTGACCGATCACCGGACCCGAGTAGGCGCAGAGTGTCCCAGAGCTTCGAGCGCTGCTCGGTCGGCGCGAGCCGCCAGTGTGCAGCTTCTCTCGCAGGACCGAGTCCAGCCCGGCATAGCGCGGTGGCACCTGAATCCTACCTCTGCCCCCGCCGACTGCGACGACACGCGGCCGCAGGTCGAGCCCGTTGCGTGAATCTCGTCCCTGCAACGGCTTCTCCCGGTGCGATACGCAGCTGAAGTCATGCGTCAATGTGATCTGTTCTTCTGGGGCCAGCGTCGCCTCTATCTGGTAGCTCGGCAAGAAACTGTTCGGTTATGGTGATCTGGCGCCGCCCGGGCGCGACCTTCAAGTCTTTGAGCGGCGGCGTAATGTCCGACCTCCTTGCCGTCGACGTAACCTCGTCCCCAGGGCTTGACCGCCAAGATCAGCATCGCGTGGCGGTGCGCTGATCTGATCTTGCTTTCGTCGCGCGTCTCGGCGCCGACCTTTTCGCTGCTGCGTGACTGCGCCCTGCAGGTGCGGCGATCTGCTTCGCTGCGACTCGTCGAGCTGCGCTGCGCTCTCTGGCGCACGGGTCCGCCATTCGGCTGCCCCAGCGAGGATTCGACCGATACGGACTCCAGACGCACCGGCCGGAACCGTCGATGCCGTCGCAGCCGAGCCGCCGTTTTGCTCGCTCGGCAAGAGGCTGCGATGACGGGACGGTACCCGCAAAGTGCTGCCTGCTGCGAGGACCGCAGCAGGCTGCCCGGCCGGCGGTAACCTCGACGCGCGAGCGGCTGAGCTGGAGTCAGCAGCACGACACCGATTAGCAGCGGCAGAAGCGAATTGCGCAACCACGCGGGCGCAACCAGCGGCGTTCCTGCACCGGGCAGCTTGAGCTGGTTCCGCTGGCGCGGCGGACGTCGGATTCCAGCACAGGCGACCGCGGCTCGGAGATCGCGCCGTCCTGCCGACCGGACCGCAAGGCTTCGATCCGGCCCGATGCTCTGCGGCGGAGGGCACTCGGTAGAGGCAAAGTGGCGGGCCGAGCGTGTCGGAGAAAACACCTTGATACTCGAGCAAACCGGACAGCGTGGCGCTGCGCGCGACAGGACCTCGAAGAACGGGCGCGCGACCGAGATCTGGCCGCGGCGGCCCGTGTCGCATGACTCGATCCGCGTCCTGCCTTCCTTCTCCGCTCACATACGGGTGGCCGAACTCGTCCTCCGCGATCTCCACCGTGCCGAGAGTTGATCCCGATGCGCAGCGGCAAATCACGGTAGCAATCCCGCGTGGCAGGCGGCCTCTCGAATTGTGAGCGCAATCGCAAAGCATTCTTCCGGATCGGCGAGAAAGCTCAATAACGCGCCGTCTTCGCGAACGATCGATATCAGATCCCCGGGGCCAGCATGCGCCGTCGCATCGAGAGCAATTTCTGGAAATCTCTGCGTCGAACGGATTTGATCGAAGACAGGCCTGACGTCGTACTCCGCAATCTCCAACGCCAAGCAGAGCAACAGATCACGTTCCTGGGGGCCGCCTCACTGTGATCGTTGATTGCACTCATGGTTGCCGCATCGCGCGACAGCATCACCGCCGACAGAGAGGATAGAAAGAATGCGCTTTGCCGTGCGCGGTCTGCTGGCGAAGTTGCGTGACGCACGGCCTAAAGCGCGCGTTTATTATAGTTGTGTTCTTGCAGAATCGGTTAACGCTTTCGTCGATGTTGCTTCTGCCGGCCGCCGCGAGAGACGACAATGCTGCCGGGGCCCGGCGACAGGCCGCGTAATTCCATGTCGGCCGGCCCGTCATGTTCCGGAACGCGACGCGGCTGGAAATCGCCTGCGAAATAGATTTTGACGTGCGGAAATGCGGCAACCCGCGCGCTTAGTCGCGAGCACGCGATGACGAGATTCTTGCCATCGGCCGACCGCCCGCATCGACGAAAGTTCGCGAGCATAGTAGTCGCCGCGTCACGTGAACAGTGGTCTAATCTAGCTTTAGTTAGATACGTGGCACGTGCGTGGGGTCGCAAGAGATGCCGGCACGGCAGCCCTCAGCCTTCGGGATGTCGGTCATGTGTCTCAAACATCGCTTTCGCGCAACCAGTCGCCTTTGCTGGGATACTCGCTTGATATGCGCTGCGCTCATGACCCCGCTGGCTTGCGCCTCGCCGATTTACACTCCCAAACAGAAACGCAGACGAATCTCTGGCGGTCAGCCCGCCTGCCGTCGCGAACGAAATGGAACTCGGCGGTGTGATCGGTGGTTTGCATACGTGGTTGAGCGGTATCCCCGCTCGCAGCTGACGGATCCCACGCTCCGCATCTTTGCGACGCTGCCGGACTGACATTTGTCGACGTTCAGCGTCGCAGCTGACGACCCGCTGACGATCGAAGGCCCATCACACGCGGAGCCGCTGTTCACCGATACTCGAACTTCAGTCGCTGACGATAGGGGAAATGCAATACACGACCGGATTCAGCTTCGATCCAAACGATTGCCACGCTGAGATGGGGATACGGCCTGCAACTCGAGCGCGGACGCCTCGCCGCGTTCGCGGCGGCGTTGGCCCCAGGGCAGTCGAACCGCCCGGAACGGCGCGACCCCGAGGATGGCAGGCGATGCCCTCAACCGTACTTCAGGCCGAGCCACGAGCGCACGATGAGTATCGCCATCGCAGCGGAAACCGCGAGGTCACGCAATAGCAAAAGGTCGCAGCGTGACTCAGAGAAAGGCCGCTTTCAAATAGCGCCCAGGGCGTGGCTCAACACCAACAAGAGCAATACGTAACTGAACGAAGTAATAA
>ERZ1370068.250-contig-10225_pt1 | contig 31135 bp, 55 predicted proteins | sample MGYA00561227_ERZ1370068 | MGnify/ENA primary metagenome ERZ1370068 (study PRJEB38410, sample SAMEA6850437) | metagenome | study: Metagenomic assessment of the ecological functions of the soil: analysis of the soil microbiota associated with the...
AATTTTGTACTTCAGTTACGTATTAGCGGATCGCCCCTAGTGCAGCCTATTTTAAGTCCCGGCCATGCACTGGCTTGCACACGTGCCGGTCGCAACTGAGTCTTAGATGTTGGGAGGACCTATGAGCATCCGTCGCGTCGTCCTGCTCGCGCTTGCCAGCGTGCCGCTGCTGGCCGCTTCGGCAAGCGCCCAGCAGAGGCCTACCGGCGCCGAGCTCCTCGCCACCAAGTGCTTCCAGTGCCACACTCCAGGCGATGTGGCAGGACCAGCGCCAGGACACGCCGGGCCTGGGAGGCGAACCTCTACCGGATGGTGGGCGCGCGGCGCGCTCTGGTCCACCGAGGAGATCAAGCTGATGGCCGAATACCTCGGCACCGATTTCGGACCGCATGCGGCCGGCGCTGAACGCGAGACCGATTCGAGCACGCCAACGAGGATGACCAAGCCCTAGGAGACGACCATGCGAGACCTGGTCGTGAAATATTTGTCGAAGGGCGTATCGCGCCGCAGTTTCGTGACCGGCCTGACCAAGGCCGGCCTGACCATGACGGCCGCCCAATCGGTGCTGAGCTCGGTGAGCACGGTCAGCAGGCCAGGTCGGCCCGCACCGCACCGCCGCCGGCGGCCAGTGCCGCGAGCGTGGCCGGCCCGTGAAGACCTTTGAGGGCCCCGGCGGCGCCGCCTTCGCCGAGCAGCTCATCGCCTCGGGCGTGAAATACGTGTTCGGCAATTCGGCGAGCGAGGACGCGCAGTTCTACGAGGCGCTCGTCGACCGGCCGCAGCTCAAATACATCCTCACCCCGCACGAAGGGCCCGGCGCCGCCATGGCGGCGGGCTACATCAAGGCTTCGGGCGAGCCCGCCATCGTGATGCAGGCCGGCGGTCGTCGGCATGGCCAACGCCATCGGCCAGATGTTCAACGCCCTCAAGGAGCAGACGCCGCTCGTCGTCTACTCCTACCGCACCGACCAGATCGCGGCGCGCCGGGCGCGACGGCTTCGAGGAGGTGCTCAACCAGGAGCAGATCGTCCAGCCGATCACCAAGTACACCTGGCTCGCGCGCCGGCCCGACATGATCCCGGAGACCATCCGCCGCGGCTTCAAGGCGGCGTGGACGCCGCCTTACGGCCCCGCCTACATCTCCTGGCATTCCGACTTACAACGACGAGCGCGTGCGCACCGAGATCATCGCCGCAGGATCTGGTCGATCCGCGCATGCGGGTGCGGCCCAACCCGGACGACGTGCAGCGCGCCGCCAAGCTCCTGGTCGAGGCGCGGATGCCGCTGATGGTGGTCGGCGACGAGATCTACAAGGCGAAGGCGGCCGCCAAGGCGGTGAAGCTCGCCGAGCTGCTCGGCATGCCGGTGACGCAGGTGCGCCAGCTCTACGCCAACTTCCCGGAGACGCATCCGCTCTGGGTCGGCAATCTCGCCGGCGGCAACCTCAACTCGCTGCAACTATCCCGAAGAGCGCCGACGTCGTCATCAATGTCGGCAACAAGTTCCAGCACAACGGCGCCGGCCCCGATCGTGCCGCGCGGGCCGAAATTCATCGACATGCGCATCGACCACTGGCAGCATGGGCAACGTCATGCTCACCGAGGTGCCGCTGGTCTGCCGACGTCGGCTACGGGCTCGACGACCTGATCGCGGCGGTCGAGCAGCTGCTGACGCCGGCGCTCAGGCAGAAGGCGGCCGAGCGCGCCGCGGACGTGCAGCAAGTTCAGCGACATGGGCGAAGTCGCTGCGCGCGCAGGTCGTCAACAACCCGGACTGGGACCAGGCGCCGATCATCGCCGACCGGCTGACCTGGGAGATCGCGCAATTCGCCGATCCCGACGCCATCATCGTGCACGAGGCGGGCTCGGTCGCGCTGCACTGCGTTCGACTTCAATCCGCTCGGCGGGCGCGAGCTGTTCTTCTATTACGGCGCGCATCTCGGCTCCGGCGTCGGCACCGCGGCGGGCGTGAAGCTCGCGCGGCCGAACCAGCAGGTGATCTGCCTGGTCGGCGACGGCTCGTTCATCTTCGGCCCGACCGCGCTGTGGAACATGGCGCGGCTGCGAGCTGCCGGTGATCACCGTGGTCTACAACAACCACGCCTATGGCGGCCCGCACTGCGCGCGTGATCAACAACGTGCCGGGCGGCCGCATGGTGCAGACCGGCCAGTTCGTGCACGACTATCTCGGCAACCCGGACATGGACATGGCGGCGATCGCCAAGGGCTTCGGCGTCGACGGCGAGGTGGTGCAGAACCCGGCGCAGCTGCGCGAGGCGCTGGCGCGCGCGCGCAAGCACACGGTCGAAGGCAAGCCCTACCTCCTCGACGTGCAGGTCGCCCGCAAGGGCGTCGGCTGGGCCGACAAGCCGTGGGTCCCGCCGATTCGCGTTGCCGAGACTGCGCACGCGAAAGGTGTAAGCAGGCCTCCACGTCGATCAGCTGTTTCGGCATGGCCAGGAAGCCCCGGCCATATTCTTTGCAAGCCAATGCTCCGCTTTGAAGGGTGAGAAGTCGAGGCGTCGGCAAGCTGGAATCGGGTCTTGCGGCCCTCGCAGGCGCCGCTATCCTCCTGGCGACAGCTGACAATCCAAAATTCGTCAGGAACAACCGAAACGTTTGTCAGAAACAGATCCGGGAGAGGAGACACCAGCCGTGATCCAGCCGAGCGAATACGTCCGTCCGCATCGCCGTCCTCGTGTGCGCCCTCGCTCCGCTCCTCATGGCGCGGGAGCTCAACGCGCAGGAAGCGCTCACAGTCCCCGAGGGACTCCCCGACTGGGCATTCAACATCCCCGACAAGGTCCAGCCGACCGCCGTGCGGCCGCGAAGGCATCGTGCGGGCGCCCGGCAGCGCGAGGGAATACGAGTGCGGCCAAGGTCTCCGGGAACGCGAATCCGCCGGACTGGTTTCCCGATGAACATCCCGCCGCGCCGCCATCGGTCGCAGGCGGCCCGGGCCGGCAGATTTGCGTGCGGCGCGTGCCATCTGATGTCCGGCCAGGGCCATCCGGAATCCGCCGACCTCGCCGGCATGCCCGCCGAGTACCTGATCCGGCAGATGGCGTACTACAAGGCGGGCACGCGCAAGGACGACGCGCGCATGGGTCCCGATCGCGAAGGCCACGTCGGACGAGGACGTTCGCCAGGCCGCCGAATACTTCGCCGCGTTGAAGCCCACCGTGTGGGTGAAGGTGATCGAGACCGCCACGCCGCCGAAGACGTTCATCGCCACCGTCGGGCCGTCATCGTCGTGCTCCATCCCGACGGAGGCACCGAGCCGATCGGACGCCGTATCCTTGAAATCCCCGAGGATCCGTTCCGCACGGAAATCCGCGACCCGCATTCCGGTTTCATCGCCTACGTGCCGCCCGGCAGCATCGCCAGAGGCGAAGCGTTGGTCAAAGGCGGACGTCCGGGAAGACGGTGCCATGCGCGCTCTGTCACGGCGAGGGGCTGAAAGGCCTGGGCGAAGTCCCGCGGCTCGCGGGACTGCAGCCGCTGTATGTCGCGCGGCAGCTCTTCGATATGCGACACGGCTCGAGCGCGGGGAAGGCGGCGGCGTTGATGAAGCCGGTCGTCGCCAATCTGTCGGAAGACGACATCATCGCGATTTCCTCATATCTCGGCTCACTGCCTCCGCAGTAAGGGCGGCGCGCTTGCACCGGAATGGCGTCGGCAGCTCGTTGCTGGCTACGCCGGGCCAGCGCGCCCTGCGCACGCGAGCTCGAATGAAGCGTGACGCGCAACTACGCCCCACGCGTGATCTTCCTCGCGTGCCGCTGCTGCAATGAACGCCGAGCGCGTCAAGCCATGCGCCTCGGCGGCGCACCGTCGATCGCTTGCAGCAGGCCGGCATCGACCGAGGAGATTGGCCTTGGCGGGACGGCCCGCATCGAGCAGAAGCGGGACCGCGGCGAGGACCGCGCCCTCGGCAAGCTGCTGCGGCGACCTCACCGTCTCGCCGGATGCCTTCGATGGTGCGCGGACGCGGCACATGGACTCCCACTTCGGCGCGCGCGTCCTCAGCCCACCACGGGCGGACGGCCTCGACGGCATTGCGGAGCGCAGCGTCGACAGTCTTGCCACCAGACGTGCAGCCGGGAGGTCGGGCGCGACGACGCCGTATGCGCCAGGCTTGCCGTCTACGAGTGCAATGTAACGGGGGGCATCTTCTAATCCTCTTGCCATCCCGCCGTTCGTTGCCCGTTCAGAAATCCGGCTTGTCCGCATGCGGGAGGTCTGCATCCTGCATTGTGATGGAATGCAAACCTGTTTTCGGCGCAGACCGCTTCCGGAAATCTCGTCGCGGTCGCGCAAATAGATCATGGTCGCGGTCCAGGGCGTCGTGAAGGCGCCTGCATCCTCGATCGTGAACTGGACCTGCAGGTACTTGTCCTTATAGTTGGGGTTATAGGGTCCGCCGGCCCGCCGATTCTCCTTCGTACCTCGTTGCATCGCGTCTTTCGCGTCGTCGTAGTCAACCAGCCGATAGCGTTCCACCACGTGCAGCTTCTCGGTGTACGGCGTGCCGAACAAGTCGATCATGGCATGCGGACGATCGGTCCTGATGCCCACGGTGTCGATCACCAGCGTGTCGCCTTCGTAATGGCCGACGGCATCCCCATGCCAGGACGGCGTCACCTTCGCCGGATGCGGCTGGTTCATGCGCACGCGGCGGACTTCATGATTCTCGTTGAAAAGCATCACGATCTGGTCCGGTAGCTGCAGCATCTGCATTGCCGCGTGCTTGAACAGGAACGGCACCGGTTCGGGCCAGCAGGTGTTGGCCGGGTTCGGAAAGACCACGCCGGCCAGCGAGAGTTCGCCCTTCTTCTTCACGACGTCTGCGGCCCAGGGCTGCAAGATCGGATTCTTGTAATCACCGACCAGCGAGCTGTAGTCGCTCACGCCGGTACCCTTCGTCCGCGACAGATTCGTCACCGGACCGGGACCCGACGCTGGCGGTATGAACCAGGGAAGGTTCCCGTGACGCCATATGCCGGAGAAATCCGGGATGGACGCGGCGCTTTGCGCACCAATCTTGGCTGGCGCGGCCGCGGGCGCCACCTGTTGCCCCGAGGCGGGGGTAACAGCCGCCGCCAATGTCACCAATAAGAGCAGATGCCCTTTGCACTTTCATGTCGACCTCCCCGTCATGGGTTGCTCGGCTTGCGCGCCCTCGTCCCGGTTCGGGCGCAGTCGATATTATCCTAAAAGTGGGAACAGTGCGGTTCGCTCAGAAATCCGGCTCGCGTCGCTTCGCGGGATCCGGGAACAGATTGTGGCTGAAGTGGTCGGCATTGTTCTCAGCGCAGATGAACTCCTCCCAGGGGCCGTCCTGCTTGCGCCAGCGCGCCGTCATATACATGGGCTCGTTGAACGTGTCCTCGTCCTCGACCTTGACCAGGGCTTCCAGGAATCGTCCGTCCGCGCGTCAGCTTGAAGCGCTCCGACGACACGCAGCTTCTCGGTATGCGGCGTGCGGAACATGTCGAGGAAGCTCATCTTCGTCGACAGGCCGATGGTATCGACGACCAGTTCGCCATTCTCATAACGGCCGATCGATTCGCCGAACCAGGACGGCTTCACATGTTCCGAGTGCTTGTCGGTCATGTAGATGCGGCGCGAGTCAGCGAGTCGCGCTGCCACACATGTGAACCATGCTTCGGGTTCTGAACGAAATAGAATCGGCTCCGTCGTCCAGAGCAGTTGACCGGGAACGCTTCCCGGATAACAGCGCGACGTGCGCCAGGAACGGCATCCCGCGCTTGCCGGACAGCACCTCCTCGTTCGATACGCGCATCTGCTCGGCCGCCCAGGGCTTGAGGATCGGGTCCATATGGTTGCCGATGCGCGAGCGTCACCTGCCAGCCCGGGCCCCGATCGCTGTTGCCCTGCAGCGGATGGTCGGGGTGGTTCTTGATCGGCCCGCGCAGCCCGGCAGGCGGATCGAGCCAGCCGTCGCCGTAAAGGGCGTTGCGGCCATCCGCCGAATTCGGACCCAGGCCCAGCTGGATGGGATTCGGGTGAGGCTCCGGTATCTTTCCGCCGGTCTGGGCGATGGCGCTGCCACCGGCAAAAGCCAGGATGCATGCACTCAAAGCAAATGGACCAATCAACCGCGCAGTCCCCGCCAACAGCGACGACATTCGTGCTCCTCCCTGGGGCGACCGCCACTCTGGCAGGCTGATCAGGATCGCGTGTCTTGTGACCGTGAAAGTCTGGCCCAAGGCCGCTTCTTTTACAACGGCACTGTCCCGAAGCGCTCAACAATGGCGTCCTGACCCGCCCGTGACCCTTCAGAGGACCTCGCCAGGCGATGGCAGCCTGACGCACGCCAGTGAACGACCAATGGAGGGGCCCCATGACGTTCCTGCGGCGGAAGTTTCTTCTTAGCAGTGGCATTATGGCGGCGACGACTGCGGCACGTATCCACTCGGGCAAATGCCGGCCCCGGTGGGCGACCCGCGAGCCGCGCAAAGCGCCGTCGACCCCTGATTTTCCGGCCTTTGGCCCACGCAGCCCTCGGCTTTAGGTCCCCGATCTCCGGCCCAGGGCAGTGCGCAATACCGGGACGCACGCCGTCCGGCCAGAGCAGCTTCAATCAGCTCGGTGATCCCGCTGAGTCCCATCCTGCAGCCGTGGGCCGCAGATGTCGTCAAGAAGTTCGGAGAAATCTCGCGTGCAGGCAAGGCTTTCCCGGACCCGGACAACCAGTGTCTTCTCAATCCTGTGCCCATATCTTTTGGAATTTCGAGATCCAGATTCTGCAGCAGCGAACAAGAGTCACGATCCTCTATCCGCACGACCAGGATCACCGGCAGATTGCGGTTGAACCAGCGCCATCGGAAAAAGTGACCCGTCCATCCACGGGACTCTGTCGGCCATTACGATGGCGACACGCTGGTGATCGATACCGTGGGGATCAAGGGTCAGGGAAGTATTCCATGGCCGATCGTTTCAGTACGCGCCATACCGGGCACTGCACGTGGTCGAGCGCTATCGCCTGATCGACTACGACGCCGCCAAAGGAAGCGCAAACCCGCGCCCACAAGAGTGGCCGCGCGTCCTCCTATGTGCGCCCGATCCCGACTACAAGGGCAAAGGGCTTGCAGCTCGAATTCTGCCGTGGAGGATCCCGGCGCCTTCACGACGCCCTGGAAGGCGACCATCACCTATCTGCGCTCCGGCAACAAGGAATGGTACGACGCGTCTGCGCGGAGAATATCCAGCACTACTATGCCGACACGCAGTACTACTCTGACAAGGACGCGCGGATTCCGACGGCTGAGGCCGGATTTCTAGGGCGTTATGCTCACTGTGTTTCTTCCGCCCTGACCCGAAGCTTGCGTCCTGTAGCGTCATGGCGAAACGCACGGGACAGCGGCGAGGAGACATCATGAGCGCGCTGGCATTCTCTAGGGCAGTCTCGATCCTTGTTTGCTCCCTCGGCATCGCCGCTGCGCTTGTCGGTGACGCGGCCTCCCAAGGATCGTCCAGGTCGCGTCGTCCTCTCGTGAGCGAGGCACAGTTCGAAGCTTGGCAAACAGAGTTGTCAAACTGGGGGCGCTGGGGGAAGGACGATGAGCTGGGAACGCTCAACCTGATCACGCCCGCCAAGCGCAGGGCGGCGTTGGCGCTGGTGAAGGAGGGAGTGCCGGTGTCACTGTCGACGAATACATTCACTGAAAAAGCCGTCGACGTCCCGTGCCCGGCCGAATGGGCGATGACCACCACGTACGCAAACCGGAGCCACCGATCGCGTGGCGTTTCCCTGCATCCACGGCGCGGCCTCAACGCACATCGATTCTCTCGCTCACACGTTCTTCGCGCGGAAAGATGTGGAATGGCTATGACACATCGGCGCTGGTGACCATGCAAAAGGGGGCCGAGAAGAACTCCGTGCTGCCCATGAAGAACGGGATCGTCACACGCGCGGTGTTGTACGACATCGCGAGGCTCAAGGGCGTGCCGTATCTCGCGCCGGGCGATCGCATCTTTCCCGAGGACATGGAGGCGTGGGAAAGGCAAGCGGGTGTTCGAGTGGGGCCGGGGACGCGCTGGTGCTTCGCTGGGGCCGCTATGGGCGGCGAGCCAAGCTCGGTCCGGAAGAGGGCGCCGCCGGGTTCGATAATTCGATCCTTCCGTGGCTGAAACAGCGCGACGTCGCGTTGATCGTCTGGGAAACCGCCGGCTATACGCCGCAGCCCGCGGGCGATCTGTTCAGAAACGCCGTTCACAATTTCGTCCAGGCGATCCTGGGTATCCACGTGCTCGACCGCGCCGATCTGGAGGCGTTGAGCGAGGCGACTGCCTCCCGCAATCGCTGGGAGTTCATGTTGACGGTCAACCCGCTGGCGCTCCCTAATGCGACGGGATCACCGGTCAATCCGATTGCGATGTTCTAAAGCGCCGCTCAAGACGTTGGGGCGAGCCGCTATTCGTCCGCCAGGATATCCACCGCTGCCGCGATTAGCCGCCGGATGTCGTCTTCTGTCCCGACCGTGATGCGCAGATAGGGCGCCGTGCGCGGCTTGTTGAAATGCCGCACCAGCACCGCATGTTCGCGCAACGCCGCCGCGAATTCCGAGCCCGCCCCGCGCCGGATGCCTGGCGAAGACGAAATTCGCGCTCGAAGGCAGAACGATCAAAGCCGAGCCGGATCAGCTCCCGCGTCATCGCTTCGCGTCCTGCGACGACCCTGGCGCAGCTCTCGCGGAAGTAGGCTTCGTCGCGAACCGAAGCCGTCGCGCCCGCCTGGGCGAGGCGGCCGAGCGGGTAGGAATTGAAGCTGTCTTTCACGCGGCGCAGCGCCTCGATCAGCCCCACGCCGCCAAGCGCGTAGCCGACGCGCAACCCGGCCAGAGCGCGCGACTTCGACATCGTCTGCACGACCAGCAGGTTCGGATGATCGGCGATCAGCGGAACCGCGCTCTCGCCACCGAAATCGACATAGGCCTCGTCGATCACGCACCGGGATGTCGGGATGATCTTCGAGCAGTCGGGCGATCTCCGCGCGCGGCAGCGCGACGCCGGTCGGCGCGTTGGGATTGGCGATCACGATCGAGCCCGCCTCGCGCCGATAATCCTCGACCCTGACGCGCATTCCGTCGTCCAGCGGCACGGTCTCGCAGGCGAGGCCGAACAATTGCGCCCACACGGGATAGAAGCTGTAGGTGACGTCCGGAAACAGCAGCGGCTTCGGCTGCTTCAAGAGCGCGACGAATGCATGCGCGAGCACTTCGTCGGAACCATTGCCGACGAACACCTGTTCGGGCTTCGATGCCGTGATGGACGGCGAGCGCTTCGCGCAGCTCCGTGCGCCTCGGGATCGGGATAAAGCCGCAGGGTGTCCACCGCGGCGGCTCGCATCGCTTCCAGCGCGAGCGGCGAGGGGCCGAAGGGGCTTTCGTTGGTGTTGAGCTTCACCAGATTGGCGATGCGCGGCTGCTCGCCGGGCACATAGGGCGAAAGCTCACGCGCGATCTGGCTCCAGAACGGTTCATCGGGGAGGGCCGCACGAATAAGTTCGACACATGCCTCGACGCTACGGCCAGCCGTGTCGATCGTTACATGTTCGCGATCCCACGCACGGTAATCGCGGTCGATCACCTCCCGCCAGCTTGGTAAAATCAGGCCCGGCACCTCATTCGGGCGGGTTTCATACGCTGGCGGTGCTCCGCCAAATCCGAACAAATCGTTTCAATCTCCACGACGCGCACGCCCGCTCGTAGACCGGCATCGCGCCACGCATTTCGCGTCAGCATCCAATCGTTCACCGAGTCACCGATCACCGTCCTTCCCAGCCGCAGATTGTCCTCCGCAACCGCATATGCCGCGCGATAACCAGCATCTTCTCAAATCGCCATCCACGACGCCTGACGCCCGTATCGCGTTGCTCAAGCGAGGTCGACTCGCAACCAAACCGCACCGAGTTCGGCTGCGAGCGCTCGCGCTTATCGTCGATTTTCCTGTGCCGGGAAGGCCGGCAAAAACGATAAACACCGGTCACCTCCGGGGTCGCACGATAGCTATCGGTACGCTTATGGACCAGGTGCCAGTTTTGTCCTGAACGGCCTACCACCCCCAACATTCCCAATAGCATGCGGACCGCGCTCCGAAGGACGACGGATCACTCAGCAATGTTATTGACAATGACTTTCCGCGGTCGATAACCAACCCCGACAGATTGAGGAGCTTCCCGGATGACGATCATCGATTCCCAGGTCCACGCTTATGAGGCGAACACTCCGAAGCGACCCTGGCACAGTGTGCCGAACTGGCCCGATCACGTTACGGGTGACGAGATGGTGGCGGCGATGGACAAGGTCGGCGTCGACGGCGCGATCTTCATCTCCGCCTTTTCCATGTACCGCTACGACGCGAGTTATGCGGTGGAAGTGCAACGGGCCCATCCCGGTCGCTTCGCGATCGTCAAGCCGGTCGACCCGGATGATCCAGCCGTGGGCGATGTCATCGCCGACTGGAAGCAGACACCGGGCGCGGTCGGCATCCGCATCATGATGACGAAGGAGGCGAAGCGCGAGCCGAATGACCCGGGCCTCGACCGGATCCTGCGCGCGGCCGTCAAAGCACGACTTTCCGGTCAACATACTGTGCTGGGGCAACGTGGATGCGGGCACGGCGTTGATCGACCGCCACCCCGATACGCGCTTCATCATCGACCATCTGGCTATCCTGCAGCCCCGCACGCCACCGGCCCCGCCGCAGCCGTGGGCCGACCTGCCGAAGGTGCTGGACCTTGCCAAGCGCAAGAACGCGGTGATCAAGGTGAGCGGCGCCTGCACGCTGTCCCGGGAACCGTATCCGTTCCCGGACATCTGGGATCCGCTCGCCCGCGTGTTCGATGCCTGGGGTTTCGACCGCTGCCTGTGGGGCACGGACTGGACACGCGCATACGCCGTCGTCAACTACGAGCAGGCCGTCGAGCCCTTCCTCAAGACTGACCGCCTGAGCGACAGTGAGCGAGCGATGCTGATGGGCGGCGCGTGCGCCAAAGCCTATCGTTGGTCGCCGAAGAAAGGTTAGAAATCGGGCTTCTCTGCTATCGGCATCTGATAGTCGAAGAGATGCCGGTTGCCCTCGGCGCAGATTTCTTCTCGCATCGGTCGCTGAACGCGGTCGTAACGCTGCAATCCCGACCACGGCTCATAGAACGCGTCCGGATCCTCGACCCAAATGTGCACGTCCAGCGCCTTGCCGCCATCGACCAGCTTGAAGCGCTCCACGACGTGCAGCTTCTCGGTATGCGGCGTGCGGAAATTGTCGACGAAGCTCTTGTCGTTCAGCCCGATGGTGTCGACCACCAGCGTGTCGCCTCCTCGTAATGGCCGACCGACTCGCCGTACCAGGACGGCTTCGGATTGGCCGAATGCGGCACGTCGAGATAGACATGCCGAACCTGCTGGTCGCCCGAGAAGATGATCACGACCTCCTTGGGCGTTTGGATGAAATACATCGGCTGAAAGCCGTACAGATGAAAGGCGGGAACGCCGGCCGGACTGCAGCTCGAGTGCGGCGTGAAAGCGATCTTTCCGGCGAGCACTTCCGTCGTTGTCCTTCTTCATCCGCTCCTACGACCCAGGGCTTCAGATTCTGGATTGCTGAGGTCAGCGATCAGGAACGTCGGTTGCTTGCCGGTCGCGGACAGCCTCGGCGTTGCTGACGCGGGGATGGGCGGGATCATTGCGCACCGGACTGGGCCCGCCGGGAACGGCTCTGAACTCGACATCGAACGTGAGCCAACCGGTTTGGTCTGAGGAGAAATCGGGCGGGCCCGACTGCTGCGCCGCGACACCTCCGGTCAACGCTGCATAGACAAGGCTGGCTACAAGGCCACCAGCAAGCCTCTTTGCCGTCGGAGTGAATGCAAACAATGCGAACATTGTGCCTTCCCTCTTGCGTCGTTCGTGCGCCCTTTGCTCTCACTGCCACCAAGGCGGCCAGCCTGCTATTTTATCGTCGTAGCGTCTGCTCGTCATGGTGGAAGGGGCGTACTCGCTTCTGACCGTAGTTGAGTACGGCCGCCCTGGATCGGAGCGGGCCTCCATCGCGATTGGCCAGATCGGCTGAGTCCGCATTTTTCTCACAGTGGCGAGAATTTTTGAAATTGGCTGGACGCCACCGCCATCTTCTGGCTTGCTAGCGGGACCATTTCCAGTCTGCCAAGGAACGCATCGAGGGACCATGCCGGTCGAGCGCGAATCGCGAAGTAGCGGCGATCGCCTCTTGATGGCGCTGGCTTTGTTCACGATCGAGCGCCCGCAATGGACCGTTGAAGAGGCCGCTGAGACAGCTCGGCGTCTCACCCCAAACCGCGTACCGCTATTTCAAGCAGCTCACCGGCGCCGGCCTGATCACGCCGGTCGCGGGCGCCGGCTATACGCTTGGCCCCGCCATCATCCAGATGGAGCGGCAGATTCAGGCCACCGATCCGATGCTGATCGCGGCCCGCACGGTGATGGTCGAACTCATTCTGCATGCGGTCGAAGGCTCGACCGCGATCCTGTGCCGCCTGTTCCATGACCGCGTCATGTGCATGCACCAAGTCATGGGCCGCGGACCGCAGGAGCCGGTGAGCTACGAGCGCGGACGGCTGATGCCGCTCTATCGCGGCGCCACCGCGAAAATCATCCTGGCGCACCTGCCGACCCGCACGCTGAAATCCCTGTTCGCCCACGACGCCGCGGAGATCACCGCCGCGGGACTCGGGCTCGAGCTTCGATGAGTTCCGCCGCACGCTGGCCGCGCTGCGCGCGCGCTGGCATCTGCATCACGCATGGCGAGGTCGATCCATGGCCGCACCGGCATCGGCGCGCCGATCTTCGACCGCGACGGCGCCGTGCTGGGCAGCCTTAGCCTCGCGCTGCCGAGCGCGCGTGCCGACGAAGCGCTGATCACGCGCATTGCGACCGCTCGTCGCGGTGGGCGCGCGCGCGGTCGAGCGCATCATGTCTGACTGGACCAGGCGCGAGTGAGCTGAGCCCGGCTCCGCGTCAAGATCGACACGCGTAACGAAGACCGAAGGGGAGGACACCATGATGTTCGCGACCACCAGGCTTTCGCTCATCCTTTTCGGCCTGTCGCTGCTGCTCAAGTACAAGGCGCGCCGGCACGAGGCGTTCTGGCAGCGCATCAAGGAGCGCAACTTCGTGGCGCAGATCATGACGCGCGACGAGGAGATCGGGCGCTGGTTCGAGTTCCAGCGACGGCACGATCGCTCCGGCGCCGGGCTGCACGCGAAGCCCGACGTGCAAGCTGATGTTCAAGAACGCCGCGGTCGGCGCCGCGCTGCTGACGCCGCCGATCAACTGGCTCGACCAGATCAACGCGCAGAAGGATTTCGTGCTCACGGTCGACGGGCCGGAGGACCTCACCAACTGGTTCGCCCAGACCGTGATGATGAGCCAGACGCGCCGGCCTGCAAGATCGGCACGCGCATGCCCGACGGCACCATGCGCTATTGCAACATGACCAACGGCGGGCCGGTCTTCATCTACGTCAAGGACGGCAAGATCATCCGCATGACGCCGATCGACTCTCACCGAGGACGACGGCGCGTCGTGGACCATCGAGGCGCACGGGCGTGAAGCTCACGCCGCCGCGCAAGACCACGCTGGCGCCGCACGGGCAGAACGCCAAGTCGATCGTCTATTCGCCCGACCGCCTGCTCTATCCGATGAAGCGCGTCGACTTCGATCCGAACGGCGCGCGCAATCCGCAGAACCGCGGCAAGTCGGGCTATGTGCGCATCTCCTGGGAGGAGGCGATCAAGCTCGTCACCGACGAGATCAAGCGGCAGAAGCGCGAGCTACGGCCCGGGCTGCATCGCGGTGTCGCACGGCTCGCATCACACCTGGGGCAATATCGGCTACTACCTCTCGGCGCTGTTCCGCTTCGCCAACGCGATCGGCATGACGCGCGTGCACCACAATCCCGACTCGCTGGGAAGGCTGGTACTGGGGCGCGGTGCATCACTGGGGCTACACGCTGCGCGTCGGCCAGTCGGAGACCTACGGCACGGTCGAGGACTGCCTGCAGAACTGCGACATGATCGTGTCGTGGGCGGCCGACCCGGAGTCGACCTCAGGCTCCTACGGTGCGCAGGAAGGCACCGTGCGCCGGCAGTGGCTGAAGGACCCCAAGCTCGGCATCAAGGTCGTGCACGTCGACCCCTACTACAACGCGACCGCGCAGTTCCTGCCGGGCAAATGGTTCGCGCCCAAGCCCACCACCTCGGTCGCGATGGCGATGGCGATCGCCTATGTGTGGATCAAGGAAGGCCTCTACGACAAGGAATACGTCGAGACCCACACCGTCGGCTTCGACAAATGGAAGGCCTATCTCGTCGGCGAGGAGGACGGCATCGCGAAGACGCCGGAATGGCAGGAGAAGGAGACCGGCGTTCCGGCCAAGGACGTGCGCGCGCTCGCGCGCGAATGGGGCAAGAAGCGCGTCTATCTCGCGCCCGGCGGCTGGGGCAACGGCCACGGCGGCGCCTGCCGCAACCAGACCGGCATCCAGTGGGCGCGCGTGATGGTGTGCCTCTCGGCGATGCAGGGGCTCGGCAAGCCCGGCTGCAACATGGGCAATCTGCAATGGGGCTGCCCGCTCGACTTCAATTTCTATTTCCCGGCTATTCCGAAGGCGGCATGTCGGGCGATCTCGAGAACACCGCGATGCCGGTCGAGCTCTATCAGCGCATGCCGCAGCTGCCGACCATGAACTCCAACGTGCAGACGCATCCCGCGCATCTGGATGCCGGAGGCGATCGCCGACGGCAAGGCCGAAGGCTATCGCTGGGTCGGCAAGTCGATCGAGCACCAGTTCGCCAAGTTCGCCTATCCGGCGGCCGGCCATTCGCCGGTGCAGCATGCTCTACAAATACGGCGGCTCGATCCTCTCGACCATGAACAACACCAATCGCTGGGTGAAGATGTATCAGTCGTCGAACCTGGAATTCGTCGTCAACCAGTCGATCTGGTTCGAGGGCGAGGCCAAGTTCGCCGACGTGATCCTGCCGGCCTGCACCAATTTCGAGCGCACCGACATCTGCGAATGGGCGGGGCTCGGCGGCTACGGCCACCACGGCCAGCAGCAGCTCAACCACCGCGTCATCGTGTTCCAGGCGCCGGCGATCGAGCCGCTCGGCGAGATCGAAGTCCGACTACTGGATCTTCAACGAGATCTGCAAGCCGCTCGGGCTCGCCAACTACTTCTCGGAAGGCTGCAACGAGATCGACTGGGTCTAGCGCGCTCTATCTCGCCTCCGACCTGCCGAAGGTGATCTCGTTCAAGAAGTTCCTCAAGCGCGGCTACTACGTGGTGCCGGCCGAGAAGGAGAAGCTGCGCGCGCCGGTGTCGTTCCGCTGGTTCTGGGAGAACCGCAAGAAGGACGTGCCGGAGGCGCAGCCGCTGCCGTCCGACTACACCGAGGAATATCTGCGCGGACTGCAGACGCAGTCCGGCAAGCTCGAGTTCGAGTGCAACAGCCTCAAGCGCTTCAACGACCCGAGCGGCCGCCGATCGTCAAATACGAGCCGGCGCTGGGAAGGGCCGCACTCCGGCGGATGTTCGAGCGCTATCCGCTGCAGATGCTCACGCCGCACTCGAAATACTCGTTCCACACCCAGGGCGACGGCAAGGACTCGTTCCTGCTCAACATCGAGGACCACCGCGTCAAGGTCGACGGCTACTACTACTGGATCATGCGGCTGAACGCCGAGGACGCGGCCGAGCGCGGCATCAAGAAGCACGACCTGGTGAAGGTCTACAACGAGCGCGGCGCGGTGATCTGCGCGGCGCTGCCGACGCAGCGGCTGCCGCGCGGCGTCTGCCACGGCTACGAGTCCTCGGCGGTCTACGATCCGATGGGCGAGCCCGGCAAGTCGGTCGACCGCGGCGGCTGCCTCAACCTGCTCACGCCGCACAAGTCGCAGACCAAGTCGACGCACGCGCTCGCGGGCGCCAACTCGCTGGTGCAGGTCGAGCTGTGGGACCGCCGCACCGAGCACATGTCGGAGACGTTCGCGGCGATGGAGAAGGACACAGGAGATCAAGCGCGACGCTGAAGGAAGCGCAGCTGGTGCCGGCGAAATGAGCGAGGTTGTGCCGTCAATCTGGCAGGTGCCCGCCGAAGGCGGGCCTCCAGTAGCCACGGCTTGCCGACTACTGAGGCTCACCGGCATAGACGGCCGGTGACTCCTCAGGGTGACGGTTCAAGGAATAGCGAGCGAGAGTACCGCCGATGAAAAAATGGAACATGATCATCGATGTCGCCGAGTGCACGAACTGCCAGCTCTGCACGCTCGCGACCATGGACGAATATGTCGGCAACGACTGGCCGGGCTATACCGCGCCGATGCCCAAGCACGGCCACAAGTGGATCAACATCCTGCAGAAGGAGCGCGGGCAGATGCCGATGATCGACATCGCCTACGTTCCGACCATGTGCAATCACTGCGACGACGCGCCCTGCATGGCCAAGGGCGGCGGCGCGATCACCAAGCGCGCCGACGGCATCGTGCTCATCGATCCAGGAGCAAGGCGAAGGGCCGCAAGGACCTGGTCGAACGCCTGTCCCGTACGGCCACATCTGGTGGAACGAGGAGCTGCAGCTGCCGCAGCATCTGGCCGTTCGACGCCCACCTCATCGACCAGGGCTGGCAGCAGACCCGCGGCCAGCAGTCCGTGCCCGACCGGCGCCATGCGCGCGATCAAGGTCGAGGACGACGAGATGGCGCGCATGGCGCGCGAGCAAGGCCTCGAGGTGATGAAGCCGGAGCTCGGCACCAAGCCCGCGGGTCTACTACCGCAACCTCTGGCGCTACTCGAAATGCTTCATCGGCGGCACGCTCGCGGCCGAGGCGAGCGGCGTCGTCGATTGCGTCGAGGGCGCGAGCGTGCGAAGCTCCTGCAAGGGCGGCCGAGCGGTCGCGGAGACCACGAGCGACAACTACGGCGACTTCAAATTCGACAAGCTCGACGAGAACTCCGGCGCCTATGTGGTCGAGATTTCCACAGCGGCGGCAAGAAGACGATCGTAGACGCCAAGCTCGGCGCACAGCATCAATCTGGGCGAGATACGAATCTTGGCTAGCCGCCCACCACTCCTGCCTCATCCTGGGGAGCCCGAGTGAAGCGAGGGCGTCCCGGCGATGGCGCTGAAACCCGCGCCATGGTTCGAGACGGCGCGCATCGCAGGCAAGTGTACGCAGCCTGCACCTGCTATGGCGGCGCCTCCTCACCGACGAGCGCCGAGCGTGCCGGAATTCCTACCTCGCCCTCTCCAGGATGACGGAGCCATGCTCGACCCCTCCACTCCTCTCCTCTTCCCCTCGCTCGGCCCGCTCTACCAGGCGCTCGCGCCCTGGGCCGGAAGCGCTGCTGCGCGCGGTCTGCGGGCTTGCGCTCATCCCGCACGGGCTGCGGAACACCTTCGGGCTCTTTCCCAAAACCGGCGTGCGCTCACATAGCTCACCGAACTTGCCGCGCAGCTTGACCACGACGGCTACCGGCCCGGCAAATTCTGGGCACCTGCGATATCGCTCACCCAGCTCGTCGGCGGGCCGCTTCTGGCGCTTCGGCCTGTTCACCCGCGCTGCGTCAGTGCCGATCTGCTGTTCCTGATCGTGACCAACTTCGAGCGCTGGCGGGTCGGCAGGTATTTCTGAATCAGCTCGGGCTCGAATACACCCTGATGTGGACCATCGTGACGTTCTATTTTCTGATCCATGGCGGCGGCGCGATCTCGCTTGACTTCACCTGATCGGCTACGCGTTTTAGTGCTGGCGCCTATCCGCATTCGTCATGGCCGGGCATGTCCCGGCCATCCACGTCTTGCTCTTGGCATGAAGACGTGGATGCCCGGCATAAAGCCGGGCATGACGATGAAGAGGGCTGCTATCACACCAACTGGTCCAGCCTGCATGACAAACAAAGTCGACGTCCGTTCCGAATGGTGGGACAACATCTTCGCCCCGAGCTCCTGCCTCGTCATCATCACGACCGCCGACAAGGATGGCCGCGTCAACGCGGCGCGCCTTCGGGACCCGCACCCGCGTCTGCCACTGACCCGATGTACATCTCCTTCACCTGCGGAGCGGCAAGGACACCCACGACAACGTGCTGGCGACCCGCGAGTTCGTGGTCAACGTGGTGCCGTTCGAGCGACCATGCTAGACAAGACGCTCATCTGCGGCCTGCCGTTCCGCGGCGGCGAGAATGAACTCATCAAGGCCGGGCTCACGCCTATCCCCTCGCGCAGCTCAAGCCGCCGCGCATCGCCGAGTGCCACAGTCACTTCGAATGCAAGGTCGACTGGACGTCAGGCATGGCTGCATCGGCTGATGGTGTGCGGCAAGGTCGAGGCCGTGAGCATCGACGAGGACTGCATCACGACAAACGGCCACATCGTCGGGACAAGGTCAAGCCGGCGCACTATTGCGGCATGCGCTACCAGGACCGCTTCGTGCCGGCCTACGATAAGCCGACCCGCGGGGTCTGGCGCTACGACGGTCGCGATGAGGAATTCCGGCCCGGCGAAGACTGGCGCAACGCCCATCGCAGCACGGACTAGTCACATGTCGGACATCGCAGCGGAGACTGCCGCTCCTCGCTCGCCCTGGGGCGCTTTGGGCCACGCTGGGCTGGGTCATTCTCGCCTTCGTCCTGTCGGCCATCGCGGGCTTTGCCGTCGTGCTGATCTGGCGGCCCGATGCCATCACGGGTGGCACCGACATGCTGAAGGACGGCACGCTGATCTCCATCACCACCGTTGCGTCGGCGGTGGTGCAGGTCGGCACGCTGGCGCTGGCGGCAAGACTCGCGGGTTGGCCCGCTGGCGAATATTCGGGCTGGTCCGGCCGGCGACGCGCCCGCCCCTGATCGCGATCGCCATCCTGATCGTATTTCTGCCCGGCTACGATGGCTGACCTATCTGCTCGGTCGCGACATCGTTACGCCGTTCCAGGTCGACACCTGACCGCAGCGCCCGCGACGGCGGCACGCTGCCACTATTGTGGCTCACCTTCGTCATCGCAGCGCCGGTCACCGAGGAGATCATCTTCCGCGGCTTCCTGTTCCGCGGCTGGGTGAGGTCCGAGCAGAGCGCCATTCCGGGCATCCTGGTGATCACGGCGCTGTTTGCGGCCATCCATGCGCAATACGACTGGTTCGGCATGCTGCAGGTGTTCGTCATCGGGCTTCTGCTCGGCCGGATCGCGCTGGCGCAGCGGCTCGACCCTGCTCACGATCCTGATGCACATGCTGATCAACTCTCGGGGCGACGGTGGAATCCATGATCAAGGTCGAATGGCTGCCTCATGACCCTCGCGGCGGCGCCGTATTGATCAGGCGCCGCAATTGATGGATTGATGGCGCGGGCACGAATACGGGACGTTAAGAAATGCCCTATGCCGTGGCCGTCGACATCGGCGGCACCTTCACCGATCTGGTCGCCTACGACGCCGACGACCCGCCGGGTCGCTCTACGCCAAGAGCCCGACCACCTACGGCAACCTGGTTGACGGCGTGCTCGACTGCTTTCGCCAAGGCGAAGCTCGAGCCGCGCGCCGCGAGCTTCGTCAACCACGGCACCACGCTGGTGATCAATGCGCTGATCCAGCGCAAGGGCGCCAAGGCCGCGCTCTGGTCACCACCAAGGGCTTCCGCGACGTGCTCGAGATCGCGCGCGGCAACCGGCCCGACCCGTTCGACCTGCACTACCGGCGCGACGAGCCGCTGATTCCGCGCGTGCTGCGCTTCGAAGTGACGGAGCGGATCGGCAGCAAGGGCGAGATCGTCACGCCGCTCGACATGCGCGGCGCTTGCGCCGCTCGCCGACGAAGCTCAAACAGCTCGGCGTCGAGGCGGTCGCGATCTTCTTCATGAACTCCTACGCCAATCCGGCGCATGAGGAGCAGGCCGCCGAGACTGCTGCGCGAGCTGCTGCCGGGCGTCTACGTCACCTACTCACACCGAGGTGACGCGCGAATGGTACGAATACGAGCGCACGCTCGACGGTCGCCGCCAACGCCTATGTCGGGCCGCAGGTGACGACCTATATCCGGCGGCTCGACAGCATGACCTCGCAGCCAAGGGCTTCACCGGCTCGCTTTACATGATGGGCTCGAACGGCGGGCTGATGTCGCGTCGAGCGCACCTGCCGGCAGCCGGTCGGCGCTCGTCGAGTCGGGTCCGATCGGCGGCTGCATCGGGGCCGGCGCCTATGCGGAAGCGCTCGGCTTCAAGAACGTCATCGCGTTCGACATGGGCGGCACCACGGCGAAATGCGCGCTGGTCGAGAACGGCCGCTTCTCGGTCGAGTCGATCTACTACGCCGGCGGCTACGTGAAGGGCTTCCCGATCAAGTCGTCGGTCATCAACATCGTGGAGGTCGGGCTCGGGCGGCGGCTCGATCGCCTGGCTCGATCCGCAGAACCGCCTCGCATGTCGGCCCGCAGAGCGCGGGCTCGACGCCCGGCCCCGCCTGCTATGGCAACGGCGGCACCGAGCCCGACCGTGACCGACGCCAACCTGGTGCTCGGGCGGCTCAATCCCGACCGCTTTCTGGGCGGCGAGCTGACGCTCGATGTCAGGACGCGGCGCGCCGCACCATCGAGCGCGATCGCCGGCCCGCTCGGCTACACGCGGGCGCGACGGCCTGATCCAGATGGCGGACGGCATCATCGCGCTCGCGACCGTGATCATGGCGGGCGCCATCAAGCAGATCTCGGTCCGAGCACGGGCTCGATCCGCGCGAGTTCGTGCTGTTCTGCTATGGCGGCGGCGGGCCGCTGCACGCCAGCGCGCTCGGCGCGTGAGCTCTCGATCCCGACCGTCGTGATCCCGCCCGAGCCCGGCAATTTTTCCGCCGATCGGCATGCTGCTGCGCGGATGCGCGGCTCGATCTCGTCGAAGACCTTCACCGGCGTGCTCAACGACAGCCATGATGGCGCCGCTGCAGCAGGTCTTCGCCGAGATGGAAGCGGAGGCGCGCGCCGCGCTGGTGCGCGACTTCGGCGCCGACGACGTGCTGTTCGAGCGCTTCGCGCGAGATGCGCTATGCCGGCCAGCGCCACAACATCAAGGTGCCGATCTCGGGCTCGACGATCCGGCCGCGCATCCGCGCACGCCTTCGACCGCGACTACAAGCGCCGCTACGGCCACGCCGACGCCACGGCGGCGGCCGAGTTCCAGGCGCTGCATCTCTCCGCGCTTCACGCGGCTGCGGCCGCCCGCGCTCGAGCGATCTGCCGCGCGCGCAGGTGCAGCGGCGCAGCCGCAATACGCGCCCGGTCTATTTCGGCAAGCGACAGCGGCATCGATCACGGCGCAGATCTATGATCGCGACGCGCTTGCAGCCGGGCTTCAGCAGGCGCCGGCCCGGCGTTGATCGAGGAATATGGATCGACCACGCTGATCTGGCCCGGCGATCGTTTCGAGATCGGCGACGCTGCGCGAAATTCGGATCAGCATCGGGGCGGGCGCTGACAGCGTACATCTATTGAATCAAACGCTGGCACTGTTCGTCCCCGCGAAAGCGGGAACCCAGGGGCCACTGCGCTGGAAGCTCTTCATCTGTTCTGGGTCCCCGCTTTCGCGGGGACGAGACGGAGTGTTGGGCAGGCTCCGAGGACAGAGGCGCACACTAGCCATGCAGAACACACAAACCGCGCTGCCTCACCGATCGATCCGATCACGCTCGAAGTGATCCGCCATGGCCTCGTCTCGATCACCGAACCAGATCGACGCCAACATCAAGCGCACGGCGTTCAGCCCTTACATCTACGAGTACAACGACTTCGCGGTCGGGCTGACCGACGCCGACGGGCAGCTGATCGCGCAATGCACCGGCGGCATGCCGCCGTTCGTCGCCGACTCGGTCGGCATGGCGGTGCGCGACGGGCTTGCGATCTACGGCCGCGAGCGGCTGCATCACGGCGACGTCGTGCTCTGCAATCACGCCGCGGTGCAGGGCCAGCACCTCAACAACACCGTGATGTACACGCCGATCTATGCCGGCGCCGACGCGCGCACGCTGATCGGCTTCTTCGCCATCAATGTGCACTGGATCGACATCGGCGGCATCCGTGCCGCACTCGACCGACATCTTCATGGAAGGGCTGCAGCTGCGCTCGATCAAGCTGTGGTCGAAGGGCGAGCCGATCGAGGAGGTCTACCGCATCATCGAGAACAACACGCGCCATGCCGATCGAGCTGATGGGCGACATCGCGGCGCAGCTCGCCGGCTGCCTGCTCGGGCGCGACCTCATCGCGCGAGCTTGCCGACAAATACGGCATCGCGACCTTCAAGCGCGCGGTCGAGACTGATCCTCGATCAGTCGGAGGCGGCGGCGCGCGCGCTCATCCGCGCCATGCCGGACGGCGTCTACACGCACGAGACCTTTCTCGACAACGACCGCGCCGGCGACGAGCCGCTGCCGATCCGCGTCAAGGTGATCGTCGCGGGCGACGAGATGACCATCGACTATTCCGAGCATCGCCGAGCAGGTGAAGGGGCCGATCAATTCCGGCTAGTTACGGCGGCGGCCAGACCATCGGCGCGCGTCGCGTTCAAATATCTCATGGGCGCGGACGAGATGGCGAACGAGGGCACGTTCCGGCCGCTCAAGCTCGTTCTGCCGCCGGGCAAGATTCTCAGCGCCGATCCGACCGCGCCGATGGGCAACTATTCGACGCCGTTCCCGACCGTGATCGACGCGGTGATCAAGGCGCTCGAGACAGGCGCTGCCCGAGCGCGTGCCGGGCGGCCACTTCGGCACCCATTCCGGCGTCCGCTTCTACGGCCGGCGCGCCGAACGGCACGCTTCTTCGACACCCACGACAGCGGCCATGGCGGCTGGGGCGCCTGCGCGACCCACGACGGCGCCGGCCCGTTCCGCACCATGGCGCATGGCGACACCCGCATCATTCCGCTCGAGCTGCAGGAATCGCTGATCGCCGTTCCGGATCGAGGAATTCGCGCTGCGCGAGGATTCCGGCGGCGCCGGCAAATTTCGCGGCGGGCATCGGCTTCCGCAAGAGCTACCGCATCCTGCGCCCGTGCCTGCTCGGACCAACCTCGACCGCACGCAGTTTCCGCCCTGGGGCGTGCAGGGCGGCCAGGAGGCGCAAGGCCCGGCCGCTTCACGCTCGTGCGACGGCCGCGACCAGGAGCGAGCGATCGATCGAGAAGGAGAATGGCCTATCCAGCTGCAGCCGGGCGACCTCGTCTGCGTCGAGACCGGCGGCGGCGGCGGCTACGGGCCGCCGGCCGAGCGCGCCGCTCGAGCTCATCCAGCGCGACCTCGACGCCGGCTACGTCTCGGCGGTTGCGGCGACGAAGGACTATGGCGTCACGATCGGAGCCGACGGCAAGGCGCGGCGATAGAGTGGCATCGGCGAACCTATGCCGCGTCGCGAGTTCGGACTAGAATGCGGCAGACAATGAATTGCGTGGAGGGTCTGTGCCGGCACCGTCATTTCTGTCGCAGATCGCGCTCTCGGCCGCGCTGGCGCGTCATCGCAAGCGCCCCGGCGGCCGCGCCAGGAGATCAACGCGGCGCTGCAAGCGAGCTCGCCGCCGCCGCCAATCGCGAAGGCACGCTGACGCTGAGCTGGAGCGGCTCGACGTTCGGCTGGCATCCAGGGCGCGCGCGCGCTTTCAGGCCGCGATGAACAAGACAGTTCGGCACCAACATCCGCGTCAACTTCCTGCCCGGCGCCGACATGGCGCGCATCATCAACACGCTGGCGACCGAACATTCGGCCGGCCAGAAGGCGTCGTGTCGACATCGCGCTCGGCGCCGCGCCGCAGTCGTGCCGGTGCTCAAGGCGCAACTACTTTCGAGGCGGTCGACTGGAAGAAATATCTGCCCGGCCGGATCACCGACGAGATGGTCGAGATGGAACGGCCAGCTCCTCCGCATCGTGACCGGGCTGTCGGCGCGACCTACACCCGGCGCTCGCGCCGATGAAGCCGGTGACGCTCGAGGATTTCCTCAAGCCCGCGTGGAAGGGCAAGATCGCCTCGACGCCCTACGCGGCCGGCTTCGACATCCTGCTCGGCCGAGGACGTTTGGGGCAAGGAGAAGACCGTCAACTACGTGCGCGCGCGTGTCGCAGCAGATCACCGGCCTCGATCCGCTGCGGCGAGGCCGAGCGGATCGCGACCGGCGAGTATCTCGCGCTGGTGATGGACTGCACCGGCCAGGACGCGCTTGCAGTGGCAGGAGAAGGGCGCGCCGCTCGACCAGATGATGCCGCTCGACGCGGCCCAGCAGCGCTACTACTACTTTGCGGTGCCCAAGAACGCGCAGCATCCCGAACGCGCGCCAAGCTCTACTGCGATCTTCATGCATGACCGAGGAAGGCCAGAAGCTCTCCTACGACACCTGGAAGACCGACCTGCACTCGTTCCCGGGCTCGAAGATGGGCAAGATGGTCGACGACTACGGCAAGCTCGGCGTCAAGTTCAAGGAAGTCACCGTCGCCTGGTACAGCCAGCACCCCGAGATCGACGCCGGCAAGAGCGAGCTGATCAAGATTTTGACGACGAAGAAGTGACGGTGCAACAGCACTGCGGTCCTGATACGACATTCAGCTGATCCGGCGGCTCGCGTCGAGCCGGGACCCAAGTCGCAACGCTGTCCGCGCTGAGTTGATGGACCCGTGCCGATCGCGCTGTCAGGATGACCGGGTGCCTCGCCTTCGGCGACGACAGGCAGCTATGGTGACTGCTAGCGAAACAGCCACCCGCCTGATGTCCACCCTCGCCGAGCCGCTGCACGAGCGCCGCACTGCCGGCGATCTACCTGCTCTGCCGGCATGCTCGCGGTGGTTGATCCTCTCGAGCCTCGTCATTCTCGCTCACCTTGGCGTCGTGCTCTGGCTCGCGTGGACCAGCGGCTCGCCCGGCAATCCCGACCTCACCTACACGGCGGCAACTTCGTCGAGGTGTTTCTCGGACGCGCGCACCTATTCGGTGCTCCTCGATACGTTTGCATTCGCGCTCGTGTCGCTCGCGGTCGCGCTCGCCTTCGGCATTCCGGCGGCGTGGCTGGCGGAACGCACCGACTTTCCGCGCCAAGACGCTGCTCTTCACTCTGATGGCGATCGGCCTGCTCGATCCCGGGCTTCGCGGCCGCCATGGGCTGGCTGTTCCTGCTGCATCCGCGCATCGGGCTGCGTCAACCAGTTCCTGGTGACGCACGTTCGGACTTGTGCGGACCGCCGTTCAACATCACGCAGCCTCCTCGGCATGGGCTGCGTGCAGGGCTCAACCTCGCGCCGCTCGCCTTCATCATGACGGCGGCGGTGTTCCGCTCCATGGACCCGACGCTCGAGGAGGCCGCCGCAGATGCACGGCGCCGGCGCCTGGCGCGTGCATCCGGCGCATCACGGTGCGACTGGCCTGGCCCGGCATCCTCGCGGCCTCGATCTACATCTTCATGACCGCGTTCGCGGCCTTCGATGTGCCGGCGATCATCGGCTGGGGCAACCGCATCTTCACGTTCACGACCTATCTCTACCTCCTGCTCAATCCGCAGGACGTGCTGCCGAAATACGGCCTGCGCGGCCGCGCGTCTCGACCGTCGCGATGGCGATCGCGGCGCGTGATGAGCTGCTGGTACGGCCGCATGCAGGCGCGCTCGCGCCGCTTCGCGGTCGTCACCGGCCGCGCCTATCGGCCGAAGATCATCAGGCTCGGGCGCCGCGTCTACGCCGCGTGGCTGTTCATCGGCAGCTATCTGGTGCTGAGCAAGCTGCTGCCGATCCTGCTGCTGATCTGGAGCTCGCTGCTGCCGTTCTTCCAGCTGCCGTCCGCGACGCGCCGTTCGCGCTCGTGTCGCTGCAACCACTATGCGTCGCTGCCGTGGGAGATCGTGTTTCAAGGCGCTCGGCAACACCGCGATCCTCGCCGTGCTGGTGCCGACCGTGACGCTCGCGATCAGCGCTGGCGTTCTCCTGGGTCGTGCTGCGCTCGACGCATCCGCGGCCGCGGCGGCTTCGATTTCATCGCGTTCCTGCCGCACGCCGTGCCCTCGATCGTGTTCGGCGTCGGCGCGCTCCTCGCTCGCGCTGTTCGTGCTGCAGCGCGCGGTGCCGATCTACGGCACGATCTGTCATCCTGCTCGTCGTGTTCGTGATCGCGCGCATCAGCTACGCCACCCGCATGACCAATTCGGGCCTCATCCAGATTCACGCGGAGCTCGAAGAGTCCGCGCAGATGAGCGGCGCCACCGCCTGGCAGGCGCTTCCGCCGCATCGTCGCTGCCGCTGCTCGCGCCGACGCTGCTCTATGCCTGGCTGTGGATCGCGCTGCTCGTCTTCCGCGAGCTCGACGCTTGCCGTGATCCTCTCGACCGCCGACAACATCACGTTCCCGGTCGTGGTCTGGAGCCTGTGGCTCGGCGGCGGGCTCGGCCAGGCCTCGGCGCTCGCCATCGTGATGCTGCTGATGATGGCGCCGCCGATCGCGCTCTACTGGCTGATCGCGCGGCGGCAGGACTTGTGGCCACTTGACAGCCGATGGCTATGGTGCGCGCCCCACAGCGAGGCGAAATACGCATGAGCATTCCTACTCTGTCGGCGCATGGCGCCACCATGCCGGTGATCGGTCTCGGCACCTCCGGCATGGGCGACGTACGCGCCGAGACGATCGCGACCGCGCTCAAGCTCGGCTATCGGCACATCGACACGGCTTGGAAGTATGGCACCGAGCGCCAGGTCGGCGAAGGCATGCGCGCCTCCGGCGTGCCGCGCGCCGACATTTTCCTGTGCACCAAGGTGTCGCATGAATATCTGCATGCCGACGACTTCGCGCGCTCAGTCGACGAGAGCCTGAAGACGCTCGGCGTCGACTATGTCGATCTGCTCCTCGTGCACTGGCCGAACCTCGAAGATTCCGCTGGGCCGAGACGATGACGGCGCTCGCCAAGGCGAAGCGCCAGGGCCTCGCCGCCATGTCGGCGTCGCCAATTTCAACATCGCGCTGCTCGACCAGGCGATCGCGTTGTGTCCGGAACCGCTGGTGACGTTGCAGGCCGAGTATCATCCCTATCTCGACCAGACCACGCTGCTGGATGCCTGCCGGCGCGCGCGGGCTGATTTACACCGCCTATTGCTCCCGCTCGGGCGCGGGCGGCTGTTCAAGGAGCCGGTGCTCGCCGAGATCGCGCGCCAGAAGGGCAAGACGATCGCGCAAGTGGCGTTGCGCTGGCTCGTCCAGAAGAGAGATCGTCGCGCCCATTCCGCGCTCGTCGAACTCGGCTCGCCTGGCCGAGAACATGGCGGTGTTCGATTTCTCGCTCAGCGACGAGGAGATGAAGCGCATCGATGCGCCTCAAGCGGCCGGATGGCCGCATCGCCAATCCGGCCGGCCGCGTGCCGCCTTGGGATGTGTAGGACTTGCACCGGCCTCGATCGGCCTCATGGTGAGGAGCACGCTATAGCAGGCGCTGCCTCACATGCTGGCCTAGCGCGTGCGTCTCGAACCATGGGCCGCCCGATCGGTGGCCGCCCCTATCCTTCGAGACGCGCGCGCACGCAATGCTGTGCCGCCTCGCATGACTGTTGGCGCGCGCCCTCAGGATGAGGACGGAGCAGGCGCAGAAAACTCTACTCCGCCGTCACCTTGCGGGCCGCCGCCACGATGTCATCGGGCGTCGCATAGATCTCCTCGACTACCTTGAGCGCCTCCTCGCCGGTCTTGGGCGAGATCGGCAGCCGCAGCTTTTGCGCCTCGGCAATGAACTGCGGGTCCTGCATGGTGGCGTTGAAGGCGTCGCGGAGAATCTTCACGCGCTCCGCCGGCACCGCTTGCGAGGCAATGAACGGCCGGCCGACCTGCGTCGGCGCCAGCAGCATGCGCAGCACCTGCCGGTCGCGCTCGCTCGGCGCGATGTCGACGCTGTAAGGCACATCGGACGGCATGTCCGGCGCAATCGAGGGCGACGAGCGGATCACCGGCACGATCCTGCGACCCTCGATCCACTCCTGCGGAATGCTGCTCCAGGCTCCGCAATCGCCATCAAGCTCGCCGCGCTCGATCGCGATGCGCTGCTCGGCGCTGCCCGGATAGCCCGCGACCTGCTGGATGCGCACGCCGAAGATGCTCTTCAGGATGCGCTGGTTGGTGTCGGATGACGAGCCCATGCCGGTGAGCCCCATATGGACCTGCGGCTTGGCCTTGAGATCGGCGATCGTCTCGACCCCGAAGCGTGTGCCACACATAGCAGACCGTCAGGTCCTGGCTGATGCTGCCGATCCAGTTGAACTTGCGGGAAGTCGACCTTGATCTTGTCGGGATGCAGGCGGGAATCACCGATATTGCCGAAATTGAAAATATCGAGGATGGTGCCGTCTTTCGCGGCCGACAGATCGAGATAGTGCACCGCCGTGAGACTTCCGGCGCCCGCCATGTTCTGCACCACCACGGTCAGGTTGCCAGGGATGTGGCGGCGCCGATATGACGCGCGAGCACGCGCGTTGAGGTCGAAAGCCGCCGCCGGGCGAGAACCCGGCCAGGATGGTGACAGTCTTGCCGCGGTAGAAATCCTGCGCAGCGACAGGCGTGGCGAATATTAGTGCGGCGATTAGCGCCAGGAACAGCGAAGTGGCGCATGCGTTTCCTCATTTGTAGCTGCTCAACAGAGCGACGAGCCGCTCGACCACGGCAGGCGATGTGCGCGGCGAGCTTCTCGGCCACGGCCGCGATCTCCTCGCCGGTCGAAGGGCCTTCGACTCGGAGCCGCTGGCGCTGCACGTCGGCAAGGGAAAGCGGGATCGCGCACCGCCGCATCGAAAGCGCGCCGCAGGGATGTCGAGCCGCGCCGGCGGAATGCCGGGCGGCGCGAGATAGGGCCGGGTGATTCTCGTCGCGCACGTTCAGGATATCGATCATCTGCCGCTCGGCGTCGTCGCGCGCGAGGATCGCGCAGCAGCGGCACGTCCTGCAAGCTCGCGATGCTTGCTGCTGCCGTGCTGCACGATGATGCGCACGAGCTTCTTGGCGAGCCAGTCGGTCTGGTTGAGGCTCGACAGCGCGTTGCCGAGCGTGCGCCTTCGACCTCGCCGCGCTCTAGCGCGATCTTCGACCTCGTTGCTGGTCTTGTAGCCGGAGACAATCTTGAGCTTGTAGCCGAAGACATCCTTCAGAACGATCGCGCCATCGATGCCAAGGCCGCCGACGCTGGTGCCGCCCACGACGAGCTGTTTCGTCTTCGCCTCCGCCAGCGACTGCACCGGCGCCGTGTGCCAGACATAGCCGACGTATTTGTCGCGGGTGACGTTACCGATCCAGTGAGAACTTGGTCACGTCGAAGTCGGCGGCGCCCGGATTGAGAAACGGCGCGGTGAGCACCGCACCATGGATGCCGCCGATGACGGTGCCGTCGCGCGCAGCCGCCTTAGTAGATAGCTCGCGGCGCGCGCGTCCGCTCGGCGCCCGGCATCGCCTGCACGATCATGGTCGGATGGCCGGGAATATATGTCGGGCATGTGCCGCGCCAAGGCGCGGCCGTAGGCCTCATAGGCGCCGCCGCCCGAGGTGAATGACGGTGATCGTCCTGCCGGCATAGAGACTCGTCCGGCGCCGCGACCGAGGGTGCGGCGCTTGCCGCCAGGACGGCGCCGAGCGCCAGCCCATATGCGTTCGACCAGGCGTTCATCATCCCAGCGTCATCGGTCTTGTGAGCCGATTGCCTTGCGCTGCGATCATGATAGGGACGGCACTCGAGCGGACGCAACGACGGCGCAGGCCATTACGGGCACCCGGATGTCTGAGGGCTTGCGTACCCAGACCTCAAGATCGGCTGCCTGATGCCGGGGTCGGTGATCGACAACCACGCCTTCGAGTTCTACCGGCCTGGTTCCGTCAGACGTCATGCTGGTGATGGTCCGGCGTCGGCCTGCGCGAGTTCTCGCGCCACGACGTGGAGCGCGTATTCGCGCCGCTCGAACGCTATCTCGACCAGCTCATGGAGCGCGGCGTCGACCTGGTGATCCAGAACGGCGTGCCGCCGCTGATCCTGATCGGGCATCGAGGCGCATGACCGCATGGTTGCGCATATGGCGAGCTACCACGCGCCTGTCCGCCACCTCGACCGTGCTCTCGGTGGTGCAGGCCGCGCGCCGATCTCGGCATCAAGACAGGTCGTTCCGGTCAACAAGTGGACCGACGGAGATGAACCAATCGCTCGCCGCCTTCTTCGCCCGCGCCGGCGTGAGCGTCATCGGCACCAGCGCCAAGCCGGCGGCTCCTGCGGATCTTCCACCGTTTCGACGGCCGGCGACCATATGCGGCTTGCGCCTACGAGCTCGGCCGGCGCGCCTTTCTGGATCAGCCCCGACTGCGACGCCATCTATATCGGCGGCGGCTCCTGGCTCGCCGGAGCCGGTGGCGGTGCGGCTCGAAGCCGAGTTCAGGCAAGCCTGTATCTGTGCAACCAGGCCGCCGTCATTCGCAACACACTCAAGATGCGATGCTCGGCGCTCTGGACGCCACTCGCCGGCACACAGCCGCGTGCTGGCAATGCCTTGAGATGGAATGGGAAGAGAAGTTGCCATGAAAGTGACTTTCTGATCGGAATGGACCGCCGGGCTCTATCTCGGCATTCTGCTCAAGCGGCGCGATCCGTCCCATGTCGTGATGCGCTTTCGTCGACGGCGCTCCGCTGCCGTCGGCCTCCCGCGACGATCATCTGCAATCCGCTCAAGCCGCAGCTCACGCTCGCCGACGCCGAAACTCAATGCGATCAAGCCCGCCATCGTATCGTTCGACCGCGTCAGCATCGACGCCGAGGGTCGGACCTTCGAGCCCAAGGGGCTCAAATACGCCACCATAGACCGGACCGCGCTTGTACAGGCATTCAAGCAGCGTGCCAGCGAGCTCGGTTGCGTCTTCAGAGCGCCGCGCTCTCACTGGGATGACGATCGGCGCTCTGACTCCGTGCGGTCAGCAGCCGACGGTCCCGACAGCGAAACCCGCGACGAGAGCGGGCTCTCCGGCCGAGCTAAGCCGCAGCAGCAACCGCACAGTCGTTTCCAGTCGGCGGAGCCAACCGACGCGCTGAGCCATTCAGCAATACGTAACTGAACGGAAGTACTAC
>ERZ1370068.3385-contig-2495_pt1 | contig 31134 bp, 40 predicted proteins | sample MGYA00561227_ERZ1370068 | MGnify/ENA primary metagenome ERZ1370068 (study PRJEB38410, sample SAMEA6850437) | metagenome | study: Metagenomic assessment of the ecological functions of the soil: analysis of the soil microbiota associated with the...
CCCGGTGACCGACGAGAGCGGGCGCCTGGTCGGCATCATCAGCCGGGCCGACGTGCTATCCGGTCTTCGACCGGACCGACCAGCCATCAGCCAGAGATCACCGCGAGCGATGCTCCTCGGCGAGTTCATGGTGGATCCCGCTCGGCCTTCCAGGTGACCGTGATGGACGGCATCGTGACCCTGGCCACGGCCGGAGACCAACGAGACCGGCCACCAGATCGTGTGGCGAGTCCGGCACGTCCAGGGCGTGGTGGCGGTCCGCGACCGCCTCAACTACCCGCCCTGCGAGCGTCTGCGCGACCGGTACGACGTGCTGGCCAATTACCCCTGATGGACTGAAAGGGATGACGACATGAACGCCACGGTCAAGGACGTGATGACCACCGAGGTGGGTGGCGGTCAGGCAGGACGACCACCTTCAAGGAGATGGCGGCCGCGCTGCGCCGGTACCGGGTGAGCGCGCTGCCCGTCGTCGACGACGCCGGACGGGTGCTCGGCGTCGTCTCCGGAGGCCGACCTGCTCTGGCCAAGGAGGCGCTGGCCGACCCCGGCCCGGTCGCCGAGCTGGTGCACCACGAGGACGTCCGCAAGGCCGAGGGCCTGACCGCGGGTGACCTGATGACGCGCCCGCCGGTGACCGCCGCGCCGGACGACCCGATCGAGCAGGCTGCCCGGATGATGCACTTCATGCGGGTCAAGCGGCTCCCGGTGGTCAACTCCGGCGGGCAGCTCGTCGGGATCATCAGCCGAGCCGACGTATTGGCCGTTCTTCGACCGGCCGGACCGAGGACATCCGCAAGGACATCGCCGACGGCCATCCTCCTCGCACGACGTTCCTCATCGACTCGCGCCAGTTCAGGGTGACCGGTCGAGTCCGGCGTGGTCGACCATGGAGGGGACCCCGGGAGACCGCCGCGCTCGGCCATGCCCTGATCCGCAAGGCCCGGCACGTCCCCGGCGTGGTGGCGGTCCGCGACCGCCTCCAGCTATCCGGACACCTACCCGGTCGTCGCGGGCCCCGCAGTTCTGAGCCAGCAGGTGTTCTGAGCCATGACCGCCTTCCACCGCCGCCTGCGGGAGACCTTCGACCCGGCCGACATGTCAACGAGGGTCGGTCTTCCGGGCCGGCAGATCACCGGCGCGGTTTTCAGCTAAGGAGACACCGATGAGCACGGCGCAGGACACCGGCCGGGTGATACGCGCTCCTGGCCGACGGCACGACGGTCGAGATCCGCGCAGGCCGTGCCTGACGACTTCGACGCGGTCCAGGCGATGCACGAGGCGATGGCGCCGGACAACATCTACCTGCGCTTCTTCAGCTGCAGCGGCGATCCGCCGAGACCGAAGCCCGGCGGATCTGCCGGGATCCCGCGCCGCGGGCAACGCGAGCGCCTGCTGGCGCTGCGCGACGGCGAGGCTGGTCGGCGTGGCCAGCTACGCCGGCCGCTGCACCGGGCACCCGCGGGCAGGCCGAGGTCGCGTTCGCGGTGGCCGACCACATGCACCACAAGGGCATCGCGACCCTGCTGCTCGAGCACCTGGTCTCGCTGGCCCGGAGCCGCCAGATCACCACGTTCACGGCCGATACGCTGACCGAGAACACGGCCATGCTGAAGGTGTTCGCCGACGTCAGCCTGCCCGTGCAGCGGCACTCGCGCCGACGAGCGTCTACGAGCTGACCTTCCCGCTGCCGCAGGACGAGGACGGCACCGCGCTGGACACCTACCTCAGCGCCGTGGCCGAACGGGAGAGCAGCGCGGACGTGGCCAGCCTGCGGCACATCTTCGCGCCCGAGTCGGTCGTGGTGATCGGCGCTAGCCGCCGCCGGCGAGGCGATCGGCCGGGTGATCCTGGAGAACATCACGGCCGCGGCGGGTACGCGGGCCGCCTGTACACGGTGAACCCGCGCGGCCGGCAGATCGACGGCGAGCCGGTGCCTGGCCTCCGCGCTCGACCTGCCCGAGCCCGCCGACCTGGCGGTCATCGCCGTGCCCGCCCCGGCCGTGCTCGGCGTGGCCGAGCAGTGCGGCCAGCGCGGCGTGCGGTCGCTCGTGGTGATCACGTCCGGGCTGGACGCCGCCGCCAGCGCCGACCTGCTCGCGGTGCTGCCGCCGGCGACGGCATGCGGCTGGTCGGTCCGGACTGCTTCGGCGTGGCCGTGCCCGGCCTCGGCCTGGACGCCACGTTCGCCGCCAGCTCACCCGGCCCGGCGTGGCCGGGGCTCATGTCATGCAGTCCGGCGGCGTCGGCGTCGCCCTGGCCGACCAGCCTGTCCCGGCTCGGCGTCGGGATCTCCTCGTTCGCCTCGGTCGGCAGCAAGCTCGACGTGTCCGGCAACGACATGCTGATGTGGTGGGAACACGACGACGCATGACCAGGCTGGCCGTGCTGTACCTGAGTCGTTCGGCAACCCGCGCAAGTTCGCCCGGACCGCGCGCCGGGTCGGCGCGAATGCCCGTGCTCACCGTGCACGCCGCCAGTAGCTGGGCCGAGCTCCGCCGCTGACCAGGCGCTGTTCGAGAGCAGAGCAGGGGTCATCGCCACGGGCAGCTTCGGCGAGCTGACCGAGACCGCCGCGCTGCTCGCCACCCAGCCCGTCCCGGCCGGGCGCACGCGTCGCGATCGTGTCCAACGTGGGCGGCGCCGGGGTGCTGGCCGCCGACGCGTGCGCCGGACTCGGCCTGACCGTGCACCAGCCGCGCGGGCTGACCAGGCGGCGGCTGCGCGACGCTGCTGCCGGGCGGCACGGTCACCGGGCCGGTGGACACCACCGCCGCCATCTCCGCCGGGGACTTCCGCCGGTGCCTGGAACTGCTCGCCGCGGACGACGGGTGGACGCGATGATCGCCTGGTCCAGCCGACCGGCGCCACCGGCGACCTGATCACGGCGATCCAGGACGCCGATCATCGGCGTCCCCGCTCGCCGCCGTCGCGCTCGACCAGGCGGAAACCGTCCGGCTGATGCCACGGCTAGCCGACGACGGCCAGATTCCGGTCTACGACGTTCCAGAGGCGGCGGCCGCCGCGCTGGCCCACGCGGCCAGGTACGGGGCCTGGCGCGACCGGCGCCGCACGGCCAGGTGCCCAGCTTCCCCGACGTCCGGGCCGCCGGACGCCCGCGCGCTGGTCACCGGGGTTCCTGCACCGCGAGCCCGGCGGCGGCTGGCTGCCGCCCGGACAAGACCGCCGACCTGCTGCACTGCTACGGAATACTGGCTGGTCGACGCCGAGCCTACCGGGAGCGAAGACGAGGCGGTCAGGGCCGCCGCGGCGGTGTCCGGGCCCGGTGGTGCTCAAGCGCCGAGGTGCCGCGGGCTCGTGCCGGAGACCGACGCCAACGCGGTGGAACTCGACCTGCACACCGAGGCCGAGGTGCGAGCCGCCTACGACAGGCTGGCCGACCGGTTCGGCCGCTCAGCCAGCGGGTCCTGGTGCAGCCGATGATCACGGGCGGCACCGAGGTGCGGATCGGGGTGACCGATGACCGGGTGTTCGGCCCGCTGGTGACGTTCGGCGCCCAAGGCGACCACGCGGCCCGGCTCACGCCGCTGACCGACACCGACGCGGACGCGCTGATCCGCTCGGTCCGCGCCGCGCCGCAGGCTGCTCGGGCAGCGCGGGCGCCAGCCACCGACTCTGGAGACGCTGCGCAAGCTGCTGCTGCGGGTCTCCCGGCTCGCCGACGACCTGCCCGAGGTCACCGAGCTCGACCTCAGCCCGGTCATCGCCAGCCGCACGGGGTGTTCGCGATGGACGCGCGGATCAAGGTGACACCCTGCCCGCTGCAAGACCCCTTTCTTCGCAGGCTGCGCTGACTGGCTCCGGGTCCCGGAGCCGCCGCCCCGGCGGCGTAGGGCGGCGAGCCCGGCGGCCCGCGAGCTTGTGCCGGGCTCTGTTAATGCCGTTAACTGGGATCTGTGGCCTTGCCGGCCCGGACCCCTGCCCTCTGCCTGCCGCTCGTCTCAGGTGATCGCGGAGAGGCTATGAGCACCGGATCGATATCCCCGCGGATCCTGTCCGGGCAGATGAACCCCGTTCTCCACGCCTACTGCGGAAATCCCGGGTGGCGCCTGCGCCGCCGCAGGCGGTGAGCGGGCTGGGTTTCTCCTGACATGCCGCGGCTGGAGCTGGACTCAGCTGCTGGTGCAGCTGGTAGACCGCGCCGATGACGTGCTGGCCGCCCGGGGCGGCTGCAGCGGGCTGCTGCGGGCCAATGCCCTGGCAGCTGGCGGAGCTGAGCTTGCCGGTGGTGCTGCGGCAGATCGTGGGGCGGCCCGGGACCTGGTCGGCGCCCGGTACGCGGCGCTCGGCGTGCTGGGCCGGGACGGGGAGCTGGAACAGTTCGTGCACGCCGGGATGGACTGAGGAGCTGGCCGGAAGGATCGGTAGAGCTGCCCAGGGGCCGGGGATCCTCGGGCTGCTGATCAGGAAGCCGGTCCCGCTGCGGCTCGTCTGACCTGTCCGGTCATCCGGCGTCCGCCAGGATTCCCGTCCAGGCATCCTGCACGATGACCGGCTTCTCAAAGTCCCGGTCCGCATCGGGGAGGAGGTCTTCGGCCACCTGTACCTCGACCGAGCGGTCCCGGGGCGGGGAGTTCACCGCGGACGATGAACAGCTGGCGATCGCGCTGGCCGCGGCGGCTTACGCGGCGATCGCCAACGCGCGGCGGTTCGCCGAATCCGAGCAGCCGCCGCCGCTGGCTGGACGCCTCCGCCGAGCTGACACCTTGCTGTTGTCCGGTGCGGCGGTGCAGCCACCGCGCTGGATCACCCGGCTCGCCGCGGCCGCCGCGGACGCGGACTTCGCCGCGCTGGCCGCGCCCCATGGCGCGACCAGGTCCATCGTCGGTAGGCGTCACCGGCGAGCTCGCCGCCGGGATGATGAACCAGATAGAGGCGCTGGCGGACTCACTGGCCGGGCACGGCGATCCGCACCGGCAAGCCCAGCCTGGTCACCGGAGACGGCCGCCAGGCGGCCGCCGCTGTGCCGGGCACCGGTACCGGCCCCGCTGATCGTCGTCGCCGCTGGCAGCCGGCGAGCAGGTCCGCGGCGCGCTGCTGCTGGGCCGGGTGGCCGCACGCCGGGATATACCGGCACGGACCTGGGCAGTACGGCCGCCGCCTTCCGCTGACCACGCCGCGGTGACGATGGAACTCAGCCCGGGCCCGCGCCGACCAGATCACCCTGGCCCAGGCCGAAGACCACGACCGGATCGCGGGCGACCTGCACGACCACGTCATCCAGGACCTGTTCGCCCTCGGCATGAGGATGCAGGGCCACGCCGCCCGCACCGACCCTGCGACCGCGGAACGGGTCAACGGCTACGCGGATACCGTGGACGAGATCATCGTCAGCAAGATCCGCACCAGCATCTTCGGGCTCCACCAGCCCCGCGCGGCCCCCGCCGAGCTGCCCGCCCGGGTCATGGAGATCATCGACGAGCACACCGCGCAGCTCGGCTTCACTGCCGGCGATCCGCTTCGCTACAACCCGCTCGACCCCGGCCCGGACGAGGCGCTGGCTCATGACATTCTCGCCGTCACCCGCGAAGCCCCTGTCCAACTGCGCACGCCACGCCCACGCCACCGCCGTCACCATCTCCCTGGTGCTCCAGGACGGGCTGATCACCCTCGACATCACCGACAACGGCCGCGGCCCCGGCACGCCCGCCCGCTCCAGCGGCCTGTCCAGCATGCGCCGCCGCGCCGAACGGTAACGGCGGTACCTTCCAGCTGACTACCCCCGCAACTGGCGGCACCCACCTGGCCTGACGCCGGGACCGCCCACCCGCACACGCCAGGCCGAAAGTCCCTGATGCTGGGCAGTGACGTGGGCGTAGCGTGGCCGATATGACCTTGCGCACCAGAGCGACGCGGACGTTACGCCGTTGCCGGATCTGCTGCACGGGCGGTCCCGCGCCGGTCCGGTCCGCGAGCAGCGCCCCGTCTACGTCGACTTTGCTGCCGCCCTGCAACGCCGGCTGCCCGGCCGGGGAGAACATCCAGGCATGGCTGGCGCACGCCGAGGCCGGCCGCCACGAGCAGCGCGTGGCGGCAGCTGGTCGCGGACAATCCGATGCTTGCGCGATCCACGGGCGGGTCTGCTACCACCCGTGCGAGAGCGTCTGCAACCGCGCCAGCCTCGACAGCGCCGTGTCGATTCACTCGGTCGAGCGGTTCCTCGGTGACCTCGCGCTCGAGCGGGGTGGTCGTTCGATCCGCCGCCGGTGCGCAGCGGCAGGCGGGTGCTGGTCATCGGCGCCGGGCCGAGCGGGCTTTCCGCCGCCTACCATCTGGCCCGGCTCGGCCACGAGGTCGAGATCAGGGATGCGGGCGAGCAGCCCGGCGGGATGATGCGTTACGGCATCCCGGCCTACCGGATGCCGCGCGACGTGCTGGATGTCGAGCTGAACCGGATCGCCGCGATGGGCGTGCGGATTACCCTGCGGCCACCGGGTGGAGGACCTGGCCGCGGAGCGGCGCGAGGGCGGCTTCGACGCGGTCTTCGTGGCGGTGGGCGCGCACCTGTCCAAGCGGGTCGACATCCCGGCCAAGCGACGCGGCCCGATCGTGGACGCGGTGTCGTTCCTGCGCAGCGTCGCCTCCGGTGAGCGGCCGGTGATCGGGCGGCGCGTCGCTGTCTACGGCGGCGGCAACACCGCGATGGACGCCGCCCGGGTCGCCCGCCGCCTGGGCGCGAACGACGCGCTCATCGTCTACCGCCGCACCCGCGCCCAGATGCCCGCCCACGCCGAGGAGGCCGAGGAGGCCGAACGTGAGGGGGTGCGGATCAACTGGCTGCGCACGATCACCGCGTTCGACGGCCCGGAACTGACGGTCGAGGCCATGGAACTGGACGAGCACGGATTCCCGCAGACCGACCGGGCGGTTCGAGACGCTGGCCGCGGACACCGTGATCCTGGCGCTCGGCCAGGAGACCGACACCGGCGTTCCTGCGCCAGGTGCCCGGCGTGGAGTTCGACGCCGGACGGCACCGTGCAGGTGTCGGCGTCCATGATGACCGGATGCCCCGGCATGTTCGCCGGCGGCGACATGGTGCCAGCTGAGCGCACCGTGACGGTCGGCGTCGGGCACGGCAAGAAGGCGGCGCAGGAACATCGACGCCTGGCTGCGCGGAACCGCGCCGGCCGCATACGGCCTGCCGAAGCATCCGACGGTCGACGTTCGGTCAGCTGAACCTGTGGTACTTCGGCGACGCCGCCCGCAACGGCAGCAGCCCGAGACTCGCGCCCGGAGGAGCGGATCGCGGATTTCGAGCGAGGTGGTCGGCGGCCTGTCCGAGCGATGAGGCGACCTACGAGGCGCGCCGCTGCCTGTCGTGCGGCAACTGCTGCGAATGCGACGGCTGCCTGGGCGCGTGCCCCGAGGACGCGGTGATCAAGCTCGGCCTCGGGCACCGGTACGAGTTCGACTACGACAGGTGCACCGGCTGCGGCGCGTGTTATCGAGCAGTGCCCGGTGCACTCGATCGAGATGATCCCGGAGGACCGACATGACCCGCGCCACGGTGGACGGCAACGAGGCCGCCGCCTCGGTCGCCTACCGGCTCAACGAGGTCTGCTGCATCTACCCGATCACGCCGTCGTCGCCGATGGCCGAGCTTGGCGGACGAGTGGTCCAGCAAGGAGCGGCCCAACCTGTGGGGCAGTGTCCCGACCGTGGTGGAGATGCAGAGCGAGGGCGGAGCCGCGGGTGCTCTGCACGGCGCGCTGCAGAGCGGTGCGCTGGCCACCACCTTCACCTCGTCGCAGGGCCTGCTGCTGATGATCCCGAACATGTACAAGATCGCCGGCGAGCTGACGTCCGGCTGTCATTCACGTGGCGGCCCGGTCGCTGGCAGCGCAGGGGCTGTCCATCTTCGGTGACCACTCGGACGTGATGGCGGTGCGGCAGACCGGTTTCGCGCTGCTCGCGTCCGCCTCGGTCCAGGAGGCCCACGACCTGCGCGCTGGTCGCGCAGGCGGCCACGCTGGCGACCCGGGTGCCGTTCGTGCACTTCTTCGACGGGTTCCGCACCTCGCACGAGCTGAACACGATCGAGACTGCTGTCCGACGACGACCTGCGCGCGCTGGTGCCCGAGGAGCTGGTCCGGGCGCACCGCGGCCGGGCGCTGTCGCCGGAGCGGCCGTTCATCCGGGGCACCGCGCAGAACCCGGACGTCTACTTCCAGGCCCGGGAAACGGTGAACCCGTTCTACGCCGGCCGTTCCGGATGCGGTGCGAGGATGCTGATGGCCCGCCTGCGCGCGAACCGCACCGGTCAGCGATCACATCGTGGACTACACCGGGCACCCGGAGGCCGAGCGGGTGACTCGTGGTGATGGGCTCGGGCGCGCAGACGGTCGGCGAGACCGTGGCCCGCTCTCGTGCGACCGCGGCGAGCGGGTCGGCGTGGTGCAGGTGCGGCTGTACCGGCCCGTTTCCCACCAGGGCGCTGCTCGACGCGCTGCCGGCGACGGTGCACGGATCGGCGTGCTGGACCGCACCAAGGAGCCAGGTTCGCAGCGGTGAGCCGCTGTATCCTGGACGTGGTCGCGGCGCTGGCCGAGGCGCACACCGACGGTGAGCGCTCGGTCCTGCCGCTGGTGACCGGCGGACGCTACGGCCTGTCCTCGAAGGAGTTCACGCCCGGCCATGGTTGCCGGCGTGTTCGCCGAACTCGCCCGCGAGCAGCCGCGGCGGCGGTTCACGATCGGTATCGACGACGACGTCTCCGGACCAGCAGCTCGCCTACGACCCGTCGTTCGACATCGAGTCGCCCGGCACGGTCCGGGCGGTCTTCTTCGGGCTGGGTTCGACGGAACGGTCGGCGCGAACAAGAACACGATCAAGATCCTCGGGGTCGGAAGAGGGCCTGCACGCGCCAGGCCTACTTCGTCTACGACTCGAAGAAATCTGGGGTCGCAGACCGAGTCGCATCTCGCGCTTCGGGCCGCGATCCCGATCCGAGCTCCCTACCTGGTGGACCAGAGCCAACTTCGTTGGCTGCCATCAGTTCGGTTCCTCGACAAGGTCGACGTGCTCGGCCGGGCGCGCGCCGGGAGCGGCGCTGCTGCTGAACTGTCGCCATCCGGCCGGACAAGGTCTGGGACGCGCTGCCCCGGCCGGTGCAGGAGACAGATCCTGGCCAAGCGGATCACGCTGTTCACGCGATCGACGCCGACCGGATCGCGCGCGAGGCCGGGCCTGGCCGGGCGGATCAACATCGTGCTGCAGACCTGCTTCTTCGCGATCTCGGACGTGCTGCCCCGCGAGCAGGCGATCACCCGAATCAAGGAATCGGTGGAGAAGACGTACGGAAACCGCGGCGCCGAGGTGCTGGCCAGAACTGGCCGCGGTGGACGGCGCCCTGGACGGGCTGCACCGGATCGAGGTGCCCACCCGGGTCACCTCCACGCGCGAACCGGCAACCGACGGTGCCGGAGTCGGCGCCGGAGTTCGTCCGCACCGTGACCGCGGAGATGATGGCCGGGCGCGGAAACGACGTTGCCGGTCAGCGCCCTTCCGGTGGACGGCACCTACCCGAGCGGCACGACGGCCTACGAGAAGCGCAACATTTCCGAGCTGGTCGCGGTGTGGGATTCCGACAGCTGCATCCAGTGCGGCAACTGTGGCTTCGTCTGCCCGCACAGCGTGATCCGGTCCAAGTTCTACGACGAGTCCCAGCTGGCCGGGGCGCCGGAGGAGTTCGACTCCGCGCCGCTGGATGCCGTCGGCCTGCCCAACGCCCGGTTCTCGCTGCAGGTGTACGTCGAGGACTGCACCGGGTGCGGCCTGTGCGTCGAGGCCTGCCCGGTCGTCATCCCCGGCCCGACCGTGACCAAGGCGATCAACCTCGGTCCCGCCGAGCCGCGGGTGGTCGCCGAGCGGGAGAACATCGGCTTCTTCGAGTCTCTGCCGACCAATGACCGGTCCCGGGTGGACTTCGGCACCGTGCGCGGCAACCCAGTTCCTGCAGCCACTGTTCGAGTTCTCCGGCGCCTGCGCGGGTTGCGGCGAGACGCCGTACCTCAAGCTGCTCTCCCAGCTGTTCGGGGACCGGCTGATGATCGCCAACGCCACCGGCTGCTCGTCGATCTACGGCGGCAGCCTGCCCACCACGCCTGGGCCACCGACGCCGACGGGCGGGGCCCGGCCTGGTCGAACTCCCTCTTCGAGGACAACGCGGAGTTCGGGCTCCGGCCTGCGGTTGGCCAGCGACGCGACATGTCCAGCTGGCCCGCCGACGCCTCGCCGAGCTGCGCGAGGCCCTCGGTGCCGAGCTCGTCGACACCATTCTGGCGGCGCCGCAGCTGCGGGAGTCGGAGTTGGCCGCCCAGCGTGAGCGGGTGGGCGAGCTCAAGGACCGCCTCGGCGGCCTCGATCCGCCCTCACCGCTGACCTGCTCAGCGTGGTGGATCACCTGGTCCGGCGCAGCGTGTGGATCGTCGGCGGCGACGGCTGGGCCTACGACATCGGCTCCGGCGGGCTCGACCACGTGTTGGCCACCGGGCGCAACGTCAACGTGCTGGTGCTCGATACCGAGGTCTACTCCAATACCGGCGGCCAGATGTCCAAGTCGACGCCCCTGGGCGCGGTCGCGAAGTTCGCCGCCGCAGGCAAGACGGTGCCCAAGAAGGATCTCGCGCTGCAGGCGATCGCCTACGGAAACGTCTACGTCGCCAAGGTCGCCATGGGTGCCGATCCGCAGCAGACCCTGCAGGCCTTCCGCGAGGCGGAGGCCTACGACGGGCCGTCGCTGGTGATCGCCTACAGCCAGTGCATTGCGCACGGCATCGATATGCGTCTCGGGATGGATCAGCAGTACCGCGCCGTCGCCAGCGGGCACTGGCCGCTGCTCCGTTACGACCCGGTACTGCGTGCTGCCGGGAACAACCCGTTCCTGCTCGATTCGCACCGACCGCGGATCCCACTCGCCGACTACGTCTACCGAGAGCTTCGCTACCGCGCGCTGGCCAACGCCGATCCGGTCGAGGCCGAACGGCTGCTCAGGTTGGCCGAGCAGGCGATCGAACAGCGCTGGAATGTCTACGAGGAGATGGCGTCCCGCGGTCCGCAACACTTCCACCCCGACGCTCGCAGGGAGCGCTGATGGAGCTGTCGACTCGCTATCTGGGCCTGCACGCTGCGCAACCCGCTGGTCGCGTCGGCGTCCCCGCTGTCGAAGACCGTCGACGGTGTCGCGGCGCCTCGCCGACGCCGGTGTCGGTGCGGTGGTGCTCTATTCGCTGTTCGAAGAGCAACTGCGCCGCGAGGCCGAGGAGAATGCGCGCCTTGCCGTCGCAGGCACCGAGAGCTTCGCCGAGTCGCTGTCGTACTTCCCGCCGGGGGCCGACGACGACCACGGCCCACGCCGGTACCTGAGCCTGCTCGAACGCGCGGCCGGCGCGGTCTCGGTTCCCGTGATCGGCAGCATCAACGGCAGCACGCCCGGCAGTTGGGCCGGATACGCCCGGTCGATGCAGGAATCCGGCGCCGCCGCAATCGAGTTGAACATCTACTATCTGCCCGGCGATATGCACGTCTCCGGCCGCGACGTCGAACAGCGCCACCTCGACATCCTGGCGCGGGTCAAGGACGCGGTGACCGTGCCGGTGGCGGTGAAGCTCAGCCCCTACTTCAGCGCGACCGGCGAGATGGCACGGCGCCTGGACGAGGCCGGCGCGAACGGGCTGGTGCTGTTCAACCGATTCCTGCAGCCCGACATCGACCCCGAGACGCTCGCCGTGGTGCCCGGGGACATCGTTGTCGGCGCGCGGCGGAGGCTCGGCTACCGCTGACGTGGATTACGTTGCTGCACGGACGGATCGGCGCGTCACTCGCCGCGACGACCGGCGTCGAGAGCTCGACGGAGCTGATCAAGTACCTGCTGGCCGGCGCGGACGTGGTGATGACCGCGTCAGCACTGCTGCGCCACGGCCCGGAATATGCCGCCGTACTGCTCGACGGGTTGTGCGAATGGATGCGACGCAAGGGATACACCACGGTCTCCGAACTGCGTGGGCTGCTCGCCGTACCCGTCGGCGCCGACGAGACCGCACGCGAACGCGGGGACTACGTCAGCGCACTACGGCGAGCCAACAGCACCGACTACGGCCCCTGGTGACGACTGCAAGGGCGCCGACGCAACCGGCTTCGAAGGCCCGTGGGTGCCAGCGTTATCTGTAACGGCGTTGCGAGTGGGCGTACGCGTCGGGCGGCGGTGAGATGGCGGATAAATAGTGAGTTGCATATTCGACAATTCCGGGCGGGCCTGAACGCAAGCTGGTGACGAAACACAACTGGATTACAAGACCGGGCTGGCCGCCGCGAGGGCATCCGGCTCCGGACACGCTGCCGGAGCGTCGGGCACGGTTGGCGAATCAAGCCGACGACTGCAGCAGGCACGTGCTCGTCGAGCAACAGAACGCATATGCGGCCCTGGAAGTCGCTCGGCGAACGGCCAGCAGCCACTGCCGTCCATGTCGCCCGAGGTGTCACCTACGTTGAATCGCAATGCCATTGAACGCAACTCCTCCCTGGCCTTTAGCTCGGCTCCTAGTTGAACTTGCAACCATTCACCGTGCCGGTGCCGATAATTTGGGTGCCCGGGCGGGCTACTCGCGCAAATGACGAAGGCGGTGCACCAGCGGACGAACACGAGGCCGAGAGCCGCGAACAAGTTCAAAGCGGTGGCGGAGGGGATTTGAACCCTATCCGGAGTGCTGGTCAGACAGCCAAAACCGTCTCCAACTGCGGAAATAGGTCTCGGTAGATCACGCCTTGATCACCCAGTTTCGTGATCAATTGCCGGCGCAATATGCGGGCACGTGAACGTCGCCCACCGAGTTTCGGTCTACGTACATCAGGGCTGATGGCGTCAGTCGTCCCCATAATGACCAACCGCAGGTCGACGCCGTCCGATCTGGGGCAGACGATAGGTCGATGGGACTGACCGTCGCTGTGACCGGACCGACTGGCGAAATCGGAATCTCGGCGGTGACAGCCCTGGAACAGGACCCCACCGTGGACCGGATCATCGGGATGGACGCGCCGGCCATTCGAGCCGGACCTCGCACGGGTGGACGAAGACGACATACCACCAGGGCGACATTCATGGATCGAGAAGCCGTCGACGCCCTGGTCGCCGATGCCGATGTCGTCATCCATCTCGCATTCATCGTCCTGGGTTCTCGCGCGGAGGGTGAGCGCGTCAACCTCGCGGGAACGCGCACTGTGCTTCGAGGCGGCCGTCGCCGCTGAGCGGGTCAAGCGGCTGGTCTATACGTCGTCGGCTGCGGCCTACGGCTACTACTCCGACAACCCGGATCCGCTCACCGAGGACGTTCCGCCCCGCGGATCACCGGAGCACGCCTACTCCGAGCAGAAGGCCGCCTGCGAAGGCCGCGCTCGCCGAGATCACCGATGGATCGTCGCTGGAAGTGTTCGTGCTTCGTCCGTGCATCGTCGCCGGACCGAAGGCGACCGCACTGGCCGACGCGATGCCGTGGAATCGGTTCCCTTCCGCTATCCAGTCGATCACCCGCGCGATACCGATTCTGAAGCTGCCCTTCCCCGACCCCGGGTTCCCGCTTCAACTCGTTCATCATGACGACGTCGCCGCTGCGATCGCACTGGCGGCGGTGACGTCAGCTCCGCCGGGGGCGTACAACATCGCCGGCGACGGCGAGATAACGCTGTCGGAGGTCACGGCGGCGCTGGGCGGCGCGCCCGGTACCGGTTCCCGCCGCCGCCGCTACCCTCGCGTCGGCGGTGGTAGCCCGATTGCCGTTCCTTCCCTCCACGCCGGCTGCGTTGCACGCGGCACGAACGTCAGTCGTGATGGATACCGGCAAAGCCAAGACGCTGCTCGGCTGGACCCCAAGTACACGGCTGCGCAAACCCTGGAGGCACTGGCAGCGGCCGTCTCAAGCCGAAGAGATAACGGCGCATCAGCGCTACTCTGTCATCCCGGTGCCTGGTAGCCGGTGAATTCCTCGCCAATCTTGATGTGGGCAACGTTTTGCGCTTTCTTGGACGGCCGGTACCCGGCCGCAGCGCGCACCTATCACCCACCCGTCGCTCAGCGTCGTCTCCATGATGTCGTTTGGGTCACCGTGTCCTGGGTGGGCCACCGGCCTCGGATCGGCCGAACCGGATCTTCGAGGCGGTGTGGTGGCGTCCACGGGGGCGGGTGCGCAGCCGCTCGGCGGATCAGCATCGCCGGCCAAGCGCCTGGTGGCTGTCGAGGATGTCGATGAGTTCCAGCAGCGAGCGGATTCGTTCGGCGTAGGCGGGCCCCAGTGGCACCTTCGCCAGCCGTTGCCGACCGGTGACGCCGAACAGGTCCGACACCGCGATCAACACGCCGGCCTTGGCGAGCACCGCGTGGATCTGGGCCTTCAGTCCGGATCGGATCGCGACCAGCTTGGCCCGGTAGCGCACCAGCTCCCGCAACTCGCGCGTCTCCGGTGGGGCGATCCAGGCCTCGGGCAGTCGGCCCATCCGCAGCAGATCGGCCAGATCGGCGGCGTCGCGCACGTCGTTCTTCACCCGACGATTTGTCGGCAACCATAGAAGGTGCTCATGTCGTGCGCCCGGTAGTGGCGGGATACCTTCGGCCCTGAGGATGACGCCGAAACCAGGCATGCTCTCAGCATACGATTTCGGCATGGCGGTGGCGGCGAGGTCCGCTGTCTCGATCATCAGTCCCGGTGGCGAGCGATTTCGGTGCCGAGGTTCATCACTCCCCGGCCAGCCGGGCCACCATGGCTTACGCGGCCGGATCAGATCCGGGCACCACGCGCGTGCTGAGCGCGTGGCAGCCTCGATGGCCGCGGCGGCGACCGCACTTATCGGCGAGTGCGAAGCCTTGCGTTTCCACGCAAGCCGGAGCCGCCACAACCGAGGCGGGCTTACCGGCGCTGGCGTATTGCGCCTTTGGGGGTTTGGTAACCGGTCAGCTGTAACCAGCGCAGGACGCCTTGTGTCGGCTGTAGTCAAACGCGCGCTCCGGAAGCGCCGGAAATACTCGCTCTGGCTGAGCGCGCAGCCGGTTGACGGCTCGCGTGCAGGTCGGCCACCGTAGATCAGCGCGCCGAGCAGTGAGAATGCGCAGCTCCACGCTGGTCATCTCATCGCCGGCACGCAGCGGCTGTAGAGCGCACGGCGCAATCCGGGCCTGATCGGCGATGATCGCGGCGTCTTTGGCGTCGCTTTGCGCGTCGCCACGACGACCCCGCCCGCCGCGTTATAAACACTGCGGCCCGGGATGCCGCAGAGCGGGCCGGCTGGAGTAACTCCAGCGGCAAGCGTGATCAGCAAGGCGGCACCCCGACTTCGGGCCGGGGATCGATCGCCCAGGTCACTTCCCCGCCATCTGCCTGCGCGGTGACCGCGCTGATTTAACCCCCCCAGTGAGCCCGTACTCCATCGTTGGTCACCCGCCGCTGAGAGCCTCGCACTTGCCATCGGGCGTCGAAACGACCACGCCAATAGTGCTCGGACTTGCCGCCAGCATCGACGCCCGCCCATAAGTTTGCCAAGCGACAACTACACCTCCGTGCCTCGTTGTCCGTCTCTTTCAAACCCGCCAGACGACCACGCCGACGTGTCCCCGCTGCAGCCATCAGATCGCACCTCTCAATTAGCGGTCGAGTCGTCACGGGACGCCGGGCGGCCAATCGATCTGAGCCATACCGGGCAGAATACGGAAGTCACGCCCGACGCCCTGGGTGACCTCCGAGAGGCCTCACGGCCGACGGCGCAACAGAACAACCCTGCAAGAAAACCGTAAAGCGACGACGCAGGGCTGGCCAGTAGATGTCTGCATATTCGATGATGCCACCACGCCTTGTTCCGCAACGACTTCCACGAACGACGAATAAGCGTCGGCACTATCGCTGGTGCGCGCCGTGTCTGCCCCCGCCACGTCGGCCGCCGTCCATCAGGAACCCGCGCGTGCACCGGACAATAAGCCACGTCGATGGCCAGCAGTCGACGAGTCTGCGCCGCGACCTCGTCTGGGGGTGCCCTGGATAATGCCGCGTGGCGATCGGTCTGTTGACCTGTGTTGTTCCGGGATGATTGTGGGTGCAGGGTCGGTCCGAGGTTCGAGCCAGCCACGCTGGCTATCACTCCGGATCCGAATGAGACACGCAAACACCGCCATCACTCCGACGAACCGTTTTCAGGTCCGAAGTAGCTAGGCGTACTGACAAACTGGACGTTGGTGACGGCGTGGTGAGGTGACACGACCAAGCCCTCCGAGTGAGGCGCCCGCTGCCTAAGCCCGCACGATTCAAGTGGTGCCGAGATTCAGCAGCCAGGATGTTCGCCGTTCATCGAGATACCGTATCGTGCAATTTTCGGAAAGCGTTGGGCGTAAACCGTTTGCTGCATTTTACTGGCGGAGTGGACGACGTATTCCATCGTGCGGTATTCGTCCACGGGGCGCCCGACCGTCCTCGACCCCACCCAGGACTTGCACTGCGTCTGGGTGCACAATCTACGAAGTGAGTCCTCTGCGGCGGATTGGCCGAGCGCTGTTAGCGTTTTGGTTGGTGATCGTTGCCGGGACTGTGGGCTATGTGATCCTCGGGTTCGGATTTGTCGATGCGCTGTACCAGACGGTCACCACGGTCACGACGGTAGGTTTCCGCGAGGTTCACCCGCTGTCCACGGTGGGCGTGTTCTTCACCATCGCGCTGATCCTCGTGGGTGTGGGAACCGCGCTGTACACGTTCGGGGTCCTCCTCGAAGGGCTCATCGAGGGGCATCTACGCCAGCAGCTGGAGAGGCGGCGGATGGACCGGCAGATAGGCCGGATGACTGGTCATTTCATCATCTGCGGATGGGGCCGCGTTGGTCGGGCCAGCGTGCTGTATCTCGACGCGCTCGGGAAGCAGGTCGTCGTCGTCGACCGAGACCCCGCCCGCCTGCAGGGTGTCGACTATCCAACGCTGCTGGGCGATGTCACCGACGACAGCATCCTGGAAGCCGCCGGCATCGGGCGTGCCCATGCGCTGATCGCAGCGCTGAACACCGATGCGGACAACGTTTACGTGACCTTGTCCAGTCGAGCGTTGCGACCCGATCTCGTCATCATCGCCCGTGCCCGCACGGAGGAGTCGAAGGCCAAATTGTTGCGGGCCGGCGCTAACCGGGCCGTCAATCCGCAACTGATCGGCGGGCGGCGGATGGCGGCGTTTGCGTTGCAGCCTCACGTGGCCGAGTTCCTTGACGTCGTCATGCACGACGAGACTCTCGATTACCGAATCGAGGAAGTGAAGATCACTCCCGCCTCGTCTCTGGTCGGTCGGTGCTTGGCCGATACGGCGCTTGGGTTGACGACCGGGGCGCTGGTGCTGGCCATAAGGACCGCGAGTGGCCAGTTCATCGCGAACCCGGCTCCGGACACGCGCCTGGATCCCGACACGATCCTGATCGTCCTCGGGACTTCGGCTCAACTCCGTTCCGTACGGAGCCATGTCGACCCGGTCCGATGACAGGCGTCAACGCGTGACGAGACACCCCCGAACTGGTCCACGCCGTCGTGCGGGAGTCGCGTGTTCGATGGGTGTAGGCCGCAGCGTAGCTGGCGGGCGTTGGTGGGCTCAATGCCGAGCGACGGTGGAACCCGCCGGCTTCGCAACGACGCAAACACTCGTGCCAGATCAGAACTGGTGATGGCCCGAGGGTCCAACGCGTCCCTGCGGTACCGTGGTTTCGAGCGGTCACCGGCAGCGGATCGCCAGAGCGCCGTCTCTGGCCGATGTGCCAGGGGCGGCGTCAGCGGTCGTTTCGGTTGGTTGTGCAGGCGAGAGTGCGACCGACGCCGGGCGGGATCGTCCCGGATCACACCGTGGAGCAGGGCAATCCGCCCGACGCGCCGCAACTGGCCCCGGCGGTGCAACGGGTCAAGAAACGCGCCGGGCGCACGCCGGCACGGTCACCGCCGACCGCGGCTACGGCGAAGCCAAGGTCGACCAGCCAGCTCACCGACCTCGGTGTCAAGAACGTGGTGATCCCGCGCAAAGGCAGACCGTCCGCAGGCGCGGCGAGCCGAGGAACACCGAAAAGCGTTCCGCCGCACCATCAAATGGCGCACCGGCAGCGAAGGCCGCATCAGCTACCTCAAACGCGGCTACGGTTGGGACCGCACCCGCATCGACGGCACCGAAGGCGCCCGGATCTGGACCGGACACGGCGTCCTCCGCCCACAACCTGGCCAAGACATCCAGCGCCTCTTTCACCGCGTGGAGCACTCAAACCAAAGAGTCACCATCGACGCGCTGCCAATTCCAGCCCCATGCACCGGCGTAAATGACCATACACGCACCAGATCAGGCATAGCTTAGTTTTTCAGGTCGAAGTAGCTAGGAACGCTAGGTTGGCACGCGCCTGCACGACGTAGCGGTTCTTTCGCCGCACTGAGGACTTTTGGCCCTAAACAACACCTACTACCGCAGCCGTAGATCGTGATCATTGGTTGTTGGCGGCGTCGGTGGTGACATTGGCGGGCTCGGTGTTGGTGTCGTCGGCGCCAGGTCGACTAGTCCAGCAGGCTGGCCGCTGTGTGGCGGACGGCGAGGAGCTGGGCGTCGAAGAGTCGGCGGAACTGCGTTGACGGTCAACGCGGATTAGCTCCATTGGGGATGGGTGTGGGTCGCGTTCGGCGGCGGTCGCGACGGCCAGGAAGGCGTGCGCGAGCATGGCCAGGGTGGTCCAGCGGTGCCAGGAGGTCCAGCGGCGTACTACAGGCTGCGGAATGCCCGTTCTGCGGCGGCGCGCAGTTGCGACCTGTCTGGCGTCAGGTCAGCCGGCACTTGGATCGAGCTTCGCGGCCAGCGACGTACTGGTCTTTGAACGTGTAGAACTCGTCGGCGACGAGCACCTCGCCCGGCCGGCTGACCAGCGGATCGTCCCCGCCGGGTACGCCGACCTCAATCTCTCGGGCATCGATCGCGCGATCGACGACGAATCGCCGGTCGTAGTCGAACGCCTGCGCCATCGCCTCATCCATTGCACCCCAGGTCCGCACATTGATCACGCCAATGCTGGATCCTAGGTTGGCCGGGCTTCACGAACAGCGGCAGCCCACGAGGGCGGAGGTCATCGATCACCGCGCCACGCTGGGTCCGCCAGCGTGGAGGATGACGCCGACGAACGGAACCGTTTGCAAGCCAATGTTTCCTCAGGCCTGCCGGGTGAGCCACTTGTCCATTCCCGCCGCCAGCGCGAGCACGCCCCGCCGGTATAGGGTTCGGTCTAACATCTCGAGGTAACCGTGAAGACGGCCGTCCTCACCGCCAGCACCGTGGATCAGCGGCATGAACACATCCGGCGGCGGTATATCAACAGCGCTTTGCTCGATCGGGCAGTACCACGCTTCGCTCCGCGCCGGGGTCTCCCCGCGGACAGACGTGCGAACGGATCCCCCGACACCACCCATGTCCGGTTACGGGCAACACCGATCGGCACAGGCTTCCAGCGATCGCGATCGAGGGCAGCCGCGACGTTGCGCGCTGTCGCGATGCTTACCTCGTGCTCTGGGCTTTGCCGCCGGCTACCAGACCGACTCGGAATCTAGTAGCGCTCGTTAGCCCGGCAGCGTACACAGGAGCCCGTGAGCGGATGCCTCAGCGACCGGCTGCGACGCTCGTGGCAACCGCCTTGGGAGGATCGACGCCACCCATGTCCGCCGAAAGGCTCGTCGCGCCTAGGCGTAGAGCTTGTCGATGCGGTCGGAGAAGTTCTGCACGACAACCTTGCGCTTGAGCTTAAGGCTCGGCGTCAAATCCCCTGCCCGACAGACAATTCACGGTCGATGACGGCGAACTTCTTGATCTGCTCCCAGCGGTTGAGATTCGCCTGTTCGAGCGTGTCGACGTACCCGCCGATCATGTTCCCGGGTCTTCTCGTCGCGCGCGATCTCTGCGGAAGCGACTTGTCGCCCAGGCCGTTCTTGGCGGCCCACTCGTTGATCGCTTCGCTGTCGAGGCTGACCAGCGCGACGCAATACGGCATGCCCTCGCCGTAGACGATGATCTGGCTGGCATACGGGCAGATGCCGTTGAACATCGCCGCGATCACCGACGGAGCCACGTACTTACCCTGCAGGTCTTGAACATGTCCTTCTTGCGGTCGGTGATCCGCAGGAAACCGTCGGCGTCGAGCTCGCCGATGTCGCCGGTGTGAAACCAGCCGTCGGCGTCGAGCGCCTCGGCAGTGGCGTCGGGCGAGGTCGTGATAGCCGCTCATCACGCCGGGCTCCCGCTGAGCAGCACCTCACCGTCGTCGGCGATCTTCACCTCGGTGTTGGGGAACGGCCAGCCCACCGTCCCGAACCGATAAGCGATGCGGGGCGATTCAACGTCGAGCGCCGCCGAGCGTCTCGGTCAGTCCCGTAACCCTCGAGCGACGGCGATACCGACCGCGTCGAACCACTGCGCGACATCGCGATCCAGGGCCGCCGAGCCCCGGAGATGAAGAACCGCAGCCTGACCCCCGAACCGGGCCCGGATCGTTGAGAACACCAACCGGTCGGCGAGCTTGTACTGCAGCCAGTGCCAGCAGCGGTGACGGCCGGTCAGGCCGGCCTGCTTGGCTCGCGACACCTGCAGGCCGACGCCCGATCGCCCAGTCGAAGATGCGCTTCTTCAGCCCGCCCTTGCATCGGACGATCATCCTGATGATGTGGCCGTGCACCTTTCTCGAAGATGCGCGGCACCGCCCCATGATGGTCGGTCGGATGACCGGGCGAGATTCTCGACGATCTTGTCGGCGCGCCCGTCGATGGCGGTCGGAAAGCCGATCACCAGGGGTAGCGCGAGCATCACCTTGCCGAACGAGTGTGCCAGCGGCAGCCACAGATGAGTTCAAGTCCTTGGTCGCTGAGCACGTGCAAGGCGTCGACGGCGGCGGCGGTGTAGGTCCACGCGGCGTGCGTCGAGCGCGGACACCCTTCGGCCGACCGGTCGTCCCGGAGGTGTAGATGATGCTGGCCAGCTGCCTCGGGCCGGATCCCGTCGAACGCGTTCAGTCCACCGCACTTGGGCGAGTCGGCGAGCAACTGCTTACCGAGTTGTTCGAGACTCGTCGAGGGTCATCACCCAGTCACCGTCGCCCTGTGCCGTCGATGTAGCACCACCTTCCGCACGTCGGGCAGTTCGGCGCGGTGGTCCACCAGTTTGTCGACCCGCGTCTGGTCCTCATCGGCAACGACGACGCGGCTGCCCGAGTTGGCGACTGATGAAGGCGACGTCGTCGGCGTTGGTGGTCGGATACACGGTCGTGGGTGGCCGCCCCGGCGCACAGTACGGCTAAAGTCGACGACGACCCATTTCATAGCGCGTCGCCGAGGCCAGCGCGACGCGGTTCCTCCGGGTTGATGCCCAGCGCAGATCAGTCCCGCGGCGACTAGCCTCGACCCGGTCGCCGACCTGTCGCCAGGTGACGCTCGTCCACCCGTCGTGGTCGGAAACGGAACGCTTCGGCATTCGGTGTGGCGGCGACGCGGTCGAGGAACATCCGGGCGATCGACGGCGCCCGGTTCTCGATCTTGCCTATGTCGGGCCGCTCCTGGTGTCTGCTCAGGCCTGCCATGGCGCGAGGTCTAGGAAGGCCGTCGCCCGCCAGAGGCAGATTCGGCAAGACGTCAGACACTGGCACCAACATTGGCTTTCACTAAGTCTTCCTTGTGATTAACATGGCGCATGCCGCTGAGCGCCCGCATGCTCGAGTTGTCCGCAGTGGAAGTGCTGTTGGCGATCGCGAGGACGGGCAGCCTCAGTGCCGCCGGCCGGGAGCTGGGCCTGACCCAGCAGGCCGTTTCGGTGCGGCTGCATGGGGGCCCCGCCCGACGCGGCTCCGATGTCCAATCTGGCAAACGGAGGTTAGTGGAAGCGCGGGTTCTTCGAAACGCCATCCACGGCAGTATGTCGAGCACCCGGATTGCACTAATGCCAGGAGGAACACCGGCGTCTTGGCGGAGTTTGATGAACCTTTCGTGGACCCCGCGAAGCTTGTCGCGGAGAAGGTTCCCAGAATCTGCGTCCGGTCGCCCACCGAGGATTGCCGAGCCACTCTCGTCACAGTGAAACCGAGTTTGCCGTCGCGTACCGCCGGGTAGCTTCTGGTGAGCTCCCGGTCCGTAGGCTCGGCGGTCGCGTTTACGTTGTGACCGCTGCACTTCGCGAGTTGGTGGCGTCGTGAAAGGGTCTGTATACCGGCGTGGTTTGAAATCGGTGGCGTCATCCGCTGGGCACCACCGACTTCAGCGGAGTGCGCATCGGCATCGGCCGCCGGCCGGTACGTAAAGATCCGGCGGCGGACGTGCTGGAGAATTTCACCGCCGCCGAACGGGCAGACGGTGCCCACCATCAGCTGAGCGAGGCCGCCGATGCCACCTGAGTTGCTCGTCAGAACTGGGTTCTGAAGCCGGCGCAGAACACGGTTCACGCCTGGTAGCTACCGTCTCCGGTTCTGCGTCACGGTTGCATCAGGCCCGCGGTTGGCGTGCAACGATAACTGGCACACGAGCCAACATCACCACTGCCGCGCTGATGGAGCCCAGCAGCATTCCGGCGAATCCGCCGCGCCGCTGACTGCCGACCACCACGAGTTGAGCCCACTGGGATTGGTCGAGCGAGTGGAGAGCCGGCTCCTCTCGCACGACGACACGGCGCACCGGACACATCGGGGTATCGCTCACCCCAGCCGGCCAGACGCTCGGCCAACGCCTCGTCCTCTATCGACTTCAGTTCGGGCCAGCGGGGACCGGGCAGAGCGAAGACCGAATCGAGACGCTGACGTCGCTCCACGCGTGCAAGGCCACCAGCCCCACCTTCCGGCGCGAGGCTTCATCGAACGCGATCGCGGTCGCCAACTCCGACTCCGGTGAGCCGTCAATCCCCACCAGCACCGGGCTCTGCGCGACATCGGCGTTCGGCGGGGCCTCGTCATGGATGACCGCGACCGGACAATGCGCGTGATGGATCAGCCCGGAGGTCACCGAACCCATACGACGGCCTGCCGCAACGTTGCCGGTTCCATGGCGGCCCACCACGACCAGACTCGGCGTTTTGGAAGGTCGACTAGCGCGGGAACAGCATTCGCAGGAAGGCATTTCGCGAGTGAACCTGCGCGGGGCCACGCTGGCAGCTTTCGTCAACGATCTTCAGCGCGTCGTCAATCACTTGGCGCCCTCGTTCTCGCTGCCGCACGCATCCACTCCGGGAGCAATGGCGTTTCCAGTCCATGTTCCCGCCGTCGCCTGAACAACATGCACCAACGTCAGCGGAACCTTGCGTAGCTCGGCGTCGCGGGCGGTACACTGGACCGCGACGCGTAGAGGCCGGCGACCGTCGACGCCGACGACGATTCCCGGATGCGCGCTGAGCTTCGACATGACATCTCCTTCCACTGCTATGCCGGACTTTAATGGTCCGTCAGCCTCCCGGTCAGGAGGCGTTGGTCACCGACCCGATCGCACTAGGCCCCGCCTACGCCCGATGCCCGCGTTCGCGGTAGATCGCGGCGCCCGCGGTGATTCCTGCGCCGGTGGCGATGAGCAGAATGCGTCCACCCGCCGGGACATGCCCGGCCACTGCGGTGCAGTGCCGCCATCAGCGAGGCGGTGTGCATTCTCTCGTCGTATGCGACGGTGATCCGATCGACGGGTACCCCGAGGCTGGGTGGCGAGTGCGGCGCGGTACCGGTGGCGGGCAGGAGCTGCGACATGATGGCGTCGACATCGGACAGTTCCAGCGCTGACTCGCGAAGGCAGCCGCGGGCCACCTCGGCGCCGGCGGCGGCGGTTGCTCGTCCATCTCGGCCGACTCGCTGAACCGAAGTACGTTGCGCGCATCTTCGAAACCGACGGTGGCACGGAAATTCTCACCATCGTCCGGAAAATTCGCTCAATGCACGCGGCCGAGCCCGTAATCGTCGTCGGTCCAGTCGCACAACATTGCCGCCCCGGCCGGCGAGGACGGAAAAGTGTTCGCTCATCCCCGTCCCGGATCGGCATCACTGGCCACGACCAGAGCGCGGTCGATTGTGTGTGAGCGCAGGAAGCCGTCGACGATCTGCAGTGCGGTGAGCACTCCGCAGATCCGTTCGCGACGTCGAAGGAGAACGTGCCGTGCGTCGTCGTGGGGATCCTCGGGGTTGGCCCCGATGTCGTCCTGAATGAGCGCCGCGAGCGCAGGCTCGCCCAGGTTCCGGTCGCGATAGATCCCCGCATTGACCAGAAGATCCAAGTCGTCAGGGTCTCGGCCAGCCTGGTGCAGACAGAGCCCTTGCCGCGGCGACCACGCGCAGATGCAGGGCGCTGTGCCGGCTCCGCCAACCCCCTCGGGTGACGTCGAGCCGATCAATGACTGTGCCCATAGCGATTCACCAGATCTTCGTCCACGGTCAGCAGAACCACGCCGATCTCCAGACCCGATGCCAGGGCGATCAGCGCCGACCGTCTCGCCGGGCCGGATATGCCCGGCTGTCAGTTCCTCGACGAGGGCCACTGTGTGGGTCGTCGATGCCGTGTTGCCGTAATGATCGCACGGTGATCACGGCGTCGTGCCGTGGACTCTCGCCGAACGATGCGGAGACCTGCGGCCATGCCCCTTGCGTATCGCGCGGGCCGAGGTTTGATGTGTGATCACGTGATCGATGTCGTGAATTGAGATGCCCGCTGACTCGAGGACTTCGTGCAGCAGCAGTGGGGTGTCCTTGATCGCCGCGCGCTGGATCGCCCGGGAATTGGTGAACATCCGGGCGCCCGGATCGTGGCCCTTCGGATAAGCCAGGCAAAGTCGGCTGTAGTCGGCAACGGTGGTGAAGCCGGCCAGACTGATCCCACCAGACCCGGCGGGGCGCGTTCCAAGCAGGAGCGCCGCTCCGGCGTCGCCGAGTGTCAGGCGAGGCGAGTTCCTTGCTCATGATGTTGCGGATGTGGCGGGCCGCACTGTCTGGCCGAGTTGGGAGATGTACTCGCCGCTGACCACCAAGCCGCGTTCGACGTTCCTGCCGGATCCAGTTGTTGAGGACTGTGACGCCGGTCAGCATTCCGGCGCATGCGTTGGAGAGGTCGAACGTCATCGCTTTCTCGGCACCGATGGCACGGGCGACCGCGCTGCTCATCGTCGGCTCGAGCCACTGCGTCAGGCCGCCGCGCAACTTCGTGATGCTGCAGCTGATCACCACATCGAGCGACGCAGCCTTCTGCTGCGCCTTCTCGAGGCAATCACGTGCTGCCGAGGTCGCAAGACTGTAGGAGTCTTCGTCTCCTATCGAGACGCGACGCTCGTGGATGCCGGTCAGCCGTTCCAGATCGATATGTGTGGAATGACGCGTGGTCGACATCAGTTCGTCTGTCGTCGAGATGCGTGGCGGGCAGATGCCGCCCGGCCCCAGCCAACCGGGTGCTGTACGGCGCCGGGGCACGCGCACCCGAGCCACTCGATTACCAGCCAATGCCTGCTCACCGGTCTCGCCTCCTTGCTTCAAACAGGATGGATCACCACGGTATCCGCCAAACAGAGGATTTAGACCCTTCCGGGGAATTGATGACTGCCGGGGCCGCGAACTCGTCCCGCGACTTCCGCGGCTAACGACACTCGTTCTTGGGACTTCCGGCCCTGCCATATCTTCTCCCCGCGGCGGACAGTGATATGCGAAACGAACGGAGGCCGCTGACAATGGAGCAATTGACAACGCTTGATGCGGGGTTCCTCGAGGCGGAAGATTCCGACCGGCATGTGAAGCTTGGCGATGCGGCGGTCTTGGCGGTAATCGAGGGACCAATTCCTGACCACGACTCGATCGTGTCAGGCCTGGCCGACCGAGTATGCCACCGTCGCCGCGGTACACGCAGGTGCTGCGTATCCATCCATTCGATCTCGGCGCGCCGGAATGGGTGGACGATGGCGGTTTCGATCTCGCCCATCATGTGCATCGGGCGGCGCTTCCACAGCCGGGTGACGACACCGCGTTGTTCCGCCTGGCCGCCGAGGTCATGGAGAGGCGGCTCGATCGAGGATCGGCCATTGTGGGAATGCTGGATTATCGAAGGCCTGGAGAGACAATCGGTGGGCGATACTGACGAAGCTCCACCACTGCATCGCCGATGGAATCGCGGCAACGCACGTACTGGCCAGCCTGAGCGACGACGGCGACGCGTGACAGCTACGCAAGCCATATCCGCGCAGCCAAGGAAGTTTCACCGCAAGGACTTGCAGCCGCAAGCTCAGCCTGGATCCACGGACTTGGGTCGGCGGTGTGTGGCACGCGTCATCCGCCGTCAGCAAGCTTCGCCACACGCGCGGCGGAGAGGCAATCGAAATCGCCGCCGGCATGTTGCGTCCGGCAGCGGCGTCGCTCGCTGACTGGCCCAGTCACCAACATGCGGCGCTACAGCGTGGCACTGGTCTCCCTCGACGATATGAAGAGGTATGCCGGGCGTTCGACGTGACCTTCAACGATGTTGCGCTCGCGGCTATCACCGATAGCTATCGCGCCTTGCTGCTCCGCCATGGTGAGCATCCCGCGGGAACTCGCTTCGCACGCTGGTGCCGGTGTCCGTGCGGTCCGCTAATGCATTCGGCCAGACCGGCAGCCAGGTCTCGCTCATGCTGCCCTTCCTCCCCATCGATCAGGAAGACCCGGCGGAGCAGTTACGATTGGTGCACAGGCGATTGTCCAGAGCCAAGACCAGCGGACAACGTCAAGCCGGCAGCGTGCTGCGTGTCGGCCGCCAATCACATCCCATTCATGTTGTCCGCCTGGACGGTTCGAAGGTGTTGACCCGGCTGCCTCAACGCGGAGTTGTCGCCCTGGCGACAAATGTGCCCGGTCCCCGCAAACCGTTACAGATCATGGGGCGAAACGTTGTGCACCTACTGCCGATTCCCCCGATTGCGCTTCAACTCCGGACCGGCATCGCCATATTGAGCTACGCCAATGAGCTGGCGTTCGGCATCACCGCTGATTTCGATGCGGCGCCCGATGTCGAGGAACTTTCCGTGGCATCGAACACGGGCTGGCGCGCCTGGTCAAGATCAGCGATGAACGACTGGGATCGAACGCCACCGCCTGATCGGCGATCGCCCATCGTCGGTCACGATTCACGGGCGACGATGACCGGTATACGTGCGCCAGCAACAGAGTAGCGCCAGAACCGATGCGGCCAGAGCGATCGTCGGCCAATGCGCCCGGCTGATGCCGGCCGCGAAGAGCGCATCTGGCGGACGAACTCATCACCTGATATCGGTTGCGCCGGTAATTTTGCCCAACTGACTGGCGATCATGACAATCGCGATGCCGGTCATGTATCCGACCAGCACCGGCCGCGACAATAGATTGGCGAGGAAACCCAACCGCGCCAGGCCACGCAGGAGGCAGATGGCCCCGACAAGCAAGGCGAGGGCTGCCGCCAACGCGGCGTACTGGGTTGGGTCCCCAGCGACCACCGGGGTCAGCACGGAAGCGGTCATCAACGCCGTGGTCGATTCCGGGCCGACCGAGAACTGTCGGAGATCCGAATAGCGCGTAAGCGGCGAGCGGAACAATCGCGGCCCACAATCCTGCGACCGGCGGCAGGCCCGCCAATGTCGCATAGGCCATAACCTGCGGCACCAGGTAGGCCGCGACGGTGAGCCCCGCTACGAGATCACCACGCAGCCACCGCCGCTCATAACTCCGGAACTGCGCCACCCCGGCGCCCAATCGGTCCACGTCATCGTGGCAAATCATTCTGCGGCGTCGGCAACGGCGACGGCGGATGGTCTCCGTACATTCGCCTTCTCAGTGCCAGGCGGCCCAATCCAGCCACTCGACGACATCGGCCAGCGGCCGGCGAGGTCGCCGGGAGCGGCTCGGCATTGACCGGTGCCTAACCGATACCGCAACAGCATCTGCGGAAACCCGCTGGTGCCGAAAACCGTCACCTTGCACTGGCGGCCCGGATGGCGGCGATCTGCAATGGCTCAGTGACTGGGCAGCTCGCCAACCCCTGGGCCGTAGCGGTCAGCAGCACAAGACTGGTCGCCCGACGAGATCGAAGAGGCGGAGCGAGCACAACTGCTCCCGTGGACGGCGACGTCGAAGCTTCATTCTGTGCGCGTGATGCCATTCGCAATCACCGGTCGCCGCTTCCGGTTTGGCTCGAACCGGACCGCGAATCCGGTCCTAGCCTCCAGCGACGCTCATAACCGCGCACGAAGCTCGATATCGTTCTCGAACTCGGCCAGCGCGGCCTCCGTCAACGTCGGAGGCGTGTCAGCGACGGCAGTCAAGTAGTCCTCGGTCCTGGCCGGCTCACCGCGGCGAAACTGTTTCTCAAGTTCGAACGTGGACTATGCGCCTTACGGGCACGCCTTCATCGCCTCGCCGTCACGATATGGCTCGGGTCGTTCACCTTGGGGAGAGGACGCCGTCACCCGCGAAAACCCGATCCGATCGGCACCGCACTATCAGAACCCTCTTCGGTCCAGTTGAGATTCTGCGCCACATCCGTGCGGCGCTATCGCTTTGGTGTTCCGGCAAGCCGCATTCATTACGAATGTTTCGGTCCTCACGCCAGCGAGATCCAGGCAAGCGTTTCTAGCCCGCTGTGACGAACGTATCTCTGTAGGGTGCCACCTCCCTATCCGCTCTTCCGCCAGCGCACCTACCTCGAGCGCAACGGCGACCTGCACCCGATGCTGGGCAGTGGCCGCGGGAGCAACTGCTCGACGCTGGCCAATACACCCGAGAGCGTATTGCGATGCGTGTGGATACTGCAGGCTTGCCAGCGTACCACCGCCATTGCACCCATCAGCGAAGCAGTGAAGAGGGTGTTGCCCGGGCTCGGACTAGCCGTCTGCAGATCGATGTGTGTTTCACGAACTGAGCGGCGCCCTCGGCATCGTGCGCTGACCAGTGAGGCCCGAATGCATATCGATGGTGGCGATCCGCTGCTGCGACTCCGGCCGGGCCAGCATGCGCTGGGCCACCGGCGCTCGGAGGTGGCTGGCGGAATCCTTCGACCCCGCGGCCGCTCGAGCCGATGGCGATGCAGATACTCGCGAGCCACGCTGATCCACGGCATCCAGCCGCTCGGGGATCTGACCAGCCCCACCCGGCGGCCCGCAAAGGCTCGCGGCGCTGGCCATCACGGTAAGCGGTGCAGGCCCGACGCGCCACTAGGGCATCGGCCGCCGCTTCGAGCGCGCCAGTGCACGGCGGCGCTCGACCCATTGGCCGCGCGATTACCTGATCGACCGATAGCCCAGCCGCTGCGCCGCCACCTCACGGCGGGATCGCCCCATCTAACCAGCAGCGCCGATCTCGCGGCGCTCGACGCGGGTACCACGCACCGAAGCTCATCCACTCGGCACTCATGCGCGGATCTCGGCGATATCATCGCGTCGATGAAGGAAGGAGATCAGAGCGATGCCGACACGTCAGCAGCTCGCACCAGCTCGGCGGATCTGCCGCGATCAGCTCTGAACGCAATCGCCATCCACCACCAGCCAGGCGGCGTTTGCCGATGCGGTAGGCGTTCAGCGCGGCTTCGTTGACCCGCGCGCCGCACCAGGTGCGGCGATGCCCAGCGCCTCCTCACTCAGGTTGGCGACGGGAGCGCCGGTCGCGGAGGTTCGCCGCCGCCAGTGGATGATTTTCGCGATTGGTCGGCGGAGCGCTGCGGCAGCGGTACCAGATCGTCAGCGATGACCACGTAGCACGCCGGCGACAGGGTCGCTTCGTCGAGCTCGTCGAGCCCTTCTTTGGGGCGTACAGGGCGCTTTCAGGCGCCCTTTCGCGTGGTCGCGGATGGAATTGGGGGGCGTCGATGGAGCTGCGACGAACCATGTCTCTGGTGCATATTTTCCATTTTTACTATATTTTGTTTCAGAATGCACCTTGCTCTGTAACCGTAGAGGAGTCAGCGCCGCTCCGCTTCATGGACGCGGTTTGAACATGTCGACGTATTTATTGATCATCGGCGCGGGCATCTCGGGAATCGGCATTACTATACGCGCGAGCACGGGCAGAAGTCATCGCCATCCTCAAAGCCGGGAACCGGCGGCACCTGGGATCTATTCCCGTTGCGAGATCCGCTCCGACTCGGACCTGCCAGGCTTTCGGCTACGGGGTTCTGGGAGCCGTGGACGGCCGAAGTCGATCGCCAGCGCCGCTTCCATCCTCGCCTCTTGCGTGAGACCGCAGAGGCTTCGAGCACGGGATCGAGCGCAAGATTAATCTGCACCACAAAGTGCCAGCGCCGCCTGGTCGATAGGGACGCGCGCTGGTTCAGATGCGAGATCGAGCGCACCGACACCGGTAGCCCGCACGCGCCTCGTGCCGCATTGGCTGTTCTGCGCCAGCGGCTGCTACCGCCCGACCAGGGATACACCCCCACCCTTCGCCGGCCTGGCGAGCGTTTCCAGAGGCAGCTCATTCGCCCGCAGCATTGGCCCGAACCTCAGTGTTCTTGTGTACATAAACAAGCAGTGGTCATCATCGCTGGCGGCTTGCTGCAGTGAACCCTCTTGCCAGCGCTGGCTGAGGAGACCGCGGCGTGAGCGATCACTGCGGCGAACATGACGTATATCCTGCCGCCAAGTCGGTCGATCAGCGAATGCGAAGCTGCTGGGCACGCGCGCAGCGCGCGCCACCGATCGCCCGCCAACATCGCCCTGCAGCGCGATCTGGAAGTGGTCCTGCCAGCCTTCCCACGGTGCCGCGCGGCGCTCACCATCCCGCTGGGTCAACGCCAGCAACTGCCTGAGTTTCCACATCGACGAGGCGACACTTCAACCACGCGGCGCAACCAAGTGGGATCAGCGGCTATGCATGTTCCGGATACCGGATTTTCCCTCATCATCCGCAGCATCGACCGGTGGTGACCGATCACATCGACACCTTCCGAAAGAGCGGCGTGCACGACTAGAAGTCTGGTCGGGAGCTCGCGGCCGACATCATGTTGTCAACGACCGGACTGAATCATCGCTTTTTGTTCAGCGGCATCAGCGCCTGATCGATGGCCGACCAGTGCGCCTGGAAGAAACGGTGGTGTACGAGGACATGCTGCTGGGCGGTGTGCCGAACTTTGCATCGCCATCCTTCCCCTGAACGTCAAATAATACGTAG
>ERZ1370068.10659-contig-9339_pt1 | contig 31129 bp, 36 predicted proteins | sample MGYA00561227_ERZ1370068 | MGnify/ENA primary metagenome ERZ1370068 (study PRJEB38410, sample SAMEA6850437) | metagenome | study: Metagenomic assessment of the ecological functions of the soil: analysis of the soil microbiota associated with the...
AATGTACTTCGTTCAGTTACGTATTGCTAGGTGGCGAGCAGATCCGCTCGCGCGCCGTGCTCTGGCAGCCGGCGTGGCGGCCGCCCGCTGGCCCGCACGCTCGGCGTGCCGCTGGACCGCGCCGGGGCGCATTCCCGTCACGCCCGACCTCTCCGTGGCCGGGCATCCTGAGATCTTCGTGGCCGGCGATCTCTGCGCCTTCAGCCACGGGACGGGCGGGACGCTGCCCGGTGTGGCCCCGGTGGCGATCCAGCAGGGGCGGGCGGCGGCCGCGAATGCCTGGCGCCGCCTCGCCGGCGAGGCCACGCACGCCCTTCCGCTATCGCGATCGCGGCAGCATGGCCACCGTGGGCCGGGCCGCCGCCGGTCGCCGGTCATCGGCCCCGTCCGGCTCTCGGGGCCTGCCCGCCTGGCTGGCCTGGCTCGTGCGTGCACATCATGTTCCTGCATCGGCTTCCGGAACCGCTTCCTCGTGCTCTTCGAATGGGCCTGGGCCTACACTGACCTGGCGGCGGGGCGCCCGCCTGATCACCGGCCGCTGGCGCGGCCCGGCCCTAGTACACTGAGACGGCCGAGCTCAGAGAAGCCGCCACCGATGACCGCCAGGAACCGCCAGAAAACCGGAGGATTCCAGCGCCCATGCCGCTCGTCGCGTATTTTTCCATGGAGTACGGGTTGCACGAGGAGTTCCCTCGTATGCCGGCGGTCTCCGGCATCCTCGCCGGGGACTTCCATGAAGTCGGCGGGCGATCTCGGGATGCCGGTGGTCGGCATCGGTCTCCGCTGGGCGCCAGGGCTACACCGCCCAGCGCATCGGCGCGGACGGCCATGCCCGTGACGAGTGGCACGATCACGAAGCCCGACTTCCTCACCGACACCGGCACCCGACTGCGGGTGCGCGTCGCCGCCCGCGAGGTCGAGTGCCGGGTGTGGCGCGTGGGCGCGCTACGCGATCGCGCCGCTCTTCCTCCTCGAGCCCACCGATCCGCGCGACCTCGTGGATCACCCGCCGCCTCTACGACCCGCGCCCCGACTGCCGCGATCGCGCAGGAGATGCTGCTCGGCATCGGCGGCGTGCGCGCGCTCCAGGCCATGCACCGGCCGAGTCGACGCTCTACCACTTCAACGAGGGGCACGCGGTGTTCGCCGGGCTCGAGCTGATCGCCGAGCTGCATGGAGGCGGGGCGCCAGTTCCGAGGAGGCGTGGGGGCGGCGCGCGCGACGCATCGTCTTCACCACCCACACCCCGGTGCCGGCGGGCAACGAGGTGCACGCGCTCGCCGGATCTGCGGCGCCTCGGCGCCGGCTGCAGCCTGGTCGCCGAGCTGCGCCGAGCTCGGCGGCGATCCCTTCAACATGACGGTGGCCGGGCTGCGTCTGGCCCGCCGGGCCAACGCGGTGGCCGCAGCTGCACGGCGAGACCGCGCGGGCGATGTGGGCGGACGTGGAGGACGCCGCGCCCATCATCGCCATCACCAACGGCGTGCACGTGGGCACCTGGCAGGACCCGCGCGTGCCCGCGGCGCTCGCCGGCGACGCGCGCTGGCCGCGGCACGCGCGCGAGCTCAAGGCACGAGCTGCTCGCGGAGGTCGACGCGGCGCGACCGGACGTGCCGCATGCGATCCCGACGCGCTGACCATCGGCTTCGCCCGGCGGGCCGCCACCTACAAGCGGCCCGACCTGCTGCTCCGCGAGCCGCGACGCGCCTCGCGCGCCTCCTCAAGCGAAGCGCGCGTCGCAGGTGCTCTTCGCCGGCAAGGCGCACCCCGCGGACCACGGACGGCAAGGACGTGATCGCGAAGCTGGTCGCACCGTCCGCCAGTCGGCCGGCGTCCATCGCCTTCCTCGAGAACTACGACATGGGCGCTGGCGCCGCCTGCTCACGCGCGGGCGCGACGTGTGGCTCAACAATCCCGGCCGGCCGCTGGAGGCCTCGGGCGACGTCGGGCATGAAGGCGGCGCATGAACGGCGTGCTGAACCTGCGCGTGCTCGACGGCTGGTGGCCGGAGGGCTGCGAGCACGGCGTCACCGGCTGGGCCATCGGCGACGGCACCGAGCCGCCCGACGCCGACCGCCGCGACCTCGCCGCGCTCTACGACACGCTGGAGACGGAGGTGCTGCCCACCTGGGCGAGATCCCGACCGCTGGACGCGGCATGATGCGCGCCTCCATCAAGATGGGCGTCGGAGCGCTTCGTCCGACCGCATGGTGCGCGAGTACTTCGAGAAGCTTCCGCCTGGCTGGCGCGGCTACTTTGCCTTGGCGATCTCGTCGGCCAGCTCCCGGGCGCGCTTCTTGTCCATGGGCCGGAGGCGCTCCAGCACCTTCTGCGCCTCCTCCACCTGCCCCCATCTTCACGTACGCCTCGCCGAGATACTCCAGCGCCTCCGGAAACCGCGGCTTGAGCCGCAGCGCCTCGTCGTAGGCCTTCACCGAGTCGGGATAGTTGCCCACGTTCCGGAGCGCGTAGCCCAGCTCGTTCCATGCCTCCGGGGAAGTCGGGCTTGAGCTCGGTGGCCTTCTTGAAGGACGACACCGCCACCGACCACTCCTTCGCTTTCTTTGGCGCGCACGCCCTGCGCGTACCCCTCCTCGGCCGGTGTCTGCACGGGACCTCGGCTGGACGAATACGGGGTGGACTCGGCGCGCGCGGCGATGGGCGCGGCCACGATCAGAGCGAGAGCGAGCGCGATCAACGTCGTCATAGGGCCCCCTTCGAGCGTGGGATTCGTGGGCCTGGGCGTGACGGGACTATCATAGCCCCCGCGCAACCCCGCGCCGCCCGGATCGGTCGCACCGACAGCAACGCGAGCAGGGCCGCGAAGGCGCGCAGACCCCGCCCGCGACCGCGAAGGCGGCGGTGAACGCGCCGCTCCAGCCCAGCCGCGCTCGAGCCCGCCGAAAACCGTGGCGGACGCCTGGACGCCCGCGACGACGCCCAGCGTGCGGCTCATGAAGGCCAGGCCGCCCGCCGCCCCCGCCGCGCCGGCGGAAAGGCGCGCATCACCTGGGCGAGATTGGGCACCTGGAAGAGGCCGAGGCCCAGGCCCACCAGCGCGAGCGCCGCGCCGACCACGCCGTGGGGACGACGACGCGTCGAGGCGGCCGATGAGGAAGAGCCCGGCGGCCTCCGCCGCCAGCCCGAGCGTGATGGGAAGCCGCGGGCCCGCGCGGTCGGCGATGCGGCCGGCCAGCGGCGACATGACGGCGGTACCCAGCGGAGTCAGCACGCGAAGAAGAGGACCGGCCCGCGCGGCGCGGGGAGGCCCAGCACGCCCACGAGGTAGTAAGGGCACGAGGGAGCCAGACCGCGAACTGCGCCCAGTTCGCGCAGCGCCGACATGAGGAGCAAGGCGCCCAGCACTTGTCCGCGCCGCCACTCCGCGCGGCGGCGCAGCGCCAGACTTCCCGCGCGCTCGCCGCGCGGAGCAAGAGCGAGGAGAGGGCGCCCACCGCGAGCGCGAGGGCGCCCGATAGAAAGACCGCGCGCCACCCGGACGCTTCCACCAGGGCCCCGCCGATGATGGGGCCCAGCGCCAGCCCGGCCCCCATGCCGAGCGCGAGGCGGCCCAGCCCGAACCCGTGGCGCTTCCCGCGGAGCGCGAGGGTGATCAGCGCGGGCGCGGTGCCGTAGACGATGAGGCCGCCGCCCACGCCCTGTAGCACGCGCGCGGCGAGGAGGAGGCCGAAGGACGACACTGCGAGATAGCCCGTGAAGGCGGCGGCGGAGATCCAGAGCCCCGCCGGTGAACACAGGGGCCAGGCCGAGCCGATCGGCGAGGAGCCCGGCGCCGAAGGAGGTGAGGGCATGCCGTGAGCACGTAGCAGACGATCACCCACCGGATGGACACGGGGCCGACCCCGAAGGCCGCCGACATGGCGGGAAAGGCGCGATGTTCACGGAGGCATCGAGGCGAGACCACCAGCGCGCCAAGCGCGGCGAGGAGCGACGGACACCGGAGTATACTAGCCGGGCCTTTCCGCGATATCGAGGAGGTTTTCACGGATGCGCTTGAGAAATCAGGTCGCGCTGGTCACCGGAGGGGTCGCGGCATCGGCGAGGCCATCGCGCGCGCGTTCGCCCGGGAGGGCGCGCGGGTCGCGGTGGCGGACATCGATCCGCGCACCGCCGCCAGCACCGCGCGCCGGCTGGGCGCGGGCCGAGGGCTCGCGCTCCACATGGACGTCGCCGACTCCGCGCGTCGGTGGCCGCGGGCTTCGCCGCCATCGAGCGGAAGTGGAAGCGACTCGACATCGCGTGTGACCAATGCCGCCATCGAGCCCATCGTGCCCTTCCTCGAGCTCTCCGAGGAGACCTGGGACCGGGTGCTCGACACCAATCTCAAGGGCACCTTCTCGTCGCCCAGGCGGCGGCACGACGGATGGTCCTCCGCCGCCGCGGCGTCATCATCACGCCTCGTCCGTGAACGCGGAGGTGGTCCGCCCGGAGTCCGCCGCCTACGGCGCCTCCAAGGGCGCGGTGCGCCAGCTCACCAAGGCCATGGCGATCTCCGCTGGCGCCGTACGGCATCCGCGTCAACGCCATCGGCCCCGGCACGGTGGTGACGGGGCTCACGCGGCATCTCCTCCGCCAGAAGGCTTGGCGCGACGCCGTTTACTCGCGCACGCCCATGCAGCGCGTGGCCGACGCGAGAGGAGATCGCGGCGGTGGCCCTCTTCCTCGCCTCGGATGCGTCCTCCTACATGACGGGTAGCACCGTCTATGTGGATGGCGGCCGGCTCGCGCTGAACGGCCTCATGCCGCCTCAGGGGCTCTCGGCCTCGCCCGGTTCGTCGCTAGGGTGCCGGAGCCGGCGGGCTGGCTCGCGCTGGGCCTGGCCGCCATCATCGCCTCGTCCATCGGCGGCGTGGCCGGCTTCGGCACCGGCGCCATGATGATTCCCGTCATCGCGTGGACGCTGGGGGCCAAGGCCACCGTGCCCGTGCTCACCGTCGGCATGTTCATCGGCAACGGCGCGCGCGTCTGGTTCTCCCGCCACGAGATCGACTACCGCGTGGTCGGGGCCTACCTGCTGGGGGCCATCCCCACCGGCATCGTGGGCGCCATCCTCTACTCGTCCATCGAAGGGGCGTGGATCAGCCGGCTCCTGGGCGGCTTCCTCCTCATCGCCGTGCCCGGCCGCCGCTGGCTCAAGGCCCGCGGCATGCGCGTGCGCCTGTCGTACTTCCCGCTGATCGGCGGGGTCTTCGGCTTTCTGTCCTCGCTGGTGGGCGCGGTGGGACCCATCCTCAGCCCGTTCTTCCTGGGCTACGGCCTCCTCCGCGGGGCCTATGTCTCCACCGACGCGCTCTGCACCGTGGGCACCTATTTCACCCGCGGCGTCGTCTTCCAGCGCTATCACCTCCTGACCGAGTCCACCGTCACGGTGGGGCTGTACATCGGCGTCATCATGATCGTCGGCGCGTGGATCGGCCGGCGGCTCCTCGACCGGCTGACCGAGCGGGCGTTCCTGCGACTCATCGAGGCCCTGCTCGTGCTCTGCGGGCTGCAGATGCTGCTCTTCCCGCCCGTTGACCCCGGCGCGCGGGTCGCGGTAGAACTGGGGTCCATGACTTCGCCGCTGGCCCCGGGCATGTCCGCCGAGATCCAGATCACCGTCACCCGCGAGCTCACCGCCGATGCCCCTGGGGAATCCGGGCGTGCTCGTCTACGCCACTCCCTCCGTGGTCACGCTGCTCGAGAACACCTCCAGCGCCGTGCTCAAGAGCCACCTTCCGCCCGGCGGAGGGTCGGTGGGGACCATGGTCGAGATGAAGCATCTCGCCGCCACTCCGGTGGGCATGACGGTGCGGGCCAAGGCCACCATCCTCGAGACCGACGGCAAGCGGGTGCTCTTCGCGGTGGAGGCCTGGGACGAGCTGGAGAAGATCGCCGAGGGCCGTCACGAGCGCTTCATCATCGGCAATCTCGCGCGCTTCCTCGAGCGGGCGATGGCCAAGGGCCGACCAAGACCTAGGAGATCCCCATGCCCATCCAGATCAATACGAGCATCAAGGGCAAGGAGTACGCGCCCTACGTGGTGCACGTGGAGCGAGGGCAAGATCAAGGAGTTCGCCCGCGCCATCGGCGACCTCTCCCCTTCTACCTCGACGACGAGGTGGGCCGCGCGTCGCCGTGGGGCGACATCATCGCCCCGCCCACCTTCGCCATCACGTTCAAGGACGAGAAGGCCGACACGGCGTCCTTGTTGAAGGACCTCGGCACCGACATCTCCCGCATCCTCCACGGCGAGCAGGAGTTCGAGCACTTCAAGCCCATCCGGCCCGGTGACACCCTCCTGTGCCGGGGACGGATCTCGACATCTACGAGAAGTCCGGCAAGTCCGGTCCCATGGCCTTCGTCGTCCGCGAGACCACCATCACCGACTCCGACAACGACGTGGTGGCCAAGGTGCGCGGCATCACCGTCGTTCGCCTCTGAGGACGCCATGAAATACGCCAAGGTCTACTTCGAGGACGTCGAGGTCGGGGTGAGATGCCTCCGCTGGTCAAGGGCCCCATCGAGCAGATCCAGCTCACGCGCTATGCGGGCGCCTCGGGCGACTTCAATCCCATTCACCAGGATGCCGCCTTCGCCCGGGCCGCCGGCATGGGCGACGTCTTCGGTCACGGCATGCTCTCCATGGGCTTCGTGGCCCAGTCGGTGACGGACTGGCTGGGCGTGGGCACCACCCAGGAAGGTCGGCGTGCGCTTCGCCGGTCTGGTGCGCCTGGGCGACGTCATCACCTGCCGCGGCAAGATCGTCGCCAAACGGCCCGCCAGGCGAGCCCGGCCGCGGGCCGGGCCAGGTGGACCTCGAGCTGTGGGCGGAGAATCAAAAGGGCGAGAAGGTCATCACCGGGCGCGCCACCGCCGACCTCTTCGCTCGCGAGAGCGACTAGGCGGACACTCCCTCGTTGCCCGCTCCGTTCAAGAACTCGCGGAGCGCCTCGTGGGTGGACGGGAACGCCAGCTCCTCCCACGGGATATCCGCCGGCGCCACCCACTCCACGCGATCGTTCTCGTGACAGGTGGCGAGGGTGCCGCCGGTGACCGCCGCGCGGTACACCACGATCACGATGGGGAGCCCGGATAGGAGTACACGCCGACCAGGCCCCCGAGATCCACGCGGAGCCCGGTTTCCTCCCAGGTCTCGCGCACCGCCGCCGCCGCCACGGGCTCGCCCCAGTCCACGAAGCCGCCCGGAAAGGTCCACTTGCCGTACGAGGGGTTGATGGCCCGTCGGGTGAGCAGGATGCGACCGTCGGACTCCGGGATCGTCCCCGCGACCACCTTGTGATTGAGGTAGAAGACGAAGCCGCAGCGCGTGCACACCGGCTCGAGCCGGCCCTCGGGCCCCACCGTCCGGCGCTCGAGGGCTCCGCCGCAGAGCGGGCAGAAGCGCACGCCGTCCGGCGTGAGCTGGCGGAGGGATTCGTTGACGCTCATCTTCGCGCAGTCTACCATCTGCCAGGAATTCGACATGAAGTGGATCGCGGCAAAAGTCGGGATTCGACGAGGTGTTCGGGCGGGGCCAGACCCGCGCGCGCACTACGCCTCGCTCGTCTCCATCCTCGAGTCCTTCACCCTGGAGGACGTGGCGCGCCGCGAGCGCCTCCAGCGGCTGGCCCTCATGAACCAGGGCATCACCTTCACGGTGTACGGCGAGAAGGAAGGGCTCGAGCGGATCTTCCCTTCGACTTCGTGCCCCGCATCATCCCCGCCGCGGAGTGGAAGCTGATCGAGGACGGGCTCGTCCAGCGCATCACCACCGCTCAACCTGTTCCTGCTCGACGTCTACGGGGACCAGAAGTGCCTGCACGACAAGATCCTCCCCGCCGAGCTGGTGCTCTCCCGCAAGGAGTACAAGCGCGAGCTGCGCGGCGTGATGCCGCCGCGAAAGATCTTCACCCACGTGGTGGGCACCGACATCATCCGCGATGACGCAAGGCGCAGTACCTGGTGCTCGAGGACAACTGCCGGGTGCCCGAGCGGCGTCTCCTACGTGCTGGAGAACCGCAACCTCCTCAACCGCGTGTTCCCGGAGTTCTTCGCCTCCTACCCGGTGCGGCCGATCAAGGACTATCCCGGCCTCCTCCTCGACACGCTGCTGCACTCGGCGCCGCGATCCAGCCAGAGTCCGGTCACGGTGGTGCTCTCGCCCGGCATCCACAACTCCGCGTACTTCGAGCACTCGTATCCTCGCGCGCGAGATGGGCGTGGATCTCGTGGAGGGGCGCGACCTTCTCGTCGAGGGCAATCGCGTCTTCATGCGACGGACCCACGGCAAGCGCCAGGTGCGACGTCATCTACCGGCGAGTGGACGACGAGTTCCTCGATCCCCTCACCTTCCGCCGCGACAGCATGCTCGGCGTGCCGGGGCTCCTCAACGTCTACCGCGAGGGCAACGTGGTCCTCGCCAACGCGCCGGGAGCGGGCGTGGCCGACGACAAGACGCGTCTACGCCTTCATGCCCGCGCCTCATCAAGTACTACCTGGGCGAGGACGCCGCTCTTGCCCCAGGTGCCGACCTATCGTCGGCGTCCGAGCCGCGACGACCTCGCGCTACATCGCGCGAGCACGCTCGACGAGCTGGTGGTGAAGACCACCGGCGACGCGGGCGGCTACGGGATGCTCATGGGGCCGTTCGCGTCGAAGAAGGAGATCGAGAGCCTACGTGGGCCAGGTGCAAGAAGAACCCGGGCAACTACATCGCCCAGCCGCTGGTGGACCTCTCCTCGCATCCCACCTACGTGGACGGCACGCTTCGAGCCGCGCCGCATCGACCTGCGGCCCTTCATCCTCTACGGCGACCGCATCCGCGTGCTGCCCGGCGGGCTCACCCGCGTGGCCCTCGCGTCCGGGCTCCTACGTCGTCAACTCCTCCCAGGGCGGCGGCAGCAAGGACACCTGGGTGCTGGCGCCGCGCGAGCTGATGATGCTCTCGCGCGTCGCCGACGCGCTCTACTGGATGGGCCGCTATCTCGAGCGGGCCGAGAACACCGTCGCGGCTGCTCCTCGTCGCCGAGGAGCTGTCCACCGAGGTGCTCGGACTGGACGAGGACCTCGCCCGATCGGAGTGGCACGACCTGGAGAGATCTTCCCGGGCCCGCTGTCCGAGCGGGCACCCGCCACGTGGCCGGCCTCGCCGCCCTCTCGCTCCAGGCGCTCACCTTCTCCGCCGACCATCCCAACTCGGTGTACTTCTCGCTCAAGCGGGCCCGCGACAACGCGCGGGGCGTGCGAGAGGCGCTCACCGTGGAGGTCTTCGTCAATCTCAACGAGACGTACCGCGAGCTCGAGGAGGCGGCCAAGCGGCGCCTGGTGGACACGCCCACCTTCCGCAACGCGCTCGGCGGCACCCACCGCGGCATCCTCGCCACCGTGGGCGCCATCGAGCACACGCTCACGCGGCAGCCGGGCTGGCTCTTCCTCCGGCTCGGCGAGTCGATGGAGCGCCTGTACCGGACGGCGGCGGTGCTGCGGGCGAAGCTCCCCGCCCTCATCGTGCCGGAGCCCAAGGTGGACCTCCCGCTCCTCCACACGCGGTGGCGGGGCCTCCTGCGCGGGCTCTCGTCGCTTCGAGGCCTTCCGGCAATCATACGGGGCGCGCCTGGAGCCGCTCGAGGTGCTGCACTTCCTCCTCTTCGACGGCCAGGCGCCCCGCTCGCTCCGTTACGGCACCACCGCGGTGAAGGAGTACCTCGACACGGCTCTCCGCGGGCGGCAACCCGAGCGCGCCCGCGCGTCTCATGGGCCGCCTCTTCGCGGAGCTGACCTACCAGAGCGACGAGGTGATCCGCGGGAGCCGGTACATCCCCTTCCTCGAGCACGTCCTCGAAGAGGTCACCAAGACTCACGAGGCGCTCTCCACGCAGTACTTCGGGACCTGAGGCCCATGTTCCTCGAGGTGGAGCACCGGCTGTCGCTTCGACTACGACGCCTTCATCCGCGAGTCCTTCATCGAGCTGCGGATGCAGCCGAAGACCACCCCGCACCAGACGCTGCCAGTCCTTCGTCCTCGCGGTGGGGCCGCCCACTTCGCTCTCGCGGTACCGGGACTGGAACGACAATATCGTCCACCACTTCACGGTGACCTCGTATCACGACCGGATCGCGGTGGCAGGCCGCGCGCTGGTGAGCACCCATCCCACCGCGCCCGCGCTCGAGGTGGTCACCGATCGCCTGCCCCTCGCGAGCCTCGCCTACCCCCTTCTGGGATTTTCTCCAGCTGGGCGGCCCGGTGCGGAGCAGCGCGGCCCTGCGCAAGTTCAACCAGGGGGTGTCGATTCCCGCCGGCGCCGGGCTGGGCGAGCAGATCCAGACCCTGAGCGGGCACATCCACGCGAGCTTCGAATACCGGAAGAACGTCACGCGCTTCGATTCCAGCACCGACGACTTCCTCACCGCCGGCGCCGGCGTATGCCGGGACTTCACCCACCTCATGCTGGGGCTGCTCCGGCTGCGGCATATTCCCTGCCGGTACGTGAGCGGCTATCTCCACGTGGAGCCCTCGGTGGGGAAGCGGCGCAGAGCCATGCCTGGGTGGGAGTGTACTCGCCCGCGCGCGGCTGGGTGCCGTTCGACCCCACCCACGACCGGCCCATCGACGAGCGCTACGTCGCCGTGGGCACGGGCGCCACTTACGAGTGATGTCTCCCCAACAAGGGCATATTCCGCGGGAACGCGGGGAGTCCCTCACCGCCGAGGTCTACACGCGGCCCTCCATGCAGAAGGACGTCTCGACGCTGCGGGAAGAGATCGAGTCCATCGACCCGCCCGTGTTCCAGGAGATTCCCGAGCGCACGCGGGACTGGACGGTGGCGGTCTCCGACGCCGCCATGGCGCAGCAACAGGAGCAGCAGCAGCAGTAGGAGGCGGAGGAGGCGGAGGCGTCGCCGCCGGCTCAGCCGCGCCGCGGGAGCTGCAGCCGCGCCACCACCGGCAGGTGATCCGAGGCGACGCGGGCCAGCCGGCTCCGATGCGCGTGGAAGGTCTCGCCGTGGAGCTCGCGGTCCCAGTAGATCCGGTCCAGCGCGAAGAACGGCATGGGCGACGGGTGGGTGCGCCGGCGCCGAGGACCCGCCAGCTCCTGGCGCAGCGCTCGCCCCACCGCGCCGGGGAACCACTCGTTGAGATCCCCCACGACCACGCGGGGGCCGGTGAGATCGGCGTGGAGGATGTGCTCGCGGACCAGCTGAGCCACCTGCGCCGCGCGCTCGCGGATGCGCAGGCCGAAATGGACGTTGAAGAGGTGGAGCAATGGCCCTCGGGGAGGACCAGATCCACTCGGATCCCGCCCCGCGGCTCGCGGATCGAGTGAGTGAGGTCGAACACGCCCGACCCGCGCGAGGGCAGCCGCGTGAGCACGGCATTGCCGTACGGTCCCTCCACCCGGGTATGGGTGACGCCCATGTGCATCTCCATCCCCAGCCGCACGGAGAGCATCTCCGCCTGCGGGCGGAAGATCTCCTGCACGCCCACCAGGTCGGCGTCGAGCTCCTCGATCACGGCGGCGATCCGCATGGAGATCGACACGGGCCGTCGAGCCCCTGGCCCTTGTGGATATTGTAGGAGGCGACGGTGAGCGTGGCCCGGTGCGGCTCACTCGTCGCGTCCATTCCTCTCCGGTCGGCGTCGGAACATGGCTTCTCCTTGCTATCTTAACAAGGCGTCTGGTAGGCTGGCGCCACCCGAGACGGACGCCCACCCCGCGAGGCCTTCCGTGAGCGAGGCGCTCTCACCCCATCCAGCGACGCCGCATCTCCCACCCGCCGCGCACGCGACGCGCCGCGCATCCCCTCATCGCCACCGTGCGCCGCTTCGTCGAGGCGGAGGTGGTGCCCGGCGGCCACCGCCCTCGAGCATGCCGACGAGTATCCGCACGCCTCGTCGGTCGCATGCGCGAGCTGGGACTGTTCGGCGCCCTGGTGCCGGCGGAGCACGGCGGACTCGGCCTCCGGATGGCGGACTACGCGCGGGTGATCGAGGAGCTGTGCCGGGGCTGGATGTCGCTGGCCGGGGTGATCAACAGCCACACCATGGCCGCCCTCATCGTGCTCCACCACGGCACCGACGAGCAGCGCCGGCGCCTCCCGCCCCGGTTCGCGATTGGTGTCGCGCGCGGCGGTCTCTGCCTCACCGAGCCGCACGCGGGCTCGGACGTGCAGGCCATCCGCACGGTGGCGCGCCGGCAGGGCGACCACTACCTGATCTCGGGCACGAAGATGTTCGTCACCAATGGACGCGAGGGCAACACCTTCGCCCTCCTCGCCCGCACCGACACCGCCGCCGATCCCCCGCACCGGGGCATGTCCTGCTTCATCGTGGAGAAGGGCGCGCCGGGGCTGGAGGTGGCCAAGTCCATCGCCAAGCTCGGCTACAAGGGCGTGGACACCGCGGAGCTGGTCTTCGACGACTTCCCCGTTCCCGCCGCGAACCTGGTGGGCGGCGTGGAGGGACGCGGGCTTCAAGCACGTCATGGCCGGGCTGGAGACGGGCCGCATCAATATCGCCGCGCGCGCGGTCGGGGTGGCACAGGCGGCGCTCGAGGAGGCCACCAGCGCCGCGCGGCCGGACACCGCCGGAGCCGGCCCTGGCCGCGCTGGCCGGCATCGCCACCCGCGTGGAAGCCGCCGCGTCTCGCTCACCGCCTGGGCGGCGGCAATGAAGGACCGCGGCGAGCGCTGCGACCTCGAGGCGGGTATGGCCAAGCTCTACGCCTCCGAGGCCGCGCAGGAGGCGGCGGCGAGACCATGCGCATCGCCGGGCGGCGCAGCGCTGCTCGCGGAGTCGCCGGTGGAGCGCCTCTACCGCGACACGCCGCTCATGATCATCGGTGAGGGCGCCAACGAGATTCAGCGCCTCATCATCGCGCGCCAGCTTCTCGAGCGCCACGGGAGCGCTTCGGCGCCGCCGACCTCGCGCGAGAGCGGAGCCCGACGAGCGACGGCACGTAGTCATGGCGGTACGGCAATTCGTCGAGAAGGACGTGGTGCCGATGGCCCAGGAGGAGGATGTCGCCGGCGCTTTCCCCGGCGAGCTCGTGCGAGCGTCTCGCCGAGCTCGGGGTGTTCGGCGCCCTGGTGCCCGCGGACTACGGCGGGCTCGGTCTCGACCTCGCCACCACCGCCATGATCGTGGAGGAGCTGGCGCGCGGCTGGGCCATGCTCGGCGCCCTCGTCGCGGGTCACCTCGCCACCGCCGACGCGGTCGCGCGCCACGCGGGAGAGGCCGAACGCGGGCGCCTTCTGCCCGCCATGGTCCGCGCCGAGCGCCGCGGCGCGGTCGCGCTGGGCGCGCCCGCGGCGGCGCGGGCGCGCCGGGGGTGGCTGGGGACTCGCCGGGCGCGCGCCGCTGGTCCCGGCCGCCACGCGCGCGACCGTCTTCACGATCGTCGCCGACCTCGAGGGCCACCGGGCGGTCTTCCTGGCCGAGAGCGGGGTCGCCGGCCTCGAGGTGGGATCCGCGGTGGACACCCTCGGGCTGCGGGGCCTCGGCGCCGCCGACCTGAGCTTCGCCCACCTGCGGCTCCCCACGACGCCCGCCTGGGCGGCGACGACGCGGACGCGGCCACCGCGATCGAGTCGCGACTGCGCCTGGGCGAGGCGGCGGTGGCGGTGGGCATCGGCGCAGGCCGCCTTCGAGGCCGCGCTCCGTTACGCGCAGCAGCGCAGCACCTTCGGCAAGCCGATCTGCCCAGCATCAGGCCATCCAGCTCAAGCTCGCCGACATGGCCACGCGCATCGCCGCCGCGCGGCTCCTCGATCTACCGCGCGGCGGCTCGCCTCGGCGCACGCGCCGGTGAAACCGTCCCCACCGCGATGGCGCGGCTGGAGGCCGGCGAGACCGCCTATCAGGTCGCGCTCGAATCGATGCGCACGCATGGCGGCTACGGCTACACGAAGGAGTTCCCGGTGGAGCGCTTCTATCGCGACGCCGCCGCCCTGCTCGCCGGCGACGGCTCTGCCGGACGGCTCCGGCTGACGGTGGCTCGCGCGGTGCTCGAGGGACGCCCGACGTGAGCTATGGCCGCTACTACGAGGACTTCACGGTGGGCCAGGAGTTCCGCCACTGGCCCGGTCGTACCATCACCGAGGCGGACTGCACGTGGTTCGCGCTCCTCACCATGAACCAGCACCCGCTGCACTCGGACGCGCACTATGCCGAGACCCACACCCAGCACAAGCAGCGCGTGGTGCTGGGCCCGCTCGTCTTCAGCGTGGTGATCGGGATGACGGTGGCCGACATCTCCGGCCGCGCCATCGCCAACCTCGAGGTGAACGCGCTCCGGCACGAGAAGCCCACCTTCATCGGCGACACGCTCTACGCGCAGAGCCGGGTGCTCGGGCTGCGCGAGTCCCGAGCAGGGCGATCGCGGGATCGTGACGGTGGAGACGCGCGGCACCAACCAGCGCGGCGACCAGGTGTGCTCGTATTCTCGCGCAGTGCTGGTGCCTCGGAAGAATCATCGCGACCCTCGGCGAGGGCCGCCTCCCCTACTGAGCATGACCCGACCACCGCTCGAGGGCGTGCGGATTCTCGCGGTGTCGCAGTTCGGCGCGGGCCCCTTCGGCACCCAGGTGCTGGCCGACCTCGGTGCCGAGATCATCAAGATCGAGGATCCGGGCGTGGGCGGCGACAGCGCGCGCTATGTCCCGCCCTTCGAGGCGAGGCCGACTCCCCTTATTTCCAGTCCTTCAATCGCGGCAAGCGCTCGCTGACCCTCAACCTCCGCCATCCCGACGGGCAGGCCGTGCTCCACGACCTGGTGAAGGTCTCGGACGCGGTGTTCAACAACGCGCGCGGGGATCTCCCCGGCAAGCTCGGCCTCACCTACGAATCGCTCAAGGCCGTGAATCCCCGCATCGTCTGCTGCGCGCTCACCGGTTTCGGCACCACCGGGCCGCGCGCGCCGAGCCGGCCTTCGACTATCTGATCCAGGGCTACGCGGGCTATATGTCCGTGACCGGCGAACCCGACGGCCCGCCCGGAAAGTGCGGCGTGTCCATCATCGACTTCGCGGGCGGCTATGTGGGAATGGTGGGCCTCATGGTGGGGCTCTTCGACGCCCAGCGCACCGGCGTCGGGCGCGACGTGGACATCTCCCTCCTGGACACCGCGGTGAGCATGCTGTCCTACTTCGCGATCTGGACGCTCAACCGCGAGTGGGCGGCCGAGCGGACCGCGCGACTCCGCGCACCAGGTGCTGGTCCCCGCCCAGAACTTTCCCACCCGGGACGGCTGGATCGTCGTCTTCTGCAACAAGGACAAGTTCTGGCAGGAGCTGGTCGAGGCTCTGGAGGCGCCGGAGCTGGGCACGGACCCGCGCTTCCAGACCTTCCCCGACCGCCACGCCCACCGGGACCTGCTGCTCCCGCTCCTCAAGGCGCGCTTCGCGACGCGCGCGACCGCGGACTGGCTGGATCGGCTGCGGGGCCGCGTGCCCTGTGCCCCCGTCAACGACGTGGGGCAGGCCCTGGCCGACGAGCAGGTGCGAGCGCGCGATATGATCGTGGAAGTCCCGCACCCGGAGTTCGGGACCCTCAAGGAGGTGCGAAGCCCCATCCGAACCGAGGGTGAGGTGCGCAACCCCCGGCGCGCGCCGAAGCTCGGCGAGGACACCGACGCCATCCTGGGCGACATCCTCGGCTACAGCGCCTCCACCATCGCCGGCCTGCGATCCCGCGGGGTGCTGGGTGCCGCCTCCGCCGGGCCGGCGAGGTGATCCGGTGAACCGCCCCGCCGACGCTCCGGAGGTCGAGGCAGGTCGAGCGGACGGAGGGGGCCCTGGCTCCTCCGTGGATGACCATCCTCCACAACTGCGACTGCCATACGTTCGAGCAGGTGGTGCAGCAGCTCATGAAGGCGATCGCCTGCACCGAGGAGCGCGGCTGGGAGCTGGCCTGGGAAGTCCACAATCGCGGGAAGGCCGTCGTGAAAGTCGGCCCCGAGACCGAGTGCGTCCGGGTGGGAAACGTGCTCGCCGTCATCGGTCTGGTCGTCACCGTCATCCAGTCCTAGCTGCGTTCCGCTCCACCACGCAGACCGTTCGCGGGAAAAACCCTCTCCAAAATATCGAGGCCGTTCCTACTTTGGGGTGGATCACCTTCACCCGGTGCCGAGGAGGTGACACCGGGTAGTGTCATATTTTCAAGTAGTTACGGTGAATAGTGTCAGTGGCACCGCCATTGCTTATATGGAGGTGTGGCCGAGGATAGGCCCACAGGAGCCCTGACAATGAATCGACTGCTCGATCTGATCCGTGAAGCGTGGCAGGAAGATCATCGGAGCGGCATCGTTCGCCCCTGGTACCGCCGCCCGAATTCGTGGATGCTCGCTGCCGCTATCGTGCTTCCGTTCGGCTGGCTCCTTCCGGTCGCGAAGGTGGCCTACGTCGAGGCGCGCAACCGTCGAACCCGCCGCATCTAGCTCGCCATCACCAACCAGGTGAGGGCGGCGTGAGCCCAGGAGGCCATCTCGTCACGACGGCGATCGCATGCGCTGCCGTCCAGGCCTCCACCGGCTCCGCCGCCCTCACCGCAGGAGTCGCCGCCGGCGGCTTGCTTGATCGATCTCGACCACGTCTTCGACTACCTCGTCTTCGAGCGCCAGCGCGACCTCCGCCCCGCCCGCTTCCTCCGCTACTACCTGGCCGGCCGCACCCGCAGCGTGGTGCTGCTCCTGCACTCCTATGAGGTGCTGGCGCTCCTGGCCCTCGCCGCCTGGGGGTGGAACTTCACGTGGCTCTCGGGCTATGTGCTGGGGGCGACGGCGCTACATCTGCCGCTCGACATCGTGTTCAACGGCAAGGTGGCCGGACGCAATATGGTGCCGTTCTACAGCCTCGTCTATCGCGGGCGCGCCGGCTTCCGGACCGAGCGCCTGCTCGACACGAGCCGGCTGGCCCCGCCGCCCGCGCGCTTCTGGCCCGCCTTCTTCGTGGGCGCGTTGACGAAGCCGAAGCCGGCGGTCATTCCGCCGGAGGTCGCGCTACCGGCCTCGCTCCGCTAGGCACGCTCTTTCTGATTGCTCGCCTCGCCTCGCTCCGCTCGGCAACCTCTTATCAAATTGCTCGCCTCGCCTGCGGCTGCGGCTCGCTCGGCCTCGCTCCGCTCGGCAAGCTCTTTCTGATTGCTCGCCTCGCCTTCGGCTGCGGCTCGCTCGGCCTCGCTCCGCTCGGCAAGCTCTTTCTGATTGCTCGCCTCGCCTCCGGCTGCGGCTCTGCACGGCCTCGCTCCGCTCGGCAAGCTCTTTCTGATTGCTCGCCTCGCCTTCGGCTGCGGCTCGCACTACATTACCGGCCCGATGATCCAGGGGCGAATTCCTCCTCGCCGACTCCGCTTAGCTCGCTCTTCGACCGCTTCCCGGACGCCACCGCCACGATCTCCTCGAAGATCTGACGCCCCACCTCGGGCAGCGGCGTCCCCTCGAGGATGGTCCCGCAGTTGATATCCATGTCCTCCGCCATGTGCCGGTACATGAGGGAGTTGGTGGCGAGCTTGATGGAGGGCACCGGCTTGCAGCCGAAGACGGAGCCGCGGCCGGTGGTGAAGCAGACGAGGTTGCACCCGCCGGCCACCAGCCCGGTGATGGAGACGGGATCGTGGCCCGGCGTGTCCATGAAGACGAAGCCGCGGGTGGAGATGGGCTCGCCGTACTGGAAGACATCCTGCATCGGCGTGGTACCGCCCTTGGTGACGCCGCCCAGCGATTTCTCGAACACGGTGGTGATGCCGCCCGCCTTGTTGCCGGGGGCGGGGTTGTTGTCCATCGCCTCGATGCCGCGGCAGTACCACTCCCACCACTTGTACCGGTCGATGAGCTTCTTGGCCACGCCCTCGTTGACCGCGCGCCGGATCAAGAGGTGCTCGGCGCCGTAGATCTCCGGGGTCTCCGCGAGCACGCCGGTGCCGCCGTAGCGCACGAGCTCGTCCACCGCCCAGCCGAGCGCGGGATTGGCGGTGATGCCGGAGTTCGAGTCCGAGCCGCCGCAATTGGTGGCGAGGCAGATCTCGGACACCGGCTGCCGGGTCCGCCGCGCCTCGTTGGCCTGCGGCAGGAGCCGGCCACCTCGCGCGCCGCGATCTCCACCGTCTTCCGGATGCCCCCGGCGTCCTGGATGTTCACCACGAACGGTTTGCGCTCGGGATGTCCCGGCGCCGCCATGCGCTGCTTGTCCACCATCACCGCCGCCTGGTTCACCTCGCACCCCAGACCGATCAGGATATAGGCGGCCACGTTTGGGTGCTTGGCGTAGCCGGCCAGCACCCGCTGGAGCGCCATGTGGTCCTCGCCGAAGAGCTTGGTGCCGCAGCCGGACTTGTGGGTGATGGCGAGGACGCCGTCGATATTGGGATAGTCCTTCTGCACGTCGCGGAACTTGTCCTTCACGAACTGGCTCACCGAGGCGGAGCAGTTCACGCCGGAGATGATGGCCACGTAGTTGCGCGTGCCGACGCGGCCGTCCTCGCGCTGGTAGCCGTCGAAGTAGCGCATCTGCGCGGCGGGATAGTAATCCACCGGCCGCACGTCCACGCCCACCTCGTACCGGTCGGCGGCCAGCTCCCCGATGCCGAGGTTCTGGGTGTGGACGTGGTCGCCCACCGTGATGGCCTCGGTGGCGAAGCCGATCACCTGGCCATAGCGCCGCACCGTCTCGCCGGCGCCGCGCGCGTGGCGGGCGATCTTGTGCCCGGGCGGATGTCCTGGCGCGCGGTGATGCGCGCACCCCCGCGTCGTCCAGCACCGTGCCGGCCTTGATCTCCTTCTTGGCGATGGCCACGTCATCCTGCGGGTGAAGGACGATCGCGACGTCGGTGAGCGCAAGGCTTTGCCATTGGGGCGTCCTCCGTGGGAGTAATCGTACGGGCCGACTCTACCATGACCGCGCACGGACTCACGGTCGCTCTCGTTGCCTGGCTCGTCACCATCGGCCTCTCCACCACTCCGGTGAGGGGCGCCGACAGTCCCGACCTCCGCTGCGGCCAGGAGCCGGGGGGCGCTTCTTCTGGACCGAGTGGGGATTCTGCGATCTGGAGCCGCATGGGCCCCCAAGGCGCGCGGGCTCGTGATCTGGAATCATGGGATCTCCGGCACCGCCGAGCAATATAAGGCGCCGCCCGCTCTGGCGCTCCGGCTGCTTCATGCGCGCGGCTGGGACATCCTCAAGCTCAACCGGAACAATCTCGGCGAGACCTCCCGCGATCTCTCCCTCGCGCGCGGCGGAGCGCAACGAGGCGGAGATCCGCGCCCAGCTTGCGGGGGCTATCGCCGCGTGGCGCTGGCCGGACAGTCCTTCGGCGGCTACATCGCGCTGGAGACGGCGGCCGCGTCGCGCGACGTGTTCGGCGTGGTGGCGATGGCCCCCGGCGTGATGGCACGCGGTGGGATAGACCGGCTCGACCCCAGCATCACCGAGCGGCTGCTCGGGGACATCAAGGCGCGGCGCCTCGCCCTGGTCCTTCCCCAGGCCGACGCCCTCTTCGACCACCGCGTCCGTGGCCCGGGCGCGCTGCGCGTGCTGGCCGGCCGGTCCGCGCCCTATCTGGTGATCGACGAGACGGCCACCGCCATCAGCGGGCATGGCGGCGGCACCGGCGGGCGCTTCGCGCTGCGCTACGGGCCATGCCTGGCCGACTTCCTCGACGCCGCGGACTCGCCGCCGCCGGGCCGCGTCGCCTGCTCGGGCGGCCGCGAGGCCGCCGCCGCGCGTGATCTCCTCATGAAGCCGTGGCCGGCGGCGGCGCGTCCCCCGCGCGACGGCGACGCGCTGGCCGGCTTCGCGCCGCCTGCGGGCGATTTCTGGTACGGGCTGGTGGGAGAGACCGTGGTGGCGGTGGTGGTGCTGCGGGCGGAGGGCGATGCCCTGCGCGTGCTCTATCGCGCGGCGAGCCTGCGGGTGAGCGGCGGCGTGCATCCGGCCCGCCTGGAAGGCGAGGAGCTCCGCGCCACGCTGGGCGACGGCAGCGTCCCCTCCATCACGCTCAGGCGCGCGTCGGCCTCCTCGCTGGAGCTCATCTGGGCCCCCGCCGACGGCGGGCGCACGCTTTCGCACCACGCTCTATCCCGCCGGCGAGATCGAGTAGAGCAGTATTTGACCGCACCCCCGCCCCGCCGTACACTGCCGCTCACCATGACCCCTTCCTCCGAGCCCCACGATCACTCGCTCCGCGCTGCGCGGCATCCGGTTTCACTATGTCGAGTGGGGCGTTGCCGCCGGCCGTCCGCTGGTCCTCCTCCACGGCATCACGGGGCACGCGCGCACCTGGGATCACCTGGCCGCGTCGCTCGGGCCCGGCTGGCGCGTGCTCGCCCTGGACCAGCGCGGCCACGGCGACTCGAGCCCGCGCCCGATCGGGACTATGGCGTGGGCGCCATGTCGGAAGACGTCGCCGCGTTCGCGGACGCCCTGGGCCTCGACCGCTTCACCTTGCTCGGGCTCTCCATGGGCGGGCGCGTGTCCATGGCGTATGCCGCCGCGCATCCCGCGCGCCTGGAGCGCCTCGTGATCGTGGACATCGCCCCCGACATTCATCCGCCGGGGATGGCGCGCATCCGGACCATGATGGCCAATGCGCCGGAGGCCATCGAGTCGGAGGAGTGGGCGGTGGAAACGTCGGCGGCCGCGAACCCGCGGGCCGATCTGGGCGAGCTGCGCCACCGCATCAAGCATGCGATCCGGCGCGGGCCCGACGGCGTGCTCACCTGGAAGTACGACCGCGAGCTGCGCGAGATGATGCGGCGGGGCGGCCGGCGCGAAACCCTCGACCTCTGGGCCTGCCTGCCGCGCATCACCTGCCCCACCTTGCTCATCCGCGGCGCCGAGAGTGACGTCTACTCGCCAGAGCTCGCGCAGCGCATGCTCGCCGCGCTGCCCGACGGCCGCGTGGTCGAGGTGCCCGGGGCCGGCCACACCGTGCCGGGCGACCGCCCCGAGCAGTTCGCCGACCTCGTGCGGCGGTTCCTCGGCGACGGCGCCCGCTAGGCTCCGGAGTCGCTCCCGCGTCAGCGGCCGCGCAGCTTCCGCGCCGCCTCCGCCCGCATCCGCTGCATCGCGTCCGTCTCCTGGTCGGAATAGCGCTCCTCCGCCCAGGGGTCCGCGTGCATGTGATACCCGTTGAGCTCCCAGAAGCCGGGAGCGTTGACGTCGAGGAACTCGAAGGCCCGGAGCCACTTCGCGCTCTTCCAGAAGTAGAGCTTGGGCACCACCAGCCGCAGCGGCCCTCCGTGGTCCGGCGTGAGGTCCTGGCCGTCGTGGCGCAGGGCAAGGAGCACGTCGGCGTCCACCAGCTCGTCGAGGGGGAGATTGGTGGTGTAGTCGGGATCCGCGTGGATGCGGACGAAGCGCGCCTCCGGCTTCACGGAAACCCGCCGCATGATCTCCGCGATGGACACCCCTTCGAAGCGGTTGTCCAGCCGCGACCAGCGCGTCACGCAGTGGATGTCGCAGCGCACTTCCGCGCGCGGCAGCGCCCGGAACTCCTCCCAGGACCAGGTCACCTCCGCCTCCACGAGACCGAAGCACCGGAAGCTCCAGCGCTTCGGGTCGAAGCGGGCGTCTGTCCATAGGTGAGCACGGGCCACTTCTCGGTGAGCACCTGCCCCGGGGGCACACGGTGCGCCAGTTCCGGCGGGGGCTTCCTCACTCGCGGATCCACGACTCGGCCAGCGGGATGTCGGGGATGCGGCGCTTGCGCGGGCGGTCTCCGTGGAGGGCAGAAGCACCGGGCCGCCCGCGGGCGCCACGCGCAGCAGGGCCTCTACCTCGGCGCGCCGGTACAGGCGCTGGCGCTTGATCCCCTGCCGATAGCTCCGGATGACGCCGCGGCTCACATAGGCGTAGAGCGACGCCGGCTTGATACCGAGCCGGGTCGCCGCCTCCTCCACGGTCAGGAACTCATCGCCGTCGAGCACGATCATCGCGACTCCATCGTACAGGCCACTCCGCCGGCGGGCACCGGATTCAATGGGTGTCTACTTGAATCAATATAAATCATGTATAGTCAATCTGTATCGAAACCCGGCTCGGCCACTTACGAGGAGGACCACTCATGACGACGGCGACGCGGGACGACTGGAAGGCGGGCCTGGAAGATGTGGGTGGCGGCACGGTCGGCGATCTGCGCGGTGGACGGCACCGCGGGGCGCCTGTACTACCGGGGCTACGAGATCGGCGACCTCGCCGGTCGCGTCTCGTTCGAGGAAGTGACCCAGCTCCTCTGGGAGGGCGAGCTCCCCGAGCCCGCCTCTGGCCGCGCCTTCGCCGCCGTCCTCGCGGAGGCGCGCGGCCTGCCCGCCGAGGTGGCGGCGCTGCTCCATACCCTGCCCCGCGAGTGCCACCCCCTGGACGCGCTCCGCACCGCGATCTCCCTGGCCGCCATCCGCGACCCCGACGTCCGGGCCAATGACCCCGCCGCCAACCACCGCAAGGCGATCCGGTTGATGGCGCTGGTGCCAGAGACGGTGGCGGCCTGGCACCGCATCCGGTCGGACCGCGAGCCGGTGGCGGGCTCCAGCGACGGCGCGCACGCCGCTCACTTCCTCCACCTCCTCGAGGGCCGGGCGCCGACGGCCGAGGTGCGCGCGCGTCCTGGACGTCATCCTCACGCTGCACGCGGATCACGAGCTCAACGCGTCCACCTTCGCGGCCCGCGTGGCGGTGGCCACCCTGGCCGATCTTCATGCCGCAGTGGTAGCGGCCATTTCGACCCTCAAGGGCCCCCGCCACGGCGGCGCCAACGACGACGTGCTGGCCATGCTCCACGAGATCGGCGATCCCTCGCGCGCCGAGGTCTACGTCGAGGCGCGCATCGGTGGGCGCGGCCGCCTCTCCCGGGCCGAGCGCGCCGACCCGCGGCGCGCGCATGCCCGGCTTCGGCCACCGCGTCTACAAGGTGGATGACGCGCGGGCCCGCGTGCTCCGCGGCATGGCGCGCGGCATGGCCGAGGCCACCGGGCGCACGCGCCTCTTCGAGGTCGCGGAGGCGGTGTATGCGGCGGTGACCGCCCGCACCGGGCTGCCCGTGAACGTGGACTTCTTCTCCGCGGTGGTCTATGACGCCCTCGGCATCCCGCCCGACTTCTGCACCTCGATCTTCGCCACCGGCCGCGTGGCCGGATGGTGCGCGCACGCGCTCGAGCAGTTCGCCGACAACCGCCTCATCCGGCCGCGCGCGCATTTCATCGGGCCCTCCCCCGGTCCCTCCCCCGGGGCCTCCCTCGTCCCTGCCGCGCTGATCCCCGTCCGGCGATGTTGGCCCGGCCCCGCGGGGCCCCCTATAATGGGGGCCAGGGGGCGGGCCGGACCCGCAGGAAGGACGGAGGATGAGCGACGACAGAAAGCTCGCGATGTTCATTGACTTCGAGAACATCGTGCGCGGGGTCAAGGAAGCGCAGTACAAGCAGTTCGAGATCAAGCTGGTGCTGGAACGGCTCGTCGAGAAGGGGCAAGATCATGGTGAAGCGGGCCTATGCCGACTGGAACCGCTACACCGAGTACAAGCGCCCTTCCACGAGCACGCCATCGAGCTCATCGACGTCCCCCAGAGCCGGTACAGCGGGAAGAACTCCGCGGACATCCGCATGGTGGTGGACGCCATGGACCTCGCCTACGCCAAAGCAGCACATGGACACCTTCGCCCTGGTCGTCCGGCGACTCGGACTTCTCGCCCCTGGTGTCGAAGCTGCGTGAGAATGATAGGTACGTCATAGGGCTGGGGGTGAAGATCCTCCTCCTCCGAACTGCTGGTGCGGGAACTGCGACGAGTTCATCTTCTACGAGGATCTCATCCGCGAGTCGCGGAAGACCACCGCGCTTCGCGGGCTGCCCGAGAAGAAGCGGAGGCGTTCGCCCAGCTCATCGAGGCCATCCTCGCGCTCCAGCGCGAGAACAAGGACACCCTCTGGGGCTCCATGGTCAAGCAGACCATGATCGCGGAAGAACCCCGCCTTCAACGAGACGTACTACGGGTACTCTACCTTCTCCAAGCTCCTGGAGGAGGCCGAGAAGCAGAAGATCGTCACCCTGGAGCGCGACGCGAAGAGCGGCACGTACATAATTACCTCCCTCGAGGAAGGCCGAGCCGCCTAGCATCGGCGGGCGGCCGCCCGCGGCCGATCTTCGTGACGACACGCCCGTTGATCTTGCCTCACCTCGGGCTCTCGCGTATTGTGAAACCACCCGATGGTGCTGCGGATGAAAATGACAGACTCGACCGCGCGATGACACGTCGGAACACGAGACGAAGGGAGAACCGTGACGCGAACGGCAAGCCTGGTCGCGGTGGCGCTGGCCCTCTGGGTGAGCGCCTGCTCCGGGCCAGACGGACGGAACGACGGCGGGCACCATCACGGTGGATCCCCATCATGACCAAGGGCCCCGCGGAGGCCGCCGTCACCATCGTCGAGTTCTCGGATTACCAGTGACCCTTCTGCAAGCGTGCCCAGCAGGTGCTGGGCCAGGTGATGGTGGAGTTCCCGGGTCAGGTGCGCCTGGTCTTCAGGCGACTCTCCCCTCGACTTCCACGAGCGCGCGCGACCGGCCGCGGTGGCCGCGCGCTGCGCGGGCGAGGTCGGACGTTTCTGGGAATACCACGACCTGCCTTCGTGGCCCAGCCGGACTTCAGCCGGGAGAAGCTGCTCGCATACGCGGAGCAGGTGGGCGTGGCCCGGGAGCCCTTCGCGGGATGCCTGGACGGCGGGCGTCACGCGGCGGACGTGGAGAAGGACATGGGCGAGGGCCGCGCGCTCCGGCGTGACCGGGACGCCGACCTTCTTCATCAATGGCCAAGCGGGCTGGTAGGGCGCATCCCCTCGAGACGTTTCCGCGAAGTGGTGCGCGAAGCCCTGGAATCGGCCCGGCGCTGACGGCGGGATCGGAGAGCGCGAGATGAGCGAAGTGCCGGCGAGTTCATCGTCGCCACCGCGGACGTGCCGTGGGTGGAGCGACGCCCGGGCGTATTCTGGAAGACGGTGTGGGAAGACCCCGACGGCCGGCGCAAGGCCATCCTCATGCGGTACGCGCCGGGGGCCACCATTCCCCGGCATCGCCACCTCGGAGACGAGCAGATCTACGTGCTCGAGGGCAGCGTGGCCGACGACACCGGGGTGTGCACTGCAGGCAACTATGCCCGGCGACCGCCGGGCTGGCGTCCACAGCGTCCGGAGCGAAACGGGTGCGCTCGTCTTCGCCGTGACGTCGGGACCTACGGAGGCCGTCTGAGATGGAGCGTCGCGTGAATCACGTCCGCAAAGCGCTGGGAACGAGAATTCGCGGTCTCCGCAAGGAGCGCGGCTGGAGTCAGGAAGCGCTGGGCGAACGCTCCGCGTTGTCCGGCAAGTTCATCGGCGAGGTCGAGCGCGGCGAGAAGTCGATCTCGGTGGACAGCCTCTACCGTGTCTCGGTCGCGCTGAAGATCCAGTTGCGCAAGCTCATCGACCTGCCCGCGCGCCCGCAGTAGGGGCGCGTCAGCCAGTCCACGGGCCCGAGGTCGAGGGCATCGGTGAGGGTGCCGAGCAGGAGGGCGAGGTTGGCCCGCACCCGTCGTCGTCGTAGTCCGCCGCCGCCCCGCCGCCTCCATACAGCGTGGCGAGAATGTGGGTGACCAGGCTCGGGTGCGCGGCGCCGTCCATCGCCCGTACCACCGTGCCGGGATCGGCCGCCTCCTGCCCGTCGAGCCAGGCGCGGGTGGCGGCGTAGGCGTCGGCGATCCGCGCCTCCGCCAGCCTTCCGAAGGGGGCGCCCCAGGCTCCGCTCCAGCACCTTGAAGAGCAGGAAGCACAGCCCGAGGGCCGCGCGCTGAACCGCCTCGTTGGCGCCCTGGGTGACCGCGTGGGAGAAGGCGGCGACGTGCGGCTGCTGCGCGAGGAAGGCCTGCGCCTCCACCGCCACCCGCTCCGGAGCGTAGCGCGTCATCTCGCGCCACACCTCGTCGACGAGCGTCCGGATCGATTCTCGCGCAAAATCTCCTTGCCCCGCTGAGAGGTCTCCGGTAAGGTGAACCGCTGGAATTCTAGCACGCAGGAGCGAGGGCCGCGGAGCGAGGGAGCCCACGGGAACGAAGGGGAAATGACCGGCAGAGCATCTCTGGGTTTTGGTCGGCTTTCTCGGGCAGTCGCTCTTCTTCATGCGCTTCTTCGTCCAGTGGATCGCCTCCGAGCAGCAGGAAGGAGAGCGTCATCCCGGTGGCCTTCTGGTACTTTTCCATCGGCGGCGGCGCTGGTGCTCCTGATCTACGCCATCTACCGGCGCGATCCCGTCTTCATCGTGGGCCAGGGCGCCGGGCTCTTCGTCTACCTGCGCAATCTCTTTCTCATCCGTCAGAAGCGAGCGCCGGCTCGCCGAAGCCGGCGCCTGAGTCCGGCGGAGAGCATCGGAGGGTCGTTCATGGATTCCAGCATCCAGTGGGGCGACGCCCCAGGCGCCGCGCGATCCTGATGATCCCGGGCCCGACCGAGCTGCCGCCTGGTCGGTCGTGCAGGCGATGAACCAGCCGCCGCACCATCCAGTACGACATGAACTTCGACGTGAACGTGCTGGAGCCGACCACCCTGGCGCTGCGCGACGTGTTCCAGACGCCGGCGGGCGAGGTCATCGTGATGCCGGGCTCGGGCCGCACCGCGCTCGAGGCGAGCGCGCATCTCCGTGATCGAGCCGGGCGACCGCGTGCTGGTGGTGGTGGCGGGGGTGTTCGGCGTGCTCATGCGCGAGATCATGAGTGCGCGTGGGCGCCGAGATCACCGAGCTCCCGGTGGAGTGGGGCCGCCCGCCTCGACCTGGGCCGAGCTCGAGCGCGAGATCGAGCGCGTGCGGCCCAAGGCCGTCACGCATGGTGCACAACGAGACCTCGACCGGGCGCCACCTACCCGGCCGCCGAGGTCGGGCCGCGTGGTCAAGCGCCACGGGGCTCTCTTCCTGCTCGACACCGTGTCCTCGCTCGCCGGGCATCGACGTGCGCACCGACGAGTGGGGCGTCGACCTCAACATGACGGGCTCGCAGAAGTGCCTGGCCGCGCCGCTCGGGATGGCCCTGGTCATCGTCGGCCCGCCGCCTGGGAGGCCATGGAGCAGCGCAAGCACAAGGCCACCTCGCTGCGCCTACGACCTGCTGCGCTGGAAGGAGTAACTGGATCCCCGCCTCGCGCGGCGGGCAGCATCCCCGACGGCGCCAGCGGCGGCGTCAGCCGGTCTCTATCCCGACCCATCTCACCGACGGCCCTGCGCGTGGCGCGCGCGGCTCATCCTCGAGGAGGGACTTCCCAACCGCTTCCGCCGTCACGCGGTGGCGGGCGCGCGCGTTCCGCGCCGGTCGTCGAGGCCATGCGGCTCGAGATGTTCCCGGACGCCGTCCATCGCGTCGAACACCGTGTCCTGCTTCAAGACGCCCGGCGCGGGATCGATGCCGCCGCGGTGGTGCAAGCACATGCGCGACCGCTACGGTATCCTCATCGGCACCGGGCTCGACAAGATCCGCACCAGCGACCCTGCGCGTCGGGCACATGGGCATCACCGCGAGCCCGCATGTACGTGCTGCCCACGCTCTCCGCGCTCGAGCTGACGCTGCGCGACCTGGGCCATCGCAGCGAGGCCGGCGCGGGCGTGGCCGCCGCCCAGGCCGTCTTCTCGGACGCACAGACCGCGTGATCGTCGTCCCGGACGACTTCCCGTCGCGTGTTCGAGGGCTCGGCGCGCCCACGAGCGGGCCAAGGCTCTGGGCGCGGTGCGTGTCTTCAGCGAGCGCGGCGCCGACTACGAGGCCAGAGCTGATCCGCCGCATCGGCGACGCCCGCAGTCGCCATCAACATCCGGGCGCACGCGCGCTTCAGCGACGGCGTCTTCGTCGCCTGTCCCGACCTCAAGATGGTCTCGGTGTGGGGCACCGGCACCGACAACATCGACCTCGCACGCCGCCGGCATGCGCGGGGCTCACCGTCTGCAACACGCCCGGGCGTCAACGCCTTCGCGGTGGCCGAGCACGCCTCACCCTGATGCTCGACGGTGGCGCGGCAGATTCCCACCATCGACCGCGGAGATGCGCGGCGGGCGCGCTGGCCGCGCGAGATGCTCACCCAGTGCCTGGGCAAGACGCTCGGCGTGTTCGGCATGGGCACGATCGGCGGCGCGTGCTCGCTACCGGCCGCGGCGCATCGGCATGGACGTGCTCGGCCTGGAGCGCCCGCGGCGACGAGGGCGCGCATCCGGAGCCACCGGAGCCCAGCCGCGCCGACCAAGGACGAGATCCTCACGCCAGGCCGACGTGGTGAGCCTGCACGTGCGGCTGACCGCCGGAGACGCGCGGCTTCCTCGGCCGCAAGGAGCTGGCCATGATGAAGCCCACCGCCATCCTCGTGAACACCGGCCGCGGGGCGCTGGTGGAGCGCGAGGCGCTGCATCGCCGCGCTGCGCGAGCGCACAGATCCTGGGCGCCGGGCTCGACGTCTTCCACCAGGAGCCGCTGGCCGCCGACGATCCGATCCTGGCCCTGCCCAACGTGGTGCTGCTCGCCCCACAACGCCGGCCAGACGCCCGGAGGTGGTGCGCGACCTGGCCTCCCCTCCGCGCGGTGGCCCAGTAGTCGAGCGCTTCCTCGCGGGCAAAAGACCCGCCGACGTCCGTCGTCCCGCCCCCGTCAAGCAGCGCGATGGTGATCCACGGGAGAACCGCGGGTCCGTGCGCATTGCTTCCGGATGCAGCCGTCAGGGAGGCGGGCCATTGCGCTCGGCCCGGAGTTCCTCGGCGCCATCGGGCAGGCGCTCACCGGAGGCCGAGGAGGCGGGCGCCGTCGTCGTCTCACCGGCACGGGCCCGATGTTCCTCCCGCCGGCGTGGACCTGAAACGGCTGGCGGCCGGCGGCCCCGACGTCGGCGCGCTCACCTCCCCGCGCTCTCCGACTCGCTTCGGCGCGCCTCTTCTTCCATCACCCGCCCCGGTGCTGGCCGCCGTCAACGGTCACGCCATCGCGGGTGGCTGCGTGCTGGCCTGCGCCGCCGACCGGCGGCTGGGCGCCCGCGGCCCTAGCCGCATCGTGGCGTCACCGAGCTGCTGGTAGGCGTCCTCCCCTTCCCCCGCCCTCGCGCTGGAGAGATCATGCGATGGGCGGCGGCGGGCCCGGCCTCTTCGCGCCGGAGATATACACGGTCATTCCCAGGCGGACTCCGGGACGCGGCGGACGCCCAGGGGCGCGGATTAGTCCGACTGCCTCGTGGATCCCAGCGCTGGCAGGCCCTGGTGGACGCGGCCGTCGAAGGAGGCGGAGAACGCTGTGGCTGCGCTTCCGCGGCGAAACCACCCTCACCAAGGCCCAGGCCGCGCCAGCCATCCGTGATTTTCTTGGCTTCCACGCGGCGCGTCGATCGCGAGGTCGCGCGGATCTGGAGCGCCGCGCCCGCACTGGTTGATCCGGCGCTACGTGGACAGGACCCTCAGGGGCCGCGCCCGCCACTAGCGCGCCGAGAACAACAACGCACATGCCCGGGGTGTATGCCGGGGCATGCCGGGCGCACAGCCAAGCCGCACGGTTGAGCAAGCGGGCGCCCCCTCACTATCCTCGCCCGGAACTCGCCCGCAAACGTCAAAACCACCCGCAGGGCTCTGGTGGATCCTGGCGCACGTGGAGGCCTGGGGGAGCGCGCGACCTGCTTCATCAGACTTGCCTGGCTCGTCACCGGCGGAGCCACCTGGCTCATCGCCCTGAACCTCAGTCGCGCGTTGCTGGCGGCGCTGAGGGTCGGCAGCGCGTCGCGAAGGACCTCGGAGGGTGCCGGAAACGGCGCTCGGTGAGTGCGCGATCTGCTGGCGGCAGAAGGAGATGCCCGGCGCCACCACCACGGTGTCGGCGGCCGCCTTGGAAGCCGCGGGGGCCAGGCGGCGGATGCTAAACTCACCGACAGATCGTAATGCTCCTTCTCGAAGCCGAGAGCCCGCCATGCCGCAGCAGCCGGAGGCCACCTCCGAGTCACCGTCGTAGCCGGCCCACTTCGGCCAGCGCGGCCACCGTGGGCGCCGTGCCCACCATGGCCTTCTGGTGGCAGTGGCCGTGGAGGAGCTTTTGCGGCGCGGCGTACGCCGGCTCCTCCCGCACGGCAGCGTACAGGCCCCAGCGCGCGCTCGCCGCGGGCAGGAACTGCTCGCGGAGACAGCGCGGGCTGGGCCACCTGCCCGCGCCGCGCACGGCGTCGGTGCGCAGCAGGTCGACGTACTCGTCGCTGGAGCGTGAGGAGGCAGGAGGGGCTCGAGCCCCACGACGGCACGCCTCGTGCCAGCGCACGGCAGTCGGCCGCGTCGACGTTCCAGGCGGCGTGGCTGCACGGGCCTGGGCGAGCATGCCCTTGGAGATGAGCGGCCGGCCGCGGCGCCCACGCCCGACCAGGCTCCGCCCGCTGATAGCCGGCCGCCGCCAGCAGCTCGACCGCACGGCGCTGAGCGAGCCTCGGGGGTGTTGTAGGTGTCGAACGTGTCGTGGAAGAGCACGACCTCGCCGCGCGGGGCTACCGCATTGGGCCGGCGCGGCGGCAGCGCGGACCAGTCGGTGAAGGACCGGCGCGCGTAGGCGGGCAGCAGCCGGGAGCGGCCGCCGCCGATCGTGCAGAACCTTCGTCGAGCAGCCAGCGGTTGATCCGGGAGCCGCGTCCGATCAGTTGGCGAGGCTGGGCCAGCCGGGACATGCGCCTGGGTCAGGTCGCTCGATGTCGGCCGAAGAGCGGCCGGTTGCGGAGCGGCGTGGGCCGGTGGACCTTGTAGTAGTGGTGGAGAGAACTCGTACTTCATCTTGGCCATGTCGATCCCGTTGGCCGGGCACGCTCCGGCACTTTACAGCCCTTGCACTCGAGGCGGGGTCCATCACCTCGCAAGTGCCGCTTGCCAGGCGAGTCCACGGCCGGCACCCGGTACCCGGGACACCGCCGCGCGGCGGGCATGGCGCGGCTGCGCGTGGAGATGCGCCTCGTCGCGGGGTGAGCTGCCATGTAGGAGGGGCACATGGTGCCCTCCGAGCTTCTTGCGGCACGCGCCCGCGCCGTTGCACATCTCCACCGCGGCGGCGAAAGTTCCGCCTGCGCCGCGAAGTCGAGCGAAGGGTGTTGGGCTCCCAGGTCTTGTAGCCGAGCGCCATAGCGCATGTGCTCGGTA
>ERZ1370068.5681-contig-4697_pt1 | contig 31126 bp, 52 predicted proteins | sample MGYA00561227_ERZ1370068 | MGnify/ENA primary metagenome ERZ1370068 (study PRJEB38410, sample SAMEA6850437) | metagenome | study: Metagenomic assessment of the ecological functions of the soil: analysis of the soil microbiota associated with the...
GAAGTTACGTATTGCTGTCAGCTTCGCAAAGCTTCATATGAATCAGGCGCTTGGCTTCAGCGACGCAGCCTTTGGACTGGGCGCAGGTCTTTTCTTCATTGCGTATTTTTTGTTTGAGGTGCCCTCCAATATCTTTCTGGAGCGAGTTGGCGCGCGGCTTTGGATCGCCCGCATCATGATCTCATGGGGGATCGTCTCAGCTGCGTTCGCCTTTATTCCATCGATAGCGGCGGCAACTGGAGTTTCGAACGAAGGGGTTTTCTATACCCTTCGTCTGCTACTCGGCGCATTCGAGGCCGGTTTCTTCCCGGGTATCATCTTCTATCTAACCTTGTGGTTTCCCGCGGTGTACCGCGCTCGGGTGATCAGCTTCTTTATGCTGGCCATCCCAATCTCGTCGATCGTTGGGGCGCCGATCTCCGGGATATTGCTCAACGTGTCTGGCTGGGGGCTGGAAGGTTGGCAATGGCTATTCATTCCTCGAGGCGTTGCCATCGGTTCTAGTGGGATTTTGCGTGCTGTTGCTATCTGACCGATTTTCCGCGCCAGGCCCGCTGGCTGCAGAAAGACGAAATTGCGTGGCTGGAGAACGTGCAAGCAACCGAGAAAAGAAACAAGGAGAAGGTTGAACATCTTTCTCTGTTTCAGGCACTCACGGATAGTCGCATTCTGCTTTGCGCTCTGGTGTATTTCTGTTTGAATGCGGCGAGCTATGGAGTAGCTTTTTTCTTGCCAACAATCATCAAAAACTTTGGCGTGAGCGATACCCAGACCGGATTGCTAGCCGCATTGCCGTTTGTCTTCGGCGCCATAGGTATGGTGTTGCTCGGTCGGCACTCCGACCGCACAATGGAGCGAAAAGGTCACGTCGCTGTTGCGCTGCTGATGGCCGCGATTGGGATCGGTTTTTCCGGGCTCATTTCCAATCCCATCATCGTGATGGCGTTACTCTGCTTTGCGCAGATCGGCGTCTCCGCAGTCCCAGCGATGTTCTGGCCGCTGCCGGCGAGCTTCCTGACTGGAGCGTCGGCCGCTGCTGGGATCGCGGCGATCAACTCGCTCGGCAATTTGTCCGGTTTCGCCGGTCCTTTTGCGATGGGTTATCTAAAGGATCTGACTGGCAACTTTACAGTGGGGCTGCTCCTGCTGGCCGGGTGCGCTGTGCTTGGCGCAGCCGTCGTCATGAGCCTGCGCATTGATGCAAAGCGAGAACAGTCATTGGGAGAAGTCGCTCTGGCGCATTAGGTCTACTCAAGGAAACTCAAGCCCAGCATCGTCCGGGCTTTTATACTTTATCGAAAGCAGAATCGGTAGAATTATCCCGACCAAGGGTCAGCTTCGGGTCCAAACCCGGACTTCCTCCTTGGGAGCCGCACGTCCGCTTCCGCCGAGTGCAGACATTGGTCCGGGAGGGCAGTCCGTTGGTCAAGCTGCGCAATTCCCGCTGAGGTCCTGGTCGCCCGCGACCGGCTCGCGGCGCACTGAATCCAGAACATTCCCAGTGCCAGGCGCGGAATCTCGTTCCACCCCAAATCGGAACAATTACGTTTTCGTCATCATCTTTGGAACGCCCGACGGGGCAACTACTTCATGCAATAGGGGCCTGTTGCATGGAGGTGTTCCAATGCCAAACAGGGAGCTTTTAGAACGCGCGCGAATGTTCGAGGAACGCGCCGAGCGGGCCACTGATCCAATCTCGCGGCAGCATTACCGGGAGATGGCAGCGCACTACAGGGCGCTATCAATCGAGCAGACGGCCATGCGGGAGCCCGAGACGGCGCACTAAGTGGGAGCCGCACCAACTCGTGAGTGTCTGACAATGACAGTCTGGATCTACGTCAACACCAGCAAGCAGGTTGGCGACAAGGATCACCTGAAGGTCTTTGCGAACGAGGACGCCGCCGAAACGTGGTTGCAGGAAAACGATCCTGAGGGCGTGGCGTTCGAGTATGAGGTTCTGGAGTGAACCGCGGCCACTCAAATGCGAAAGAGCCATCTACAAGGTCAAGGTGAAGAATTGGCTAAGCAAGGTTCAGTCGGTTGACCAACGGATGCGCCTGAATGCGGTGTCGGCTTTCGCCAACTGCGGACGTGCCGTCGCACACATCCGGGGCAGCTATGTGCCACACAAGCGATTATGCGCCCTTCCGCCCAGTTGCGTGTTGATGTGGCCTTAACCTTCGAGCCGCCCCAGCGGGACGTGCCGAAGTCCCCTCTTTGGCGGCAGGCTGATGCCGTCGGCGGGCATCCCACTCAGACCATCATTTGTGCGGTCTATCGACGCTCGCATCGCGCATCCGCGCGAATTTACGCGCGTGCAGGGGAGGAGGACGCCAATGAAACTTCCCCACCGAAGGCAATTTCTGCATCTGGCAGCGGGCGCAGCCGCGCTTCCCGTCCTCTCGCGCGTCGCAAGGGCGCAAGCCTATCCGACGCGACCGGTGCGCATCATTGTTGCTTATGCAGCCGGCGGCCCGAATGACCTTTTCGCACGCCTCATAAGTCAATGGCTGTCGGAGCGGCTCGGCCAGCAATTCATCGTAGAGCATCGGGCTGGCGCAGGTGGCACAATAGGCACGGAAGCGACCGTAAGAGCGCCGGGCAGATGGGTATACTCTTCTTTTGGCCTCGACAGGAAACACGATTGGTACAAGCTTCTACGATAAACTCAATTACAACTTTACCCGCGATATCGCTCCTGTAGCGAAGATTGCCGACGCAACCGGCGTCATGGAGGTGCACCGTCAGTTCCGGCGAGGTCTGTCCCTGACTTTATTAGTTATGCCAAGGCCAATCCCGCAAAGATCAGCATGGCTTCCGCTGGCAACGGGACCTTTCAGCACGTCTCCGGTGAATTGTTCAAAATGACTGCAGGCATCAACATGACGCATGTGCCTTATCGTGGCGCCGGTCCGGCTCTTATCGACTTGGTCGGAGGACAGGTGCAGATCATGTTTGATACTTTGCCCTCCTCAATTGAACATATCAGGGCCGGTAGTTTGCGCCCGCTTGCAGTGACGGCCGCAAAGCGCTCGGAAGCTCTGCCCGACGTTCCGACCGTGAGCGATTTCTTTGCAGGATATGAGTCAACTGTCTGGTGGGGCATCGGCGCTCCGAAAAGCACACCTGCCGAAATCGTGCTAAGGCTGAACAAAGAAATCAACGCCGGACTAGCCGACCCCAAGATGAAAGCGCGTTTCAGCGAGCTTGGCGGCGTGCCAGCACCAATGTCTCCTGCTGATTTCGGAAAAATGATCGCGGATGAAACGGAAAAGTGGGGCAAGGTCGTGAAGTTTGCCGGGATCAGAGGCTACGTTCCATAACGTCCCGTTCCGCGGATGCGCCCGATGACCGCTGCGGGTCCAAACCCGGACTTCCTCCCTGGGGGCCGCACGTCCGCTTCCACCGGCTGCAGACATGTCCGCGAGGGCAGTCCGTTGGTCAAGCTGCGCAATTCTGCTTAGCAGAACGCTGCACAGAGTTTCGTCTGGCAATCATTCGAGCCGATCGGTGCTCTGACTCCGTCATCCGGTGGCCGTGGATGCCCACGAAAACCCGTGAGCCGGGTCGGCTTGGACAGGTGGGTCCTGTGGGGACACGTGGCTTCACGAGCATCACGAGGGAATAATGCACGTCCGCTATGGAGGGATAAGCGGAAGTGATGCGGCGCGTGGTCCGAACGCCGCGAATGACCCTGAACAGACCTGCCTATACGCTTCGCTGCGCGTGCTCGCCTATCGCAACCACATACACGGTGGTTATGTTTTGGACGTTGCCACGCTCACTGCCGGGAAGAAACATGATCGACCTGGACAGCTTTTGGAGCTTCCCAAATTCGGCGGTAAATCTTCGATAGTGAGCAATATTGACCAGCGGCTCCGGAACCCGGAGCGCATGCTAGTTCCATCACCGCCCCGCCATCGGCAGCCATCGGTGACTGAGAGTGTTGCGCTCCCGCCTGATCCAGAGGGGGCAAACATGCCTTCACTTCAGCCTAAGTTAGAACAGGACAATACCCGCTACACCATGCCGCAACTTATTCAACTGCGCCGACAGATGCTCCGTTTCGCCCGGTCGCTACCGCCGGGACCTGAGCGGAATGGACGCCGGCAGATCGCCGCTTCGTTGCGTAGCCTCGTTAGAAACACGAAGTGGTTAGCAGCCCACACCATCGAGGCCCCGGTGAAAGAGTACCGGGTTTACACGGTGGACACCGAAGGTCACTTCATCAAAACAATCAAGCTTTGACTGTCCGGACGACGCCTCCGCAACTGAATCCGCAAGACAGTTCATCGACGGCCTCGATATCGAACCCTGGCAGCTTGATCGCAAGGTCGCGACATTCGAGCACAAGCCGAAGTAGGGCCGCCTCAGTTGGCGGGGCCTTTTTGAACAGCGTGGTCCAATGATGATGGTCAATAACTCAACTCACGAATTCGAACGGTTATTGGGCAAGGCCGCGCTCGCATTGTGGTCTGACTTCCCTCGCGACGTGCAGGAGAACCTTTTCGAAACGGCTGTGGCCGGGGACGTTATAATTCGAAACCATTTGGCTTCGTACCTGCACGACCACCATCCGAAAACGGCGCATCCAGCACTCAAGCTCGCTCAGTCAGCCAAGCGGAGTTCGTTATGAACGACGTGATCGATCGCATTTTGAGCACCTATCAGTTGATGCGCCCGCTTGATCCCGACCGCGTTTCCGATTCAAGGCAGAGAATTACCCGATATATTGAAAGCCTCGCCTCCGCCGGTCAAAGCGATCCCCAGCAGTTGGCGGTGTACGGTTTGGCCTATTTGAAAGAGCTGCACGAGAAGCGAGACCCTCGGTTTACCGGCTGCTAGGATGCCCGTCGCCGTGGATCATGACCGCTTCCACGCCGCACCGCCGCGCGGCCGAATATCCTATCGGAACGCTCGCATGTCCACATCGACTGAAGACCAAAGCAACGGGCCATGTATCAAGAGGGTGGCCCACGCCAGTTTCCGGATCATTTCGGTGAGATAAATGAGAACGGCGATTCCAGGACCACTTCGGCCTGACGAATCGTCGTTTGAGTCATAGCTTCGATTGCCATTGGGTGACCTTGGCCGGTTGCTTGCTGCGCATTCCGCGCGACCGTACGCAACTCAGCGCGATCCCTGACGCGCCTCAGGCCGCATGCGTTGCAAGGCGGCTCATCTCCCGCGCCACCAGTTCCCGATACGGACCCTGCCCTGCATGAGCCGGTCGGGCGGACCATCTTCGATGATCCGGCCGCCCTGCAGCATGACCACCCGGTCGAAATTGCGCAGCGTCGCAAGACGATGCGCGATTGCGATCACCGTACGCCCGCGCATCAGGCGCGCAGCGCTTCGCGGATCGCCTCCTCGGATCTCGCTGTCGAGCGCCGCGGTGGCTTCGTCGAGCAGCAGGATCGGCGCGTCCTTCAGGAACGCGCGCGCAATGGCAATACGCTGCCGCTGGCCGCCGGAAAACTTGACCCCGCGATCCCCGACCATGGTCGCAAGCCCCTGCGGCAATGTCTCCACGAAGTCGCAGCGCGCCGCGATCGCTGCGCGCAGCACCTCGTCGTCAGTCGCGGTTGGCCGTCCGTAGCGGATGTTTTCCATGATCGATCGATGGAACAGCGAGATGTCCTGCGGCACCACCGAAATCGCCTCGCGAAGGCTCTCTTGGGTGACCCGGAAGATGTTCTGGCCATCGATGGAGATGTGGCCCTGATTCACGTCGTAAAATCTCTGCAGCAGGGCAAACACAGTGGATTTCCCGCCGCCGGACTGTCCGACCAGCCCAACCCTTTGGCCGGCATTGAGGCGGAGGCTGAACTTGTCGAATACCTGCAGGCCACCAGGATAACGGAAAGACACCTTGTTGAAGACGATCGCCGCGCCCGCCTTCACCAGCGGCTCGGCCTCCGGATGGTCGCGCAGTTCGTGTGGAAGCAACAGGGTGGCAATAGCTTCGGTCAACCGGGCGACATGCTGTGTCACATCGACCAGTGCCACTGCGAGATCGCGCGTGGCACTCAAAATGGAAAGTCCTAACGTACAGACCAGCACGACGTCGCCAGTGGTGGCCGCGCCACGCTGCCATAGTACGATAACCCAGGCCAGCAACCCGATCGTCAGCGCAACCGTAATTGCGGCGTGGGCGATCTGCAGCTTTTCGAGATAACGGAGGCTGCGTCCTCGCGCCGTCAATTCCCGGTTGACGGTGGCGTCAAATCGGTTGTGCTCGAAGCTGAGGCCGCAAAACGCCCGCACCAGCGGCATGTTGTTGATGACATCGACCATCTCGCCGTCGACGGCGGCGGCTTTGTTGGCGAAATCGTCGTGCAAAGGCTTGCCGGCGGCAGCCAGATGAAACATCGCAAATACCATCGCACCGGCGACGACGATCAATCCTCCCGCCATCAGCGGACTCACGGTGCCGATCAACGCAATTGCCGCGACAGTCGCGATGCATGGCGGCAGCACGTTCCAGACGAACATATTTTCAACGGTGAAGACGGCATTGGATGTGGCCGTAATGCGGCTGGTCAGCATTCCCGGCAGCCGGTCGGAGAAATAGCCTGGTGCATGCCCGGTCAGGTGGCGGAAGATGTCGCGACGCAAATCCCCGGTCACGCCCACAAATGTGAAACTCGCCGTCCAGCTGGCGATCCGCCACAGAAAATTATCCGCTGTTATCAGCGACATGAGTAAAACGAATGCCAGCCATACACCGCCCGCGCGGGCCGGCCCGGCTGACAAACCATCGACCAGATATTTCACGCCATATTGCGTGCCTACCGAACAGGCAACCGCTGCAACAACTGATGCGAGGATGACGACATGCGATGCAAGACGCTGGCGGAGATAGCGCAGCATGAACGGAAGCGGACGATTGGCGTATCCTGAAAGATTGTCCATGTGGCTGCAAACCTGTTGGAGGAGAAGGAAGACCTTAGTCGGATACGTTCCGTTCGATCGAATGATGGATACTTCTCCGCGGCTCCCATCGCGCTGCCATCACTGCAAAACAATTTTGCAGTTTCAGCTTGGGAGAAAATCTGAGCGGCTGTAATGGAATCAGCAAGACTGCCGTGTGGAAGAAGTGCGAGCGCTAAGGGGACTTCGCAGATGCGAGAACGTTCCCAATGCTTGCCGTTGACAACCAAGCTACCGGGCTTTTGTTCATCCACGACAACATCAGGAGACGAATAGATGCGCATCGCGCCTTCAGGGCGCTTTTCCTGTTTACGCACGCAAGCACGGAACGCAGAAGCGTCCCTGGCTCGGCCGATTGATGGAGCGCCGCCCCACCAAAGTGGCGCTGTCGCCAACAAGATTGCGCGGATGGCCTGGGCCATCATGGTCCGGGGCGAGAGATACAAGGAGCCGAAACTGTTGCTGGGCGGCATGACGCGCGCCGGCAGATAGATCGGCAACACCAATTGGCGAGGGCATGACGACGTAATGCAGATACGGTCGTTCCGGGGATCGGGAGAACCCGCTTGGGTCAACGCACTTTCAAAGTGCATGCGAACTGATTGGGACCCGATCCGCGCAGAGCATTAGGGCCAGCGGCCACACCTGCCGCATCAACAGGCCGGACACGTGACCGCACCCGACCAATGCTGCAAAACGTCAGAAAGTTCTTTGGCCCGATCCAATCTGAGGTCGACCAGTGCGATCGCCCAACGTCTAGTGCGGCACCATATTGCGTTATAGACACGCCAATCCTTCTCAGCGGTAGGTGCGCTTTGCTTCCGATCGAAGCGTGTGAGACCTCGGTGGTCAGTTTTTGACCGGCGCGTAGAGCGGAACCGGCCCGGCTCGGTCATCGCTGGCGGCGCTGTTGTCTCAACCGGCCTGAGCGGGCTGTCGTCTTCGAGGAACTTATCGAGCGTGCCCTCAATCGTCGATTTGACGTCGTCGGAACCGCGATCGCTCATGTCGGTGTGCCGGTAGCCGGTTTGTACCACCGTAATGCCAGACTTCTCACAGACGTCCTTATTGGGAACAACGCCAGGATCGGTCTTGAACTGCGGATCCTTCGAACGGAAAGACAGGATCTTGAATCTGCCATCGGTCAGAAACGGCACGCGCAGATTGTCGAGCGTCACGACCTTCTTGATCTGATCGGGGTACATCTTGGCGAAGTACATCGAGATGTCACCGCCATTGGAATGTCCCACCACGGTCAGGTGATCATAATCGGCGTTCGGCTGGACCTTCTGCATTTCTTCGACGGCGAACTTTATGTTGGCGATGCCGCGCAGGTACTGCGGCTGACGGCCGACATAGAGCTCGCCGACTTTCGTCACCATAGGTGCATCGGTCGGTAGATCATGCTGGATGCTCATGGCGATGTAGCCGCGAGCGGCAAAAACGTTCGCCAGGAAAGAGTACTCGGAAGAATCTGACGGTGTTGCCGTGGTTGAGGATCGCCACCGGCAGCGTGATCATGCCGGCATTCGCCTGCATTTCCTTGTCGCGCCGCACAGCGACGTCGAACGCGACCGGACGGTTGTCGCGCGCCGGGTCGTTGAACGTCAGTGTTTCGTGGCGGATCGCCCATTTGCTCGCGGTGAAATACGCGACAGTCACACAGCGCAGAAAGCGAAACCAGAACAGTAATTCCACGTTTCATGTTCGTCCTCGGGGCACGCCCATCACTGAGAAATTTTGCAGATCAACCTTTCCACCAGTCGAGGGCTATCGCCGTCGATATTGCACGAAGCGGTTGAAGCGGCGATCGAACAGATCGCCAGTCAGACGGTCGCAAGCATCGTCGTGGAAGTGGCTGACGACAAGTCGCTGCCGAAGGCGGAACGCAAGCGATGCAAGTCGAGTCGCCTGGCCACAAGAGTCGCGAAGCAAAACTGATTAAGCTCGCTGACAAGACCAGTAACCTCCGGGCCATCAGTTTCAGCCAGCGTCGGATTGGTCGGTCGAACGTCGATTAGAGTGCGTCGTGGCGCGCAGGTTCGCGGTGTATCGCCGGGGCCAGGAATCGCAATTCGATGATGCTTCAAAGAACGCGGGAAGAGCCAGTTCATCCCCAATGACCTCGAACTGCGACCCCGTATCTCAACGGCGTCTTCAAAGTATTGTTCCCGGTAAGCGTGCAACCCTCAACTTGAGCAAAGCATGACATCCGGTACGCGGAAGATCGAATCTGCTCTGTTTGTGATCCAAAGCGACGTCCTCATTCCCAGCATTGCCTTAATTCAGCGTTGCCTTAGTTGGAAGGGTGCTCGGCCGTGCAGCTCTGTATCGGCCCCCTCCAGTTCCGGTGTGCGGCTCTATCTGTGCGCGCGTCACAGATGACGCAATTTGATTAGGAGCGCCTTCTTGAAATTATGCTGCAGCGCACCATATGCTAGGTTCACAAACCGATCCTCCATAGGACCGAGAAAGATTCCCAATGAACAACGTTGAGCAATTTCAAAAGCACGCCCAAGAGCAAAATGAAGCAGCGATGGCGTCAGCAAATACGTTTGCAGCAAACGTTAAGACGATCACAACTGCCCATGCTGAATATACCAAGAAGGCATTCCAGGACGGCTTAGAATTCATTTCGAAGCTGACCAGCCTGAAATCGCCAGATGAGGCGATGAAACTTCAAGCTGACTACGCAAAGTCAGCTTATGAGACGTTTGTTGCAGAATCAAAAAGATTTCTGAACTCTACACTGATTTCGCCAAGCAGACGTTCAAGCCGTTCGAGGGTTTGATCGCAAAGATGACTCCTGCCAAGTAACAAGTAAGAAGCCACGTAAGAGAAGTTGCAGCTCGGTCAAATCAGGCCGAGCTGTTCGATATGGACCGGCCTTCGTTGCTATGTCTGTACGATATGCAGGTCAGCTTTTTGCCGATAGTGAAGGGAATCAGCTCTCCAGGAACGGCCGATCACCAGGCCGAGGTTTTTGAGAAGGCCGCGAACATGGTTCTCGAGATCGCGCTTGATCTTGACCAGCAGCGCCCGGCTGGCCAGCAGTGCTCTGACCGAGTGGCTATCGATATCCTTGACGTGCACCTCCTTGAACCAACCGGTCCAAAGATCAATCTTCGCGAGATTTTTCGGTTGTTCGATTTTCGACTCGTCAACCCGGTCGGGTACTGCATTGGCGGAACGTTGCTCGCCATGACGCTGGCCTATTTGGCGGCGCGGGAAGACGACCGCTTCGGTCCGGCCACCTTCATGGTTTCGCTGCAGGATTTCTCCGAGGTCGGGGATACAGCGATTTACGTCGCAGCACGTTGAGTTGATGACGAAGCGTCAAGATCTCTGCTTGCAGCGACGCTCGCGACCGGAACAATCCGATCAGCGCCAAGCAAATCAGCCTGCAAACATCTCTCATCAACCAAGAGCATCGCCCGATCTGACTTCACTTGCTAGCCGGATTGAGTTTCCGACAATGACAGGACTCGCGACTTTCGGCCCGCCAAAGTTACGGGCCCCAAGGATAACTCGTTCCACGATCTTAGAAGAAGAGGTGGCGGAACATGACAAACGCCATTTAGCTCCTGTTAACGCGCTTGGCACCACTATGTTCGGATGGCCGACAGATCGCCCGAAGCCGCTGGCTGAGCTGTACGGAACGTTTCACCGCTTCGAATGTTAGCGCGCATCACCGCAAGGCTCTAGGTATCTATCGGTGATGAGAACGCGTTGTCGCGCTCCCGCCTTGACACCAACAGGCAGGGAAAGGACAGCGCCATGAAGGGTCGCCGTTTCAAACAGACTAAATCCCTCTGAAGAACGTCTCGCCGATGAAGCCAACCTCTTGCGCGAACAAAGCGCAATTGCTGCCAGTGTGATGCGCGTTGCGCGAAGAGGTTATGAGAAGAGCCCGGCAGGCTGGAGACCGGATTGTGCATCAGAGCGCTTGGTTCCGCCGCTTGGGCTGAGAGCGCCTGAATCAGCTGCGCGTCGGCCGAGATACACGGCCGAGTTTTTCAACACAATCTGCCAATAGCAGAAATCGCGGACGCAAGCCGCTCTGAGAAAATCTGCTCATCGAGCAACTGTGGGTTAGACTTTGCTTGATGGATCATCCCGCTCTATCTCGGGCTTTTCATGCAAAACGGCGTTCAACAGCGAATTGTGAACTTCTATCTTTCCATTGTAGCTGATGAGCCCAAGTTTGCGGAATTTGTTCATGAAGTGGCTCACGCGGGATCGGGTCGTTCCAATCATCTCTGCCAATGTCTCTTGGCTGATATCCACTAGAATAGGCTGAGGTACGCCTTCGCTTCCGAAATGCGCGAGCAGAAGAAGAAGGCGGGCGAGTCGCTTCTCGCTTGAATTAAAGAGCTGGTCGATCAAGTCCTCTTCAACCCGGCTGTTCCGTGTCAAGAGATACGCCATGAACAGCTCGGAAAATTTCGGCTCGGTACGAAGGGTGGCGATCATCGCTTCTTTGGTTATTGAGGTGATCACACATTCTTCCATCGCCGTCGTGGTCGCGATGCGCAATGGATGGCCATTGAGGCAGCCCTCGCCAAAGAACTGGCCCGGTTCTAAAATCCCGACGACCGCTTCCTTACCCTGCTCGGATAGGACAGTGAGCTTGACGCTGCCCTTTTGAATGTAAAAACCGTATCCGCCACGTCTCCTTGCTCGAAGACGTGCTGATTTTTACGGAATTCCAATACCCGCTTCCCGCTCCAACTTTGGCGAGAAATATTTTGGGGTCAAACATGTCCTTGTTCGGCTCTCCACGGGAGCCTCCTTTGGCTCGACGAGATAACTCAATTTTAGCGATGCCTGATGGCTACAAGCGCCAAGCCTTGTATTTGGAAGTCTAAATGGCTCACGCTTTCGGCAACGCACCGCATTGCGAAATCAACGCGGCTAAGTTTGCCAATCATTAATTTTGAACTGTGAGGCAATATTGACCAGCGGCTCCGGAACTCGGGAGAGCATGCTGGTTTGATCACCGCCCCGTATCGGCTTTTGCCGGTGACTGAGAGTTTCGGAGGGCACGATGAACACAAAAGTGACGACGCTCGCGGCGTTAATCTTGAGCGTCCTTCTTTCGAACGTTCAGGAGGTGGCCGCCCAAACAAACTCGCCACCCAGCGCCACAGCAACGCGACCGGCGAAGACGCCGCCGGAGCAAACATCTATTCCTAACGCCAGCCCGCCAGCCACAACAACTCAGACAACCGGCGAGAGCAACCAGGATGCGATGGTCAAAAAATGAACGAAGACGAAAAGCAGAAAGTCGACACGAAGGGCAAATAGCCTGAACGTTGATCAGCTGTCAGCAATCTCGTCGCCCCACTTTCTTAGAGAGTTCGTTGGCTTTGCCCTGAGAAAGGCTGCGTTGCGTACATTTGAGTGCGTTAACTGCGACCACATTCACAAAGAACATCTCGCAGCCGACCCCATGGCTTCATCGGAAGTACTCGGTTGATTTTCTGGCGAACTCAAGACGGCGCGAGATGCCGCCCAGAGCCGCAGCAAACGATGCGCTCAAATAAGCTGGACAGCTTCGTCATGCCGCCGACCGTCAGGGATTGACGTTGCCAAACGGAAGACCCCGGAAGTAATTGAGTTCAAGGAGGTGGTGTCATGCCCCGCTCAACGCGCCTAGCGCAGAACCTCGCTCGAGAACACTGGATCGCGCCTCTTTCGCTGATCGCGGCATTCCTTGTTGTCGCAATCATCATCGTTGCGCGATACTGATCTGGTTGTTCCAGAATTCTAGCAACCGCTGAAAGGCGGCGTTAGCCACCGCCATTAAATCTGCGAATGTGAGCAATATTGACCACCGACTCGGGAAATCGGAGCGGCGAGACTCTGTTCAACCACCGGCATCATCCGGTGACTGAGAGTCCATGAACGGGTGTTCGAGAACTGGATTGATTTGATGTCGCACTCCGGAACGTAAAACGTCCGCGATGATTAGCACTCCACACGTTTATCATTGAGTGAGGAAAATGAAAAAGTTAGCTATCGTATTTGCCGTCGGTGCAGCCGCGCTGCTCGGTGGTTCTGCTGCAAATGCGGCGGACAACACGGTGAAGGCGAAAGCCGCAACCGATTTGACACAGCAGTCTACCGACTTCAGCTCGCGTGGTCGGCACTATCGCCATTATGGCTATCATCATGGCTACCGCCACTACGGCTATCGTGGTTACCGCCCACACTATGGCAACAGCTACGGCTACGCTCCGCGGCCGTACTACGGCGGTTACGACCGGGGTTATGGTTATGGCGGGCCGGGCGTAACCTTCAGCTTCGGCGGCGGTGGTTACCGCGGTTGGTAATACAAAAAGCCCGCATTGCTGCGGGCTTCTCGGTGAACAATCGAAGAGGCCGCCGTTCCTCTCCGGGAACGTTCTGGGTTCAACCAAAGTTGTCATGTGGGCGGAATCTGAGGAACAGGAGACGATCATGAAGGCTTGTTTGTTAGTTGCAGCCGCGGCCACGGTACTTATCGGGACAGCGGCGCCAGCACTTGCTGAAGGGATTGAAGTAGGTGTCGGTCCGGTAGGTGTAACCGTCGGTGAGGGTCACAGAGACCGCGAAGTCGTTCGGGAACGTGAAGTGATCCGAGATCGCGATGGCCGTCGAGACCATGACCGCGACACCGTCATTATCAAAAAGGGCGACCGCGACAGAGACGTCGAGCACCGCACGATCATAAAAGAGCGCGACTAATCAATTCGGCCTCCTTTTGAGGCCGCATGCTATGTCCTGTGATCTTCGGCGAGTTCTTGAGTTTCAGTACGACGTTGCCATCGTGAGAAAATGAGCCGCCGCAAGAGACGGTTCGAGTACAAAGCATTTGATTTGATCGCGATACGATCCTATGAAAGCGGTCGACCAATCGCTCCCTAAAAGTCAGACTGGCGATCTCGGCAACGTTCTGGCCCCTGACTGACCCGAGACAATTTGCATTACGCTTCATTGAGGACCGGTAGGCTTGTCTCGATGACGCGAAACCACGCTGAAGTGAGAACGCATGGCTGAAATCACTTCTTCCGTGGCATCACCGTTGATTTCGATGATGGCGACATTGCCGTTGGTGAACCCATTGACTGCCAGAGTCCCGCCGCCGCGGTACAGCGCGCGCAAGGGCTTTGAAAGTATTTGGCATGCTGCTGCTGTAGCGTTCAGCCGCACTACCGATTTCGAGACGGGCAAATTCAACGATAAGCATCTACTTCGCCGATTTGGGCAAGTGACAGAAGACTATCGATGACACTTTCGGGCAGATCGGCAGTCATCAGTGAGCTTTGACGGCCGACAAAACTTGCAAGTAATGAAGTGACGGCGCGAGTCTTGGGAACCAATGTCGCCGGCATAACTTGGTGGCTGGCTACCGGATGCACGGTGCCCCCGAGCATCCTGATGAATAACGGCCTCAGCATCCCCCGTGCTGAGGCCGTTTCTACTCATCCTGTTTTAGCTGCGGCTTCTCATGCAAAACCGCACTCAACAGCGAATTGTGTAACCTCGATGTGTCCGTTGTAGTCGATGAGACCAAGCTTGCGAAACTTGTTCATGAAATAGCTGACGCGGGATCGGGTGGTGCCGATCATCTCCGCCAATGTTTCCTGACTAATGTTCGGACTGATCGGCTGCGGGCTGCCTTCCTTCCCGAAATTCGCGAGCAGCAACAGCATGCGCGCAAGCCGCCTCTCGCTCGAATTGAATAGTTGATCGATCAGGTCCTCCTCAATCCGGCTGTTGCGGGTCAGGAGATACGCCATGAACATTTCGGAAAATTGCGGTTCGTCATGAAGGGCGGCGATCATCGCGGCTTTCGTGATTGACGTGATCACGCAATCTTCCATCGCCGTCGTCGTCGCGATGCGTAGCGTGATGGCCGTTCATGCAGCCTTCGCCAAAGAACTGGCCCGGCTCTAGAATCGCGACGACCGCTTCCTTGCCCTGCTCGGACAGGACAGTCAGCTTGACCCTGCCTTTTTGAATGTAAAACACCGCGTCGGCGACATCGCCTTGCTCGAACACGTGCTGATTCTATGGAAATTCCAATACCCGCTTTCCCGCGCCTACTTTGGCGAGAAAAACCTTCGCGTCAAACACGTCATTAGCTGGCTTTCCCATAGGAGCCTCCTTTGGCTCGACGGAACGTCATCTCACTCATCGGCGCGAGCATGCAACATCTTCGTCTATTGTTCGATTGAGGCTCCCCGCCTTTCACACGACACGGGCATCTTTGCCAAAAAGTGGCGTGAGTGATCGACACGGTCGTTCCCTCCGGGCCGGACAAAGTTTCAACCTTGGCCCCGAGCTGTTGCGCGAGCGCCTCTGACGATGCCTGTGCCGAGCCCGGTTTTTGGTTGAGCAAAGACGCCATCCGGCTTGCCAACCCCATTGTCGGTGATCGAAAGCTTCCAATCTGCTCCGGAAACATCATAGGCAACGGTGATCTGCCCATCTTTGTATCTTCGCTGAATGCGTGCTTTAGAGAATTTATTACAAGTTCTGTGGCGATCAATCCGGAGGCTCTCGGCCTGACGGGAAGTCAGCACTGCCGCCTTCCCCAGACACTTTCAGCGAGATTGGCCGGTTCTCCCCGATCATCGAGGTCGCGAGGGCCTCGCACAGCCTTGAGAGATAAGGCCCCATTTCGACGGACCCGCTGGACGCAGATGCATGGAGGTGTTGCTGTACGGCCGCAACCGACATGACCCGCTTGTGAGCGTCTTGCAGATGAACGCGCGTCTCGTCCGAGTCCACCGCCTTCGCTTTTAACAAAATTATGCTTGCAATAATTTGGAGGCTATTAGCGACACGGTGTTGAATTTCCTCAAGCAAGACGTCCTTCTGTCGCAGTAGTTCGTCCTTTTCACGCTCCAGGACGCGCTGCCGGGTGACGTCCTCTATGCCAAGCAGAATAGTCGTGTGGGAGCCTTCCTCGTAGAACACCTTGCGGGCGTTCAAGCACATCGTGCGTGGTCCGACGTTAGGAAACTCATATTCGACCTCATAGTCCTCCATCACGCCGTTCTCAGGTGCGATCCTTTCCAGGAGCAACCGAAGCTTCGGAATGTCCCAGTGACCATCGCCCAACTGGTAAAGCAGCCTGCCTTCGGTATCTTCGAGTCCAACCTCGAATGTCCGATAGAAAGAGCGGCTCGCGGTGATCACGCGCAGGTCCTGGTCGAGCACCAAAACCGGTTCACGAACCGTATCTATGATCGCCTGCGCAAACGCGCGCGCTTCTTCGATCTCGGACAACTGATTTTCGGCCAAGTCGGCCTCCAAGCAATCCCCAGAGAGGAGCCTCGCCATCAGCCCGGCGGTCTACCGATGGTGCGCCAGTTGGGATGTGCTGTCGGTAATGTACATTACCGAATCAGGAGAAAAGCTGACTTTGTTACACGTATGTTTTAGGAAGGAGAGAAGCGACGCGCGTTCGACCAACATGATAGCACTCACAAGACGCCTCTATGAGACCCTGCCGATCAAGCACCGTGAATTGCTGTCGGCCGCGCTCAATCAAGCCTGCACGTTCCAACTCTCCGGCGGCATTCGTGACGGTTGGTCTCTGTACACCCAGCATCTCGGCCAGCAGGCTTCTGGCTGATCTGCAGGGCGTCCCCGTCACTGCGGTCACGCATCATGAGCAGCCAACGCGCCAGCCGCTCCTTGAGGCTGTGCGCACCGTTGCACGCTACGGACACCATGACCTGCTCGAGAAAGGCCTGGACGTAGGCGTACATGAGACTACGGAAGGCCGGCATTGACTCCATCGCCCGTGCGAACGCGGCGCGCGACATTTTGGTTGCGCTCCCCGGGATTTGGACGAGAAGCCGGACGGAAGAACTCTTGGCACCGAAGAATGGCTTGCACACCCGTGCAACCCTCCCGACCGATCGTTGCCATCTCAATGACGCTGCCGTCCGCATAAACCGCTACCACCGAGACGACACCGCTGTCGGGGAAGAACACATGGTCGAGCGAACTGTCGGCGTCCATGAGAACCTGCTCGCGTTGGCAGCGAATGTGCTCAAGCTCTGGCATAAGCCGCTTGAGATTGCGGGATGGCAGGGCAAGCAAGAAGCCGATTGCGGGGCCAATCTGATAGAGCGTTCATATCCGTAAACCACGCCCGGCTCGCTTTAGTTCCAAGATGATGCGAATTCGGGTCAGTATGACCGACTGCCAGGACCTGCGGGTAATTTGGTTCGTCGTCAGGTCGCGGCGATCGCGGCCCTTCGCCCACGCTCAACCACGAAGTCAGCAAACGTCGATTGTAGTCAACTGAAGTGAGCAATTTTGCTCACGCGCTGCTCCAGCCGATGCGCGGCCTGCTGGCTCAGATCGCGGCCAGACGCTAAGCGGAGGTCGCCTCTTTTGAGGCGAAAATATTAACATGCCCTGGTCGCTAACGCTCCGGGCTCTTTTGTCGTTTTGGCACCGCACGTTGACAAGCGCCGCGCGCCGGATTACCGCGCAAGGCGGCATTTGAGGAATCACCTTTGTCGCGTGCGTCCCTCGTCGAAACTTATATTTCCGGATTGGCGCTGACCGAGGCTAGGTGATCGTCGGAGCTTCTGGCTGGCGGCAGGATTATCCACATGGGCGAGCCATGCCGGGCGAACCGATCGCGCACCGGTATTTTTCAAACCGTCGCATGTGTTGATTTGCTTTTAGCCACGATCGGGCAAGGAAGGCCTGGCAGGCAAGCCAGCGGCCGCGCTGGCGGAGTTGATCGAGCGGACTGGCGGCAAGGCTCGGGCGCCGCACTGACGCCGGACGGGCTTCGGCAAGGCCGCCGCGATCCAGGTCGACGAGATCACCGAGCGCATTAGGGCTGCGGGACAGAGCGGCGCGCTGAAGAAGTGGAACACGCGATATAGGTAATACTGCCTGGCGCAGGGCGCAAAAGCATGAGCTTGCTGATCCCGTATAAAGTTTTTTTGGGAAAGAGTAAGACGTCGTCGCGCTGACCGTTCGCAATATCGCGATGATGGGCAGGACGGTTTGAAACATGGGATCGAAGATGGAAATTTCAGAAAAATATCAGCGTATTTCAATAGCATAATAGGACAGCCCGTCCGCCGCAAGGAAGACGACACGCTGGTGCGCGGCAAGGGCAAATACACCGATGATTTCGCGCTTCCGCGCCAGGCCTATTGCTGGATGGTGCGCTCCAGCCATGCCCACGGCATCATCAGGGCAATCGACACCACGGCCGCCAGGGCGATGCCGGGCGTGCTCGGCGTGTGGACCGGCGCCGATCTCGCCGCCGCCAATTACAGCCCCTTCACCTGCGGCCTGCCGCTGAAGAGCCGCGACGGCTCGCCGCTGTTGCAGACCCGCCGCCGGCGCTCGCCGACTGACAAGGTCCGCTTTGTTGGCGATCCCGTTGCCTTCGTGGTGGCGGAGACGCTGGCGCAGGCCCGCGACGCGGCGGAAGCGGTCGAGGTCGATATCGAGCCGCTGCCCGCCGTCACCGATGCCGCGGAAGCGGCAAAACCCGGCGCGCCGCAGCTCTACGACCACATCCCGAACAACGTCGCGCTCGACTATCACTACGGCGACACCGACAAGATCAATGCGGCATTCGCCAGCGCGGCGCATGTGACCAGGCTCGATATCGTCAACACTCGCGTCGCCGTGGTGTCGATGGAGCCGCGCGTCGCGCTCGGCGCCTACGACAAGGCAGAAGAGCGCTTCACGCTGCAGGTGCCGACCCAGGGCGTGTCCGGCAACAAGGCGACGCTGGCAAAGATCCTGAACGTGCCTGACGGAGAAGGTCCGCATCCTCACCGCCAATGTCGGCGGCTCCTTCGGCATGAAGAACGTCAACTATCCCGAATATACCTGCATCCTGCACGCAGCGAAGGTTGCTGGGCCGGCCGGTGAAATGGACCGATGAGCGCTCGACCAGCTTTCTCTCCGACAGCCATGGCCGCGCGCAATTGATCCATGCCGAACTCGCGCTCGATGCCGAAGGCAAGTTCCTGGCCGTGCGCCTGTCCGGTTACGGCAATCTCGGCGCCTACATCACCGGCGTGGCGCCGGGCCCGCTGTCGCTCAACACCGGCAAGAATCTCGCCAGCGTCTACCGCACGCCGCTGCTCGGCGTCGACATCAAGACGGTCGTGACCAACACCACGCTGATGGGCGCCTATCGCGGCGCCGGCCGGCCCGAGGCGAATTACTACATGGAGCGGCTGATCGACCGCGCCGCCGACGAGATGGGCATCAGCCGCCTCACCTTGCGCAAGCGCAATTTCATCAAGCCGGCGCAGCTTGCCGTTCCCGGCGGCCTCCGGCGTCACCTATGACAGCGGCGATTTCGCCGGCGTCTTCAACAAGGCGCTGGAGATTTCCGACTACGACAATTTCGCCAAGCGCAAGAAGGAGAGCAGGAAGAACGGCAAGCTGCGCGGCATCGCCGTCGGCTCCTATCTCGAGGTCACCGCGCCGCCGAGCGGCGAACTCGGCAAGATCACGTTCGAGCCGGACGGCGGCGTGAAACTGACCACCGGCACGCTCGATTACGGCCAGGGCCATGCAACGCCGTTCGCGCAGGTGCTTTCCGCCCAGCTCGGCGTGCCCTTCGAGAAAATCACGATCGAGCAGAACGACAGCGATCTCGTGCGCTTCGGCAACGGCACCGGCGGCTCGCGCTCGATCACCGCGACCGGTCAGGCGATCGTGGAAGCTTCCGCGCTCGTGGTCGAAAAAGGCAAACAGGCGGCGGCGCATGTTGCTGGAGGCGTCCGAAGGCGACATCGAGTTCGCCAACGGCCGCTTCACCATCGCCGGCACCGACCGCTCGATCGGCATCATGGAGCTGGCGCAGCGGCTGCGCGAAAGCAAGATGCCCGAGGGGCGTGCCCGCCTCGCTCGACGTCGACCACGCCACCAAGGAAATACCGTCGACCTTCCCGAACGGCTGCCATGTCGCGGAAGTCGAGATCGATCCCGAGACCGGCGTGACGCGGATCGTGCGCTACAGCGCGCGTCAACGATTTCGGCACCGTCGTCAACCCGATGATCGTCGAAGGCCAGTTGCATGGCGGCGTCGCGCAGGGCATCGGCCAGGCGCTGATGGAGGAAGTCAGCTACGACACCAGCGGCCAGCCGATCACCGGCTCGTTCATGGACTACGCGCTGCCGCGCGCGGAAGACGTGCCGACTGATGCAGATCGGCGACCACCCCTCGCCGGCAAAATCGAATCCGCTGGGCACCAAAGGCTGCGGCGAAGCCGGCTGCGCCGGCAGCCTCGTCTGCATCGTCAACGCGGTGGTCGATGCGCTGTCCGAATACGGCATCACGCATCTCAACATGCCGCTGACGCCTGAACGCGTGTGGCGCGCGATACAGGATGCGAAGGCGAAGAAGGCGGCGTAGAGGATCGCGCTGCGCGCCATCGTCATACAACGCGTCATCGCCCGGCTCAGACCGGGCGATCCAGTATTCCAGAGACGTCCGTAATCCGTCGAAAGGCCGCGGCGTACTGGATACCCCGCACTTTGCGGGCTATGACGGCGAATATGGACGGCCCTGCCTGCACCAAACTCACTCGTCGTGCTCGCAACGTCGCATCACGGCTTCATGATGCAGTTCGTCTTCAGCGGGCCTTCGAGGATCACCATCAGCCTCCCTGGGCCCCATTGCAGCAACTCATCGCCGTTGCTGGTGTCCGCCAGTGTGCGTTCGGCGATGATCAACAGTTCGAGAAAGCGGTCCATCGCCTTGCCCTTGTTGGCATCCGCGTAGTCAAGCGGCGCGCTGCTGGCTTTCTCGATCTCCTCCTGCAAGATCCGTGTCGCCGCTCGCGAGCGGATTGGCGTGCCCCTTGACCTCCACCCGGCTTCAGCAGCAACGCCCGGTCAATATCTCCTCCAGATAAGTCTGCGTCTGCTCCACCGCGGACCGGCTGCGCATCTGGACAACGAATTCCCTGACGACCGGTTCGCCGGAAAGGCGCCGCAGCTCCTCGATAGCCCCGGCACCTGCCTGCGCGACGAATTCTGCGTCGGCCTTGGGCCCGTCCAGCGCGCTCGCGGCAAGTTGCCTCATGTGCTCGCCGACCGCCACGAGCATTGTGCGCGTGCGAGCTTCTGGTAGGAAGCCAGATCGAGAGATCGGCTCGCCCGGCAAGCTGGCTCTGCGGACTCGAACCATACCTGGCCAAGGCGATCGGCGAGCTTTGCTGCCAGCGGCGCTTCAATCGATTCTGCCGCCGACGGCGTAACGCAATATCTTCCGGAGCTCGGGCAGCGGCTTCGCGGAAGTCTGGCAGAAACGGGAGCTCCCGCGAGCGCGACGACTGCCTGCAAATGACGCCATCGCCGTCAAGGTGTTTTTGCAAAAAGACTGATTTGAACATGCCCCATCTCCCGTTCTGGCCCCCGTATGGGCGTGCAGACGACCGGTCGTGCGCGACGCACGGCGCTCATTGGCCCTACGCCGCGGCATGCTCGCGCGGCTGGTAGATCGCGATGTGCTAGCAATGCGCCAGCGGCGTCGTTGCCGTTGGCGACGACCAGCGCGTCGAGTTCGACGAAACGGTGGCCCTTCTTGTCGTAATTGGCGGTCACTTTCGCGCGGGCGGTGATTTCGTCGCCGGTCCTGGCGGCGGACAACAGCTGCATCCGGCTGCCGACGTGAATCCACGGGCCCAGAATGGCGTTGTCGACCAGCGCCTTGTTCATCACTTTCTGCAGCATGCCGGGATGGCCGAGACTTCTCGCGCAAGTAGATCGGATCGGTCTCGCGGATATCCGCCAGATATTCCGCGGCCGCCTCGCCGGCCCAGGCGCGCGGCTGCGTGCCGAGCCACTTTCCGATTTCGTACGACGACGCATTGACCGGCTTGCGCTCGGCAACCGCCGCGGCCTCGGCGAAATCGGCGAGCGATGATCGCCGGCGCTGTGGCAGGCAGCGAGGCGCTGCCGGTGGCGCACAACTCGCCGCGGCTGTGAACCTCGATCGCAAGCGCGCCGTTACTTTCCACTCCCGTCACCTCGGCGATCTCGCCGTCATACACAGGCTTGACGAAGCGCGCGTCAATGAGCCCGCGCTCGAGGAACGCGCGGCCCCATTTTTCCACCGGCAGGTGCATCATGTAGGCCATCACGTCGACGCCGGGCACCAGCCCGCCGGAGAAGCCGAACCGCCGCGCTACCGTGTCGTCGTGGATCTTGTTCTCGGATTGTTTGGAGGTGTTGTAGGCCGAGACGCGGTAGGGTTGCGGGCCGGGCATCGGTTTCCCCTTATTTCGGTTGTTTTTCTGGCAATGATGGTAGTCGAACAACTGTGCCGTGGCAAGGCGCCGTGTTTGCCTCGCAATTTTCCGCCCGATGGAGTACACGCGGGCCACCGAATGAGCCCCTGAATCGATGACGCCGCAGCCCATCACCACCCGTATCTATGTCGATGCCGACGCCTGCCCGGTCAAGGACGAGATCTATCGCGTCGCGGCCGGCACGGCCTGCCGGTCAGCGTGGTCGCGGGGAATTTCATCCGCGTGCCGCAGGATCCGCTGATCGAGCGCATCGCGGCGGGTTCCGGGATGGACGCCGCCGATGACTGGATCGCGGAACGCGCCGGCGCCTTCGATATCGTGATCACCGCGGATATTCCGCTGGCGAGCCGCTGCGTGAAAGCCTGGCGCCGAGGTGATCGCGCCGAACGGAAAGCCGTTCACGGAACAATCGATCGGCATGACGCTCGCCGTGCGCAATCTGATGACCGATCTGCGCTCGTCGGGCGAAGTCACCGGCGGGCCAAAATCGTTTGCGCGCGCGTGACCGCTCGGCGTTCCTCTCGGCGCTGGATCAGACCATCCGCCGCATCCAGCGCCGCGCGCGGACCAGGCAACAGCGAGCCAGAACTGATGGCGCCGCCGCTGATCCAGCTGAAAGACATCGCGCTGACCTTTGGCGGCACGCCGCTGCTGACCGGCGTCGAATTGTCGGTGTCCGCCGGCGAGCGCGTCTGCCTGATCGGCCGCAACGGCTCCGGCAAATCGACGCTGCTGAAGATCGCCGCCGGCCTGGTCGAGCCCGACGGCGGCAGCCGCTTCGTGCAGCCCGGCGCCACCATCCGCTATCTGCCGCAGGAGCCGGATTTCGCCGATGCACACGACGACGCTCGGCTTATGTCGAGGCCGGCCTCGGCCCCGGCGACGACCATTATCAGGCGCGCTATCTGCTGGAGCAGCTCGGCTTGCACGGCGACGAAGACCCCGCGCACGTCTCCGGCGGCGAGGCGCGCCGCGCGGCGCTGGCGCGGGTGCTGGCGCCCTCGCCCGACATCCTGCTGCTGGACGAGCCGACCAACCATCTCGATCTGCCGACCATCGAATGGCTGGAAAGCGAACTGCGACAGCCGCAGTTCGGCGCTGGTCCTGATCAGCCACGACCGCCGCTTCCTCGGCAATCTGTCGCGCGCCACCGCCTGGCTCGATCGCGGCAAGATCAAGCAGATCGACCGCGGCTTTGGCGCGTTCGAGGCCTGGCGCGACGAGGTGCTGGCGGAAGAAGAGCGCGAGCAGCACAAGCTCGACCGCAAGATCGTCAACGAAGAACACTGGCTGCGCTACGGCGTCTCCGGCCGCCGCAAGCGCAACGTCAAGCGGCTCGGCAATCTGCATGCGCTGCGCGACCAGCGGCGCAACTATCGCGGCGCGGCCGGCAACGCCAATCTCGCCGCCGCCGAAGCCGAAAATCCGGCAGGCTGGTGATCGAGGCCAAACACATCGGCAAGAGCTTATGGCGACCGCAAGATCGTCGACGACTTTTCGATCCGCATCCAGCGCGGCGACCGCATCGGCATCGTCGGCCCGAACGGCGCCGGCAAGACCACGCTGGTCGACCTGCTGACCGGCGCCGATCCGCCCGACACCGGCACCATCCGGCTCGGCGCCAATCATCGAGATGGCGACGCTCGACCAGCATCGCGAAAGCCTCGATCCCGAATCGACGTTGGCCGAGGCGCTGACCGGCGGCCGCGGCGACCACGTCATGGTCGGCGGCAAGCCAAAGCACGTCGTCGGCTACATGAAGGACTTCCTGTTCTGCGCAGGAGCAGATCGCGCACGCCGCTCGGAGTGCTGTCCGGCGGCGAGCGCGGCCGGCTGATGCTGGCGCGCGCGCTGGCAAAGCCGTCCAACCTGCTGGTGCTGGACGAGCCGACCAACGACCTCGATCTCGAAACGCTCGACGTGCTCGAGGAAATGCTCGGCGACTATGCCGGCACCGTGATCCTGATCAGCCATGACCGCGACTTTCTCGACCGCGTGGTGACGTCGGTGATCGTGCCGGAAGGCGACGGCGACGCTGGATCGAATATGCCGGCGGCTATTCCGACATGCTGGCGCAGCGCGGCGTGGACGTGAAGCGCGAGGCGGTGAAGCCAAGCGTCGTCGAAGAGAAGAAGAGCCGACGCGGCAGCGCCCGCAGCCACACCAAAACGCCGGCTCAACTTCAACGAGAAGCACGCGCTGGAAACCCTGCCGAAGACGATTGCGAAATTGCAGGCCGAGATTGCGAAACAGCAGCAGCCTGCTCGACGATCCCGATCTCTACGCCAGGGACCGCAAGAGATTCGACGAAGCTTCGAGCTGCTATCGCCAAGGCGCAGAACGAACTTGCCGCGGCCGAGGACAGGTGGCTGGAGCTGGAAGTGTTGCGCGAAGAAATAGAACAGGCCTGAACCTACGCGGTCGAATCAGAGAGATTAAAATGACCACCGCCCTCGCCGCCAAAGATCGCCCGGCGAATACGGCACGCCCTGCGCCGTGATCGACATGGACCGCGTCGAGCGCAACATCGCGCGGATCCAGGCGGCCTGCGATGCCGCAGGCGTCGCCAACCGGCCGCACATCAAGACCCACAAGAGCCCGATGCTGGCCGAGATGCAGATCGAGGCCGGCGCGAAGGGCATCACCTGCCAGAAGCTCGGCGAGGCCGAGGTGATGGCGGACGGCCGGCATCGACGACATCCTGATCAGCTACAATCTGATCGGCGACGAGAAGATGGCGCGGCTCGGCGCGCTGCAGGCGAAGGCGCAACATGACGGTTGCCGCCGACAATTCCGTTGTGATCGCGGGTCTGCCGCAGGCAGCCGAAGCCTCCGGCCGGCCGCTTTCGGTGGTGGTCGAATGCGATACCGGTCGCAAGCGCGCCGGCGTCGAAACGCCGGCTGAGGCGATCGCGCTGGCGCGCGAGATCGCAGGCTCGGAAGGACTGCAATTCGCCGGCTTCATGCTGTACCCGACCGAGACCGGCTGGGCTGAGGCGCAGAAGTTTTTCGACGAGGCGCTAGGCCGGCGTCCGCGCCGCATGGGCTCGATGCCGACGATGGTCTCGACCGGCGGCACGCCGAACTCTGAAGAACCTCGGCAAGCTCAAGGGCGCGCACCGAGCACCGGCCCGGCACCTACATCTACAACGACCGCATGCAGGTCGCGGCCGGCGTCGCCGAGCTGGGACGATTGCGCGCTGCACATCTATTCCACCGTGGTCAGCCGCGCCGGCCCCGATCGCGGCATTCTCGATGCCGGCTCGAAGACGCTGACGTCGGACACCGGCGGCGGGCTCGAGGGCCACGGCCTGATCCTCGAACATCCCGAAGGCAAAGATCGCGCGCTTTGCCGAGGAGCACGGTTTCCTCGACCTCGACCCGCAGCAACACGCGGCCCAATGTCGGCGACGTCGTGCGGATCGTGCCCAACCACGTCTGCGTCGTCGTCAACATGATGGACGAGGTGGTGATGGTGCGCGGCGAGGAGATCATCGGCACGCTGCCGGTCGCGGCACGAGGGAAGCTGCGGTAGGCGAGTCTCAGCGAGTGGCGAGTAGCGAGCCTAGAGAGAGCCATTCGCTACTCGCCGCTTCGCCATCACGCCCGTCGAGCCACTTCAGCGCACCCCGCGCCCGCCGCGGCGCCCGTCGCGAACGACGCCTGCAGCAGATAGCCGCCGGTCGGCGCTTCCCAGTCGAGCATCTCGCCGGCGGCGAACACGCCGGGCAAGCGGCGGAGCATGAAATCGGCGTCGAGTTCGTCGAACGCGATGCCGCCCGCGGTCGAGATCGCACGCGCGATCGGCGCGACGCCGGTGAGCTCGATCGGCACGGCGTTGATCAAGGCGGCGAGGTCTGGCTGGCGACAGCGACGACAGCGACACGCCGGATGCCTTTGCCGCCTCCTGCAGCAGGCCGATGGCGACCGGCGAGAGGCTGCGCGGCCTTGCGCAGGAAATTGGACAGAGTCTGTTTGCCTTTCGGCGCCGATAGCCGCGCGATCAGATCCTCGATTTCGAGATCGGGCCGCAACGCAACCTGCAGCGTCGCCTCGCCCTGCGCTGACGATGGCCTCGCGCAACTCAGCCGACAGCGCATAGATCGCGCCGCCTTCGATGCCGGTGCGGGTGACGATCGCCTCGCCGCGCACGGCTGTGCGGCCCGAACGTCAGCGCAACGCCCTTGAGCGGCTGGCCCTCGAAGCGATCGCGAAAGATATCCGACCAGGCGACGGTGAAGCCGCAATTGGCCGGCCTGAGCGGCGATATCGTCACGCCCTTCGCGGCGAGCATTTCCGCCCATGCGCCATCCGAGCCGAGCCGCGGCCAGCTTGCGCCGCCGAGCGCCAGCACCGGTCGCGCGCGCTCGGCGACGCGCTGGCCGTCCGGCGTTTGAAACAGCAGGCGGCCGTGCTCGTCCCAGCCAGTCCAGCGATGGCGCAACGCGAACTGCACGCCCGCTGGCATCGAGCCGCCGCAGCCATGCGCGCAGCAGCGGCGAGGCCTTGAACGCTTTCGGAAACACCCGGCCGCTGGAGCCGACAAAGGTCGGCTGCCCCAGCGCCTCGCTCCAGTCGCGCAAGGCGTCCGGCGGAAATGCCTCGATCGCGCGGCTGCAAGCTGCGGCGTCGCCTCGCGATAGCGCGCCAGAAACTGCCGGCAGCGGCTCGCTGTGCGTCAGATTGAGCCCGCCCCGCCCGGCCATCAGGAATTTGCGGCCAGCCGACGGCATCGCGTCGTAGACGGTGACGCGCGCGCCGCCTTGCGCCAGCACTTCGGCCGCCATCAGGCCGGCGGGACCGGCGCCGATGACGGCGACCAGCCATCGTCAGAGCTTTATCCTCCGCGCCCGCTAGCCGCGGCCTGCGCCGACATATTTCTGCGTCTGCTCGAACGCGCCTTCCAGCGCCTTCGCCGTCGACATGTCGCCGATCTCGGCGAAATGCGCGGCGATCGCATCCAGGCGTCCAGTCGGACTGCGGCCAGGTTGATGCCTTCGGTCTCGCATGATCTTGATCACCGCGAACGAGCCGGCGCCCGCGCCCATGATGGTGCGGGTCGGCGCGTCCTCGCTGAGCAGAAATTCCACCGCCGGCGTGATCGCCTCCGGGGCGCATCAGCGCCAGCGCCTGCGGCGGCAGCAATTCCTCGGTCATGCGGGTGGCCGCGGTCGGCGAGATCGTGTTGACGCGGATGTTGTTCTTGCGGCCTTCCTCGGCCAGCACGTTCATCAGGCCGACCATGCCGGCTTTCGCGGCGCCGTAATTGGCCTGGCCGAAATTGCCGAACAGGCCCGACGACGAGGTGGTGCAGCACGATGCGGCCGTAATTGCGCTCGCGCATGCCGTCCCACACCGCCTTGCAGCAATAGAAGGTGCCGACGAGATGCACGTCCAGCACCTTGGCAAAATCGGCGACCTCCATCTTGGCGAACGATTTGTCGCGCAAGATGCCGGCATTGGCGCAGAGCAGATCGACGCTGCCCCACTCCTTGGTGGCGCGCTCGACCATCGCCTTGACCTGCGTCGAAGTTGGAGACGTCGGCGCCGTCGGCCATCGCGGTGCCGCCGGCTTTCCGGATCTCCTCGACCACGGCTTCGGCCGGCGATCAGCGAGCCGCCGGTGCCGTCGCGCGCGCCGCCAAAATCGTTGACCACGCACCTTGGCGCCGCGGCTGGCCAGCCCCAGCGCATGCGCCCGTCCCAGACCATTGCCCGCGCCGGTGACGATGGCGACGCGTCCGTCAAACCTGATTGTCATGCGTAGAGATTCCCGGATTCTCTCGTCATGGCCCGGGCTTGACCCGGGCATCCATCAAAAGTCGACGGTGTCTTTTTGAGCAGTGATGGATGGCCGGGTCAAGCCCGGCAATGACGGCTGTCGGGGCGTCACGCGAAATAGATCAGCCCGATCCAGTCGGCGACCAGCGCCGGCTTCTCCTCGCCCTCGATCTCGACGCGTGACGTTGGTGCGCGACTGCAATTCCTTCGGCTTGCGCAGCTTCGCTTCCGCCAGCGTGAAAGCGGCCGCGCACGCGCGAGCCCGAGCGCACCGGCGAGATGAAGCGCAGCTTGTCGAAGCCGTAGTTGACGCCCATCGTGGTGCCTTCGATGACCGGCATCACCTCGTAGGACATGATGCGACATCAGCGACATCGTGAGAAAGCCGTGCGCCACGGTGGTGCCGAACGCGGTTTCGCTTTTTGCGCGCTCGGGATCGACATGGATGAACTGGTGATCCTCGATCACGTCGGCATAGACGTTGATCCGCGTCTGATCGACCAGATGCCATGACGACACGCCGATCTCCTTGCCGACCATTGCCTGATAGGCCTCACAGCGAAACCGGCGGCTTCTTCCAGACTTCATTCATCTAGTTAGTTCTCCGACGTCCGGCGGTCCGCACCTTCTGCAGCTCCGGAAATTCGTCCTCGCGGAACTCGTCGCCGCGCAGCGGATCGCCGCTGATCATTGTCATGCTCGAGCCGGCGCAACTGCACGCGGCGGATTTTTCCGGAAATCGTCTTCGGCAGTTCCGGTGACCAGTTCGAGCTTTCGGATGCGCTTGAACGGCGCCAGCCGCGTGTGCAGATGCCTTGAAGATCGACAGCGCCGTCTCCGGCGTGCGCTCGACGCCCGACGCCAGCAGCACATAGGCTTTCGGGATCGCGAGCCGGATCGGATCGGGGCTCGGCACGACGGCCGCTTCCGCGACCGCTTCATGCTCGAGCAGCACGCTTTCCAGCTCGAACGGGCTGATGCGGTAGTCGGAGGATTTGAAGACGTCGTCGGAGCGGCCGACGAAGGTCAGATAGCCCTCGTCGTCGGCAAACACCACGTCGCCGCTGCGATAGAGATCGCCGTCGGCGCCGGCAGAGCTTGCCGTCGTCGCCCTGATAGCCCTGCATCAGGCCGGCAGGCCGATCGGCGCCGAGCACGCAGCGTCACCTCGCCCTCTTGCGTCGGACGTGCCGTCGACATCGGTGATCTGCACGCGATAGCCCGGCAGCGGGCGGCCCATCGATCCGACCTTGACCTTCTGGCCCGGCGAATTGCCGGCGAGCGCGGTGGTTTCGGTCTGGCCGTAGCCGTCGCGGATGGTGAGGCCCCAGGCCGCGCTGCACCTGGTCGATCACTTCGGGATTGAGCGGCTCGCCGGCGCCGCAGACCTCGCGCAAGCCGACCTTGAAGGTCGACGAGCCTCTCCTGGATGAACAGCCGCCACACCGTCGGCGGCGCGCAGAGCGTGGTGACGCCGCAGCGGCCGATGGTCGCCAAGCAGGCCCTTGGCGTCGAAGCGCGGCTGGTTGACGACGAATACCGTCGCGCCGGCATTCCACGGCGCGAAAAAGCAGCTCCAGGCGTGCTTGGCCCAGCCCGGCGAGGAGATGTTGAGATGGATGTCGCCCGGCTGCAGCCCGAGCCAGTACATCGTCGACAGATGGCCGACCGGATAGCTGCGCTGGCTGTGCCGCACCAGTTTTGGTTTTGCCGTCGTGCCCGAGGTGAAATAGAGCAGCATCGGATCGTCGGCGTTGGTCGCTCCGTCGGGCGCGAACGTCTCCGAGGCGTCGGCTGCCTGCTCGAACGGCAACCAGCCGTCCTGCGCCGAGTTCGCGCCGACCACGATGCGCGACCAGACTTGTCGCCGCCGAGGCCGGCGAACTTTGCGACCTGGTCCTGCGTCGCGACCACCGCCCTCGCCCGGCCCCGATCGAGCCGGTCGCGCAGTTCATCCGGCGTCAACAAGGTGGTGGCGGGGATCACGACAACGCCGAGCTTCATCGCCGCCAGCATGGTCTCCCAGAGCGGCACGACATTGCCGAGCAGCAGGAGCAGGTGATCGCCGCGCTTCAGCCCCTGCGCGCGCAGGAAGTTTGCCACCTGGCTGGAGCGGCGCGACAGCGCCGCGAACGAGAGTTTTGTTTCGCCGGTTGCTGCCGGCGTCGACGATCCACAACGCCGCGACGGTCCTTGCTATCAGGATTCTGCGCGAGGTCCGGCGTCGAACCAGTCCAGCGCCCAGTTGAACGGCACCGGATCGGGCCAGCGGAATCCCTGACCGCGGCATCGTAGTCGGTGCGGTGCTTCGAGCAGAAAGGCGCGCGCTTCCTGAAAGGTCGTCATCGGCTACCTGTTATTTCCCGGCGAGGCTCCGAACGTGCTGGATAATTCCGGAAAAGTCGACCCCGCCGTGGCCGGCGGCGTCGAACGCCTTGTAGATTTCCTGCGCGTGCTTGCCGAGCGGCGTCGCCGCGCCTGACGGCCTTCGCCGCATCCTGCGCCAGCGTGAGATCCTTCACCATCAGCGCCGAGGCAAAGCCCGGCTTGTAATCGTTGTTGGCGGGCGAGGTCGGCACCGGGCCCGGCACCGGGCAATAGGTGGTCAGCGCCCAGCACTGCCCTGACGAGGTCGAGGCAACGTCGAACAGCGCCTGGTGCGACAGGCCGAGCTTTTCAGCCAGCGCGAACGCCTCGGCTGACCGCGATCATGGAAACGGCAAGGATCATGTTGTTGCAGATCTTTGCCGCCTGGCCTGCGCCGGCCGTCGCCGCAATGCACGATCTTCTTGCCCATCGTTTTCCAGGACGGGTTTTGCCGCCGCAAACGCCTCGTCGCGCCGCCGCACATGAAGGTGAGCGTCGCGCCCCTGGCTCCTCCCGTGCCGCCGAGACCGGCGCGTCGACCGAAGCCATGCCGTGCTTCGCGCGCCAGCGCGTGCGCCTGTTGTGCGCTTTCGACATCGATGGTCGAACAGTCGATCGATCAGCGCGCCCTTGGTCATCGAGCCGATGACGCCGGTTCCCATACGCCCAGCACATGCTTGCCGGCCGGCAGCATGGTGATGACCACGTCGGCGCCCTTGCGCCGCCGCACCGCT